>ENA-UONY01000912-UONY01000912.1-human-gut-metagenome-genome-assembly--contig:-CS9-NODE-912-length-29857-cov-6.144386_pt1 | contig 29857 bp, 32 predicted proteins | sample MGYA00242465_ERZ724012 | MGnify/ENA metagenome assembly ERZ724012 | reverse complement strand
ACTATTACACCTCCCGAAAAGTAAAAAACACAAAGCCAAAAATTTTTCACAGCGCTTGCAAAGAGCGCAGACCGGAAGAAAATTATCCATACCCGCAAATAAAACAAAAGAGATATTTTACTTGTAAAATCTTACTCTATCAAAAATCCGCTATAAAATTTTTTTGCCCCTGCGCATATTTTCCCTCGACAATTTCAAGTCAAAAAGGCGGCGCCGATTATTGGCGGCTGTTGCTAGGCGATAATATCCGTCGAGCGTTCAAGCCATTCGAGAAATTTTTCCAACATTCCGCGCGAATGCGCCTTCAACTCGAAAAGCTCCGCCGACGGTGTCCTTACGAGGGCGGCAAAGAGCCTTTTTTCGACTCCGGACAATCCGGCAAAAAAATCCTCCTTCACAGGGTATCCCTCGTCTCTGGCAAATAAATAAAGAAATTTTAGCCTGACAATAGCCGATGGATTGCCGGCGTCTATCGCATCGAAAGATTTTCGCAAGCGGATAGAAAATTTGGAGGTATCCTCCACATGCCGCCCGTTTTTAAGCGCAACATCCGCAAGGCAGGCCGCGTCTTCAAAAGCCTCGTAATTCGCTGCTATCCGCGTGCGCCGCCGCAATATCTCAAAATCTCCGAGAAATTTTAAACCTCCTCCGCCGGAAGCGGAATTTAAAACCGCATCGATGTCGTCAAATATGTCTGGAAGCACCGACGTCTTTTTTGACGATATTCTTTTTATAACACAAAGCAGCCCGAGCTTTCCGGAAAAAGCCTCGATATAAAGCGAGCTCTCGCCCCGCAAGTCGCGGCGGAGCACGGTAATGTCGTCAGCGGATACCTCGCCGCCCAAGTTCTATTCCCCCTTCTTTTCTTCGGTTATCTGCGGGGTAAAGTCCCCCCATTTTGGAACAACGGCACCGCCAGAGATAATAAGCTTCATTGCGTCGCCGACAGTCATATCCAGATAAGTAAGCGAATCTTTCGGAACCATTATCAGAAATCCGCTCGTGGGGTTGGGGGTCGTCGGGACAAATACGTTTATTACAACCTCGCCGGTGCGCGCCTGAATTTCCCCCTGCGCCTCGCTCGTTACAAAGCCCACCGCATATAACCCAGCGCGCGGGAATTCGAGCATTACGACATTCTGAAAAACCGCCTTGTTTTGCTTCGAGAACGTATCAACAATCTGCTTTACAGTCCTGTAAACAAGCCCCACTCCGGGAATCTTATTTATCGCAGCCTCTGATATGCCTATCAATATTCTCGCAAAAAAGAATTTGGAAAGCACACCAAGCGCCGTAATAAAGCACAAAACAACAAGAGTCGATATTAGGTCGAGCATCAAAACGCCAAACTCGGACGTCGGGAAAGTCTTGTCGAAGTGGTTGAATATCGGCGCAAAAAGCAGCTGCGATACGGGAGTTCCAATATTGCGCACCAAAAATATTATAACAAAGAGCGTCACCGTAAGCGGCAGGGCTATAACAGTGCCGGTCAGCAAATAGTTCCCAAATTTTTTAAACATATTTTATTTTTTAGGTTGCGAGATGAATTTAAAAATCGGCTTGCGAAAATGCTCGTCGAGAATTTTCATTGCCTCGGCCTCTGCGGCGCGCATTTTTAGGGCGTCCTCGTCGCTTACGTCGTCCACTCCGGCAAGATGCAGGTATCCGTGCGCCACATACAGGCACAGCTCGCGCGAAGGAGTGTTGTCAAAATCTCCGGCGCGCGCAAATGCAGTTTCGGCGCTCGCGCAAATTTCCCCCGCAAATTCGCCGTCGCCTTCGCCCTCGAATGTTATGACATCGGTGGCGGTAGGTATGTTCATAAAGTCGGCATGTATCTTGGCTATGCGCGCGTCGTCAAAAAGCGCCACCGACAAATCCCCGTCGGGCGCGCGCAAATGCGCAGGAAGATCGGAATCGAGCGCGCGGACAAATTTTCTTAGGCGCCTCGGGTCAAACTCCAACATTCCCGACATATCCAATATATCAACGCTTCTTTTATTCACGGCATTAAGTCCTGTATGCGCTTGAGCGAATCCGCCGCCGCTTTGCGCTCGACAGCATGGTTTAGCTCAAGGGTAAATATGTGTTTTTCCGGGTTGAAAAATTTCGACAGCCTTTTGAAGTCCACGATTCCATCTCCTATCGCAACATGGTCTTTCCCTGCTGCCGTGCAGTCGTGCAAATGCCAGCCAGCCTGGTACGGAAGAATCTCCTCCGCGAATGCCTCCTGCGTGCATACGCCGCTTAGCTGCTTTATCATAGAGTGCCCAACATCGTGCCACGCCCTCACTTCCGGGACTTCTGAAAACCCTTCCATCAGCTCGCGAAAGTTGCACTCCAGTGGAAGCGCGCCTATGTGCTCGCGGTTTTCAATGCAAAGCAAAACCCCGTTCTCGCGGGCGGTTTCCACGGCGACTGAAAAATTTGCGGTTAAATTCGCGTAGTCTTTGACGCTTCTTCGGCGCGCGCGCTTCAAGAATTTTTCCAACTCCCTCTTGTACGCAGCATTCTCCGGCAGTCCTCCATAGTCCTTGTCTCTCAAAAAATTTTCCACTTTCGCCCAAGGCCTGAAAAAGAAGTACGACAACCTGCCCACATGGCAGACGAGCGCCTTTGCTCCTACTTTTCCTCCAAATTCGAGCGAGTTCTTAGTGTGCCTCAGCCACTGTGAAGACTCTTTGTCCGAAGCGGTTGACGGCGAATAGAGGTCCGGCGCGGCTCCTGTGACGAACGGAGGAAGCGGGCAAAAATTATGGGTTGACGACACTTTGACAACTCCGTCTTCCACCGCTTTTAATATGCCGCCTACCGCCGAAATGGGCGTCGAGTGGCTAATCTCGACGTATTCGTACCCGAGCGCAGCTGCGGCTTCGAGCATTGCGTAGCCGTCGGAGCCAAATGAGCGTTGCAGATAGCTTGTTGAAAGGGATATTACAGGTTTCATCGCGTCCATATCCTGAGGGAGGACAGCATAAAGTACTCTATCGCCGGCGCATCCGGCATATTGAGCTCCATATATGCGGCCGATTTTTCAAGCGCCGCAACCGCCCTCGATATTTTCACCGCAGGGACTCCGTTGCCGCCGAGCGCGCAATCCACGCACGCGTCTTCTATATCGGCCAAAAGCCGCTTTCGCAAAGCTCTTCTTTGGCTTGCGCGCACCGCCTCTATCATTTCGTCGTCGAGTTCGTCGCTCTCGGATTCGTCCATATCGGCAATCTCGTCAACAAGCCTTCCGAGAATCGCCCCAAAACGCGCTATCAGCCCGTAGCAGCCAATGACCGCCCCGGAGACGCTATCGCCCTTGCGGATTTTCCCTCCCATTAGAGTTTTTTGCCACTTTTTAAAATCTTCGAGCCATTCGAGCCACTGCTCGTCGTCGAGGGGCTCCGGCTCGGAGTCAACTCGCAAGGCTATGCAACGGCTTCTGATGGTGTCGAGCAAATCGTTTGGGCGGGTTGTGAGCATAAAAATCGTTGTGTCCGGCGGCGGCTCTTCCAACGTTTTAAGAAAGGCGTTAGCCGACTCCGCGTTCATTCTGTCCGCCTCGTGGACGATTGCGACTTTAACCGCCCCTGCGCTCGGAGACTGCCGTATGTCGCGCAAGAGCTTGCGCATTGTGTTTGGCGGCCAGTCTCCGCCCGTCCTGTCCGACGCGCTTCCTATTTTTATGAGGCGCATTTTCCCCTCGGGGCGCAGCTCGAACAGGTCAGGATGCCGCGCGCATGGGCGCCCGAAAAGCAAACTTGCGGTTTTCTTCGCCACATCTTCGAGTGCCGTGGCGGAGTTCCCGTACAGTAAAATCGCATGGTGCAGCCTTCCGTTGCGGAAGGCTTTTTCGAGTATGCTCTCGGCCTTTGAAATGGAGCTCACCGCAGTTTTTCCTCCACCGCCGCGAGGATTTTAGAGAAGGTCTCCTCCTTCGTTCCTGACGAATCCACAACCGCAAACCTTTCGGGCTCGCGCCTTGCGAGTTCGAGAAATCCCTCGCGGACTTTCTGGTAGAATTCGAGCTTTTCAGAACCCATTCTGTCGGTGTCGCCGTTGTCGCGCCTGCCGGCACGTTCAAGCCCCTCGCGCGCATCTATGTCGAGCACTATCGTGATGTCGGGCGCGAGCGAATCTGTGGCAAAGCTGTTCAAATATTTCACAGTATCCTCTCCTATCGAGCGGGCGGCGCCTTGGTACGCGCTTGTGGAGTCGTAAAACCTGTCGCTTATCACGACCTTCCCCTGCTCGAGCGACGGCTTTATGAGCTTGTCCACATGCTCTGCGCGCGCCGCCTCAAACAACAGTATTTCCGTCCGCGCCGACATCTGCCCCAAACTTTTGTCCAACAGAAGCGCCCTTATTTTTTCGGAGAGCTCCGTGCCGCCCGGCTCCCTCGTAAGCACGCATTCGCGGCCAATACCCTCAAAATATTTTGCCAGAGACTTCATGTGAGTGCTTTTGCCGCACCCCTCCGAACCTTCAAAAGTTATGAAAAAACCGCGAGCCATTTTTAACTTCCCCAACCGCAAGCCGCGCCTACCTACAAGCGGCGGCCGCCTTCAGCAGAGCCTCTCCGTTTTTGAAGAACTCCGTCCCCGCGACTATCGTGTCCGCGCCGCGCCCTATGCACGACGCCACATTCCCCGCCGTAATTCCGCCGTCAACCTCTATCCGGAAGGAAAGCTTCATTTCTCTCCTCATTTCTGCAAGCGCCGAGATTTTATCGAGCGCAACCGGATTAAACGACTGCCCTCCAAAACCCGGCTGCACGCTCATAACAAGCACGAGATCTACGCGCGGCAAATATTGCGCGACCTCCCCGACAGGCGTTTTGGGATTTATTGTAATTCCGATTTTCTTACCCGCAAAATGAATCTCGTCGAGGGTTCCCATAATCGGGTAATCGGGCTCGACATGCACGGATATGAGGTCCGCCCCCGCCTTTGCGAAGGCGTCCACATACAGATTCGGATTGTCGAGCATTAAGTGTACGTCGTAAAACATATCCGGGAACTTTGCCTTCAATGCCTTAACGACGCCCGGCCCGAAAGAAAGGTTCGGGACAAAATGCCCGTCCATCACGTCCACATGTACCCATTTGAGCCCGGCCGCGCGTATCGCGCCTACGGATTCGCCGAGAGCCGCATGGTCGCCGCCGAGAATCGACGGCGCTATTTCAAGACTGTTTACCATATTCCTATTACGGCGTCCTTTACCTTGTCGCCGAGTTCCCTCATCAATACGGGCATGCTCTCGTATTCGTTTGATATGAGGTTGTTGTTGGGGCCCGTATAGACGGTTATGAATGCCTTTACGGGGCGGTCCTTAAATATTACCTGCCCGTTCGAGCGCGTCAAAGTGCACAGGGCCGTGGCGGTAATCCTGTACGAGGCGGCGAGGGCTGTATCGCTCGCCTTTGTCGCTATCGGGATCTTCTCGTAGTTTACGATTGTCGTCGAAAGGGTTGCTTGGGCCTCGCTCTGGTACGCCACGCGCAAGTCGGGCACCTGCATTATAGCTTTCGAGATTGCGTTTGTAAGCAACGGGGCGGCCTGCGGCGCGTACGATACATTGCGCACAGGGCTTACATACACCGATGAAAACGGCAGGTTCACCGCCGTTCCCGCAAGGCGGTAATTAGAGCAGCCGACTATAAACGCCAGCATGCAAACTGCCAATATTGCAAAAAAATTTCTCATAGAACGTCGTCGGTTGCGTTGTCGATTTGCGACTGCGTCCATTGGTAGAAGCCGTCGTCGAAAAGGTAGTCTCCGAGGCCGTCGCCGTACATCGGCGCTAGCTCCTCGTATGATTGCACGGAGCCGTCGGGCATTACCTGCTCGACAACCGCCGCGCCGGGAGTTTCGAGGAATTGGTCAACCGACATCTCCTCAAACGCTTCGCTGTTCAGCTTTTCGATATGTGTGTCGTCCTCGAGCTCCGAAAGGCTCATCGGCTGGTACCTACCCCATATCCAGTCGTATATGGTCATCGGCGCCGGAATGCCTTCGCGGATTTTTTTAAGCTGAGCCTCGGCCTCTTTTGCGGCGGGACTGTTTGGAGCAAGCGTTATGGTCTCGTTGTAAAATATCGACGCCGCTACTCCGTTGTTGCGGTAGTAGTAATAAAAATCCCCCATTACAAGGCGGCTGCGCGCGTACGTATCCTGCATGGCTTCAAGGCCTTCTTCGGCGCGCGCCACTTGGGATTCGTTCGGGAATAGTATGAGATAGTCGTTGAAAAAGCTTATTGCGTTGCGCGTCGGGGTCTGGTCGTATTCGGGTCCTTGCACAAGCGACCTGTAAACCTTCGCCATTTGCAGGTAGGCGTCGGAGGCGAACATGCTTTTGGGATAGTTGTTTATCAGCCTGTCGAGCGCGTCGAACGCAACGTCCTGCTTATCTTCCTGCTCGGCGATAATTGATATGTTCATCAGCGCTATGGGGGAATAGTCGCTGTAAGGGGCGTCCTTCACGACGGATTCGTAGATTTTTATTGCGTCGTTATAATTTGTAAACCACGGGAACCAGCCCCAAAGATACGGTGTTGCGCCGCTTTGGATTGTTGCGGCGACATCGTATTCCGCCCCTATTATTTGGTTAAAGCGCGGATAGTCTGGGTATTTTTTAACTATTTCCTGCAAGGCGTCAAATGCGTCCATAAACTGCCCGCGCTTTACAAGCGCCTGGGACATCTGGTAATACGCTTCGGGCGCGAAAATGGAATTGGGGTAGTCGTTCACGACTATTTGATAGTAGCCCAGAGCGGCCCAATAATCGCCTTCGTCGAGGGCTTTTTTGCCTTCGTTCATCGCTTCGAGAGCGTTTTGGACATTGATATTTTCACCGAGAACATTGGCCAGAACGCCGCCCTGCACCTGCCAGCCTTTGTCGGGTGTCCAGACCAAATCGGCGCGGACTGCGCAATACGCAACACACAATACCGCGACCCCAACGCTTCTTATAATTGAAGTGATTTTCATTTTCGCATCTATTAGAACATTAAAAATCGGCAAATGGCAACAGAAATTCTATCCCCATTTTTATAGCCGCATAAAAATCCCATTTTTCCCCGCATAACATTTTTTGCCCCTACGCCGCCGCCCCAAAAAACGTATGCCCCCGACAAAAAATTTTTTATCCCCTGACAGTTTTTCTTAAAAATCGCGCCCTATTTAAAAAAAATTTCTCCTCGTTAAAAATTCCGCGCGCGCTTAAAAATTTTATGGTTTAGCCGCAATGGAATTCGTTAAAACTTCCCCAACAACATCATCACGGCGGGAATGCTTGCGCGTATTTTTGAATAAAAAACTCGGCAATAAAAATTTTTTAGCGACTTATACTTGCAGCAAGAACAGTAACTCGCTCATTGTATTAGCCGAAAGAAAAAATTCCGATTCCCCGCGCGCAAGCGGCAATTTTATCGACAATTTGCGCCCCCATAAAAAATCCACACCGCGATTTTTAGACAAAATACCGCCGCTTACCCTACGACTTATGTTTTGTAGATATTTTAAATACGCAAAGCCGCGCACGCCCCCCGCATCAGAACTGTATTTTATTTACCGCACCGCACTGCCGACGCCGAGACTCTTGACGAGTCTATAATGCTTTCAAGCCGCGCCAAAGCCATAGTATTTTTCAATCCGCTTGAAGCGCCGCAAACTTCAAGCCGGATATAGTTGTCTGTGTACGCGAGGTACTTTCCGCCTTCAATCGGTTTTTCAAAGAGGATTGGGCGGACCTTGCCAAGCTGCGACGCCATAAACCTTTCGTGCATTTGCGCGGCGGCGGCGCGCAAGTCGTCTGAGCGCATGCGGCGCACGCGCGGCGGCGGCGTATCCGCGCCCATAGTGGCTGCGAGCGTCTTCGGGCGCGGTGAAAATGTAAATACGTGCGCGTACGAAAGCCCGCTTGAAAGCATCGCCGCCTTCGTCTCAAGATAGTCGCAATCCCTCTCAAACGGGTGCCCGCAAATAATGTCCGCCCCAATGGAGATGTCCGCGCACTTGTCCTTGGCCTTTCGCACGAACTCCAGAAATTCCGCCGCCGTGTTTTTGCGGCGCATGGCTTTCAAGACCCTGTCGCACAGGCTCTGGGCGCATACGTGAAAGTGCGGCTGCAATTTGTGCGAATCGTCCGCAGCGCGCTCCAAAAGCGCGTCAACAGGCATATCCTGCGGCTCGATGCTCCCTATGCGTATGCGCGACAGTCCGCCTATTTTATCGAGCGCGTCAACAAGCTCGACAAGCCCCCCGTCGGGAGTCGAAAATTTTGTTATGTTTATGCCGGTGAGGGTTATTTCGCGGGCTCCGCGGGCGGCAAGGTTTTTTGCGTCTTCTATTATTTCCCCAAAACTCCTGCTTCTCGGTCTCCCCCTCGCCTGCGGGATTACGCAATAGCTGCAACAGTTGTCGCAACCGTCCTGTATTTTCAGATTTACCCTGTCGTCGATAAAACCGCAATCGGATACGGAAAACTCTCCGGTTGCGGGCGCGGATTTTTCGGCATTTCCAGCGCCTGCCGCCGACAGCAGCATATCGATTACCCCGCTTTTCGACGGATTGCCCGCCACTATTTTTACATTGCTTATCTTCCCCACTTCACCCGGCGCGATTTGTGCGTAGCAGCCTGTCACCGCAATCGGAGAATCAGGATTTGCCCGGGCGAAGTTTCTTATTGCCTGGCGCGTCTTCGCCTGCGCAAGCACTGTCAGCGCGCATGAGTTGACCACCGCGAAATCGGCCTTTTCGCCCCACGGGACAACTTCAAACCCGCGGGCGCGCGCAATGTCCGCAAGCGCAAACGACTCGTACGCATTTACCCTGCACCCGAGATTGTATATCGCAATTTTTAGCGGGGAGTCCATGTCGATTGGCTATTTTATTTTGCGGAACTTAAAAAAAAAGACAATTCATACAAAATCGCGCGGCGCGTCACTCTCAAGCCGCGGCGGCTGCAAACACATCTAAAAAATCCGCAAGCCGGCTTGGCGGCAGCAGACGGAATTGCGCGTTTGCGCGGAATAATTTAGAGTTTATTGCGGCGCGGCTTTTTCAGCGCGCAGTCCGGCAAAAGTCCGGCAAAAAAAAAGCTCCTGCGCGGAGCTTTAAAAAGATATTTATGCGCGATTAACGCGAGCGAACGCGCGAAAACTTCTTCTGGAATTTTTCGACGCGGCCTGCAGTGTCAACAAAGCGCTTTTCGCCGGTATAGGCCGGGTGGGAATCGCTCGTGACGTCGCGGGTAATCATATAGCAGTCCACGCCGTCTATTTTTTCAATCTGCTTGCTTTTCATGGTCGAGCGTGTCACAAAGCGCGCTCCGCTCGAAACGTCAACAAAGCACACGGGGTGGAAATCGGGATGGATTTTGTCTTTCATTTCTGCTGTAAACTCCAAAAGTTGATTAGCCCTGCTTGGCCTTGTAGCGGGGATTGGTTTTGTTGATGATGTAAACGCGGCCTTTCCTGCGCACTACTTTGCAGTCGGGATGGCGCGTTTTCAAAGACTTAATGGACGATACGACTTTCATGTCAACTCTCTCTTCTCTTTGCTGAATTTAATTAAAAGACGCTTATGAAATACGCCGCCCCCAACTTTGTCAACATATTTTTTATATTCTATTTTTCGGCCTTATTAGGCGGTTTGGCGGCGCACCCGCCAAGCCGCCAGAATAAACCTCCCGTTGCTCCCCGCCAAGAGCGCGGGATGGCTGCAAACGGCAAGTGTACGAATCAGCCGATTGGCCGCCTGTCGGAAAATACGGGAATCCTCGCGCGGATTTCGTCCACCAAGCCCAGATCTATGTCGGCAAACGCCAGATTTTCCTCGTCCGGGGGGCACTCAGCCACAATTTCGCCCCACGGGTCGAAAACCGCCGACATCCCGCAATATTTTACGCTTCCGCCGCGGAAAACCTCAGGCCCGCATTGGTTGACCGCCGCCACATAGCACTGGTTTTCTATTGCGCGGGCGCGACACAGAATCCGCCAGTGCTCCGAGCGCGGGTGCGGAAACGCCGCGCATATTATTATAAGTTTTGCGCCCATGTCGGCAAGGCGCATAAAAAGTTCGGGGAATCGGATGTCGTAGCATACGGCAAAGCCTATTTTGCCCAAATGGGAATTATTTACGACGGCGGATTTCCCCGGTGTCACAAATCTGTCTTCGTGAAAGACTCCGAAAAGGTGGATTTTGTCGTAATGCGCAAGTTCCCGGCCGTCTGAAGCGTAAAGAGCAAGCCTGTTACTCGGCGTGCGCCAGCCCGGTTCTATATGCGGGAAAGAGCCTGCCAGTGCCACGGAACATCCGGCGGCGATATCCGACAGCCGCTCCTCGATTTCGCGCGGATGTTTTTCGAGGAATTCCGCGTTTTTCTTGTAGTCGAACCCCGAAACGAACATCTCAGGGAATACGACAAGCTCCGCGGATTGTGCGGCGGCCTCCTTTGCTGTTGCCGCCGCCCTGTCGAGATTTTTTTCAAATTCTCCGCGAATTACTGCGGTTTGCGCTAAAGCGATTTTCATATAAATTTTAAAGTTTTTACGGCGGAACAACCGTCGAGGGCGTTTATTTTCTTTAATATTGAGCGTGCCGAGAATTGGAGCTCTTGGCGGACTTGCGGATTTTGCGCGCATGCATATAAAATTCCGGCGCGCATATTTGCCGGCGAAGACTTGCCCGCGAATTTCGGCGGAACGCATTTTTGCCAATTCTCGACTATCGTTTCAAAAGAGGACTTTGACTTAACCTTGGCCGATATTCTCGCCATAAGCTTTTCAACTATTTTGTCTGAGCGCATTGGGGCGCCGCCTGTCGAGCGCGCGCGCGAAATCTTTTCGCGGTAGGGCATTCCGCGGAAATCGCTGAGAATCCGGCTATCTTCGTTTAAAGGCATTTTTGTGGCGCCCTCTCCGCCAAGAATTTTTCGAGGAAGAAAACGCAGTTTATCGCGATTGAATGGTAAATCTCTCCGGATTTCACCATTGGCCAAAGTTCGGACACCCGCGCGAGTTTTGTCTGAATTTCCTCGTTTGAGTCCCAGTGTGGCTCCGAGATTTTCCTTGCCGAGTCAATAACTACAAAGTGCGAGAGGTTTTCATGAAGGGCTGGATTGGGAGAGTAAGACGCCAAGAGTACGGGGTTTTCGCCGGCATATCCGGTCTCCTCCAATAGTTCGCGCACAGCCGCCTTTTCCGGCGATTCCGACGCCTCGATTATTCCGCCCGGAAATTCCCATGACATTCTGCCGCTTGCAAATCTATACTGGTTTACAAGCACAACAAAGGGGTCTGACGGACAGCCTGAATCGACGAGCGCCGCAGTTTGGACCCAGTCGTTGGAGCGGTTGACGTAAAAATCGCCCGTGCGGCCGTCCGGATGGCGCATGGTCTTTTTTATTATTTTAAAAACTTTACAGTCCGCGACTGGGGTTTCGGAGATTTCCGTCCAGGCGCGCGGAGTTGCTTCGGTATTCATAGTAATATTAGAGTGCATTACGGCGGATTTTCCGCAAGTAAATTTATATGCTAAAATCGTTATTATTTTATACTATATGCCGCCAAATTAATATTGAATTTTGCGCTCCGCCACTTTTTAAGAATTATGAAAAATACAATATTTTTTTAATTGATTGTAAAAGTTAAACAAGAAGGAGTTAGTCCGATTTACTTTGTACTATTTTTACAATAAATTGTTTGACATTGAATACACTTGTTTTAGCTTTTAAATTTAGATTTAAAATTGAGATTATGGATATGAAAAAGTTATCTATTTACACTTTGGCGGTAGCCTCCATGATTGGCGCTCTGGAAGCAGGAAGCCTTTCTCTAATTACGGGAGAAAATGGCGAGGTTACAGAGAACTTTGATTGGAACGACACTTCAAAATGGACCCCCACAGTGTCGGGAGTTGCCGGCAACGACCTCAACCTGAACTTTTCCACCACCACGGAAGTGAAGTCAACGATCAATGCAGGCATTACTGCGGGAGATGTTGTTGTAAACGTAAAACAAAACGCGCCATCGGCATCTGACGGTGGGCGAGGCCACTTTTATGTAAATATTGAACGCGATACAACTTTTAACAGCCTCACATACAATATGACCTCTCCGGCATGGTGGGGTTCATATATTATGATAAAAACCGGCTCTACCCTGACCATAAATAACGACTTGTATGCCGGCAATAGCGGCACAAATGCAAATTTTATAAATTTTGCATCAAATAATCAGGCCGACTACCTCGGGAATCTCTACGTAAAAGGCAATTTGGTGTTTACCTCCAACGCACCCGGGCCTCAAACACACGCTTTATGGACCCAGCTTGGAGACTTTACAGTAAATGGCGCGTTTGTAATGAAAGCTGCAAACGTAGGCGACACAGGCAGATGGAGAATATCCAACGCCACTACAACCATAGGCGGACTTTCCGGAGAAAGCACCTCAGTACATCAGATATACATAGACAACGACACTTCCATAACATTTACAAATAAATCCGATTACTCGTGGAACGGCTCTATAACCGACGCCGACAGCGGGGCGGCAAACGCCAAGAAATTAAATGTAATAATGGACGCCTCTGCCACCGGCAAGCAAACGATGTCAATAACAGGCGGTTCACTCAACGATATCACTATAAACGGCGGAAAATTTGTACTATCTTCGGCAACCGCCACAACTGGCAAAGTATCCCTAAACGGCGGATATTTTGGGGTTGGGAACAACAGCACTGCGATAAATTCTGCGGAATGGACTTCCGGCGGGCTGTTGTTCGATATGGCAGCTATTAAAAACGGATATAAAATCACGATAGAAAACACCTTCGCCAAAAACGGCGCAGGCCAAATAGAAGTGGATTTCGACGGCCTAAACGGCGCCGACTATATAGACGATACTTTTGAACTGCTTTCCGCCGGCTCGCTCGAGGGCTTTGACGTTGACGACGCCAATGCGAACTTTGTCGCAAAAAATCTGTCAGGCGCCTTGGCCGACTTCGCTTGGGACGGGAACAGCCTTTCAGTGACATTCACGCAAATTCCGGAGCCTGCCGCCTTAGCCGCAGTTATCGGCGCCGCCGCGCTGATTTTGGCCTTGCGCAGAAGAAGGGGCTAAACGGTAAACTTGGATTATTTCGCGACGGACGTTTTTAACTCGCGTTTATCCAAAGATTGAGTTGCTTATCTTGAATTATTTTACGGACGGTTTTTTTTAACCGTCCTTTTTTTTGCCCATCGCAATAATCTCGTTCAAAATACTATATTAATGTATGGATAAGTTTTTGTATTTTTATATGAAAGGCAACCTTAGCTTTAATCGGAATCTTTAAAATATTTTATTTATAGGACGTTTAAGGCAATTTTATTTTCATTGTAAAATTGCGCTACCAGTCATGGTAAATATATTTATCCCTTAAGAAGCACAATAATGCTTCAAAAAGCCTTTCATTAGATTTGCCTAAAAATGGCGCTATTTAACAGTATTATTATAATTTGTTTTATTAATAAATGCAGTCGTAATATTGCAAATGGTTTTATTTATCCATTTGAACCCAATTGAAAACAATATTGCCAGCGCGATTTCAGAAATATATGTATATATTGCCTTTTCATATATAGAGATATTACTGTCTCTAAAATACAGGAAGTACAACATATTGAAAAATAACATATGTTATACATATATGTATAAGCTATTTTTTCCCAAAAAAATAAAAAATTTTCCTATATAACACTCCAATAAGAAGTTTATCTTAGATATACGAAATAGTATTATAAAGACAAGTCCTGGCACCAAAAAAAACAGTAAATTTACACGCATAAATAATATGCCGAAAAAAATTGCCGTATATAAGAATAATGAAATCCAAAATATTCTTTCCAGTTTAAACTTTCTTAAAATTAGATTAGTTACCATTGCATATGATAAAAAGTACAATGATGAAATTATAGCGTTGCTTCTCTGATAGCAATAATATCCATCTTTTGCGTAAAAATAAAGAAAAACAGCTAGTGACAATACAACAACAAAATAAAATTTACGGTTTAAAACAAAATATTTTAAAACTAAAAAATAATAGAACGCCGGAAAGAACCACAATAATAAAAACCCAGTTGTTTCCTTTAACCTCGGCCCCCCGAGAATGATTGCAAGAATATAATCCTTTATACCAATCGACAAAGTTTCAGTCTCACTGGAGACCATATATTTTATATAGTACGGCGTAAACTATAAACGTCGCTATATAATACGGAAGCATTCTAAAGGATATCTTCTTTAAGTATTTAGCAAACGGCAAATCATCTCCGCTTCCATACGCAAATACTAATATGAAAAAATTCGATACGTTAAACAAACTCACTAATAATTGTATTTTTGGATGTAGCGATGTTATAAACATATTATGTCCAAATACGACAAATGCTATCAACACCCCTTTTATAAAATTTGATGATTCTTTACTTAGTAACGAATGTTTTATATCTATATTCACTATTATATTAAAGTATTTAAAATTTCATTAATAATTAACATTAGAATATCTATATTGCATATTGGTTCAATATAAAAAACGGGAATCGTTGCGCTCCCCGTTTTCTTATAAGAAACAATTTGTGCAAAATCGCGCGGCGCGCTATTCTCAAACCACCGCGGCTAATTTTGCATGCAAGTTAACCTACTTGACTTCGACCCACGCAGCGGAGTTCTTATTGCTCTCCAAGCAGGCGTCGATAAAGGCCAATCCCATGCGCCCGTCGAGCACAGTCGCGTAGCGGGTGTGGTCATACGAGAAGGGTTTGCCCTCTTTCCATGCGCGAATGTCTTTTTCAAATTCGCGGTGGAGCCTCGCGTAGGCGTCGTGGAAGCCCTCGCAGTGGCCGGCCGGGATTTTCGGCTCTTTGAGAAGAGCTTCGGGGATATCCTTGAAGAAGCCGTCATTGGGCATTACATTGCCGCGCCAATATATTCTGTCGGGCTGTCCGGGAAGCATTATCTTTACTTTCTCCGACTCCTCCTGGCGCCATACGAGCGTACCTTCGGAGCCCACGACTTCAAGAGCGAGGTCGTTTTTGTGCCCTATGCTTATCTGCGAAGCCCTCACCATGGCTTTTGCGCCGTTTGAAAGCTCGCAATACACAGTCGAGTGGTCGTCGAGATTGTTGACTACCGACTCCATATGCGCCGAAACCTTTGTGACGTCAAGCCCGGTGACAAAGCGCAGCTGCATCAATGCGTGCGTGCCGATATCGCCGAGGCAAAGGGAACCGCCTGAGAATTTCGGATCCGTCCTCCAATTCGCGCTCTTTTCGCTTTTCTTTGCGAGCCATCCCTGTATGTAGGAAGCGTCCGCCCAGCGTATTTCGCCCAACAGGCCGCTCGTAACTATAAAGCGCGACAACCACGAAGTCCAGTGCCCGAGGTACGTATGCGCAACTGCAAACGGCAGTCCGCGCTTTGTAGCTTCCTCGGTGAGGATGTCGGCCTGCTCGCGGTTCACCGTGAGGGGCTTTTCGCACATTACGGGAATTCCTGCCTCTATGGCTTTCAGGGCGGGATCAAAATGGACGAAGTTGGGGGTTACAATCAAAATGTAGTCGAGCTTTTCGTCGTCGGGCAGATTTTTCTGGTCGTTAATCATGTCCACGTACGACGGGTATCCCTTTATGGGATAGGGCCATTTTGCGGCCTCGTCCATTGCAATTTTCGGATCCGGGTGCAACGCCCCCGCCACTACGCGGCGCGTTCCATCCGAAAAAATCGCCTTTTGGTGGGGTTGGGCTATGAATGCGCCGCAACCGCCGCCTACGAGTCCTACATTTAGAGGTCTTGGTGATGCCATTTCTATATCCTTTTTTTTGCGTTTATTGAAAATACTCAAAGGCTTATCCATACGGATGGCTACATGCAGCATAGAGCCCGCAATCCGGTTTCCAGATAAACCGCGCCGACGCCCTTAAACAGGCATATACGCCTAATCAATACAATTAAGCCGTCATATTAAGACGACACTAACTGAACTAAACGGACTTTCAACTATTTTTTTTGCATTGAAAAAAAATATGGAAGTATTCCGCAAATTAAAAAAAAACGCGATAAATCGCGCAAATTGCAGCCTATGCAAAAATTATTCTCGATTTTTGGCGCTTCCATGAAATATTAGTACGGCATGCATGGCACATTTTTATCTGATTTCTATGTAAACCCCGTAGTGGCTTCGTCGCTTATGGACTACTTCTTCCAGTCCAATTTTGCGGGACAAGTAATAGTAATAATACTATTGGGGTTCAGCATTTTGGCTTGGGGCGCAATGTTCTGCAAAAAGGCGGACTTGTCAGAGATGAAAAGGCAGAACTCGGCAACGGCAAAAGCCGTCGCCCAGACAAATTCGGTGGCCGAAGCCGCGGCAATGCGCAGGCTATCAGGCCCATACGCGGAAATCTTGCGCGACGCCGCTTCCGCCCTCGAACAGTCCGGGGCTCAAAACGCCGCGAATTCCGACGATAAAAATTCTGCAATGACATTTGTTGATAACGCCCTTCAACGCTCGCTGTCGCGCCAGCTGATGAAGTACGAGTCCAGCATGATTATTCTCGGAACTGTAATCAGCGGCGCCCCGTTTCTCGGGCTTCTGGGCACCGTATGGGGCGTCATGGACTGCTTCGGCTCGATGAGCGCACAAGCGTCCGTCACTTTGCAGCAGCTCGCTCCCGGCGTCGCGGGGGCCCTTCTCACGACAGTAGCCGGGCTGTTTGTCGCAATACCTGCGGTTTTCGGATATAATTATCTGACGAGCCAGTCGCGCAAACTAATGACCGATACCGAAAACTTCGCAAGCCTGCTATCCGACATTATAGAAATGCGCATACGCACTGTATATTCAGCGCAACCACAATACGCTCCGGTAAATCCGCAACAATATCCATACCCCAGCCAGCCCGCAGAATCGGCTCCGCGCGCTGAATACCAATATCCATCTCAGCCGCAAGCTCCGCGTACTGAATACTCATACCCTTCCCAACAACAAGCTCCGCGATCCGGATATGCACACCTTGTCCAACCGCAAGCGCCGCGCGCCGAATACGCGCCTAATATTCAGCAGCAGGCGGCCCGCGCGGAACAAGTCCCGCCGCCAGTCCAGTTTTCGAGTAATGCGCAAACTGGTTTTAACCATCAAAAAACAGCCGATGTAAAGGATTTTGCAAACCCCGAGGCAGATAGTCAAAATAATGCGGACTCCCCCACAAGAAAGTCGCAGATAATAGACTTTTCACTCGACGACGACGATTCTTCTCCGACCCCACCCCGCGACTTCGACGACTAAAATCCGATGAAAATAAGACGACGAACACCGCCCGCCGCAATGACGGAGCTAAACGTAACGCCGCTTATGGATTTGGCGTTTTCGTTGCTTATAATATTTATGATAAGCACCCCGTTGCTCGAGCAGACAATCCCCGTAAACCTTCCCAAGCAGGACGCGAACAGCGCGAGCGTCCGCCCCGACATCGACTTTCAGCTCATAACGATAAAGGCGGACGGGCAAATATACTGGGGGAAACAGCATGTTGATTTGGTTGAGTTAAATTCGTTATTGGCGTCGCTGTCGAAGACACAAGATCCGCCCGCGATAAGCCTTAGGGCCGACCGCAACCTTATATACCAGAAAGTCATCGACGTCATCGACGCCATAAAGCGCAACAACCTGACGAAGCTGCACCTCGACACGGAAGTAAAATAAAATGGCTGAAAGCAACAACGTCAAACTCGGTGCATATTGCTCCATCGCGCTCCATGCGGCGGTGGCGCTTGCGGCGATAGTCGCCGTATTTGTGAAAACCGTGTTAAAGACGGACGAACAGCCCCAGCCGCCCGTAGTTTTTGATATGGTAGAGCCTTCTCCGCAGCCCGAGCCCGAGCCCGCGCCCGCACCCGTACCGCAAGAAACGCAAATTACCCAGCCCAAAATCGAGGAAATCGAAAAGCTCGACATTCCCGAGCCGCAGACTGAACCCGAGCCCGCCCCCGAACCTGAACCCGAGCCCGCTCCCGAACCGGAACCCGAGCCCGCTCCCGCACCACAGCCAAAGCCCGCGCCGAAGCCAAACCCAACCCCAAAACCCAAACAGCAAAAGAGGATTTCATACAAGGATTTTTTGAAGAAGAATCCCGAAAAGCGCAATTCCAATCCCCAGCGCCAACGCACGACTCCGCGAAAAGTAAAGGTTGGGAGCGTAAAGGCAAGTTTCTCCAACATAAACCAAATAGCCAACATATCGGCGTCCGCCACAACAGGCGCCGCAATGAAAAACGAGCTCGCCGCATACGCGCAATATATCCACTCTATGGCAAAGCGCAACTGGGTTCCCCCGCAGGATTTATATGAGGAACTCGAAACGGAAATATCGTTTGTCGTATCTAAAAGCGGCGTTATATCGGCCTTCCGCATTATAAGAAGCAGCGGCAATTCGGCTTTCGACAACTCGGTCGCCACTACATTCAAGTCGATATCACTAATGCCGCCGCCGGACAAGCAGCAGCATACGATTACCTTAACTTTCAGCTCGGTAGACTAATTTTTTTTGCGGCACTTGCGCCCGCATCAAAGGCTGTCGCATTTTGCGATTTATTCGCGCTACATAAACGGCATTTTCCCAGCAATTATCCGTTTATTTTCTCAAAGAATTTTGGGAAATGGGGAAATTTTATGCGACTTTCTTTAAGAAAAAAATATCGTTGTATTGGAACGCGCGTGCGCATTGGATATTTTACAAAGCAGACACTGCTTATGGATTGCGGTTTGCCGCTATTGCGAAAATTTTTAATGTGTCGGTAAAAAAATTTACAGTGAAAAAATCACAAAGAATTTAGCTTTCAAAAAAAAATGAATAGCCGAGTTTTTGCGTTCGCAAGCAAACTGCAAAAGAATGCAAATTCGCAAAGTATTGAATAAGAAATCGAGGAAAGTTTCAAATACTCAAAGCCGCATTTCGCCGCGCGGAATTTATTCAAAAAATATAGAAGCCGATGCGGCGAGCCTGCGCCGCACAAGATAAAAGTTGAAGTTTCTTTTCGCGCGGTAAAGCGACAACGCACTTAGGCTTTATGCCACTCTGAAAAGGCGCATAAATTGCCTGCAAAAAAATCTACCGCAACCATCTCGCCCAGTCTTTTCTGAAAGAATCGGCATTTTTGGGAGTCGCAAGCAGAGGCTTTAAAAGCTCCTCTTTCTTTGCGGGGTCGCGCTTTTCGACAACCTTTTCCACGAGAGTGCGCATTGCGTAATATCCCCATCCGTACCAGTCGTCGTAAACGCAGGAGTCGAGCTGGCCGCCCGATAGGTACATATCGAGTTGCGGGAGCGACCCGAGGCAAAAAGCGAAAACCCTGTCAGGATCTTCCTTTATGGGGAACATATTTGCAAGCAGCCGCGGATTTAAAAATATTTCACCGTAATTGTCGCGGCGCATTATGTCTATTTCATGCTCTTTGGCATACTCGGAATACGAATTTACGGAATAAGTTTCGACAGGCTCGGCAAGTTTGCGCACAGCCTCAATTTCGTCTCTTGAAACGGGAGTAAATAGCTGTTTTTCAGACGGGGATATTGCGGTGGAATCCGTGTAAAAATAGCAATAGTTTGCGGTTTTTTTCGAGGCCGACAAGCGTTTCAGCTCTTCCCTTACAAGCTTTTCCATTGCGGCGGAATCCGTTCCGCAATATGATATTGCGCCTTTTACGCGCGCGCCTATGCCAACTACGGGAAATCCCTTTGGGGAAAGCTCGGCCACTTTGCCCTCAACCGCCTTGGCATCCACGGGCACAAGCAGCGCGCCGGCAAATCCGTCCAAATATGCCTTCGACATTTCCGATATCTGCCGCTCTATTGATTTGTCGGCGGAAAAGAATTCGACAGACATATCTTTCCCGTATTTTTTTGAGAGCTCGGCAAGGGCGTCGCGCGCGCCGTTGTAGATGGCAGAGTTTGCCTGGTTGTGGGCGTCGGGCGATAAAAACGCAAATTTTATTTTTTCGCCTCCCGCGGCGGACACTGCCACACAGGCTATAAAAATGCAAATTGCAACAATTTTATTTTTCATTTTGACTGTCTTGCTTGGGGTTGTCGGTTGGGGTAATTTTTGTTTCGGAAAGTTTTTCGCGCGCGCCCTCCTTTTTGTGCGAGTCTTCGTATAGGATGCTGCCCAAAAACTCGACGGTCTCGGCGCACGCGAGCCTCGCCGATTTTTGGCGCTCAAGCCGCAGGCGCGAATCGGCCCGCGCGAGATATTTTGAATCCACAACGGCAAAAGCCGCCGCCGCCAAGCCCTTTGACGGGAATACCGCAATCTCGTTTGCGCACCCCTGGAAGAATGCGGAGAAAACCTGCGCAGGCACTCCGCTGCGGGCGATGTCAAACCAGCCCATTCCCATGCGGGAGCCAGCCGGGGCCATTCTGCGCGCAAAAATCGAAGTTCCAGGCTTTGCGGAAGCCTCGGCTTTTAGCCACAGGGCGCATTCCTCCGGCGCGAGCGCCACGGAATAGGCCGGGAACAAAGCCGAATCGAACGCCCTGTATTTTGGCTGAGATATCCCGACCTCGCCGAAAAAATATTTTTTCATAAATCCGGCAAAAGATTTTTTTGGATTTTTTGAAGACCTTGAATTTTCGTATCCAAGCGCGTACCCGACAGCGGCCGCACAAAGCGGAGAAAACACGCCCTTCGTCCCCGCGCCCTCGGCGGGATAAGTCTGCGGAATTACCTCAAAGAGCCCGCGCCAGTCGCCGTCGGGGAACGGCGGCACTTTCGCGTTGTCGATGCCCGCCCTCATATAAAGCATATCGGAAAACGTGGAATGTTTTTCCATTCCCCTCTGCGGCGAAAAAGCCGAGAACCTTTCCGGGACGCTCCACTTTAAATCGAGCTTGCCGGCCTCCTCCATTTTTACGGCGGCAAACGTCACGCATGCAAACGAGCTTTCCCCAAGGGGCAGCGACTTCTGCTGCGCGCGTTTTTTAATCTCCGCGCCCTCCGCCGGAATGCCGACTGGCTCCGCATAAACCTTGCCGTCCGCCGTGGCGACGCACAGCACGCCGTATGGGCACCGCGCCTTTTTTAGCGCCTTTTCAAACTTCAGCTTTAAAAGCTCCATTCTGCGCTCCGAAGCCGCCGAGCCGTCGAGCAGGTTCGCCGCCCCCGCAAGCGACACCGCAGCGGAAAAAATCAAAAAAAATATCGGCGGAAAGAGCCTTGTCATAAATCAAAGCTTGAAGCGTTTTACAGGGACCCTGCCCGTCTTGGACTTAAGCCAGTCTGCCAAATCCGCGGGAAGCTCCATCTCGTCGAGCAGCTCGCCGAACATGCAGGAGCGCGTCTTTACATACCGCGCGAGGCACGACATATCGAAGGTGAGGTCGATTTCCCGGTCGCCGCGAACTGGCTCCACAAATTCGTCCGCCGAAAGCCCGAATTTTTCGGCTATTCTGCGCGCCATATCGTAGCGGCTGATTGGTTCAAGCCCCGCATAGTGGTATATGCCTGTGAGGTTCGGGCGTTCGCAAAGTTCCACGAGCAGGTCGCCGAGCCTTCCCGCCGACAGCGGGCATTTTATCTCATCGACCCTGCACTTGGCTTTTTCGCCCGCTGCCCAAATGCGCAGGAGCTTTTCATGCAGCGAGCGGCGGGTGGTCAGGCTGTTTCCGCTTATATGGCTAAGCCTGAGCACCACAGACGTGTGTGCCGCCGCCTTCAAAACCCTCTTTTCCGCCATGAGCTTTGTCGTGCCGTAGAGCGTGCAAGGCATCGGAATGTCGGTATTTTTATACGGGGCGTCGCTTCCGTCAAATACCATATCCGTGGACAAATGTATAAAGCGCGCGCCGACATGGTTTGCGAGCTGCGCGAGGCGCTCGGGGAGAACAGTATTCATCTTTTCGGCGAGCTCCGGATTGGCGTCGACATCCGCCGGGCTTGAGATCGCCGCGCAGTTTACAATGGCATCCGGGAAAACTTCGAGCACCGCGCGCTGGACGGCGTGTTCGTCGAGCAAATCGCAGCTCACCGGGGTGACGTTGGGCATCTCGGGAAGGCGGTGCTTGCCGCATACAGCGACAACCTTGTGGCCCTCCGAGGACGCCGCCTTCACAAAATTATAGCCCGCCAAACCGGTGGCGCCTGTGCAATATATCAACATATTTTTTAACGCAAAATTAAAGTTCTTCGCTTGCAAAAAAGGAAGTTATTAAAATAATCTGTCCTTCTTTAAATAGGTTTAGATTATGAAAGCCGACAAAATAGTAAAGAAACAAATCGTAAATCTTCCCGTGTACGAAACCGGGAAACCTATCGAATATGTCGCGCGCGAATTCGGGCTCGATCCCGACGATATATTGAAGATGGCCTCCAACGAGAATCCGCTCGGAGCTTCTCCGAAAGCGGTGGAAGCCGTCAAAAACCACCTCGGCGGACTAAACTATTATCCCGACGGCGGCTGCTACGAACTCCGCCAAAAGCTCTCCAAAAAATGGGGGCTTGCGCCCTCCCAGTTCGCATTCGGGAACGGATCGAACGAAATACTCGAATTCGTGGCGCAGTGCTTCGTGGGCGAAGGCGACGAAACTGTTTTCGGGGCGCAGTCGTTCATAGTTTACAAACTCGCAACCATTTTTATGGGCGGCGTATGCAAGAGCGTGCCGATGCCCGGAATGAAATACGACCTCGACGCCATGCGCGACGCCGTGACCGACAAGACAAAAGTCGTGTTCATGACAAACCCCAATAACCCCACAGGGTGCGTCGTAAAGCAGTCGGAAGTAGAGAACTTCGTGCGCTCGCTCCCCGAAAACGTCGTATTCTGCTACGACGAGGCATACACTGAATACCAGCGCGACCCTGTGGACTTGCGCGGGCTTATCTCCGAGGGGTACAACGTAATATGCCTCAGGACATTCTCAAAAATATACGGGCTCGCGGGGCTGCGAATCGGGTACTCGTACTCGTCCGAAGAAATTGCCGGATACATAAACAGGGTGCGCGAGCCTTTCAACGTCAATTCTCTCGCGCAGGTTGCCGCCCTTGCCGCCCTCGACGACGACGACTTTGTGCGCCTGAGCCGCGATGTCAACGACGCCGGCAGAAAACAGTTTGAAAAAGCCTTTGAGGAGCTCGGGCTCGAATACTTCTCGGACGGGGCTAACTTCGTAATGGTGAAGGTTGCGGACGCTCCGAAAAAGTTTGTTGAGATGCAAAAGCGCGGAGTCATAGTGCGCCCCAACGTGGGCTACGGGCTCCCTGACTGGCTCAGGATAACAATCGGAAAGCCCGAGCAAAACGAGCGCTGCATCGAAGAGCTTTCAAGGCTCGTAAAATAGCACGCCATGCCGGAAGTCTGGATAATTGCGCTTCTGTGGGCGGCGTGCGCGCTTTGCATGGTTTTCGCGGCGGCGTTTACGGCGCTGACGTTTGCGGTGGCTTCGTACAAGTTTTCGGCAAACAGAACCGGCAAGCGCGGCGCGCCAGCGTTTGGCGCAGCCGTCCGCTTTTGCGTATCGGGGAGTGCTAAAATCGCGACCACCCTCGCAATATCCGTGCGGGCGTTTGTGGTTTTAGCGGCGTTTTTCGCGTACTTTGCGGCAAACGAATCCCTCGAATGCCTCGGCCTTCCGATAGAGAACGGGCATAAAGTAGCTATTGCATTCGCGGCAGGCATTTTTGCGGTGTTTTTCGAATACGGAATCCTCGGCATTCCCGCCGCGCGCTACGCCGCCGCAAATCCGGAAAAAATCCTAAAAAAAATAGCCCCTGTTTTCATAGTGTTCTATGCGACGATAAAGCCCTTTGAGCTCTGCGCCGCGGGGGTCGGTTTAAAGCTCGCGGGGAAGAAAATCCCGGGGAAGCCGTCGTTCGAGCACATAGACGTTGAGGTTATGCTGCGCTCCGAGGACTCCGACGGGGAAACAATCTCCCCCTACGCGGGGAAAATCGTGCGCAACGCAATCCGCCTGCAAGACCTCGACGTAAGCGACGTAATGCTTCCGCGAAGCAAAGTTGTCTATTTCGACACCGAGGAGCCTTACGAAGAAAATATAAAAACCGCCCTTGAAACGAGGCACAACCGCTACCCGCTGTGCAAAGGCGACCTCGACAACTGCTACGGGATAATCCATTTGCGCGACCTCTTTGCGTGCCAGTCGGAGGCTAAAACCCCCGACCTTAAAAAAATCGCGCGCCAAACCCTGCGCCTGCGCGAGAACGAAAAGCTCGAGTCGGCGCTCGTGAAAATGTTGAGGTACAAAATCCACATTGCGCTCGTCGAGGACGATTTTGGAGGGGTAATCGGAGTTCTGACGCTTGACGCCGCCCTCGGGGAGCTCGTCGGGCAAATACGCGACGAATTTACAGTCTCGCAAGGAGAACCGATTCGGGTAATCGGCAAGAACAAATACAAAATATCCGGCCTTGCGCCGATTCGCCGCGTTGAGGATTTTCTCGACACCGACTTCGATACCGACGAAGTCTCCACTTTTGGCGGTCTTATCACATTCTCGCTCGGCCGCTTTCCTGAAAAGGGCGAGCGGATATATTTTAAGGAGCAGCACATGCGGGTAGTGATAGACAAAATGGACGACAAAATGGTCAGCGAATGCACCGTAACGATAGAGCCGTCGGAATCCGCCGAAGAATAAGTTTTATAATTATTGCGGCGCTGTTAAAAGAAATATTGCCGCCGGCAAATGTGCAAGAATGGGGGTTGGGTAAAATCTCCTGCAACGCGGGGTGCTTGTGGTGCAATTATGGGTTTCAGCATTCGCGCATCTTGGCAAAAACATTCGCGCATTTTTGCAAAAATGCGGGGTATTTGCGCCTCTTAAATTTGCATCTATTAAAATTTGCCGTCTTACCGCGCGTCTCTAAGCGCGGAAAAACGCGCTTTTTTGGCTGAGTATATATTTTGCGCGAAAGTTTTTTAACTTTTTTTCAAAACTGCGCGGTTTCCCAAACGTGGCAACGCCCGCAGTTTTTATGCAATGATATTGCAATAGGCAACCCCCGTATAAAAAGCATTTTTCCCAGCTTTTTTTAATGCGAATTTTTTGCGTTTTCAGACTGGTATTTTCCTTATATTGGCTTGCAATATCAGATAATTTATTATTAAATCCGCCGGTAATTTTTTTTAACGTGGAGCACATAAAAAAGCCCACCCAAACAGACAGTTCCAAAACAATGAACAACCCCCTCGACACTCTAACAAAATTTGAATCGGCCTCCGCCGAAGTTAAAGGCTTTATATATAGTTTGCCCGCCCTGAAAAAATCCGGGTTCGATGTCTCCCGCCTGCCGGTCAGCATCAGAATTGTGCTCGAAAGCGTGCTTCGCAACTGCGACGGAAAACTCGCGCACTTGGAGGACGTAAAGCGCCTCGCCGCTTGGAATGCCCAGAACCCCGGCGACTACGAAGTTCCATTTGTAGTGTCGAGGATAGTCTTGCAGGACTTCACCGGAGTGCCGCTTCTCGTGGACCTCGCCGCCATGCGCGACGCCGCCGCAAAGCTCGGCGCCAATCCCGAATGCGTGGAGCCCCTCGTTCCCGTCGATCTGGTTGTTGACCACTCGGTGCAAATGGACTTCGCCGGCACTCCGGACGCCTACCAAAAGAACCTCGACATGGAATTCGACAGAAACCGCGAAAGGTACGAATTCCTAAAATGGGGGCAAAGCGCGTTCAAGACGTTTTCGGTCGTTCCGCCCTCAACCGGCATTATCCACCAAGTGAATTTGGAATATCTCGCGCGGCTTGTGTTCCGCGCCAAAACGCCTGAGGGCGAAGAAATACTCTACCCCGACACGCTCGTGGGCACGGACTCGCACACGACGATGATTAACGGGCTCGGAGTTGTCGGCTGGGGCGTAGGGGGCATTGAAGCGGAAGCCGGAATGCTCGGGCAGCCCGTATATTTCAAAGTTCCCGAAGTTGTCGGCGTAAACATGACAGGCAAGCTCGCGGAAGGGGTGACCTCCACCGACCTCGCGCTGCATGTGACGCAAATGCTAAGGAAAGAAAAAGTGGTCGGCAAATTCGTCGAATTTTTCGGAGAGGGCGCAAAGAGCCTTTCCCTTGCCGACCGCGCGACAGTCGCAAACATGGCGCCCGAATACGGGGCGACTATGGGCTACTTCCCGGTGGACGACGCAACCCTCGAATACCTGCGACTCACAGGCCGCGACGAAAAGCTCGTTGCCCTCGCCCGCGACTATTTCAAAGCCCAGGGGATTTTCGGAATCCCATCCGAAGGCGACTGCGACTACACCAAAACCTTGCACCTCGACCTCGCGGACGTGCGCCCGAGCATAGCAGGCCCAAAGCGCCCGCAGGACAAAATCGAGCTGCCCGACGTAAAGGAGTCTTTCCAAAAGCTACTCTCAGGGCTCGGCAAAAGTCCGTCGGCAAAAGTAAAAACAACAAAAGGCGAAATATGCGACGGAAGCGTGCTGATTGCCGCAATAACAAGCTGCACAAACACCTCCAACCCGTCGGTTCTCGTGGCGGCGGGGCTTGTCGCAAAGAAGGCCGACGAACTCGGCATACGCCCGCCGGCGTACGTAAAAACATCGCTCGCTCCGGGCTCGAGGGTCGTCACAGACTATCTCGAGGCGGCGGGGCTTCAAAAGCACCTCGACAACCTCGGCTTCAACCTCGCAGGCTACGGCTGCGCAACTTGCATAGGCAATTCCGGCCCGATTGACCCGGAAATCTCGGATGCGGTGAAATCGAACGACCTCGTCTGCGCGAGTGTCCTTTCCGGCAACAGAAATTTCGAGGCGCGCGTGCATGCGCTATTGAAGGCAAACTACCTGATGAGCCCGCCGCTCGTCGTGGCATTCGCGCTCGCCGGAAGAATCGACATAGACTTCGACAGGGAGCCCCTCGCGAAAACGCCGGACGGGAAAGACGTCTATCTCTCGGATATTTGGCCGTCGTCGTCGGAAGTATCGGAAACCGTTGCGAAATCGCTAAAAAGCCAAATGTTCACCGCAAGGTACTCCGATATGTCGGGCCCCGAGCGCTGGCAGAAAATCGAGAGCAAGCCATCTGCGACATACAGCTGGGACGAAAACAGCACATACATACAAAAGCCCCCGTTCTTCGATTCCATCGAAAAATCGGGCGAGCTTCCGACACTTTCAGGGCTGCGCCCGCTCGCGATACTCGGCGATTCCGTAACGACCGACCACATATCGCCCGCAGGCTCCATTCCCGCCGACGGCCCCGCTGGGAAATACCTTCTCGCGCACGGAGTCCAGCCAAAGGACTTTAACTCATTCGGTTCGCGCCGCGGCAACGACAGGGTTATGACGCGCGGAACTTTCGCAAACGTCAGAATCCGCAACGCAATGGCGGGCGGAGCCGAAGGCGGATACACTAAAATAGACGGCAAAGGCGAAAATGTTTCCATATTCGACGCAAGCGAAGAATATAAAAAGCGCGGAGAGGGCTTGATAGTATTCGGCGGCGCGGACTACGGCATGGGAAGCTCCCGCGACTGGGCCGCAAAAGGCACAAAACTTTTGGGAGTCCGCGCGGTTGTCGCAAAGTCTTTCGAGAGAATACACCGCAGCAACCTAATCGGCATGGGAGTTCTGCCCTTTGAATTTACGGAAGGCGCCGACGCCGCTTCTCTCGGGCTCGACGGCACGGAAACTTTTTCGATAAAAGGCCTCGAAAACGGGCTCAAACCCGCCCAGAAGGCGGTCCTTGAAATTTCGAGGGCGGACGGCACGAAAGCCTCGGCAAATCTGCTCCTTAGAATAGATACGCCGATAGAGGTCGATTATTACACCTCGGACGGCATACTGCCGCTCGTGCTAAAAAAAATCGTCAATAAATAATCCCAAAAATATGCGCGAAGAAACTAAATACCTTGTAGGCATAACGGGAGACACCGCAACAATGGCGGTAATCGGAAAGGCGAACTACCTGAATTGCCGAAACGTCGGAGAGTTTTTCTCGACGGCGATAGAGCGCGGCTGCCGAAAGATAGTGGTAGATTGCTCCCAATGCAACGGCATGGACAGCACATTTCTCGGAATGGTTGCGGGAGCGGCGTTAAAAATCCATAAAACCGGCGGCGAAATGGTTCTGCTGAACCTAAATGACAGGAATATGGAGCTGATAGACAACCTCGGCATCTACAAGCTCGTGAGTGTCGAGGAGGACAAATCCGCAATGCCGAAGCCGTCGGCGGAATTTCTCCCTGCGAACAACGCAACCCACGCGAATATTCTCAACGCGCATGAAAACCTCGTCGAGGCGGATTCCTCCAATAAGACAAAGTTTGAGGACGTAATAACCTTCCTAAAAAAAGAAACACAGAGCAAATAGAGCATGGTTTACGTCGTCGCCGCAACTGTATTCGCCCTCATAGCGCTCGTGTGCGTGCTAATCGCGGCGAAGCAGCGCGAGATTCTCGCAAAGACGCTCGACGAACTCGACAGGCTACGCGAAGAGCGGCAAGTAATAATAGACTTTCTCCACCGCAGCGCCGACGATATAGGCTCTGGAGCCAACCGCGAAAAAATATACAAGCGGACCGTCCGCGCCACGGCGCTGTCGTGCGGCGCGATGAGCGCATGCGTCTATGAAAAAACCGCCGACGGAAAACTCGTTGCGAAAGCGTGCGAAGGCCTATTCCCACCGCAAACTAAAAGAATCGGAAGGCGCAAAAACGGCGAATTGAGGGCAAAATACATAGAAGATGCCCTCATTGCAGAAACGATAGAGCCCAACGAAGGGATTCTGGGTGAAGTTGCCGCCTCAGGTAGGGGCGTCCTAATCAAAGACGCCCTCAAAGACCCGCGCATAATAAAGCATGACGACGAATCACTAAAAATCAGGAGCTTTATGGTTGTGCCGCTAATATTCCGCGGGCAGCTGAGCGGGGTGCTTGCCGTCGCAAATCCCATAAGCGGAAGGGCGTTTACGGATACTGAATTTTCGCTAGCAAAGTCGCTTGGCGAGCAATGCGCGCTCGCCCTGCAAAACGCCGAGGCCGTATCGGCGCTGCTAATGCGCAATAAGCTCGAATTCGACCTAAGGCTTGCAAGCAGCATACAGCGCTACCTTCTCCCCGAAAATCTCCCGCAGACAGACAGCCTCGAATTCGCCGTAAAATACCTGCCGCAGCAGCTCATAGGCGGCGACTTTTACGACTTTTTCAAACTTCCCCACGGCAAAATTGGCGTTGTCATCGGCGACGTATCCGGCAAGGGCATTCCCGCCGCAATACTTATGGCGCTCTGCCAGACAAAACTCAGGTACATCGCAATGTCTGGCAAATCCCCCGCGCAAACGCTCTGCCTGTTAAACTCGGAGATGGTCCACGCAATGCGTTCCGACATGTTTATTACCATAATATATTTGGTAATAGACCCGGAATCGGGCGAGGCGAGGTTTGCGCGCGCCGGCCACGAGCCCCCGCTGCTTGCACGCGCAGACTCTGACGAAGCGGCGCAGCCCCTCAAATCGAGTGGAATGGCTTTGGGCATGGTTTCGGAGGAGCTCTTCGACGAGGTTATGGAAGACGCCTCGTTTAAGATGAATTCCGGCGATGTGCTTGTATTGTACACGGACGGGCTTACTGAGGCGGCGAATCCAGAAGGCGGAGAGTTTACGGCAAAAAAATTAGCGCAAACAATCTCGACATTGCGCTCGAGAAATGCCAATGATTTAAACGACGAAATAATAAAGTCGGTAGAGTCGTTCATGGGCCCCGGAAACAAGTACGGCGCCGACCATACGCGTCTAACAGTAAAAAAAATTTAACAAAAAAAAGGATATAATATTGGCGGCGGTTGCAAAACTTTAAAAC
>ENA-UONY01000907-UONY01000907.1-human-gut-metagenome-genome-assembly--contig:-CS9-NODE-907-length-29948-cov-6.683672_pt1 | contig 29948 bp, 32 predicted proteins | sample MGYA00242465_ERZ724012 | MGnify/ENA metagenome assembly ERZ724012 | reverse complement strand
ACACCCCACTTCTTAGATAGTATATCATACTGTCTAACAAATGGGGTGCAGTTCAGGACAGCCGGGGGTTCTTTATGGCTTTGGGGAATTATTCTTCGTTTTCCCAGTTGTGCCAGACGTTCTGGACATCCTCGTTATCGTCGAACATCTCGAGCATCTTGGACAAATTCTTGATATCGCCCTCATCAGTGAGAGTGATGTAGTTCTGCGGAACCATTTCCACCTGTGCGGAGAGCAGATGATACTTGGCGGAAAGCGCTTCAGCTACAGCGGCAACATCGTCCGGCTGGGTATAGACCGTGAAGATGCCCTCTTCCGCTTCGAGATCGTCCGCGCCAGCTTCCAGCGCCGACTCGAAAACGGCTTCCTCGTCAAGATCCTCGTCCTCGTTATCGATCACGATGACGCCCTTCTTATCAAATGACCACGAAACGCAGCCCGCGGCGCCCATGTTTCCGCCGTACTTATCGAAGTAATGACGAACGTCAGACGCGGTACGGTTGCGGTTATCGGTCATGGCATCCACAATGATGGCGACGCCGGAGGGGCCGTAGCCTTCGTAGGTAACTCTTTCGTAGTTATCTGTCGCGCCGCTGCCGAGCGCCTTTTCGATGGTGCGCTTGATATTATCGTTCGGCATATTGGTCGCCTTCGCCTTGGCAATGACCGCCGCGAGACGCGAGTTGTTCGCCGGATCGCCGCTGCCGCCTTCTTTGACGGCAACAATCATTTCACGGGCGATTTTGGTGAACGCCTGTGCGCGTTTGGCGTCCTGCGCGCCCTTGGTTTTCTGTATGTTATGCCACTTGGAATGTCCGGACATACTGTAATTCCCCCAAACAAAAATACGTTTGAGGGAATTATAGCACTTTCGCACGCGGATGACAAGAGCTTTCCTTATCTCCCGTGCGGAATAAGGATCAGATCGCCGGGATTTACCGTCCCTGGATTAGCGGCTTCGATCAATTCACATGTGGAACCGAATTTTTTCGCGACGTTCCAGAGGGATTCCGTACCGAGCCGGATCACGATCAGGGACGGGCGCTCCGTCTCCTCCGCCGTCTCGTTTTCCTCCAGCTCCATCTCACTCACATACGTAAACTCCGAGGGCGCCGCTGCATTGACTGAGAGCTCCACCGGGCACCGCAGCTCTACCGCATTGTCTCCGGCGGCAGCATAAATCTCGCCAAACCTCGCTGTTTCCGGCAGCGTCATGCCGGTAGTCTCACCATTTTCAAAAGTGAGCGTCAGCATGCGGGACATGGAGGAAAGACTGCCGCGCTGCGTGCGATAGAGCATGCGGACGCAGATGCTCTCCGATACGCCGTTTTCCGTGCAGACAGGAAACGCCGCCGTTACACGCGCGTACACGATCTCCTTCGGAGAATCGGGAGTTTCCAGCGTCTCGCGCACCGACTGCCGCAGTACAGCCGGGCGCGCCGCCCCCAGCGTGCGTACGGTGTCCGTCTTCAGCCGGCAGGTGCTTTTCAGGCTGTAGGCATCCGCAATGTAACGGATCTCCGTTTCGCTGCGGCAGAGTGTCTGCGCGCACAAATGCAGCTCCAGATGAAGGGACGTTATGCCGTCACTGCCGGAAAGCGGCTCCAGATAGCATCCGCCGGAGGTCAGTATCACGGTGGAAAGCTCGGCTTTGCCGTTCGCTATGTCAAGAATCTGCGAGAATGGGATGCGGAAAATCTGATGCTGCGGCGCATCGTCCCCCGCCGTCAGATAGAGCGTATCGAGCCGTACCGTTCCCTGCAAAATCATCTTTCCGCCGACCTGCTTGAGCTCATCGACGCTTTCCGTATGTGAATAGCAGAGCAACTTTTCCATCGGCGGGCATCCGGCGGGAAGCTCCGCTTCGTCGGAGACGAGGAAGCTCTTTTCCTCTACGCCGGAAAGGAAGCTGACGGTTTTCGTATCGGTCAGCGTATAGAGCCCCGGCGTCTGTTCCGCCTCCGACGGAAGCTCAGCCGTCACACTGCGGTAAACAACAACTGCGGCGCAAACTCCGGCGCGAAATTGAATTTTCCGCGGGTTGAGCAGCTTCGCGTCCGCCGACGATACGCACACATTCGCCGCCAGCGCATCCGTATCTTCCGCGCCCTCCGCCTCCGTAGAAAAGACGACCGGAAGCTCCGTTTCGATCCTTTGCAGACGCTCCGAATCTTCCCCAATGTACAGCACCGTTCCTCGTATGCTGCCCTCGATCCGGATGCTCCCCTGCTGCAGCGTCTTGGAGCGCAGATATACCGCAGCATCCACATCCAGAATCCGGGCAACATCCGGCAGGGTGTCTGAAACGACCGCTTCCAGCGTTTCCTCGCGGCTGAGTGTATCGGAATAAACAGGAGTGCAGTATTGAATGGCTTCCCGTTTCAGATTGACTTCCATAGGCATTCCTCTCCTTGTCCGTTTTCGGTATACCCTATGAGAAATGCCCGGAAAATATGTCACTCCAGCTTCAAAAGCATCCGGTAGAGAAAGCCGGGAAGCCGGATATAGATAACCTTCATATGCGATCCTCCTCAACAGCAATTTCGATTGATGCATATGCCGACGCCGATCAAACACGCGCCGAGCAAGAACCACCAGAACCCCTCCGGCAGGATCTGCGAGAGCAGGACAATGATCCCCACCGTCACAATGATCCACCCGACGGGGTTTCTTCGCCGATTTCTGCGCCGCATAAACAGTCCCCCGATGCGCACCATGCTTTACTTCATAGTACGCACCGGGGGATCATATGTTCTTATTCTCAGACTTCCCAGTCCTTTTTCCGGTTCGCCTGTTCCCACAAACGGCGGTAGGAATCGAGCCGCGACGGATGAATTTTCCCTTCGTCTGCCGCGGCGCGGACAGCGCAGTCCGGCTCGTTCCGGTGGGTGCAGTCCGTAAAACGGCACGAACCAAGATAAGGCTCAAACTCCGGGAAGCAGTATTGCAGCTCTGCCGGGCGGATGGATTCCATCTGCTCGATATCAAAGGAGCCGAAACCCGGCGTATCGGCAACATATCCGCCGTTTTCCAGAGCAAACAGTTCTACATGGCGCGTTGTGTGCCGCCCGCGGCCAAGCTTCTGGCTTACTTCACCGGTAAGCAGCGAAAGCTCCGGCGAAAGCGCATTCAAGAGGCTGGATTTCCCGACACCGGAGTTGCCCGTGAAAGCGCAGACCCGGCCGGCCAGGCGCTCGGAGAGCTCCGGCAGCCCTTCGCCGGTAACGGCGCTCGTCCGCACCACGGGGATGCCCGAAGCGGAATAAATCGAGAAAAGCTCATCACCGGGATTTAAATCGGCCTTATTGATGCAGAGGAGAAAATCGCAGGAATGGTGCGCCGCGAGCGCGGACACCCGGTCAATGAGGAACGGATCCGTGACCGGATTGACCGCCGCAGCAAGCATTACCATGAGATCGATGTTCGCGACCGCCGGGCGGATGAAGTAATTCCGCCGCGGAAGGATCTCCCGCACGCTGCCCGTGCCGTCCGGCGAAACGTCCAGCTGCACCCGGTCTCCTACAAGAGGGCTGGTTCCGTCCAGCCGGAACTTTCCCCTGGCACGGCAGGTAATGATATCAGCGCCGGTATCGACATAGTAGTAGCCGCTCAGCGCCTTGATGATACGTCCATCCATCCGGCTCACTCAACGTTCGGATCCTGCGTCGGAACCGGAGAGGGCGACGGTGTCGGCGTCGTTTCCGGTCCCAGCGAAATCTGCAGATAGATTTTGGAATACGCAGGGATCTCCGTTCCCGCCTCGACCGTCTGGCTTACCACATAGTTTTCCGGGATCGTGCTGTTGTAAACGTAGCTCACGGAAACGAGCGTCAGAGGCGCGGCAGCAAGCTCCGCTTCCGCCGTGGCATAGTCCTTGCCAACGAGGTACGGCATGATGACCGTCTCGGTTTTGGCGCCCTGGCTGATCGTGAGATACACCGTCGCGCCCGCTGGAAGCTTTTCTCCCGGCGAGGGGCTGATCTGCATTACACAGTCTGCCGCCACGTCGTCGGAATCGGCAAAGGTTTTGTCCACAACAAAGCCGAGCTTTTCCAGTTCGCTCGTCGCTTCGCGGTAATCGTAATTGAGAAGGTTGGGGATTTCAGTTAACATAACGCCGGTACTCACCGTGAGCGTTACGTTGATGCCATCCGAGGTAAGCATATAGCTTTTCCCGGCGTCGGGCGACTGGCCGATGATGATTCCGCGCTCCACGTTCGGGTCGATTTCGTAAATGAGATCAAAGTTATATTTATCTTTGAATTCCTTGCTGTTGATAATCGTCTCGTAATTGCTGCCGACGAAGTTGGGAATAGCGACGCGCTGATTGACGACAAAAATATCGCTCAGAAAATAGTTCCAGAGGAACACGGCGATAATCAATATGGCAGCCATCACGCCGAAGAAGCCGGAGAGCATGCTGACGCGGTGGGCGCGGCGGCGGCGGCGGATATAATCCTCCCTGCCGAGTTCCCCTGCCGTGCTGAGCGGCGCAACGTTGCCTTCGATCCGGTCGAGAGAGCCGTTGAGCGTTTTCTGCATCGTTTCCAGATCGGCAACAAGCGCGTCCGCCGTCTGATAACGCTCGTCGAGAGACGCGTTCATCGCTTTCATCACGATCTTCTCGAGCGCTTCCGGCACCGACGGCGCAATCTCCCGAAGCGGTGCAGGCACGGCGGAGAGGTGCTTGAGCGCCACCGTCCGGTCATCGTCGCCGTCAAACGGCAGCTTGCCGGAGAGCATCTCATACATGACGATGCCAAGCGAATAAATGTCGCTCCGGCCGTCCACCGGCAGGCCGCGCGCCTGCTCCGGCGAAATATAATGCACCGAACCGATCGCTTCGTTTTCCACATCCGGCACTTCGGACTGAAGGTTCGCAATACCGAAATCTGCAACCTTGATGACCCCGTTTTCCACAACGAGGATGTTCTGCGGCTTGATGTCGCGGTGGACAATGCCCTTGCCGTGCGCGTGGCTGAGCGCCCGTGCGATCTGCAGGGAGAAATCTACCGCCTGCGCCGCATCCAGCGGGCCATGCTCCTGAAGATACTGCTTGAGCGTGACGCCGTCGACCAGTTCCATGACGATGTATTCCACGTGATCGGTCCGGCTCACATCGTATACGCCGACAATGTTCGGATGGCTCAGCTTCGCGATCGCCTGCGATTCCGTCTGGAAGCGGCGGCGGAACTTCTCGTTTTTCGCAAGCTCCGGCCGCATGATCTTCACCGCCACATAGCGGTTGAGGCGGTGGCACATCGCTTTATATACAACCGCCATGCCGCCGCTGCCGATCAGCTCCACGAGCTCATACCGGCCGTCGAGCATCATGCCGCGGTATTTGTCCTGATTTTTCGTATCCATATCATTCCCCCGTAGGTTCATCGGCGTACAAGCGCCAGCGTGACATTGTCGGGCGCGCCGCGTTCCAACGCCATGCGCAAAAGCTCGCGGCAGAGCGCGTCGTCGTCCGAACTCGTCAGAAGAAGAGCTTCCATCTCCCCGGTGCTTACGAGATTGCTCAACCCGTCCGAGCAGAGCAGCAGAGCATCGCCAGAGCGGATATCCAGCCGGAAAATATCGCTGCGGATCGTGCGCTCCAACCCAACGGCACGCATGATCACATTTTTCCGCGGATGCGAACAGGCTTCCTCTTCGGTGATCAGTCCGCGGTCGACCATGCTCTGCACAAGAGAGTGATCACGCGTGACCTGCTGGAGCTGCCCATCCGCCAGCCAGTAGCACCGGCTGTCGCCGATGTTGACTACGGCGGCGTCATCCGGGCGAACAAGCGCTGCCACAAGCGTCGTACCCATGCCGCGGCAGGCATCGTCGCGAAAGGCGCGGTCATATACCTTCAAATTGGCATAAGCCGCCGCCTCGCGCAGTATCTGCGCTGCATCCGACGCCGGTTCCCGGCACAGCATATCCTCTGCATACTGCATGAATGAGTCCGCAGCGATCGTTGAGGCGATCTCCCCGCCATGCACGCCGCCCATACCGTCGCACAGCGCCGCGAGCACGTAATCGCCGCCCGGTGAAACGCTCAGACGGTAGGAGTCCTGATTGACGGAACGTACTTTTCCCTTGTCGGTGATGCCGAAAGCGTTCATTTTGCTTCCCTCGTCATTTTGCGGCGCAGCTGACCGCAGGATGCGTCCACATCGCTGCCGAGCCGCCGCCGTATGGTCGTGTTGACTCCGTTCTTCGTAAGTATATTCACAAACCGCTTGAGATTCTCCGGTGTGGATGGCTCAAAGCTGCGCTCGTCCACATGGTTGAGCGGAATGAGATTGACATGCGCCGCAAGCGGCTTCACCCGCCGGGCAAGGAGCTCTGCCTGCTCCGGGGAGTCGTTCACGCCGTCGATCATGGCGTATTCAAACGATATGCGGCGTCCGGTTTTGTCGTAATAGGCTTTGCATTTGTGGAATAGCTCGTCCACGCCGCGGCCGCGGTTGACCGGCATGATGCGGCTTCGCGTCTCGTCATCCGGCGCATGCAGCGATACAGAAAGCGTGATCTGCAAGTCGCGCTCAGCAAGATCATCAAACCGTTCCGTCAGTCCGCAGGTGGAGAGCGAAATGTGGCGCATGCTGATATTGCGTCCCTCCGGGTGGTTGATAAGCTCCAGAAAACGCATAACGGTATCAAAATTGTCCAGCGGCTCGCCGATGCCCATCAAAACGATGTGGGAAACCGGCAGGCCGGACTCTTTCTCGGAAAACAGTACCTCATCCAACATTTCCGAGGGCGTGAGATTTCGTACAAGCCCACCGATGGTCGAAGCACAGAAAGCGCACCCCTGCCGGCAGCCGACCTGCGAAGAGATGCAGACCGTATTTCCGTAGTGATACCGCATAACGACCGTTTCCACGGCGTTTCCGTCCTGCAGCTCCCAAAGGAACTTGATCGTACCGTCTTCGGCGGATTGCTGCTTTTTCAGTACCCGCGGCGCGGAGAGCACGCAGCGCTCGGAAAGCTCCTCCCGGAGCGAGCGCGGAACATTGGTCATCTCGTCCCACGAGCCGCAGCCGGAGGAAAACCAGCGGAAGAGCTGCTTCGCCCGGTACGCCGGCTGGCCAAGCGAGCGGAGATATTCCGCCAACTCATCCGGGAGCATGGATTTTATATCGATTTTTTCGGTCAAATCAGCCATTTCGTCTCATACGGCAATAGAAAAAGCCGTCCGTATCATATTCCTGCGGCAGAATGAGCCGCTGTTCCTCGCGGGTAAAATCCGGGTGGTCGCGAAGAAAATCCTCCACAATATCCTCGTTTTCCTCATGGAAAACAGTACAGGTGGAATAGAGCAGCACACCGCCCGGCCGGACGCACGAGGAAAGTCCCTCGGCGATCCGCCTCTGGATCGCCGGAAGCCCGGCGAGCGCCTTGGGGTCTTTATAGCGTATCTCCGGCTTTTTGCGGATGACGCCCATGCCGGAGCACGGTACATCCGCAATGACAAGATCAAAGCTCTCCCGGAGCGTTTCATACGGCTTGGAAGCGTCCATCGGCGCGGTGCGGATGATCGAAAATCCCAGCCGCAGCGCGTTTTCCTCGACAAGCCGGAGCTTTTTCGCGTGGAGATCGCAGGAGAGGATCTCCCCTTCGTTTTCCATCAGCGAAGCACAGAGAAGGCTCTTTCCGCCGGGGGCAGAGCAGGCGTCGAGCACGCGCATTCCTTTTCCCGGCGCAGCGCACAAAACGCTCATCGCTGCAGCGGCGTCCTGCACAAAAAATTTTCCCTGTGCAAAACCGGGCAGCGCGGCGGCATTGCCTTTATCCTCCACGCAGACGGAAACGTGGGAAAGCTCGCTGACATGGGCGTGAACGCCCGCCGCGGCAAACCGCTCTGCAAGCGATGGAGCATCACCATACCGGGTATTCACCGAAACCGTAAGCTTCGGCGCACGGTTATTGGCGGCAAAGAAGGCCGCCGCTCCGTCATAGCCAAGCTCGGATACCATGCGCTCGCACAGCCACAACGGGTGGCTGAACCGGATGGAGAGCTCCTGTGCCGTACCGCCGTTCGGAATCTCCGGAAGCTTTTCCCGGTTTTCCGCGACACGGCGTAAAACGGCGTTCACCAGCCCCCCGGCGCGGGAGCCGGAGCGCTTTGTCTGCTCAACCGCTTCATTGACCGCCGCCGACACGGGTATTTTATCCATAAACAGGAGCTGGCAGACACCGAGCCGGAGAATATCCAGCAGGTTCGGCTCAAGCTTTGATACCGGAACGGAAGAATAGCAGCCAATGTAAAAATCGCAGAGCGCCGCGTTTTGCAGAACGTCCAGACAGAGCTTGGTGCAGAGCGCCGTATCGCGCTCATCAAGAGAAAACTTATCTGCCGCCGCCTGAATGGTCTGCTGCGACCAGGCATCAAATCTCCGGCAGCGGGCGAGGACATACAGCGCCGCCTCGCGGGCGCCCGACGTGCCGTTAGCCATCTGCTTTCATTGGGTGGCCAAGCAGGAATGCTGCGGCGCTCATGCGCTTCTTCCCCGCTGCCTGCACCTCGGCAAGACGAAGGGTCTGTCCGCCGCCGCAGGCGACTTCGATCCCCGCTTTTCCGGCAGATACGATCTTTCCTGGCGCAAGCGCCGTTTTCGTATCGGTGTATTCCGCGCCGAACACGCGGAAGGATACGCCGCCGAGTTCCGTCGTGGCGACCGGCCACGGGTCAAGGCCGCAGATATGCTTCACGATCTCCCGCGGCGTTTTATTCCAGTCAATCGGGCACATATCCTTATTGAGCATTTTGGTATAGGTGGCGTCCGCTTCATTCTGCGGCACGCGGACAATATCGCCATTTTCGATCTTCCGGACAGTCTCCACAAGAAGTTCTGCGCCGAGCATTTTCAGCCGGTCGAAAAGCTCGCCGGATGTTTCAAACTCGCCGATCTCCGTTTCACGCGCGGCAATCACATCGCCGGCGTCCATCGCCGCGGCCATATACTGCACCGAAACTCCGGTCGTTTTATCCCCGTTGAGCACCGCCCACTGGATGGGCGCGGCGCCGCGGTATTTCGGCAGGAGCGAGCCGTGAACGTTGATGCTGCCATGTGTTGCCACATCAAGAAACGCCTGCGGCAGGATGCGGCCATACGCGACAACCACAAGGAGCTCCGGCGCAAGCGTGCGAAGAAGCTCCGTTGCCGCGCCGTCTTTGAACGTGGCCGGCTGGTACACGGGAATGCCTCGCTCCACAGCCAGGGTTTTCACCGGAGAAAAGCTCTCCTGCATGCCGCGTCCCCGCGGCTTGTCCGGCTGCGTGAAAACTGCGGCAACATCCTCACCGGCCTCGAGAAGCGCGCGCAGCGACTCTTCCGCGAAGTCCGGTGTTCCCATAAAAACAATTCTCATTCTTTGTCGTCTCCGCCGTAGAGCTCTTCCATTTCCTCGTCCGTATACATATGCGTCGCACGGTCGGTAAAGAGAATGCCGTCGAGATGATCGATCTCATGGCAGAAGCAGCGGGCCGTGAGGCCGGTGCCCTCCACTTCAAACGTATTGCCGTTTCGATCCTGTGCGCGGACTTTGACATGGTTCGGGCGTTTGACAACGCCGTACTGCTCCGGCAGGCTCAGGCAGCCCTCGCCGCCCTCCTGCTCGCCGTCTCGATCAATGATCTCCGGGTTTACGAGCTCAATAAAATACTCGTCCTCCCCTTCCGGGACGTTCGTTTCCATCACGATGCAGGCGCGGCGGATAATGCCGACCTGCGGCGCAGCGAGGCCGACGCCGTTTGCCTGCGCGAGCGTTTCCTTCATATCGTCCAGAAGCTGGTGCAGGCGCGCATCAAACGCCGTATACGGGCGGCAGACCTTTCGCAGCGCGGGGTTTTCTTCGGTAAGAATATTTCTAAGCGCCATAGTATTCACTCCATCGGGTTATAGTCGGCAAAGACTGACACACCCTTGTATTCTTTTGCGGTATTGCATTGGATCAGAAGCCCGGACACGAGTGTCCGAATCTCCTTGTCAAACCGGCAATGCAGTGTTACGCGATAGCGGTACCGGTTGCTGACACGCACGACCGGCAGCGGCGCAGGGCCGAGCACTGCGGCATCCTTCCGCGTGCGAAGCTCGGATTTCATCCGGTCGCGGATGTACGTGCAGCAGCGAAGAACCGCGGACTCATCCTCCGCCGATACCGTAACGGTAACAATATCGGAAAACGGCGGGCAATTCTGCAGCCGGCGCAGCTCGATCTCCTCGGCATAGAAGCCCTCGTAGTCCTGCCGGGAGGCCATGCCGATCACAGGATTTTGCGGCGTGAACGTCTGGATGATCGCCCGTCCGGGTTTCGCACCTCTTCCCGAGCGCCCGACGACCTGCGTGATGAGAGAAAAGCAGCGCTCTCCCGCGCGGTAATCGCCGCAGTAGAGAAGCTGATCGGCGGATATGACGCCGACAAGCGTCACATTCTCAAAATCCAGCCCCTTGGTAACCATCTGCGTGCCGATGAGGATCGGTACCTTTTTCTCCCGGAACTGGGAGAGAATCTTTTCATGCGATCCGGCGGGAGACACGGAATCCGCGTCCATACGCAGAATCTCCACATCCGGCAGCGCCTCGCGCAGATGCTCTTCCAGCTTCTGCGTACCGGTGCCGAACTGGTTGAGAAGTCCCCCGCATTCGGGGCACACCTCGTCAATCGGGCGCGTATAACCGCAATGGTGGCAGACGAGCCGCCGGTTTATGCTGTGCCACGTGAGATTCACGCTGCAATGCGGGCACGTATAGGTATAGCCGCACTCCCCGCAGGCAACCAGGCTCGCCGCGCCGCGGCGATTCAAAAACAAAATGCTCTGTTCACCGCGGGAAATGTTTTCGCGCAGTTCGTGCAGAAGTACGCCGCTCACTTCGCTGCCGTTTCCGCCGCGGAGCTCCTGCCGCATGTCCACGATACGGACGGAAGGAAGCTGCCGGGCGTTGAAGCGGCTTTTCAGGGTGAATAGATGATATACACCCGTTTCGGCACGGTAGCGGCTCTCCACATCCGGCGTTGCGCTGCCGAGAACAAGGAGGGCGTTGGAAGAAGCGCAGCGGTACTTGGCAGCGTCCCGGGCATGGTAACGCGGGGAGTTCTCGGATTTATAGGTATACTCCTGCTCCTCATCGATAATGATGAGGCCGAGATCGCTGCACGGAGCAAATACGGCGCTCCGCGTACCGATCACAACGCGTGCCCGGCCGGTTTTGATGCGCTTCCACTCGTCGTAGCGTTCGCCGACAGCGAGAGAGCTGTGCAAAACCGCAACGTCATCCCCGAAATACGAGGAAAAAATGCGGATCATCTGCGGCGTGAGTGCGATCTCCGGCACAAGCAGGATGGACGCCTTCCCTTTTTGGCGCATGGCGTCGATCAGATGGACATACACGGATGTCTTACCGCTTCCGGTGACACCATAGAGAAGCGATGCCGATGGGTGCTCGTCGTCATACAAAGAGAGGATGCCTTCAAATGCCGCGCTCTGCTCCTCATTGAGCACCGGCAGAGGCGAGCGTTCCTCGCTGCGGAAACCGGAGCGGCGAAACACCTCGTCCTGCGTGATCTGCGCCAATCCCGCTTTTACCAGCGCGTTGACGGAGGAGGCCGAAGCGCCCGTAAAGTAGCAAAGCTCCGAGAACGACACACGATCGAGCGTACACAACAGGCGCAGGCATGCGCTTTGGAGCGGCGCACGCTTCTCGCGGCGGTCGGCGGCAGTCTGTGCGTCCTCCGCCGAAACAGCCAGAGAAACCATACGGATTTTCTTATCGCCGACGCGGCGCTTTTCCCGGCTGTCAGTTTCCAGAATACCTTTGCGCACGAGCGACTGCAGCGCCCGTGCCGGACTTGAATCCTCAAAAAGCCGTTCAAGATCCGCCAGCGGGCAGCTCCCGTCGTGGGCAAACACCGCGTCGAGCACCAGCTGCTCCTGCGCGGATTTTCCCGCTGCAGCATACGCGCTCTCCCGGTCGAATCCGGCGGAAAGCGTATATACCGACTCCATCTGATACCAGAGTCCGGCAGGCAGCATGGCATGCACGGCATCATATACCGTACAGAAATACCGCTCCCGCAGCCATACTGACAAACGGATCATCTCCGGGGAGAGCACCGGCGAGGCGTCCAGCACGGAGGCAATGTTTTTCAGCCGCATACCAGACTGCGCCGAACCGAGGGAGAGGACGATCCCCTCCGTGCGCCGGTTGCCACCGCCAAACGGGACAACCACGCGCACACCGGGCACGACCTTATCGGCGAGCGCGGGCGGGATGCGGTAGTCAAATGGCCGGTCTACCCAGTACGTCGCAGCGGCGACAGCGATTTTTGCCGTTGCCGGCGAATCAGTCATTCGTCTTTTCCAGCGTCAGCTTGCCGGAGTACACTTCGTCAATCGCCATGGAGACCGGCTTCTTATCAAGGATTTCACCGTTTTCCTCGGCATCGTTCGCAATCTGGCGGGCGCGGCGCGCGACAAGATTCACGAGAAGGTAGCGGCTGCCAACCTTGTCAACAAGACTCGCCATCGGGGGATAAAGCATCATAACAGATTCCATTCCTTTCTGATCCGGTGTTGACCGGTGTAAAACTTTGTTGGGAAATTATTTGTCGAGGATGGCGCCGAGCTTGCGCGCTGCGCGATCCGGGTCATCGTTGATCACGGTATAATCATAATTGGGAGCGAGCGCCATTTCGCGCCGCGCCGTTTCAAGTCTCGCACAGATCGTCTCCTCCGACTCTGTTCCGCGGCCGCGGAGACGGCGTTCGAGTGCATCCAGTCCCGGCGGGGCAAGAAAAACGGTAACAGCCTCGGGAAGCTTTTGCTTCACCTGTGCCGCGCCCTGCACTTCAATGTCCAATATGACGGACACACCGCTTTCCAGCCGGGCGCACACCTGTGATTTCGGTGTGCCGTAGCAATTGCCGACAAACTCGGCGTGCTCCAAAAGCTCATCCTTTCGGATCATTTCCTCAAAGCGCTCGCGGGAAACGAAGAAATAATCGACGCCCTCTCTTTCGCCGGGGCGCGGGGCGCGCGTCGTAGCGGACACGGAAAACTCCACGTTTTTCCGCCCGGCCATCATCTTTCCGATCACGGTGGACTTCCCGCAGCCGGAGGGGCCGGAGATCACCAGCAGCTTTCCTCGTTTCACTCTTCGTCCTTCTCCCCTGCCGAAGCATCCTCAGACCGCCCAACCATACGGGCGCTGACCGTTTCCGGCTGGAGCGCCGAGAGGATCACGTGGCCGCTGTCCATGATGATGACCGCGCGCGTGCGGCGGCCATATGTCGCATCAATCAGCTCGCCGCGGTCGCGTACATCCTGAATGATACGCTTGATTGGAGCAGATTCCGGACTCACGATGGCGATCAAGCGCGAGGCGGAAACAAGATTACCGAATCCGATGTTAATGAGCTTCATACCAGCACCTCATTCCACGTTCTGAATCTGCTCGCGGATCTTTTCGAGCTCGGACTTGAGATCCACAACGACCTGTGCAAGATACGAGTCGCTGCATTTGGAGCCGATGGTGTTCATTTCGCGGTTGAGCTCCTGCACAAGAAAATCGGGCTTTCGGAGAATCGGAGAGCCTTCCTGCAGCAGCGTGCGGAACTGCGCAATATGGCTGCGGAGACGAACCGTCTCTTCGTCCACGGCGGTGCGGTCAGCGAAGATTGCAGCTTCGGTGATGACGCGCTGCTCGTCAAGCGAGCGATCCGCCAGGACTTCACGCAGACGCGCTTCGAGCCGTTCGCGGTATTCCTTCACCGTCTGCGGAGAGCGCTCCTCCACGATGGAAACAAGCTTCTCGATGGTATCGAGCTTTGCAAGCATGTCCCGCCGCAGCCACTCGCCTTCGCGCTCGCGCATGGCGTTGAATTCTTCCACGGCCTTTGCTGTAATCTCCGCAAGGGCGGCTGTGGCCTTGTCCTTGTCGATCTCGCGGCGTTCCACCGTAAGCACGTCAGGAAGCCGCGCAATGCTGAATGCGGTGAGCCCGTTTTCCAGCCCCAGCGACTCGGCAATGCGCGCAATCGCATCGCGGTACTCGCGGGCAAGTCCTTCGTTCACCAAAACGACCGTCCCGGAATCCTGCGAGGCCTGTGCCGATACGAACACATCCACCTTGCCGCGCGTCACACCGACCGTGACTGCCTTCTTTACCGCATCCTCGGCGAAGAGGAAGCTTCGCGGCAAACGGACAGAGCAGTCCAGAAAACGGTTGTTTACGCTTTTCAGTTCAACGGTGATCTCCTGACCCTCCACGGTGCCTTTGGCACTGCCGTAGCCGGTCATGCTGAGCAGTTTTCCCATTTCTGTCCCTTCTCCCAATGACGAAATATGAAATGAATCTATTAACAACACAAGATGTATGGCATGCAGCCGCCGGAGGCCGCCATAAACGCGAGGCACGGACAGAACGAATTGCAGCCGAGCGTATCCGTTCCAGCGGTGCCGCCCGCACCGGAAAACGGATTGCTCGCCTGACTTTCCATCTGCGCGACCGCCTGACGGTACTCCGCGTTGCCGGGATCCATCGAAGCCGCCTGACGGAAATAGCGGGAGGCCTCATCCATCCAGCCGCGATGATAGGCGACGGCGCCCATGAGAAAGTTCCACTCGGCATTTCGGTCAACGATCGAGCCGAGGATCATCTCGGCGCGGGCGAGATCGCCCGCCATGATTGCCGAGCGAACGTCCCGGTATGGGCCGCTCGCGCTCCCGGAGGATGTGCTTCCGGGCTGCGAATAGGTTTTATACTGTGCCCCGCCGCCTGCGCGTTCCTTGGTGATCGCGTCATAGGCTTCGTTGATCTGCTTCATTTTTTCCTGTGCAAGATCGGCAAGCGGGTTGTTGGCGTAGTTGTCCGGATGGTATTTCCGGGCAAGCTCGCGGTATTTCTTTTTTATTTCCTCGTCGGATGCCGTCCGGGAAACGCCCAGGACAACGTAAGGATCGGTCATTCGCTTACTCCCTGTTGGAAGGATCAGAGATCCTCCGTATTTTTTCTGTTTTTCTTCCAAGCCCCTGCAAACACCTCGTCGGCCACGTGCGGGACGCCGCAGGACAGGATATTTTCAAGAATGGGCTTCCACGCGCTCTCCGGCAGAAGCTCCGCGGCGCCCATGGCGCGGGAAAGCGAAAGATTCAGCGTGGCGCGTATCTCCTCTTTTTCCGGTGCCGTCATGGCGGCGGAATTAAACCGCAGGCAGAGCGGGTTATATCGGCCATTTTTCCGGTCAGCGGCATAGTCATCCGCCGCATCCAGAATATAGACGGCTCGTCCGGCATGATAAAGAATTTCGCTTTGCTCCCGCCGCAGCGCCGCGCTCGACGCCCGGCCTGCCGGGAAGGCCATGAGCCGGGCAAAGCAGTCTGCTGATGCGTCAAGCGATGCCCCGCCGCTCGTCTCAATGGCCGCGAGACGCTCAAGGCACTGTCTGGCGTTTTCGTCAAACTCCGGCTGGCGCGCCGCCGCTTTGCGGTAGCAGCTTCGGAGGAGCCGGACAGCGAGCCGGGCGCGCAGCGCCCGAAAGCCCTTTTCATCGGCCGCATCGTCCATCATTTTCTGATAGGCGAGGATCACTGTATAATCCGCGGCGTCGTACAGTTCCTTTACCCCGCAGATGCACGGCTGCTTTCGCAGCGGATGCACCGGGCAGCGGCGGGAATCGATCGCCGTCTCCGGCGAGAGCGTGAGCAGCGCGAGAAACGTCATGTCGTAACTGACAAGGAATCGGGATAAGACTCCGTACCGCTGCCGGAGCGCTTCGCATAAGCCGCAATACATGGAACGGAACCGGCGGTATTCATTTATGCGGAGCTCGCCGATATCCGGTCGAATATAGCCGTACATGACTTAATGCTTTTCCTTGAGCGTGATATAGATCTTATATTCGCCAACGCAGCCCGCCTCGGGGAAGCCGTCGATCTTGATCTCCACCGTCGGGGTGAAAACGCCGGAGGCGTTCGTGCCGAGATTGGAGAGATCTGCCACAGCGCGGAGGTTCACTTCGCTGATCTGGTCAAGAACCTCCTGCGGCGCGCGGACCGTAACATTGAGTGCCTGCGTGATATTCTCCGCCTCGTATCCGTCCGGGACATTGATGCAGACAATATTATCGGGATTCACGGAGAAGGACTTTGTGGCAACGCCTGTGATGGAAACCGTCACCGTTGCTTCCGTGACGCCGGTCATGTTCTCGGTGCCGTTCGGCGGGATGATCGTATAGGTGGCAGAGAAGTCTGTGGCAAAGGTTGAGAGATTGATCGTCCCAAGAATGAGCTTCGTTGTACTGTCGATCGCCGATGCGTCTCCGGCGAGCATGATGGATTTCGGGTTAATATCAATATGCGTGTTGGCTTCGCGCGTAGCGCCGCCGCCGTCGATGATAGTCACATCGAGCGGGACTTCCTTTGTGGAAAGGACGTTCAGCGTCACGGTGACCTCTTCCGTCTCACGCTGAATGGAAGAATCCTCGATCGGGTTATTGTCAGCGTCGACAAGAGAGTAGGTCGTGGAATAGCTCAGCGTACGGTCTACGTCTTCGCGGGTGATGGATACGAAAGCGTGGTCAACCTGCGAGATGACCGTTTTGGGGCCGCTGATGGCCACGACCATGGGATCGAACACCATACTCTCATCGGCGAGATATCCGTCTGCGGTATTGCCGGTAAAGGCACCCTTGACCTCAATGGTCTTGCGGGCAAGCTTGTCCACATAGAAATTCACAACATCCGCCGATGCGCGGACAAGCGTTATCTCGTTCGCGTTGACACCGGAGGGATAGGAAATATCGTAGGACACCGAATAGCGCCCGTCCGCCGAGACATTGCTGAGATTGACCGTCGCGGTGACGTTGGAGCTTGTGAGCTTGGAGAGAACGCGGCGTGTGCCGGAGAGCGTCAGATTAACGGAGGTTCGATCCTGCTCTGTGACAATGAGATCGCTCGACGCGCGCATCGCGTCTGCGCCGAGGAACTCAATTTTCACACCGTTGAGCGTCTTCTCCACTTCAACGCCCTCGGTCGTCGTAACATACATCCACAGAAGCGACGCCGCGAGCAGAGAGAGGATCATCCAGAACACACGGCTGTCCGTAATGCGCTTGAGATCCAGCTTTTTCCTTTCGTTCGTTTCGTTTGTATTATTCATCGGCCTTGTCCTTTTCTTTCCGGCGGAGGAACCGGAACGTACCGGTCGGTTCCTCTTTCACTTCGGGGATCAGCTCGTTGCGGAGAATCTTTTCGAAGGTGTCCTTTGTGAGATGCCGCTTGAGCATTCCGTTGACCGCCACAGAGATCGCGCCGGTCTCCTCCGACACGATCACAACGACGGCGTCAGACGCCTCGCTCATGCCGATGCCGGCGCGGTGGCGCATGCCGAGTTCCTTGCTCAGGTTGGGATTGTTGGATAACGGAAGCATACATCCGGCCGCCTGAATCCGGCCGCTGCGGATGATCGCCGCGCCGTCGTGCAGGGGTGCTTTGGGATAGAAGATATTTTTCAGCAGCTCTGCCGTCGTTTCCGCATCGAGAATCGTGCCGGTGCGGATCTGATCATCCAGGCGGTTATCGCGCTCAAAGATAATCAGCGCGCCGGTGCGCGAAGCGGACATATCCAGGCAGGCAAGCACCGTCTGCGTAATGGCGGCATCGGCATTCAGTGTGTGCGGCGCGCCGAGAAGACGCGAGAAAATGGATCCGGTGCCGAGCTTTTCGAGGAACCGGCGAATCTCCGGCTGGAACAGCACGACCAGCGCCAGGAGTCCGACCTGCACGGCGTTGCGGAGGATGTAGTTCACAGTATAGAGCTGCAGCTCGCCGGACAGCCAGAGGGCAAGGAGAATATATACTATACCCTGAAACAGCTTGTTCGTCTTTGTGCGGCGGACCAGCGTAATCAGAAAATAGAAGAACAATGCGACAATCAGAATATCGATGATATCCATCACGCGGATCGTGCCGAGATGCCCAAACGCCTGTCTCAGCGATGACCAGAAATTATCCATAGGACTGTCCCCTCTTTGGTTTTTGCTGTGCAAATTACATTATACTGGATTTAATGGATTATAGCAAATAATTGGTTACAATTTGTAGCTATTTTTTAAAATTTTCTCGATCACATCCGCCGCCCGGTCGATCTCCTGCGGCGTGTTGAACGGCGATACGCTCAGGCGCACCGTTCCGGTCTGGATCGTACCGGCTGTTTCATGCGCAAGCGGGGCGCAGTGCAGCCCGGAGCGAACGGCAATCCCCGCCGCGCCAAGCCGTTCGGAGAGCACGTCGCAGCCGATGCGCGAAGGAAGAACGGAGAGCACGCCGGACTGATTATCTCTCTCCGAAAGAAAGACGCGCAGCCCCGGCAGATTGTTCAGTCGAACGGCAAGACGGCGCATCAGCCGCTCTTCCTCGGCAAAAATCCGCGGCGTTGTTATCCTTCGGACAAAACGAATCCCCTCGCGCAGTCCCGCAATGCCGCAGACATTGTGCGTGCCTGCCTCGAGACGTTCGGGCAGCGTTTCCGGCATGAAGTGACTGCGGCTGTCGCCGCCGGTTCCGCCGGACAAAAGCGGCACCCCCGCATCCCGGCAGAGCAGAATTCCTGTCCCCTGCGGCCCCAGAAGCCCCTTGTGTCCCGGCACAGCGGCGAACACCGCGCCGAGCTCCGGGAAATCCAGGTCAAGAATCCCGGCGCTCTGCGACGCGTCTACGATCAGCGGTACGCCGTTTTTCCGGCACAGCGCCGCGATTTCCCGGATTGGGAGAATAAACCCGAACACGTTGGATACGCAGGTGCAGACCGCAGCGTCACACATCGGCAGGTTTCTCTCAAACCAGTCTATCAATGCTTCGGTATCAAAGAGCGGCGTATCCGACGCCAGGATTTCCGCGCCGGAAGCGTAGAGCGGGCGCATGACGGCATTGTGCTCGAAGCCGGATACCGCAACGCACATCCCCTCGCGCACAAGAGAATGGATCGCAACATTGAGTGCGTGTGTGGCGTTCATCGTAAAGACGACGTTTTCCGGCTGCGTCATGTGAAAGAGTGCTGCCGCTTCCTCCCGGCAGGAATAAACCATTTCTGCCGCGCGCATAGCGGCGGCATGGTCGCCTCGGCCGGGACTCGCGCAGCTCTGCATAGCGCGCACCACAGCACGCGGCACCTCCGGCGGCTTTTGGAGCGATGTTGCCGCGCTGTCCAGATAGATCACAGCGGCACCTCCCGGTATTCTCCGGTGAGACGGGAGAGCAGAAACGCTCTGCCGCGGTCAATGCCGCGCTCGTCGAGCAGCGCTACCGCCCGGCGGAGTTTCGTCTCGTTCAGCCGCACTCCATAGCCGCAGCCCTTCTCGGTGAGTCCCTGCGGCGCTTTCATAACATACGTCGGAATTCCGGCCAGACTCAACGCCCGGCTTCCCCGCTGCGCATACGTCAGCGAGCGGAACAGAATAATCGCATACATAATTAATCCCCCTGCACACGAGATGGCAACCCATTCTATGCAGAGGGAAAAACTATGGTTTATTTTTCCGTGATCAGCGCTACCGCCATGGCGGAAACGCCCTCGCCGCGCCCGGTGAAGCCAAGATGCTCCTCCGTGGTGGCCTTTACACTCACACAGCTTTCCGAAACGCCCATTGCTCCGGCCAGACGCCGGCGCATCTCCGGAATGTACGGCATGAGTTTGGGCCGCTGCGCCACGATCGTAGCATCGGTATTTACGATCTCCCAGCCATGGGAGCGCAGATGCACGCACACGGCGGAAAGAAGCTTCAGACTGTCCGCGCCGGCATACCGCTCGTCCGTATCCGGAAAAAGCTGCCCGATATCGCCAAGTGCCGCCGCACCGAGAAGCGCGTCCATGATCGCATGCGTGAGCACATCGGCATCCGAATGTCCAAGAAGTCCTAAATTGTACGGGATATCCACGCTGCCAAGGATAAGTTTTCTTCCTTCGGTCAATCGGTGAACATCGTACCCCTGTCCAATACGCATCCGCTTACCCCTCGCGCGCTTTCAAAATCGCCGCTGCCGTCGGAATATCGACCGGTCCGGTAATCTTGATATTTTCCGGCGAGCCCTTGGAGAGATGAACCTTTACGCCCATCGCCTCCACGGCGGCACAGTCGTCCGTATATTCCTTCTGTTCAGAAATCGCGCGCGTCAAAGCGGCTTTGACGATTTCCGGGACAAACGCCTGCGGCGTCTGAATGGCGGCCAGTGTGCTGCGGTCAAGGGTGCGTACAACGGTGTCGTGGTCGGCTTCCTTGACCGTATCGGTAACCGGTACGGCGGGAGCGGCGCATTTATAGAGCGCGGCGCTGTGCAGCGCATCATACACGACCTCTTCCGTTACAAGCGGCCGTGCGCCGTCGTGAATGAGGACGTATTTGGCGCTGCGCCGGATCTGGACAAGACCGGCCAGCGCAGACTCGGTGCGCGTTGTGCCGCCGACAACGACCTTTCCAACTTTGGTGATGCAGTATTCGCGGCAGAGCGCGGCGACCTTCTCGAGCGACTCAAGGCGCGTTACCACAACAATTTCGTCCACGCAGGCGCAGCTGTTGAGCGCGGTAAGCGTTCTCGCGAGAACCGGCATTCCGGCAAGGTCCATGAAGAGCTTATCCTCGCCCATCCGCGTGGAGGCTCCGGCAGCGACGACAACAACGCTGCACGAGGTGTTTTTCGCTCGGCGAAGAAAATCAGAAAAGCGACTCATCGGTTTTATACACTCCGTTTATTCGGTTTGCGCAGACATTGATCCAGCTGAATTTCCGCAAAATCGTAAGGACAGTTCACGGAAAGAGAAATCTCCGAAAGAAGGATCTGCCGCGCCTGATTGAGCATCCGGCGCTCGCCGGTGGAGAGCGGGCGTTTTTCATCCCGCTGCGTCAGCGCCTTAATCACGGCGGCAAGCTCCGAAAGATTGCCACTTTTGATGCGCTGCATGTTCTCGCGGTAACGTTTGTTCCAGTTATCCGCCATGGAGACATCCATGTCCGGAATGCGCCGGAACAGGTCATACGCCGTGTCTGCATCGACGATTGGGCGCACACCAACCTCGTCGCAGGCATTTTTCGGCACCATAACGACCATGCCGCTCCCCTGCAACTTGAGAACAAAGTATTCCCTTGATTCTCCGCCGATACGCCGGCTTTCAATGCGATCGATCACCCCTGCTCCGTGAAGCGGATGGGCAATGCGATCCCCGATCTGGAAACTCATCGCGATCCTCCTGCCTTTTCAGGCGGCACTTCCGAAAGGTGAATAATCCTCTAAACATATTATACACGAAAATGCAGCGTTTGCAAGGCGTTCCGCAGACATATATATACAAAAAATCCCTCTGTCAGAGACAGAGGGATTTTCGATAGTCGGAATTACTCCTCTTCAGGGGCTTCGCCGGAGGCGGTGCCATCGGAAGAGACGGAGTAGACCAGGGCATCCTCGCGGGGCTCGTCCTCGGTCTCCTCGCGGGAGGAGGCGGGAGCGGGCTCGGAGAGAGCGCGGATCGACAGGGAGATTTTCTGCTTCTCGTTGTCGATGTTGGTAATCTTCGCTTCGACCACATCGCCGACGCTCAGCACCTCAGAGGGCTGGCCGATGCGGCGGTTGGCGATCTGGGAGATGTGGATCAGGCCGTCGGTGCCGGGCAGCACTTCCGCGAAAGCGCCGAAGGGCATCAGCTTGACGATCTTGACCTTCGCGATATCGCCGACGGAGTAGGTCTCCGTGAACACCTTCCAGGGGTTCAGGTTCGGGTCGCGGTGGCCGAGGGAGATCTTGTGGTTCTCCTTATCGAAGTTGATGACGTAAACGTCGATCTTGTCGCCAACGTTCAGGACATCCGCGGGCTTGTTGATGCGGTTCCAGCTGATCTCAGACACGTGAACCATGCCGTCGATGCCGCCGATATCCACAAACGCACCGTAAGAGGTCATGGACTTGACAACGCCTTCGTAATGCTTGCCGACCTCGATCTCGTTCCAGATCTTCTCGGCACGCTCCTTGCGCTCGCGGTTGGCCACGGCGCGGATGGAGCCGACAACACGCTTGCGGCCGCGGTTGACCTCAGTGATCTTCAGACGGACCGTCTGACCGACCAGCTCGGACATAGCGGCTTCGCGCGGCAGACCGGTCTGGGAAGCGGGAACGAACACACGCACACCATGCACGGAAACAACGACGCCGCCCTTGTTCTCTTCGGTGACCTTGCCTTCGACGACGGTGCCGTCGGCAGCAGCGTTCTCGATGTCCGCCCAGGACTTGATGGTGTCCAGGCGCTTCTTGGAGAGCATCACGGTGCCTTCCACGTCGTTCACGCGAACAACGCAGGCTTCGATCTTGTCACCAACGTGGATAACATCTTCCACCTTGGCAGCGCCATCCTCGGTGAACTCGGTTACAGGGATGTAGCCGGAATGCTTGGTGCCCAGGTCGACGGTGACTTCCGTGGGCGTGATGCTGACAACATAACCGGAGACGGTGTCTCCGTTATATATCGTTCTGATGGAATCTTCCAGCAGCTCATCAAACGTCTTTTCGGAGTCGGGCTTCCCGGCGGCATTCTCCGCAGCGGGCTCGGCTTCAACGTGTGCGGTCTCTTCGGCCGCGGTCGCAGCGACTTCCTCTGCGGTGGTCTGTTCTACCTTGATCTCGTCGCTCATTTTTTTTACTACCTCCTTAATGATCCAGGATGGCACCGAGGCCCCCGCCGTAATTCCGATACGGCCCTCCCCCGGCAACCGGGATGTGTCCAGCTCCGATGCACCGGCGATAAAGAATACGTTCGCGCATTTTTCGCGGCAAAGCTCTGCCAGATGCAGGCTGTTCGCGCTGTGCGCCCCGCCGATGACGATCATCGCATCGCATATCCCGGCAAGAGAGGTTGCTTCTCTCTGCCTCTTGGACGTTGCTCCGCATATAGTATCAAATATTTTGAAATTTGTACATCTTTTTTTTAATATTTTTTCTGCCAAAATGTGATTTGCTTGAATTTGTGTAGTCTGAAATACAACGGAGAGGGGTTTTTCGGGCATTTCCACGGATTCGGAGAGCCATTCGTCCAGCGCTGCGGCGTCCGGCAGCACGACAGCCCCGGTGCACCAGCCGCAAATGCCCCGTATTTCCGGGTGCTCCGCGTCGCCAATTACGACGATCTGCTGCCCGGCGGCAGATTCTTCGCGGACGATTTTGTGAATGCGTTCCACGAGAGGGCACGTCGCGTCAATCACCTCGGCGTGGCGGTTTTCGAGCTCCGCATATACCGTGCGGGATACGCCGTGGGCGCGGATAATCACCCGTTCTCCCTCCGGCAATTCAGAAGCGTTCTCAATGACGGAAAGCCCCTTTTTCTCCAGCGCGGCAACGGCGTCCCGGTTGTGGATCAGTTCGCCGAGACAGCGGCATGCGCCAGTTTCCAGCGCTTCTTCCGCCATGTGGATCGACCGCTCCACGCCGAAGCAAAAACCGGCACTGCGGGCGAGAATATACTTTGCTGCCACGCGCTTATTCCTCCGGCCGGAGCGCCCAGATACGCTCCATCAGTTCTCCGGCTAGCCGGTCGTAGTCGCGGTGGTCGCTCATCTCCGGATAATACGGTTTGCCGACCACCGTAGGAACCTTGTGAAAAAGCTTCTTGTCGCGCGGGATGTATATCGGAACAATCGGCACATGCAGCCGCGCCGCCATGTGGATCACACCGGACTTTGGCTCTACGACAGCATCGCCGTGCACGCGCGTCCCCTCCGGGAAAACGATAAGCTTCTCCCCCGCTTTGAGCACGCGCATGCATTGCTTGAAGGAATCGATATCGCGCTCACCGCGTTTAACAAAAATCGACCCGGCCTTTTTCATAAGCCAACCAAAGATAAAAGTCGTTTTTGACTCAGCCTTGGCAAGATGATGCACATAGGTCTTGCGTCCCAGCGCGAAAGAAATGAGAATCGGGTCGGCAATGTTGGAGTGCGGTGCGCATAAGATCGCCGGTCCCTCCGGAATGTTCTCCAAACCGTAAAACTTCTGTGGGTACAGCAGCGCCCCGATGGGGCGGAGAACATCATAAATCAGACGATACCATTTTTCTTTTGTCATAGTGATAAACGCTCCCGAATCAAGGATTCCACCGCCGCGCAGCTCCCGGCGAAGTCCAGCTCCGTCGTATCCAGATGCACCGCGTCTTCCGCCGGACGAAGAGGTGCCGCCGCGCGGGAGGAATCATTTTTGTCACGGTATTCCATGTCACGCAAAACCTCTTCAAAGGGGAGGCTCTTGCCCTTTTTCTCCAATTCCAGCTGGCGGCGCTTGGCGCGCGCTTCTACGGACGCCGTAAGGAAAATCTTCAGTCCTGCATCCGGCAGCACAACGGTACCGATATCCCGCCCGTCCATAATGACATTCTGCGTGCGGGCAAAGGAGCGCTGCATCTCCATAAGATAGGCACGCACCTCCGGGATGGCAGACACATCTGAGGCGTAAATGGAAATCTCCGGCATGCGGATCGCATCCGAAACATCCTCCCCGTCGAGGAACATATGCTGCGCGCCGTCGTCGCCGTGGCGCAGCTCGATATGCAGCTCTGGCAGCATGGCAATGACCGAGGCGCTGTCCTTGGAAGCGATGCCGCGCCGGCATGCCGCAAGACCAACCGTGCGGTAAATCGCGCCGGTGTCCACATATAGAAAGCCGAATTTCTCCGCCGTTTTGCGGGCAATTGTGCTTTTTCCCGCGCCGGAGGGGCCGTCGATAGCGATGGATATGGGTTTCATTCCGTAGTCTCCTTTTCCGGGATTGCCCGTCCCGCGGCATAGCCGGTGCTCCAGGCAATCTGCAGATTATACCCGCCGGTGCAGGCGTCCAGGTCAAGAATCTCCCCGGCAAAATAAAGTCCGGGAACGATCCTGGATTCCATGGTGCGCGGATTAACCTCCCGCACATCCACACCCCCGGCGGTCACGATGGCCTCGTCCACCGGGCGGCGGGCAATCAGCCGGACAGTAAAGCTCTTGATTGTATCGCGCAGCGCGAGCCGCTGCTCGCGGCGGATGCTGTTCACTTTGAGCCGCGCCGGAATGCCGGAGCGCTCAATCACGACCGGGATGAGCTTCTGCGGCAGCAGGGCGTCCAGCGCGTTCGTAAAATCACGGTTAATGTTTTCCGAGAAATCCCGCAGCAGCCGCTCGTCGAGCTTTTCCGGCGTGAGCCCCGGCTTGAGATCGATCTCCAGCCGGCAGGAGGAAACATCCTCCGGCAGATACGCGCTTGCTGAGAGCACCAGCGGCCCCGATACACCAAAATGCGTGAAGAGCATTTCGCCCTGCTCGCGGTACAGCACCTTATCACCGCAGGAAAGCGTCAGGCCGACATTGCGCAGCGACAGCCCCTGCATCCGCGCGCAGTCCGCCTCCGCTTTGAGCGGCACGAGCGACGCACGCGTCGGAATAACCGTATGGCCAAGCTTTGCTGCGATACGGTAGCCGTCGCCGGTGGAGCCGGTCGCCGGATACGATAAGCCGCCGGTGCATAAAACAATCGCTCGGCAGGGGTATTCCCCCCTGTCCGTCACTGCCGCTGCAGCGCGCCCGTCCGTTGTCTGGATATCCACGAGCCGTTCCCGGACGAAGCGCACACCGGCGCTTTTCGCCAGGCGTTCGAGTGTGTCGGCAATGTCGTTGGCATTATCGGAAACGGGGAACACGCGCTCGCCGCGTTCGGTTTTGAGCGGCACGCCTGCTTCCTCGAAAAAGCCTTTCACCGCTTCCGGCGGAAAGGCATAGAGCGAGCTTTTGAGAAACCGCGCGTTGGTGCACACCTTTTGCAGAAATTCCTGCGGCGTGCTGTCGTTCGTAACGTTGCAGCGTCCCTTTCCGGTGATGCGGAGCTTCTTTCCCGTTTTTCCGTTCGGTTCGAGCACCGTTACCGAAAGGCCGCGCTGCGCCGCCGTGATCGCCGTCATCAGTCCGGCGGCTCCTCCGCCGGCAATTATCACATCAGTCATTGAGATTTTCGTACACCTCATATTCGCTCCAGATGCCCTCCAGCCGCCGGAACGTGTCGGAGAGATTTTCGGGGCGCTGATAGCCGATGGCAACGATGAGCGCATTAATAAGGCTCATCGGCGCAACGAGAGAGTCAAGGAATGAGACCATATCGCTCTTGGCGAAGAGGTTGATGTCCGCCACGCCGACAAACGGCGAGGACTGCCCGTCCGTAATGCCGATCGCCGTTGCGCCGGTGGATTTGGCAAACTGCATCGCCTTGATCGTGCGCGAAGAATAGCGCGGATAGCTGATGCCGATGAACACGTCGCCCTCGTGGATGCGGAACACCTGCTCATAGACCTCGCTCACCGACGTATCGTGGATCAACCGGACATTATCAAGCAGCAGGTTGAGATAGAATCCAAGGAAGCTCGCAAGAGACGTAGACGAGCGCATGCCGACAATGTAGATCGTCTTTGCTTTTAAAATCTCATCGACGGCGCGGTTGAAATCTTCCTTGCTCACCTCATCGATCGTGCTGCGAAGCTTGTCCATATCGGCGGAGAGCACGGCATCGAGAATGTTGCCGCGGTCGATCTGTTCCTTGGCGACCTCGATGCGCTGCACAGCTGTGAGGCGATTTCGGATCATCTCCTGCATGGCGCGGCGCATACCGGGGTAGCCATCGTACCCGAGCTCCGTGGCAAAGCGAACGACCGTCGATTCCGACACGCCGACCGTCTGTCCCAGCTTCCCTGCCGTCATAAATGCGGCTTTGTCGTAGTTTTCCGAAATGTACCGGCAGATCATCCGCTGTCCCTTGGAAAACTTATGATTCTCTTTATTGATAAGCGCCAGAATATCGCGTTCCATGGCAGATACCTCATTGATGCATTACAAAAAATCTCCCGGATATTATCCGGGAGATTCATTTTAGACCTATTATCCTGCAAATGCAAGCGTAATTTGCAATTTTAGCCGTTAAATCCTGCAAAATGGAGATTTCACTCCAGACTTTGCAAGTATTCCAGCTCTTTTGCTGTTAAATACCGCCATTGGCCGGCAGGCAAATCACCGAGAGCAATATCTCCCTGCCGGATCCGGAGAAGGCGCTGCACCCTCAGCCCGGCGGCAGCGCACATATTGCGCACCTCGCGGTTTTTCCCTTCCCGTATGGTGACATCTATGAGCGCTCTGTCCTCAGTAGAACGGAGAACGCGCACCTCCGCGGCGCGATACCGCACGCCCTCATAGACGATCGGGCGGCGCAGCGCGCCGGCGGCTTCCGCCGCGTCCACACCGCTTACCCAGACACGGTACGTCTTACTCACACCGTGCGACGGATGTGCCAGACGGTTTGCGATCTCGCCGTCGTCCGTAAAAAGCAGCAGCCCTTCCGACATGCAGTCCAGTCTTCCAACCGGGAAAAGGCGCACGCCGGCATCCTGTACAAGCTCGGCAACCGTCGGGCGGCCATGCGTGTCGCGAAGCGTCGTTACATACCCGCGAGGTTTGTGGAGAAGGACGTATGTATGCTCCTCCGGCAGCGAAAGGCGCTTACCGTTCAGGCAGACAACGTCCCCTTCCTCCGCCCCCGCGCCGAGAGAGGCGGTCACGCCGTTGACCGTGACCTTTCCCTGGCGGATATATTCTTCCGCCTCGCGGCGGGAGCAGACGCCCGCCGCGGCAATATATTTCTGAAGTCTCATATTCTTTCTTCCTTTGCAGATCAAGGCTTACGCCGGATAAATACCGGGAAATACCCGCTGGGCACAAGGGTTTTCCCCATCCCAGCAAAGCTTCGCCGTATAAGCGACTGCACCATCCGCTGAAATGACCAGTTCTCCCGCGGCCGCCCCCGCCGGAACAGGCGCGAATACGAACCGCGGCAGACGGACACGAAGCTCAACCGACGCGCTCTTCGGCAGGCAGAGGCAAACCGTCTCGCTCAGAACGGCGGCGCTTGCCGCCGTTGTACCGCCGATGACCGGTACCTCCTGCACGCTTTTCCCTTCCGGGAGAGAAAACTCCGCATAGGTTTCAAATGCCCAGTCGTAGAGCGCCGCGTGATCCTGCCAGTCGTTTGGATCGGAGAGCGTTACGCAGATGAGCTGCAAATCGCCGCGCTCGCAGCTTGTGACGAGGCAGCGTCCTGCGGCCTTGGTGTAGCCGGTCTTGCCGCCGTTTACACCCGGGCAGTTCCAGAGCAGCTTGTTGTGGTTCACATACGTCACACCGTGGATGCAGCTGCTGCGCATGGAGAGGATCTCCGCGAGCACATCATTTCGGAGCGCCGCGGCCATAATGAGGCCGAGATCGTGCGCGGAGGCGCGGTGTCCGTCGGCATCCAGTCCGTGCGGGTTTTCAAAATGCGATGCCGTAAGGCCGAGTTCCTCCGCCTTCCGGTTCATACGCTCAATGAACTCGCTCCCGCCGAGCGATCCGGCGATGGCGAGCGCGGCATCGTTGCCGGAGGCGAGCAGCAGCCCTTCCAGAAGTTCGCGGAGCGTATAGCTCTCCCCCACGCGAAGGTACATGGAAGAGCCTTCCACCGCCGTCCACTCACGCTCCACCGTAACAGAGCGTTCGGGCGACGCGAGATCGAGCGCGGTAAGCGCCGTCATGAGCTTCGTCGTGCTCGCGATGAGCATCGGAGTATCGGCGTTTTTCTCCGCGAGAACCGCGCCGGAGGGCGCATGAAGGACGATCATCGCCTCCGCCGAAGTGTCCGGCGATGCCGGAGCCGCCGAAGCGGAGGCGGATAGAAGGAGCGCCGCGGCCAACGCGAGTGCCAACGTTTTTTTCATAAATAAGCACCACCCATAATTTGATTCGGGCGGTGCTTAGTATGACCGGTATGGCGGGGAAATTATTCCTTATTCTTCTTATTTACGATGTTGTCGATGCGGTCGAGCACATCGGGCATCATTTCCACAACGCGGTCCATCGTCGAGAGCGGGTTCGAAGAAACACTGATCATGCGGCAGGTGCCGTCCTTGATGACGAAGAAGCCGACCGGCTCGACCTTGACGCCCGCGCCGTTGCCGCCGGTGAAGGAAATGCCCTTGCTGCCGGTCGTCCCGCCGGTGCCGATGCCGAAGCTCATGCGCGAAACCGGGATAACGGTGATGCCGTCGGGCGTGCTGATGGGTTTGCCGATAATGGTGTCTGCATCAACCAGCTGGCGGATTTTGCTGACCGTCATATCCATGAGAGCGTTGATCTTATTCTCTTCCATTGTCGTCTTTCCTTTCATTCGTCGCCGCAGCGGGTTCTTCCCGACGGCTGTTTATTTTCCATTTCAAAAACTCCACGCCGAGCGCCACGGCCAGATGCACCAGCCGGAACAGCTGCAGCGAGAGCACAATGTGCACAGCAATGACCGGCTCCTCCGAGGTATAATCTGCGCCGATCTCAATATCGCGCCGGAGAACACGGATTTTTTTTCCTGCGAGCGCCGGAAGCGCTTCCGCCGCAGCACATGCCATGCCGTACTGAATTGCCGTATCGTAGGGATCCCGGCAGGCGACGGTATAATGCAGCTGGAAGAAATTCACGGTAAAACTGCGGAAAAAGCGGCGGATCGCATGAGAGCCCATTCGGAGCAGCGCCACGATAGCATCAAAGTCCAGCTTGGGCTTGGGCTTCACGGTCACCGCGTCGTTGATCTCCTTATCCTTGGTCGCGGCGGCCTTTTTCGCCGCTTTCGCGGCGCGGCGCTCTTCCTTTTTGGCTTTCTTCGCTTCGGCTTTCTGTTTCTGCTTTTCCGTCAGCGGCTTTTTCGGCAGAAGCCAGACGCGGATCGGCCCCGCCTTAATGCCAACGCGAAGCACCTCATCCGCATAGCCGACATCAACGCCGTATGGCAGGAAAAATACGAGCAGAATCAAAACTGCCAGCACAGCCAGTATGATCCATCCAACCAATCACATCACCTCGTCCGGAGTTATTCGATCTCCGTGATT
>ENA-UONY01000902-UONY01000902.1-human-gut-metagenome-genome-assembly--contig:-CS9-NODE-902-length-30043-cov-5.633987_pt1 | contig 30043 bp, 31 predicted proteins | sample MGYA00242465_ERZ724012 | MGnify/ENA metagenome assembly ERZ724012 | reverse complement strand
CGTCGACCTCTAGCGTGACAGGCTAGCGTTCTAACCAGCTGAACTACCGGGCCATAATAAGAGGTTTGCCGGTGATACTGTGTGCATGGTGGGGACAACAGGACTCGAACCTGTGACCCCCTGCTTGTAAGGCAGGTGCTCTAACCAGCTGAGCTATGCCCCCACAGACCACACAACAATGGCGCGCTGTTTCTCAGCGACGTTGACTATTTTACAGGATTCCGCCGGTTTTGTCAAGGGTTTCCCGCAAATTATTTTTCCGATTTTTTACTCGCCTCGGCGCGCCGGGCCAGCTGCTCCAATTCCGCCGGGGTAAAGGTGTATTTCCGGCTGCAGTAATGGCACACGGCCTCGGCCTTCCCCTCCTCGTTTAAGGGCAGGCTGCGGATCTCCTCCGCCCCCAGGGTGAGCATGGCGTTGGCAAAGCGCTCCTTGCTGCAGTTGCACACGTAATTCACCGGGAACTGGTCCAGGACCTCCACCTCAAAGCCATCCAGCGCCTTGCGGCAGATCTCCTCCACCGTCATGCCCTTGGCCAGCATGGTGGTCACCGACTCCAGCTTCCCCACGTTTTCCTCCAGCCGGGCCAAGGCGGCATCGTCCGCCCCGGGCAGGGCCTGGATGAGCAATCCCCCGGAGAGCAGGGCCTCCCCTGTTTCCTTGTCCACCAGCACCCCCAAAGCGCACACCGTGGGGGTCTGCTCGCTGGCGGCATAGTAGCTGGTCAGGTCCTCGGCGATCTCCCCGCTCACCAGCTCCACCTGGCCGATGTAGGGGTCGCCGCTGCCCATGTCCCGGATGACAGCCAGGCGGCCCTCCCGGCCCACAGCGCCGCCCACATCCAGCTTGCCGTTGGGCTTTAAGGGCAGCTCCACCTGGGGGTGGTCCACATAGCCCCGCACGTTGCCGTGGCAGTCCGCCAGGGCCACCAGAGTCCCCAGGGGCCCGCCCCCGTTGACCTTCAGGGTCAGGGTGGCCCCGTCGATCTTCAGCATGGCCCCCATGAGGGAGGCGCCGGTGAGGAGCCTGCCCAGGGCGGCGCAGGCGGTCTTGGAAAGGCCGTGCAGCCGCTGGGCGGTGTATACCAGCTGGGTGGAATCCACAGCGGAAGCCATCAGGCTGCCGTCGGAGGTGATGGTGCGTAAGATCTTATCCATAGCGCTAAGAAGGCCCGCAGGAGTCGCCTCGGGCCTATGCTCCTTTTCTCACTTTTTTTGGGCGGCGACCATCCACCGCTGGCTCTCCGGCCCCGGCGGGTCGAAGGAGAGCTCGCCGAAGAACTGGGCCGGCCCGAACCCGGCCTGCTCCAGCATGGCCTGCAGCTGCTCCCGGGGATAGGCCCACTCGGAGAACCGCTCGCCGCTGCGGCGGTAGAGCTTCCCCTCTCGCTGGAAAAAGTCCAGGCTGATGTCCACCCGGCCCTGGCCGGGGTGGAAGCGGTTCTGCCACACGCAGTACACGTGCTCCATATCGTAGACAAAGGTGTGGTTGCCCAGCACCTGCTCGTGCTTATAGGGGGTGTTGGCGTCGAAGAGGAACCAGCCCCCGGGCTCCAGAAAAAAGGAGACCCGCTGGAAGGCCTTTTCCAGCTCTTCGGCCCCGGGCAGGTGGTTCACGCTGTCCAGGGAGCACACCACGGTGTTCACCGTGCCGTAGAGGTCCAGGTCCTGCATGCGCTGGCACAGAAAGAGGATGTCTGCCCCGGCCTCGGCGCACTTCTCCCTGGCCTCGGAGAGCATCTCCACCGAGGCGTCCACCCCGTACACGTCCACCCCCCGGCGGAACAGCTCCAGGGTGAGGGAGCCGGTGCCGCAGGCCAGGTCCAGGGTGAGGCCCGGCTGGTGCCCAAAGCGGGCCAGCAGCTCCAGCAGGTAGTCCGCCCGTTTGGGGTAGCCCACATTGGCGGTGAGCTCGTCGTAGTATTGGGCAAAAACGGAATAACCGGCCATCGGCTCAGTCCTTCCCGCCGTTTTCCAGGCGCTGGAACACCAGCTCGTACCCGTCGCTGCCATAATTCAAGGACCGGTTGACCCGGCTGATGGTAGCGGTAGAGGCCCCGGTCTCCGCTACGATGTCGCTGTACACCTGCTTGTGGCTCAGCATCTTGGCCACAGCCAGGCGCTGGGACATGGCCTTCAGCTCCGGCACGGTGCACAGGTCGTCGAAAAAGCGGTAACAGTCCTCGGTGGTCTTGAGGGACAGGATGGCCTGGAACAGAAAATCGATATTTTTATCCTGCAGCTTTGGATTCATAGCCCTTTCATCCTTTCCAAATAGTCGTGACAACTCGAAGCGGGCGCGTCTCCCCTGTTCTGCGCCACTACTTTATGAGTTTACCATAGAAAAGGAGAAAAGTAAACAGGCAAAATCAAACTCCCGGGGTCAGATGTCGTTGCGCACCAGGTCCTCGTAGGTCTCCCCCTTGATGATGACCCGGGAGCTGCCCTGGGAGACCATCACGCAGGGGGGCTTCAGGTTCCGGTTGTAGTTGGAGGCCATGGAATAGTTGTACGCCCCGGTGGAGAGCACCGCCAGGATGTCCCCGGTCTCCGGCTTCTGGATAGGGGCGTGCTCCTGGATCAGGTCGCCGCTCTCGCAGCACTTCCCGGCGATGGTGGCGGTGTAGTCCGCGGGCCGGTCCGCCTTATTGGCGATGAGGCAGGTGTAGTCCGCCTGGTACAGGGCGTACCGGGGGTTGTCGAACATGCCCCCGTCGATGGCCACGTAATTGCGCACCCCGGGGATCTCCTTGATGGCCCCCACGGTGTACAGGGTGATGCCTGCCTCCCCCACGATGGAGCGGCCGGGCTCGATATAGATGAAGGGCTGGGGCAGGTCCAGCTCCCCGCACTTGCGGTGCACCGCGGCGGAGACCACCTCCATGTATTCCTCGTAGGGGATGGCCGCGTCCTCCTCCTTATAGTGGATGCCGAAGCCGCCCCCCAGGTTCAGGTGCTTCAGGGTGACGCCCAGCTCCCGGCGGAGCAGGCCGTAGAAGTCCAGCATCACCTCGGCGGCATGGACGAAGGGCTCCTTCTCCAAGATCTGGGAGCCGATGTGGCAGTGCAGCCCCCGCAGCTCCAGGTTTTCCGCGGCCAGTGCCTGCTTCACCGCCTCCAGGGCCTCGCCGTTCTGCAGGTCCAGGCCGAATTTGGAGTCCACCTGCCCGGTGCGGATAAACTCGTGGGTGTGGGCGTCGATGCCCGGCTTCACCCGCAGGGAGATGCCGGCGGTAACGCCGTGCTCCTTGGCGGCCTGCTGGAGCATGCTCAGCTCCAGCAGGTTGTCCACCACGATGTCCCCCACGCCGTTCTCCACAGCCAGGCGCAGCTCCCCGGCCGACTTGTTGTTCCCCTGGAAATGGAGCTTCTTCCCGGGGACGCCGGCCTGCAGGGCGGTGTACAGCTCCCCGCCGGAGACCACCTCCACGTCCAGGCCCTCGCTTACCACGATGCGGTAAATCTCTTTGCAGCTGAAGGCCTTGCTGGCGTAGATGGGCCTGCCGTTGCCCCCGTAATATTTCTGAAAAGAGGCCGCGTAGCTGCGGCAGGCCCGGCGCACCTCGTCCTCACTCATCACATAGAGCGGGGTGCCGTACTGCCGGGCCAGGTCCACCGTATCGCACCCGCTGATATCCAAATGGCCCTGCTGGTTCACGCTGAGGCAGGGTGAGATCATAGCCATCATCCTTTCTGTTTCCCTTACTCTTGGGGAGCACCCTCCACCGCCTGGGCGATGTGCTCCCGAATCTCCAAAAGGCCCGTCCCCTTGGTGGCGGAAAAGGGGAAAAACGCCACGCCCCGCTGCCCCAGGAGCTCCTGGAACAGGGCGGTCTGGGCCGCTGTCTCGCTTTTGTTCAGCTTGTCGCTTTTGGTGCACACCACGGCATAGGGCAGGCCGGACTCCTCCAGGAACCGGAGCATGGTCCTGTCGTCCTCCGTGGGCTTGTGGCGCATGTCCAGCAGCTGGATCACCAGGGCGATCTGCCGCTGCTGGGCGAAGTACCCCTCCACCAGCTTGGCCCAGCGCTCCTTCTCCTTTTGGGAGACTTTCGCGTAGCCGTAGCCCGGCAGGTCCACCAGGCGGCAGCCCTCCAGGCGGTAGAAGTTGATGGTGGCGGTCTTGCCCGGGGTGGCGCTCACCCGGGCGATGGCCTTGCGGTTCACCAATTTATTCAGCAGGGAGGATTTCCCCACGTTGGATTTCCCGGAGAATACCACCTCCGGCAGGTCGGACCGGGGCAGCTGGTCTGCCCGGCCTGCGGCGGCCTCGAAGGCCACAGTCTGAAAATTCATGGGGACCTCCTGTGTCGGTTACTGGTACAGCCCCGGGGGATTGGGGAGCTTCCCGCTCTCCTTGTGCGCCCCCTCGGGCAGGACCGTGTCCGGGCGCACCGGCCGGGGCATGTGCTCCAGGGCCGACTCCAGCACGGTGTCCACCCGCTTTACGGGGATAAAGGTGATATTCTTCTTCACCACTTCGTCCACCTCCGCCAGGTCGGGCACATTGTCCGCGGGGATGAGCACGGTCTTGATGTGGTTCTTGTAGGCGGCCATGGCCTTCTCCTTCAGGCCGCCGATGGGCAGCACCCGGCCCTGGAGGGTGATCTCCCCGGTCATGGCCACGTCGTGGCGCACGGGGATGCCGCACAGGGCGGAGGTGATGGCCGTGGCCATGGCCGTACCGGCGGAGGGGCCGTCCTTGGGCACGGCGCCCTCCGGGGCGTGGATGTGGATGTCACACTTCTCGTAGAATTTCGGGGAGATGCCCAGGGCCCCCGCCCGGGTGCGGATGCAGGTGATGGCGGCGTTGGCCGACTCCTTCATCACGTCCCCCAGGGAGCCGGTGAGCTGGATCTTCCCGGTGCCCTCCATCACGGCCACCTCGATGGGCAGGAGCTCCCCGCCCACGCTGGTCCAGGCCAGGCCGTTGACCAGGCCGATGGTGTCCTCCCCGGAGAGCTGGTCCCGGGTGAATTTCCGGGGCCCCAGAAGTTCCTCCAGGTCCTCAGGCCGCACGGTAAAGCCGGCGAAGTCCGGGTCGGAGACCACCATTTTGGCGGCCTTCCGGCACACCGAGGCGATCATCCGCTCCAGGGTGCGCACCCCGGCCTCCCGGGTGTAGCCCTCGATGAGCTCCCGCACCGCCGCCTTGGTAAAGCGCAGCTGCTTGGAGGTAAGGCCGTGCTTCTCCAGCTGCTTGCGCACCAGGTGCTTCATGGCGATGTTCAGCTTCTCCTCCTGGGTGTAGCTGCCCAGCTCGATGATGTCCATCCGGTCGTACAGCGGCCCGGGGATACGGGACACGTCGTTGGCCGTGGTGATGAACAGCACCCGGCTCAGGTCGAAGGGCATGTCCACGTAGTGGTCGGTAAACTCCCGGTTCTGCTCCGGGTCCAGCACCTCTAAGAGGGCCGAGGCCGGGTCGCCCTTGAAATTCTGCCCCAGCTTGTCGATCTCATCCAGCAGCAGCAGGGGGTTGTTCACCCCCGCCTGCTTGACGGCGTTGATGACCCGCCCGGGCATAGAGCCCACATACGTCTTGCGGTGGCCCATGATCTCCGCCTCGTCGCTGACGCCGCCCAGAGACACCCGCACGTACTTCCGGCCGGTGGCCTCGGCGATGGACCGGGCGATGGAGGTCTTGCCCACGCCGGGAGGACCCGCCAGGCAGATGATCTGGCCGGTCTCCTTGGGGGCCAGCTTCCGCACCGCCAAGATCTCGATGAACCGCTCCTTCACCTTGTCCAGGCCGTAGTGGTCCCGGTCCAGGATGCGCCGGGCCCGTTTCAGGTCCAGCTTCTCCTTGGAGGACTTGTTCCAGGGCAGCTCCAGGCAGGTGTCCAGGTACACCCGGATGACGCTGGCCTCGTGGGAGCCGTAGGGCATGCGGTACAGCTTGTCGCACTCCTTCAGCAGCTTCTCCTCGCACACCTGGGGCAGCCCCAGGGCCAGCACCTTTTCCCGCAGCTCGTCGGCCTCCTGCTGGGGGTTGTCGTCCTCCCCCAGCTCGCTGGTGATGACCCGCAGCTGCTCCTTGAGGAAGTACTCCCGCTGGTTCTCGTCGATCTGGGCCTGGGCCTTCTGGTTGATCTCGTTCTCCACCTCCAGGATCTGGATCTCCTCGGTGAGCACGTCGATGAGCTTTTGGATGCGCTTTAGGGGCCGCAGCTCGTCCAAAATATACTGCTTGCGCTCGAAGTCGATGTTGATATTGGAGGCTATGTAGTCCGCCAGGCGGCCGCAGTCCTTCTCCTGCAGCACCCCCAGGAGGATATCCGGGGGCACGTGCTTGAACAGCCGCAGGTACTCGTCGAACTTCTCGTGGACGATGCGCAGCAGCGCCTCGGACCGGTAGGTCTTTTTATAGGTGAGCACCGGGCACTTGACCACGTTCCCCAAAAGATAGGGGTCCTCCTGGGCCAGGGAGGTGATCTCCCCCCGGCACAGGCCCTCCACGTGGAGCTTGATGCCCTCGTCGGAGTGGTTGAGCACCTGTTTTACCCGGGCGATGACCCCGATCTTGTACAGGTCGTCCCCCACCGGCTCGTCCTCCGACAGGTCCACCTGGGTCACCAGGAAGATCAGCCTGTCCTTGGAGATGGCCTCGGACACGGCCAGCACCGATTTTTTCCGGGCCACCTCGAACTGCAGCATCATCCCGGGGAAGAATACCAGGCCCCGCATGGCCAGCACCGGCAGCACCAGGTTGGTCTCCAGTTTCCCGCTATCTTCTGTAAACATGTACTTCCTTCCTTTCTCACCGCCGGGCGTCCCGGGGAGCGGCACCCCCATAAATCAGGAAAGACTGGGGCCGGCAGCATGCCGGCTACAGCCTTTCCGCTGGTGTGCCTTGTTTATGATACGGAATCTTTCCGGTCCCGCCGCTTCGGCTGTGTGATCTTGATCTTCACCGGCTTGCGGTCCTTGTTGTAGACGATCTGGGGAGGCGCGCCCTCCTCCACCATCTCCTTGGTGACTACCACCTTTTCGATGGTGTAGTCGCTGGGCACCTGGTACATCAGGGGCATGAGCACCCCCTCCAGGATGGCCCGCAGGCCCCGGGCGCCGGTCTTGCGCTCCAAGGTCTTTTTGGCCACGGCCTCCAGGGCCTCCTGGGTAAACTCCAGGTCCACCTTATCCAGATCGAACAGCTTCTTATACTGATTGATGAGGGAATTGCGGGGCTCCCGCAAAATACGCACCAGGGACTCCTCGTCCAGGGCCTCCAGGGAGGTGATGACGGGGATGCGCCCCACCAGCTCGGGGATGAGGCCGTACTTCACCAGGTCGTGGGGGGTGACGTCCTTCATCCAGTTGCGCTCGTCCAGCTCCTTCTTGCCGTGGACCTCCCCCCCGAATCCCAGGGAGGTGGAGGCCGTGCGCCGCTGGACGATCTTCTCCAGGCCATCGAAGGCGCCGCCGCAGATGAACAGGATGTTGGAGGTATCGATGAGGATGGCCTCCTGCTGGGGGTGCTTGCGCCCGCCCTTGGGGGGCACGCTGGCGGTGGTGCCCTCCAGGATCTTCAGCAAAGCCTGCTGCACGCCCTCGCCGGACACGTCCCGGGTGATGGACTGGTTCTCGGACTTCCGGGAGATCTTGTCGATCTCGTCGATATAGATGATGCCCCGCTCGGCCTTGAAGATGTCGTAGTCCGCGGCCTGGATGAGCCGCAGCAGGATGTTCTCCACGTCCTCGCCCACATAACCGGCCTCCGTCAGGGTGGTGGCGTCGGCGATGGCGAAGGGCACATCCAGCAGCTTTGCCAGGGTCTGGGCCAGGTAGGTCTTGCCCACGCCGGTGGGGCCCAGCAGCAACACGTTGCTCTTGGTGATCTCCACATCGTTGTCGGAGAAGTAGATGCGCTTGTAGTGGTTATATACCGCCACGGAAAGGGCGATCTTCGCCTCGTCCTGGCCCACCACATACTCGTCCAGCTTCTTTTTGATCTCCTGGGGCTTGGGCAGCAGGATGCCTGTGTCCTTTTCGTCGCTGCGGCCCTTGCGCAGCCGGTCCTCATCCTCGATGATAGACATGCACAGCTGCACGCAGCTGTCGCAGATATACACGCCGGACCCGGCGATCAGCCGGTTGGCCATGGCCTGGGGCTTGCCGCAAAAAGAGCAGCAGATCTCCCCCTCGTGATCGTGGTTGCCTGCCATCCGTCCACTCCCTTCCTGTTTACCGGTGCTCGATGACCTTGTCGATCAGGCCGTACTCCAGGGCTTCCTGGGCGGTCATAAAGTTGTCCCGCTCGGTGTCCCGGGCGATGACTTCCAGCGGCTGGCCGGTCTTTTCCGAGAGGATGCGGTTCAGCTTATCCTTCACCCGCAGAATGTGGTTGGCGTGGATGCTGATGTCCGTAGCCTGGCCCGGGGCGCCGCCGCGGGGGGGGGGGGGCAGGATCATGATCTCGCTGTTGGGAAGGGCGAAGCGCTTGCCCTTGGCCCCCGCCGCCAGCAGGAATGCGCCCATGCTGGCCGCCATGCCCAAGCAGATGGTGGACACGTCGCACTTGATATACTGCATGGTGTCGTAGATGGCCATGCCGTCGGTGATGACGCCGCCGGGGCTGTTGATATACAGGGAGATATCCTTCTCCGGGTCCTGGCCCTCCAGGTACAGCAGCTGGGCCACGATGACCCCGGCGGAGGCGTTGTTCACCTCCTCGTTGAGGATGATGATGCGGTCGTTCAAGAGCCGGGAGAAAATATCGTAGGAACGCTCCCCCCGGTTGGTCTGTTCAATGACATAGGGTACTAAGCTCATGTTCAAATCGGTCATGCCCCTTTCTCACATACGCCTTAGTATGATAGGAAACAATAAGGTTTATTCCAGGGCTCCCGGGTTTAGGCCTGGGGCTCCTCTTCTTCCTTGACTTCGTCTTTCTTCGCGGTCTTGCGCTTGGGCTTCGCGGGGGCCTCTTCGCCCTCCGCCTTCTTCTTGGAGACGGCCTTCTTCACGGCCTTCTTCTCCTCCTTGGCCTCCTGGGCGGCCTCGGTGATGACAGCGTTCTCCCGCACCAGGTCGATGGCCTTCTGGTTCTTCAGGTCGGCGTTGATGCCCTCGGCAGACACCAGGTTCTTCACATTGTCCTCGGGCATGCCGTAGGCCTCGGCCAGGCGCTTGAACTCGGCCTCGGTCTCCTCCTCGGTGATCTGGATGTTCTCCAGCTCGGCGATCTTCTCCAGCCCTAAGCGCACCTTCACCTGGCGCTCGGCCTGGGGCTTGTACTGCACCCGCAGGTCGTCGGTGGTCTGGCCGGTGTACTTCAGATAGGTCTCCAGCTTCAGGCCCTGGGACTGGAGCCGGTAGGCGAAGGAGTTGATGATCTCGTCCACCTCGTTCTCCACCATCTCGTCGGGGATGGTGGCCTCCACCTTCTCGATGATGGCCTCCACCAGCTGGTTCTCCACGTCGGCGTCGGCAGCCTTCTGCCGCTGGGAGCGCAGCTTCTCCTCCAGGTCCTTCTTATACTCGTCCAGGGTGTCGAACTCGCTGACGTCCTTCACGAACTCGTCGTCCACCTCGGGCAGCTCTTTCTTCTTGATCTCGTGGAGCTTGATCTTGAACACGGCGGGCTTGCCTTTCAGCTCCTCGGCGTGGTAATCCTCGGGGAAGGTGACGTTCACGTCGAACTCCTCGCCGGCCTTGTGGCCCACCACCTGCTCCTCAAAGCCGGGGATGAACTGGCCGGCGCCCAGGGTCAGGTCGTAATTCTCGGCCTTGCCGCCGTCAAACTGCTTGCCGTCCACATAGCCGTCGAAGTCGATCTCGGCCACGTCGCCGTTCTCCGCGGCCCGGTCCTCCACGGTGACCATGCGGGAATTGCGCTCCCGCACCCGGTCGATCTCCCGGTCCACGTCCTCGGCGGTGACGGTGACAGGCTGCTTCTTCACCTCGATGCCCTTGTAGCCCTGGATGTTGGCCTCGGGCTTGGTGATGACGGTGAGCTTGCACAGGATGCCCTTGTCCTTGCCGATCTCGTCGATCTTGAAGTCGCCGACGCTGATGACGTTGAGGCCGGACTTCTCGATGGCGTCCATCACCAGGGGGCGGTACAGGTGGTCGATGGCGGCCTCGTAAAAGACCTCCTCGCCGTAATATTTCTCAATGAAAGCGCGGGGGGCGTGGCCCTTGCGGAAGCCGGGGACGTTCATCTTCTTGCTCTCCCGCTTGTAGACGGCGTTGACAGCATCGTTGAACTCCTCGGGGGTGACCTCCACCTCCAGCTCGTATTTGTTGATCTCCGGGTTATTGGTCGATTTCAGATTCATTTCACTTATCCCTCTCAAAATAAAGTAGGTAACTGCGTAATTATACCATAGCCGGCGGAAAGAATCTACATTTTTCCGGCAAAAACTTTTGGAAAATCCGAAAAAAGCAGCCTCTCCCCCGATTTTATCCCTTTGCCACCAGCACCGGGGTAAAATTCACAAAATCACAGGAGATAAGGTGCATCCGCACCCCGCGGTACTCCCCCACCAGGGCCTTCCGGGCGGCGTACTGGCCGTGGATGTGCCCGAAGTAGCAGTGGGAGATACGGCGCTCCTCCAGAATGTCCAGGATGCCCCCGCACTCCATACTGTCGTATACCGGCGGGTAGTGGAGGAACACCATGGGCTCTCCCCCCAGCTTCTCCCCCTCCGCCAGGGAGGCCAGGAGCCGGCCCGCCTCCCGGGCCACGATCTTCTTGGCCTCGGCGGTCTCGGAGTTGTAGAGCCACCCCCGGGTGCCGCACACGGCCACGTCCCCCACCCGGTAGGCGCAGTTATGGAGGATGCGGAGGGTGGAAAACCCCTGCTCCTGGAAAAAGGCGTCGATCTTGCTGCGGGTGGACCACCAGTAGTCGTGGTTGCCCTTGAGCAGCAGCTTCTCTCCCGGCAGCCCGTTGAGGAAGGCGAAGTCCGCCACAGCTTCCTCCAGCTTCATGGCCCAGGAGATGTCCCCGGCCACTACCACCGTGTCCTCAGGGCTCACCAGGGAAGTCCAGTTCTTCTCCAGCCGCTGGACGTAGTCCTTCCAGCCGGGGAACACGTCCATGGGCTTGTCCGCCCCCAGGGACAGGTGCAGGTCCGCGATGACATAGAGCGCCATGTCAGCCCTCGCCCGCCTGGACCAGCTCCCGGACGAACGCCGCGGCCTGCTCCTTGGGCACCGTGCGGGAGAAGCGCACGGGCTTGTCCTTCAGCTCCCGCAGCTGCAGGGGGGCCGCCACCCCGGTGAGCTTCTCCAGGGCCTCCACGTTCTGGAAGTCGTCCCCGGTGAGCAGGTCCGCCTGAATGGCCTCCAGCACGCTGCCGGAGAATTTGTAGGGGTCCGCCGTAGAGGCGATCACCGTGGGTACGGAGGGCAGCCCGCACTCCTTCCGGTACTGGCGGTACACGTCCACCGCCACGGCCGTGTGGGTGTCGCACAGGTAGCCCTCGCTGTCCCACAGCTCCCGGATAGTCTGGAAGGCGGAGCCGTCGCCGCAGAAGCCGCCGTAGAACAGCTCCTGGACTTTCGCCTTGACCTCCTCCCCCACGTCGTACACGCCCCGCTGGGACAGGTCCTCCATCCAGCCCCGCAGAGCGGCGCTGTCCTCCCCGCACAGGTGGTACAGCAGGCGCTCCAGGTTACTGGAAATGAGGATGTCCATAGAGGGGGAGGCGGTGGCGTAAAACTCCCGGCGGCGGTCGTACACCCCGGTGCGGATGAAGTCGGTGAGGACCTTGTTCTGGTTGGAGGCGCACACCAGCTTGCGCACAGGCAGGCCCATGCGTTTGCCGTAGTAGGCCGCCAGGATGTTCCCGAAGTTGCCCGTGGGCACCACCACGTCCATGGGCTCGCCCAGGGACAGGGCCCCGGTGCGGACCAGCTGGGAATAGGCGTAGAAGTAGTAGACGATCTGGGGCAGCAGCCGCCCCCAGTTGATGGAGTTGGCGCTGGAGAACAGCATGCCCCGCTCCTCCAGCAGCTTTTTCATGGCGTCGTCGGTGAAGATGCGTTTCACCGCGGTCTGAGCGTCGTCGAAGTTCCCCTCGATGGCGCAGACCATCACGTTGCGGCCCTCCTGGGTGGCCATCTGCCGCTTCTGCATGGGGCTCACCCCGTCCCGGGGGTAGAACACGGCGATTCTGGTCCCGGCCACGTCCTGGAAGCCCGCCAGGGCCGCCTTGCCCGTGTCCCCGGAGGTGGCCACCAGGATCAGGGCCTCCTTCCCCGGCTGGGCCTTTTTCAGGGAGGCGGTGAGGAAGTGGGGCAAAATCTGCAGGGCCATGTCCTTAAAGGCGCAGGTGGGGCCGTGCCACAGCTCCAGCAAATACTTCTGCTCCCCGTTTTCCGTCAAGGGGATGAGCCTTACAGGCTCCCCGCCCCCGAATTTCTCCGGGCGGTAGGCGTTCTCCACGCAGGCGGCGATCTCCTCCGGCGTGAAGTCCGTGAGAAAGCAGCCGAAGATCTCTTTAGCCAAGGTCCGGTAATCCAGCCGGGAGAGCTCCTCCAGCCGGCCGCTCAGGTCGGGCAGGGCCTCGGGCACGAACAGCCCGCCCTCCGCCGAGATCCCCTGGGCGATGACCTGGGCGGCGCTGTACCGCAGCTGGGAGTCCCTGGTACTTTTATACTGCATCCATATCACCTGCAATTCCATGATTTCCGTCCGGGCCGGCCGCCGGGGCAGGCCCGCTATAGGGTACTATACCGTACTTTTCCCGTTCTGTCAAAGGGATTCTTTCCCCAGGCCCCACCGCCGGAAAAACCGGGCGGCGTTGCCGTAAAAGAGCTTTTCCACCAGGGCCTCGGGGTAGCCCCTGTCCAAAAACATCTGGTACAGGCCGGGGATGCCCTCCACCCCCGGCAGGTCCGCCGGGAGCTTCGCCCCATCGAAGTCGCTGCCCATGGCCAGGGTGTCCTCCCCGCCCAGGGCCAGGAAGTACTCGGCGTGGCGCAGCACGTCCTCCCGGCTGGCCTCTTGGGGGCAGTCGTTCAGGAAGGACCGATAAAAATTGAGCCCCACCAGGCCGCCCCTGTCCCGGATGGCCAGAAACTGCTCCTTCGTCAGGTTGCGGGGGTGGCCGCACACCGCCTTAGCGTTGGAGTGGGAGGCCACCATGGGCCTCTCCGCCAGCTCGGCCACGTCCCAGAACAGCTCCGGGCTGGCGTGGGACACATCCACCACGATACCCGCCCGCTCCAGGGCCCTCACCGCCTGCCTGCCAAAGGGGGTCAGGCCGGTGTCCCCCGGGGATAGCACGCCCCGGCCCAGCTCGTTCTCCCCGTTCCAGGTGAGGGTGAGCATGGCCACGCCCCGGTCCTTCAGGTCCTGGACGTGTTCCAGCTTCCCGCCCAGCACCAAGCCGTTCTCCACGGTGAGGACAGCCCCACGGCAGCCCCGGGCCTCCACCCGGTCCAGGTCCTTGGGGGTGCGGCAGCGCAGGAGCTCTCCCCCGCTGGCCGCCACTTCCCGGTCCAGCAGGCCGGCGGCGTCACAAAAATGGCGAAACGCCGCCTCGCCCCGCAGCTCGTCGGGGAGCCAGACAGCGTAACACTGTACATAGGGCGCCAGGCCGCTTGCCCGGTCCAGGTCCACCGCCAGGCCGTTCCCCCGCAGGGGGAGGCCCCGGCTCAGGCACTCGCCGATGGTATCGCAGTGCAAGTCAAAATACCGCATAGGACCCTCCGTTTCCAAGTATCAGGTGAGAAAGGCGTTCTCCACATACTCCCAGCCCACCGGCTGCTCTCCTTCCAGGGTGACGGCCGCCACGTCGAACCGAGGCTGCTTCTCGCTGGGGCAGGCGGCCAGATAGGCCTGGGCGGTGAGGATGAGCCGCCGCTGTTTCTGGGGCGTCACCGCCTCCAAGGGGGAGGAGAGGCTCCCGGCCTTCCGGGCCTTCACCTCCACGAACACCAGGTACGCCTCGTTTTCGGCGATGATGTCGATCTCCCCGTAGCGGCTGTGGTAGTTCCGAGCCACAATGGCATACCCCTGCTCCGTTAGCTTTTGGGCGGCGTAGTCCTCCCCCGCCCTGCCCGCCGAGGCCCGGGCGGTCATTTGGCCTCCAGGTTCTTCAAAAAGCTCCTGCGGTGCTCCGGCAGCAGCCCGTACTTCCGGATGGCCTCGTAGTGGGCCTTGGTGCCGTACCCCTTGTGCTTGGCGAAGCCGTACTCCGGGTGCTCCTCGTCCAGCCGGCGCAGCAGCCGGTCCCGGCTCACCTTGGCCAGAATGGAGGCCGCGGCGATGCTGGCGCTGGTGGCGTCCCCCTTCACGATGGTCTCCCCGGGGATGGGCAGGGGCGGCATGCGGTTGCCGTCCACCAGGGCGTAGTCTGCCGGGGCGGGCAGGGCCTCCACCGCCCGGGCCATGGCCAAGAAGGTAGCCTGGAGGATGTTCACCCGGTCGATCTCCTCCGCGGTGGCCCAGCCGATGCCGAAGGCCAGCGCCTTCTCCTGGATCACCGGGAACAGCGCCTCCCGCTTTTTCTCCGAGAGCTTTTTCGAGTCGTTGAGCCCGGGGATGTCGCAGTCCGGGGGCAGGATCACCGCGGCGGCGCACACAGGCCCGGCCAAGGGGCCCCGGCCCGCCTCGTCGATGCCGCACACCGCGGAAAATCCCCGCTCTCCGGCCCGCTTTTCATAGGCGTACCAATCCATGGTCTCCCTCCTTACGGCCGCTCCAGGGTGATGCGGCCCAGCTTGCCGCCCCGGTACTCGTCCAGCACGGTGATGGCCGCCCGCTCGGTGTTGACCTCCCCGCCGGAGACGAGCATCCCCCGCTTGCGGCCGATGCGCTCCAGGATCTCGTAGCCGGGCAAGCCCGCCGGGATCTCTGTTTTATACCGCTGCTGGATGGCCTGGGGGTACAGCTCCAGCAGGAGCTCCAGCAGCCGGCAGGCCAGCCCCTCCTGGTCCAGAATCTCATCCCGCACCGCGCCGGTAAAGGCCAGGTGCTCCCCCACGATGGGGTCCTCGAATTTGGGCCACAGCACGCCGGGGGTGTCCAGAAGCTCGAACCCCTTGCCCACGGTGAACCACCGGTTCTGCCTGGTGACGCCGGGGCGGTCCTGCACCTCGGCCTTGCCGGCGCCGCCGCCCTTGATGAGCCGGTTGATAAAGGAGGATTTCCCCACGTTGGGCACCCCCAGCACCATCACCCGGATGGGCCGGCCCACCATGCCCTTGCTCTCCCAGGCGGCGATCTGCTCCTTCAGGGCCTCCCGCACGGCGCTGTAAAAGGCGGGGATGCCCTTCCCCGTCTTGCTCTCGATGGGCACGGCCAGAAGGCCCTGGGCCCTGTACCAGTCCACCCATCGGGCGGTCTGGGCCGGGTCGGCCATGTCGCTCTTATTGAGAAGCACCACCCGGGGCTTCTGCCGCACGATCTGCCGCAATACCGGGTTGGCGCTGCTTTTGGGGATGCGGGCGTCCAACAGCTCCGCGGCGATGTCCACCAGCTTCAGGTCCTCGGTGATCTTCCGCCGGGTCTTGGCCATATGCCCGGGGAACCACTGGACCGACTGTACTTCACTCATACGTTCACCCCACAAATCCCAGTTTGGAGAAGGGATAGAGATTGAATACCACTTTTCCCAAAATGTTCCGGCAGTCCACCATGCCCACCTCGGCAAAGCGGCTGTCCTTGGAGTTCTGCCGGTTGTCCCCCAGCACGAACACGCAGCCCTCAGGCACGGTCTGGGGGAATTCCAGCACCTCCCCCGGCCGGTCGGGGACATAGGTGATACCGTTGGCGATGTGGTAGGCCTCCCCTGCCAGGGGCTGGCCGTCCACCACAAGCTCCCCCATGTCCTCGTCGAAGTCCACGGTCTGGCCCTCGGTGGCCACCACCCGCTTGATGATGGGCTCCTCCAGCACGTTCACCAAGATGACCACGTCCCCCTGGTCCGCGGGCCCCGCCAGGGAGGTGGCCAGCACCCGGTCCCCGTTCTCATAGGTGGGGCTCATGGAGCTGCCGTCCACGGTGATGATCCGGGCCACAAAGGTGAGGAGGATGGTGACGAACACCACTGAGCCCACGATTACCTCCACCCATTCCAGCAGGGACTGGCGGAAGCTCCCGGGCTTTCCCTGGTCCTCCGGCGTGTATGTCCTCTCTTCCATGGCACGTCCTCCCTTCCGCGGACTTCTTTACTGGGCCAGGCCGATGCGGTCCAGGGGGAAAATGCGCACCAGGGCTTTGCCCAAAATGTTCCGGGTGTCGATCATCCCCACCCGCTGGTACCGGCTGTCCTCAGACACCGAGCGGTTGTCCCCCAGCACGAACACACAGCCCTCGGGCACAGTCTGGGGGAACTCCAGCACCTCGAAGGAGCTGTAGGGCAGGTCGGTGATGCCGTTTTCCAGGCCGAATTGGGTCTCGTCCACCGGCTGGCCGTCCACCAGCACCGCCCGTGTGTCCGGGTCAAAGTCCACCACCTGTCCCTCGGTGGCGATGACCCGCTTGATGATGGGCTCCTCCAGCACGTTCACCACCACGACCACGTCCCCCTGCTCCACGCCGAGGGCCGCCCCGGTGACCAGCACCCGGTCGCCGTCGCTGTAGTTGGGGGCCATGGAGTTGCCCGTCACGGTGATGATGCGGAAGAAGAAGGTGAACACCACCCCGATGATGACCACGGCGATGACCAGCTCCTCCACCCAATCCAGGACGTTCTTTTTCCGCTGCCCAGGCGTTTTCTTCTCGGATACCGGCGTTTCCATAGGCCCTCCTGCCGTTAAAATGATAGGAAGGGAGCTGTTGCAAAATGAAACATTTTACAACAGCCCCCTCTGTTGGTTCGTTCGGTATGGCGTCTCTTATTTGACCTGGCCCTTGACCTTGGCGGCCTTGCCCACCCGGTCGCGCAGGTAATACAGCTTGGCCCGGCGCACACGGCCCTGGCGCACCACCTGTACCGCCTTCACGTTGGGAGAATGGACGGGGAACACACGCTCCACGCCCACGCCGTAAGAGACACGGCGCACGGTAAAGGTCTCGCTTACGCCGCTGCCCTTGCGGGCGATGACAGTGCCCTCAAACTGCTGGATACGCTCCCGCTCGCCCTCACGGATGTTCACGTCCACCCGGACCGTGTCGCCGATGTTGAACTGGGGGACCTCCGTCTTGAGGGAGTCCTGAGAGATCATCTTCATTGCGTCCATTTGATATTCCTCCAATTTCCTTTGGTTTCAGACATTCATGCCGGCTGGCAGCGGACTGTCCGCTTCTGTTCCGGAAGAGCCGGGAAGCGCCGTTTTGCCCCCCGTCCCCGGTTCGATCCCCACGGGCAAGCCTTTGAGGAAGACCCGCGGTACTCAAATGCTTAAATATTTTAGCACAGTCCCGGCCGGAATGCAAGAAAATTTTACCGGATCTCGGAAAAATCTTCGAGGAGCAGCCGCAGCCGGGTGATCTGGGCCGCGGGCTCCCGGTTTTCGTAGGCTTTCAGGGCCTCCAGAAGCAGGCTGGGGTTCACACTGCCCGAGGGGCTGCAGGGCAGCCGCATGGTCAGGAGCAGCCCGCCGGGCCGGGGGGTCACCTCTGTCCCCGCGAACACCGGCTTGATGTCGATCTCCCGCTCCCCCTTTTTCGTGTGCTTTTTCACCAGCAGGGCCTCCCGCCCCAGCAGGCGGGTCACGGCCTCCTGCAGGCCCTGGCTGTCCCCGTCCTCCAGGGCGATCTCGTAGTCCGCCCAGGCGGTCTCCTCCAGCTTGTGCTTCGGGGCTGCGGCCCCCAGCACCTCCAGGCCCTGGGGCAGGTGGCGCCCCAGCCGGTCCGCCACTTCCCCGTAAGGCACCGGCTGGGTCAGGCGGATGTCCATGCACTCCCGCTCCCCGGCCACCCCCAGGGAAAGGGGCATGGCGTAGGTCATATAGATGCGGGGGTTAAAGCCCTCGGTGTACCACACCGGCAGCCGGGACAGCTTTAAGGCCCGCCCCATGCAGTGGGTCAGATCCAGGTGGGAGATATATTTCGCGGCCCCTGCTTTCCGGAACCACACCCGCACGGTCTCAACGCTTTGCAACACAGATCCCTCCCTTGTAGCAGGCCGCCCCGCAGTGGGAGCAGGCCTCCCGGCAGTTGGGGGTGGTCTGGGCGTTCTGGGCCCGCTCCCACTCCTCCCACAAGAACTCCTTGCGGATGCCGTAGTCCAGATGGTCCCAGGGGAACACCTCGTCCTTTTCCCGGGTGCGGTTGGCGTAAAAGGCCGGGTCCAGGCCGCAGGCCGCGAAAGCCTCCATCCACTTGTCAAAATCGAAGCAGTCGGCCCAGCCGTCAAAGTGGAAGCCCCACTCCGCGCCCTTTTCCAGCACCGCCCCCAGGCGGCGGTCCCCCCGGGCAAAGACAGCCTCTAAAAAGCTGGTCTGGGCATCGTGATAATTCACGGTGAGCCTCCGGCTGGGGATGTTCCCCTTCAGGGCCCGCTGCTTTTGCCGCAGCTGCTCCATGGTGTCCTGGCCGAACCACTGGAAGGGCGTAAAGGGCTTGGGCACAAAGGCCGCGGCGGAGAGGGCCACCTCCACCCCCTTGCCCTTGGGCTTCTCCTTGTTCTGGTAGAAGGTGTCCACCACCTTCTTCCCCAGGTCCAGAATGGCCAGCACGTCCTCTTCGGTCTCGGTGGGCAGGCCGATCATAAAGTAGAGCTTCACCCGGTTCCAGCCCTCGGTGAAGGCCACATCCACGGTGTGGAGGAGCTCGGCCTCCTCCACGTTCTTGTTGATCACGTCCCGCATCCGCTGGGAGCCCGCCTCCGGGGCGAAGGTGAGACCGCTTTTCCGCACGGAGTTGATCCGCTCCATCAGCGCCGGGGAGAAATTGTCCACCCGCAGGCTGGGCAGGGAGAGGCTGACCTTCTCCCCCTCGGTCCACTGGTGCAGGGTGTCGATGAGCTGGTTCAAGTGGCTGTAGTCGCTGGTGGAAAGGGAGGACAGGGAGATCTCGTCATACCCGGTGGAGGCGCACAGGTCCCGGCACTGCCGGTCGATGGCGGCGATGCACTTCTCCCGGAAAGGCCGGTACAAAAAGCCCGCCTGGCAGAACCGGCAGCCCCGGATACAGCCCCGCAGCACCTCCTCGGCGATGCGGTCGTGGACCACCTCGATCATGGGCACCGGGAAGCTCTCGGGGTAGTAGGCCTTGTCCAGGTCCAGCACCACCCGCTTCTCCACCCTGGCGGGGGCGCCCTCCTTGGGGGTATAGCTCTTCACCGTGCCGTCATCGTGGTATTCCACCTCATACAAGGAGGGCACGTACACCCCGGGGACCTGTGCCGCCCGGCGCAGGAACTCTGCTTTGGTGGCTCCCTCCTTCTTGCACTGGCGGTAGAGCTCCATCACCTCCAGGTCCACCTCTTCCCCGTCCCCCAAAAAGAACAGGTCGAAGAAGTCGGCCAAAGGCTCGGGATTGCAGGCGCAGGGGCCGCCCCCCACCACGATGTGGAACAGGTCGTGCCGGTCCGCCGCCCGCAGGGGGATGCCCGCCAGCTGCAGCATGTTCAGCACGTTGGTGTAGCTCAGCTCATACTGGAGAGTGAACCCGATGAAGTCGAAGTCCGCCACCGGGTCGCCGCTCTCCAGGGCATAGAGGGGCACCCCCTCCTCCCGCATGCGCTGCTCCATGTCCACCCAGGGGGCGAACACCCGCTCGCACCAAAAGTACGGGACCTGGTTCATGGCCCCGTACAGGATCTTGATGCCCAGATGGGACATGCCGATCTCATAGGTGTCCGGGAAGCAGAAGGCGAACCGGACCTCCACGTCATTCTTGTCTTTTACCACCGAATTGATCTCGCCGCCCACATAGCGGCCGGGCTTCTGCACGTTCAGCAGAACCTTCTCTAACTCCTTGGGATACATCTTTGCCCTTTCCTCTCTCTGGCGTCGTTTTGCATATTATACCGGGTTTTCCCGATTTTTGCAACTCTCAGGGCGCGGGCGCCTCCCCTTTGAGCACCAGGTAGAGCATCAGGTACACGCTCAGCGCCAGCAGGGAGAAATTGTACCGGGTGCGCAGCAGCACCAAAAACCCCACCGCCGCCAGCGGGAACAGGAAGAGAACGGCCAGCGCGGCGCCCCACCGGCCGGCCCGTTCCTCCCCCAGGCGCCAGCGCAGCAGGGAACCCAGGGCCAGACCGCCGTCCAGAGGCGGGATGGGCAGACTGTGGAGCAGCCCCAGCCCCAAATTAGCCAGGGCGAAGGGATGCCCACCCAGCCCCTCGAGGGACAGCAGCCCAAAGGCCAGCAAATTTGTTCCCGGCCCCGCCAGGGACACCGCCATCCCTTGGCCCCATCCCAGGGGCTTCTGGGGGTCCAGCTCCATGCGGCACCCCAGGGCGGAAAGGGCCACCAGCCGGGGCGGTGCGCGAAAAGCGCCCAGCGCCAGCAGGTGGCCCCCTTCGTGGAGGAGCATGGCCAGCAGCAGCCAGCCCCCGTTCTCCAGCCCGGCGAACAGGCAGCAGGCCGTCCCCAGGGCCAGGCAGGAAAACCCTATGGCGAACCGGCAGCCCCCCAGGGAAAAGCCCAGGCTCACACCAGCCGGAGGGACTCTGCCTCCCCCTCCTCCACGCCGGTCTGGGACTCCCCGCTCCAGCTGGGGAGCTGGAGCTCCTGGGCCAGCTCCTGCCGGTACCACTGGACCGCCGCCTGGTACCAGCCGCTGCCCGCCGTCCGGGCCAGCAGCAGCCCCAAGAGCACCAGGGCGCACACCAGCCCCTGGAACAGGGCCGCCGTCCCCAGGCCGGTTTTCTTTTCCGGGGGCGGCGGGAGCTCCTCCCCGCCCTCCCCCAGGTCTAAGATCTCCCGCAGCTTCTCTTGCTCCTGCATCTCACAGAATGATGCACAGCAGGCCGCTGCAGCCCTCGTTGATAATGCGCTCGATGGTCTCCCGCACCTTCTCCCTGGCGTCCACCGGCATGCGGTACAGCTTGTTGTGCATCCCCTCGCTGACCAGGGAGTGCAGGGACTTGCCGAAGATGTTGGACTCCCAGATCTTCACCGGGTCCTCCTCAAACTCCTTTAAGAGGTACAGCACCAGTTCTTCCGACTGCTGTTCCGACCCTACGATGGGAGTGATCTCCGTGTAGATCTGGGTGCGCATCATGTGGATGGAGGGGGCGGTGGCCTTCAGCCGGATGCCGTACTTGCCGTTCTGCTTTAAGATCTGGGGCTCCTCCAGGGTAAGCTCCTCCACCTCGGGCATGACGATGCCGTAGCCCGTCTCCAGCACGTCGTCGTAGGCCTGCTGCAGCTTCTGGAATTTCTTCTTCACCTCGGTCATCTCCACCAGCTGGCGCAGCAGCTCCGCCTCGTCCTGGATGGAGAGCCCGGTCTGCTCCCCCAGCACCCGGTAAAACAGTCCCTGGTCAAAGGTGAGCTCCGCCTGGCCCCGGCCGCTGCCCAGGTCGATCTGCCGCACCCCCACCGACCGGATGTAGGGGCAGCCCTCCACCGCCTCCAGCATGGGCTTTACCTGGCACATTTTCGTAATGTCCCCCACCTGCCGCAGGGTGTCCAGCACCGCGGAGAGCAGCCAGTGGTCCGCCGGCAGGGCGGTGACCCACCCGGGCAGGTCCAGCTCCACCTCCCGCACCGGGAACTGGTACAACAGGCTTGCGATGATCCCCTTGATGTCCCCCTCGGTGATGTCCACACAGCTTACCGGCAGCACAGGCACGGCGTATTTCTCCCCCAGCCGCTGGGCCAGGGCGGTGGACTGGGAGCTCTGGGGCTCCACGCAGTTGAGGAGCATGACGAAGGGCCGCCCGGTCTCCCGCAGCTCCGCGATCACCCGCTCCTCGGCCTCCTCGTACTCCTCCCGGGGGATGTCGCTGATGCTGCCGTCGGTGGTGACCACCAATCCGATGGTGGAGTGCTCGGTGATGACCTTCCGGGTGCCGATCTCCGCCGCCATATTGAAGGGGATGGGTTCCTCATACCAAGGGGTGCGCACCATTCGGGGCTGCTCCCCCTCGATGTAACCGATGGCGCTGGGCACGATGTATCCCACGCAGTCGATCATCCGCACCTGGAACATGGCGTCCTCGTCCACCTGGACGGACACGGCCTGCTCCGGGATGAATTTGGGCTCGGTGGTCATAATGGTGCGCCCGGCGGCGGACTGGGGCAGCTCGTCGATGGCCCGCTCCCGCTCCAGCCCCTCGGGGATGTGGGGGATGACGATGGTGTCCATGAATTTCTTGATGAAGGTGGACTTCCCGGTGCGCACCGGCCCCACCACCCCGATGTAGATCTCACCGCCGGTGCGGTCCTGGATGTCCTTGTAGACGTTGTATGCTTCCATAGTCTTACCTCTCTCCTATAGGGTGTGCCGTCACCGGTTGCAGATGATCAGGGGCCGGGCCTGGGGCACCGTGTCCTCGTACAGGTCGTTCTGGGCCTGCAGGTCCGAGAGCAGCGCCCGGTGGCTCTTGGCGATGTCCCACAGGGACTCCCCCGCCCCGGCGTAGTACAGCAGCAGCCGGGAAGGCCGCTCGTAGGGGGCGGCGCCCTCGCTGGCCCCGGCCGCGGCGATGTACTTCACGTTGGCCCGGCTGTACAGCATGGCGGTCACGGTGGTCTCGGCAGAGACCTCCACCGTGTTCCTGTCGGTGATGCGGTACTCCCACAGCTCGGTGCGGCCCGCGGCGGAGCACCGCTGGGCCTGCTGGTCCTCCAGCGCGGCGGAAAAGCTGTGGTCAAAGGCCTTCTCCTGGTAGAGGGGCCGGCCCTGGGCATCTGCGTACAGCAGGCACAGGGTGTAGCGCACCCGGCAGCTGAGCTTCCCCTCCCCGCAGGAGGCCTGCACGCTGTCCTGCTCGCACCACAGGTCCAGCACCTTCTGAATCTCCGCCCCCTGCACCGCCAGGCTGCACTTCTTTTTCAGCACCTCGGTGCGCCGCCCGGCCAGCTGCAGGAAGGCCCCCTGCTGCCACTGGAGCTCCAGGGGCTCCCGCACGGAGTAGGCGTCATCTAAGAGGGTCACCTCACAGGGGCGGTACAGGCAGGCCATCAGGAACACCCGCACCGTCACCCCCACGCTGGTGTGCTCTCCCATGTCGTCCTCCCGGGGCTGGACGCTGCTCTCCCCGGCCACGGCCCGCAGGCTGCACAGGCAGCCCTCCTCCGCCCCGGGGCAGTCGATGGCCTGGGTGAAATCGATGGACGCGGACATCTTCTCCACAGCGGCCCCGTCCAGGGCGGAGAGGTACAAGAAGCGCACCTCCGCCACGCCGCTCACCGTCACCCGGCCCTGCTCCAGGCGGGTCTCCGTCACCCGGCAGCACACCTCCTGGCGCAAAATGGTCTCGATAGGCGGCTTGCCGTTTTTCAGGGGCAGCTGGTCCTCGATGGTGAACTGGTGGCTCACGCCGTTTACCGCCTGGTGGGACTGCAGGGTCCTGGCCCGCTTTTCGATGCCTTCCCCCTCCAGGCCGCAGGTGAGCTGCTCTTGCTTCTGCACCAAAGCCAAAACCGACACGGCCACCGCCGCGTGCAGGTCGATGCGCCGGGCGCTGACGGCCCGGCAGGTCAGGTGCTCCACCCGGACGGACAGGGAAGCCACCGCCTGCTCCCCCGGGCCCTTCAGCTTCGCCGCGGCGGTAAACTCCTGGGTAAAGGCGCAGCACCGCACCCGGTCGCCCTTGGCGTCCAGGTACAGCACCCGGATGTCGCACACCCCCTGGCAGGTCAGGCTGTCCCCGGCGATGGTGTAAGAGCTCACCTGGGGGGTCACCAGGCACTTCAGCAGCTTCTGGATGTCGGCGCAGTAGTCGGGCAGGTCATATGCGGTGTCCACGGGGGCCTCGCAGGTCCCGTCGAAGATGGGGTCAAAATACTCGTAGGGCTGGGTCTCGGTTTTCGCCTGCATACAGTTTCTTCTCCTTTCCCGTTCTATCCCCATGTGTATGCGGGGACAACGGATTTATGCGCCCCGCCGCCCGCCGGACAAGAAAAAGCCCCGCCGGTCTCCCGGCAGGGCAAGAGGGTAAGTATGGGAAGCTACGCAAGCTCCGTTTCCTTTTTGATGCCGTACAGGCTCCGCAGCAAAAAGCCGAAGAACCCGGTCCGCTTCTCTACGACCACCACTTTCATCGGGATGCCTCCTATCCATGGCGTAGTAGCGAGAAGCCCAGGGCCGTCAGAATCACCGCGGCCAAAAACAGGGTGAGCCCATAGGGGCAGAAGGAGGCAAGGCACATACCCAGCCCAAAAGCCACCACGCAGGCGTAGCGGCCCCGGCGGTCTTTCAGGCAGCAGTTTCCCCGGTCCCCTTTGGCCATGGCGCCCATCCCCCTTGCTGTTTCTCGCTGGGGCGGCTGCCTGCCGCCCTTGTTACCAGTATATACGGGGGCGAAAAAAGTGTTACGGCTGGTAGACAGCCACCAGGGCCGTGCCGCTGTGGACCTTGATCTCCGCGTCGTCGGACACGATGCTGTTGCTCACCCCCATAAGCAGGCCGCCGACGGTCAGGCTGCCCCGGGTGAGGGGGTACTGCAGGCCGGTGTAGCTCACCGTGCAGGTGGGGCAGCCGTAGGGGAACACCGACACCGTGGCCCCTTTCAGCTTGGTGATGCGCAGCTTCTCCTCCCGCAGGAGGAACACCTTGGTGCGCTCGTCGGCCAAAAAGCCCCAGGCCCCGTGGTCCCGCAGATACAGCAGTGTCTCGATGCTGGCCAGGGAGTGGTCGAACCGTGGCCCGCCCAGGCACCCCAGCAGCACAAAATCCCGCAGGCCCTTGGCCAGGCCCTTCAGGGCGGCGAACATGGTGTCGGTCACGTCCTTCTCCACCGGCAGCACCAGGGTGCGCAGGGAGGCGGGCGGCCGCTTCTGGGCCGAGTCGAAATCCCCCACCACCAGGTCGGGGACCAGGCCCAGCTTCAGGGCGGTCTCATAGCCACCGTCGGCGCAGATGACGAAGTAGTCCTTGGGGTCGAACTCCTGGAACACCCGGCCGTCCAAAATGGGGGACGCCCCGATGATCATACATTTTTGTTTTTCAGCTGCCATTGTTTGACATCCTTTATCTCTTGATACATGGCCACATAGCTGCGGTGGCGGGACGGGGCGATCTTCCCCTCCTCCACGGCCCGCAGCACGGCGCAGCCCTTTTCGCAGGTGTGGGAGCAGGAGGAGAACTGGCACTGCCCCAGGTAGGGGCCAAACTCCCGGAAGCCGTGGGGCAGCTCCTCTTTGTCGGTGAGCTGGTAGCGCTCGATGTCGAAGGTGGAGAACCCCGGGGTGTCCGCCACGTAGCTGTCCTCCCCGATCTTGTAGAGCTCCACCTCCCGGGTGGTGTGCCGGCCCCGGCCCAGCTTCTGGCTGACCTCCCCGGTCTTGAGCTGGAACTGGGGAAACAGGGCGTTCAAGAGGGTGGACTTCCCCACCCCGGAGTTGCCGGTAAAGGCGGAAATCTTCCCCTCCAGCAGGGCCCGGACCTCCTCCACGCCCTGCCCCGTCACCGAGGAGACCACACAGCAGCGCAGCCCCGCCAGGCGGTAGGTGCGCTCCAGCTCCCCGGCCTCCTCCAAATCGGTCTTGGTGAACACCAGCACCGGCTCGATGCCCCGCAGCTCCGCCACGGCGATGGTCTTATCCAGGATCAGGGGCTCCGGGGCCGGGTCCCGCATGGAAGTCACCAGGAAGAGCCGGTCCAGGTTGGCCACCGGGGGCCGCACCAGAAAATTCTTCCGGGGCAAAATCTCCTGGATGGCGCCGGTCATGTCCTCCTCCGCCGTGATGCGCACCCGGTCTCCGGCATAGGGGGAGACGCGCTCCTTCCGGAATTTCCCCCGGGCCGTGCACTGGTACAGGCCCTGGGCGGTCTCCACGTAGTAGAACCCCCCGATGCCCTTCCTCACATAGCCGGTAAGCTCCACGGGCCCGGTCACTGGGTCTCCCCGCCGGTCTCGCCGGTGTCCCCCGTGTCGCCGCCGTCCCCGGTGTCGCCGGTGTCCCCGCCGTCGCTGGAGGAGCTGTCCTCCGAGGAGGAGCTGTCCTCATCCCCAGAGCCGGAGGGGGTGAAGGGGATGGTGTTGGTCACGGTCACGGCCTGGTTGTCGTAGTCAAAGCTCAGGTACATATACTCCTGCTCGTTCAGGGTGACCACCACCGTATCCGAGCCGCTGGTACCGGTAAAGCTCAGGCTGTAGGTGCCGGAGTAGCTGGGGTTCACCGTGTCCTGAATCTCCAGCGTGCCGTTGCGGTAGACCTTCAGGGTCACGTCCTCGCTCACGCCGCCGGGCAGGGCGATGCTGTAGCTCAGGGTCTTGGTGCTGCCCTTGCCGGAGCTCACCACGATGTCCACGGTGGCCCCCTCGGACACCTCGGTGCCGGAGGCGGGACTCACGCTTATCACCGTGTCCTTGGGCTCGGTGCTGGCGTCATCATAGGTGATGTTTCCCACCACGAAGCCGGCGTCCTCCAACTGGCCGGTGACGTTATAGATCAGGTCGCCCACCAGGTTGTCGGGGACCTTCACCTTCTTGGTGGCCGGGCCCTTGCTCACCTTCAGTGTGACCACCGTGCCCGCGTCCACCATCTCCCCACCCTGGGGGTCGGTGGTGACCACGCGGCCCACCTCGATCTCGTCGTCGGCCACCTGCTCGGACTTGTAGCCCAGGTTGTACTCCTTCAGCAGGGCGATGGCGTCGGCCTCGGTGTAGTTGGTCACATCGGGCACCTGGACCTGCTCCACTGCGCCGTTGACGGTGAGCTCCACCTCACGGCCTTTCTTCACCATGATGCCGGGCTGGGGGTTCTGGTTCAAAATCTCCCCGGGCTGCTTCTCCGGGTCGTTGCCCTCGATGGTGCGGAAGGTGAAGTCCTCGGTCAGGGCCTCATCCGCCAGCACGTCGGTGTAGAGCCTCCCCCGCAGGTCGGGCATCTCGATCTCCTCGGCCACATTGGGGGTGGTGATGTTGTCCCAGTTGTTCAGCAGCCACACGGCGCCCACGGCCACCAGCACGATGATCACCGCGGCCACCACGCCCTTGACCGCCATGGCGCCCTTGGCCTGCTTCCGGGAGCGCACCAGCTCCTCCTCATACTCGTAGTCGTCCTGGTAGGAAGGGGTGAAGCGGGAGGAGTCGTAGGCCTCCATGCTCCGGGCGGCGTCGTACTGGCCGCCGCCCATGGCGGGCCCGTACTGGAACACGATGTTGGGGTTCCGGCGGAACCGGTCGATGTCGTCCAGCATCTCCCCCGCGGACTGGAACCGGTCCACCGGGTTTTTCTCCATGGCCTTCATGGTGATCTGCTCCAGCCCCCTGGGGATGGAGGGGTTCAGCTCCCGGGGCATGACGGGCTTGGCCTGCAGCTGCATCAGCGCCACAGACACGGCGTTGTCCGCCATAAAGGGCAGCTTGCCGGTGAGCATCTCGTAGAGCATCACGCCCACGGAGTAGATGTCCGCCTTGTCGGTGATGTAGTCCCCCCTGGCCTGCTCCGGGGCGATGTAGTGCACTGAGCCGATGGCCTTGTCGGTCATGGTCTGGGTCTCGCTCTGCAAAAACCGGGCGATGCCGAAGTCGGCCACCTTGATGGTGCCGTCCCGCAGGAGCATGATGTTCTGGGGCTTGATGTCCCGGTGGATGATGCCCTTGCTGTGGGCGTGCTCCAGGGCCAGCAGGATCTGGGTGGTAAAGTGGAGCGCCTCCTGCCAGCGGATGGTGCCCTCCTGCTCGATATACTGTTTTAAGGTGATGCCGTCGATATACTCCATCACGATGTACTGCAGCTGGTCGCCGAAGCTCACGTCGTACACCCCTACGATGTTGGGGTGGGACAACAGGGTGATGGCCTTCGCCTCGTTGCGGAAGCGGCGGAGGAAATCGCTGTTATTCGCCAGCTCCTCCTTCAGGATCTTGATGGCCACCCAGCGGTCCTCCACCCGGTCGTAGGCCTTGTAGACATAGGCCATGCCGCCCACGCCCAGCAGCTCGTGGATCTCATACTTCCCGTCCAGGCGCTTGCCGATGAATCTATCCATAACCGTTTACCAAACCTTTCTCTGTGATGCCGGAAGCTCAGCCGTTGCGGACTACCGCCACCGTGATATTGTCAGAGCCGCCCTTTTCCACGGCGAACTGGATCAGCTTCTTGGCCAGCGCGGAACCGTTCTGGCCGTAGTGCTCCAGGTACTCGTCCAAAAGCCCATCCTCCATATAGCCGGTCAGGCCGTCGGTGCAGGCCAGGGCCGTGTCCCCGGGGGAGAAGTCGTAGCTGTCGTAGTCGCACTCCACCTGGGGGTGTACCCCCAGCACCCGGGTGATGATGTTCCGGCGCGGGTGTACCCGGGCCTCCTCCTTGGTGATCTGCCCGAAATTCACCAGGTCCTGGACATAGGAGTGGTCCATGGTGATCTGGGAAAGGCCCTGGCTGTTCTTCAGGTAGGCCCGGCTGTCCCCCACGTGGGCCACATGGAGGGTGCCCTTCGAGGCCACCAGCACCACCGCTGTGGTGCCCATGCCCCGCAGCTCCTGCTCCTCCTGGGAGCGGCGGTACACCGCCCTGTTGGCCTCGGTCACGGCCTCCAGCAGCAGGCTGCGGACGCCCTCCCGGGTGATGTCCTGGTGGAACCCTTCCAGCAGCCGCCTGCGGATGCTCTCCACCGCCATGGCGCTGGCCACGTTGCCGCCGTTGGCGCCGCCCATGCCGTCGCACACCACGGCCCAGGCGCTGTCCTTGCTGAACAGCCCGCCGTCGCAGGCGTCCTGGTTGGAGGAACGCACCGCGCCCACGTCCGTCTCAAAATCGACTTTCATCGCCATCCCCTCCTTCTTCGTACTTCCTCCGCAGCTGCCCGCAGGAGGCCTCGATATCCGATCCCAGGGTCCGCCGCACCGTGGCGGTGACCCCCTGGGCCTCTAACAGCGACACAAACCGCTTCACCCGCTGGCTGTCGCTTTTTTTGTAGCCTGTGCCTGTCACGTCGTTGACCGGGATCAGGTTCACGTGGGCCAAAATGCCCTTCAGCCGCCCGGCCAGCTCTTTTGCGCACCAGTCCATGTCGTTCACCCCGGCGATCATGGCGTACTCAAAGGAGATGCGCCGCCCCGTGGTCCTGCTGTAGTAGCGGCAGGCCTTCAGCAGCTCCTCCACGTTCCAGCGCTTGTTCACCGGCATGGTGCGGCTGCGGATCTCATCGTTGGGGGCGTGGAGGGAGATGGACAATGTCAGCTGCAGCTTCCGGTCCGCCAGGTCGTAAATCTTATCCACGATGCCGCAGGTGGACAGGCTGATGTGCCGCATGCCGATGTTCATCCCCTCCGGGGAGGTGACCAGCTCCAAAAACCGGAGCACGTTCTGGTAGTTGTCCAGGGGCTCCCCCATGCCCATCAGCACGATGTGGGAGATGCGCTCCCCCAGGTCGAGAGAGGCCTCCTGCACCTGGGAGAGGATCTCCGAGGGGGCCAGGTCCCGGGAAAAGCCGCTTTTCCCCGTAGCGCAAAAGCTACAGTTCATTTTACACCCAACCTGGGTGGAAATGCAAATGGAAGTTCCGTAGTGGTAGCGCATGGCCACCGATTCCACGTGTTCCCCGTCCCACAGGCGGAACAGGTATTTCACCGTGCCGTCTTTGGACACCCGCTTGCCGGCGATTTCCGCAGACTTGATTTGGTACTGCCCTGCCAGCTGCTCCCGCAGGCCCTTCCCCAGGTCGGACATCTGGGAGAAGCTCTTTACCCCCCGGTGCAGCCAGCGGTAGACCTGGCCCGCCCGGTAGCCGGGCAGGCCCGCGGCCTGGAATTCCCTCTGTATCTCCTGTAAAGTCATGGACTTGATATCTATCTTTTCCAAAGGCGGTATCTCCCAGTCATCCTTCCTTTCTCCGGAAGCAGGCGGCGAAAAAGCCGTCGGAAGCCCCGGAGAAGGGCGTCATGGTCAGCATGTGTTCCGGCTCGTCCAGACAGCGCTCCACCCCGGCCAGGCGGATGGGCTCCGGGGCAAATTCCGGGTGGGCGGCCAAAAACCGCTGTGCCACCCCGCTGTTCTCCGCCGGGTGCAGGGTGCAGGTGGAGTACACCAAAAGCCCGCCCGGCCGCACCAGCCCGGCGGCGTTCTCCAGCAGG
>ENA-UONY01000900-UONY01000900.1-human-gut-metagenome-genome-assembly--contig:-CS9-NODE-900-length-30082-cov-6.841676_pt1 | contig 30082 bp, 27 predicted proteins | sample MGYA00242465_ERZ724012 | MGnify/ENA metagenome assembly ERZ724012 | reverse complement strand
CGATCTTTCCCTTCCATTCGCCGTGCAGGCGCAGCGATTCCTTCGCGTAGTCCATGGTGTTTTCTCCTTATATCATTTGTTCCGGGTGGAACACATTGTCGAATGCTTCCGCCGTCAGAAATCCGAGCTGCACGCAGGCCTCCTTCAGCGATATACCGTCCCGGTACGCCTTTTTCGCCACTTTCGCGGCGTTTTCGTACCCGATGTAGGGATTCAGCGCCGTAACGAGCATCAGAGAATTGTGTAGGTTATGCTTCATTTTCTCCCGGTTGGCACGGATCCCCGCCGCGCAGCGGTCGTTGAACGAAAGAACGGCTTCTGCAAGGAGCCGCGCCGACTGGATAAAGTTATAAATGCACACCGGCATGAAGACATTCAGCTCAAAGTTTCCCTGCGACGCAGCCATCCCCACGGCCACGTCGTTTCCCATCACCTGTACGGCCACCATGGTGACGGCCTCACACTGTGTGGGATTTACCTTGCCCGGCATAATGGAGGAACCGGGTTCGTTTTCGGGGATAAAGATTTCTCCCAGACCGTCGCGAGGACCGGAGGCCAGCCAGCGAACGTCATTGGCGATCTTCATCATGTCGCAGGCGAGCGCTTTTAGTGCGCCGTGGGCAAATACCAATTCATCTTTCGATGTCAGGGCATGGAATTTGTTCGGCGCAGTCGTAAAGCAAATGCCGGTAAGCTCCGAAACGGCGGCGGCAATGGAAACATCAAAGTCTTTCGGCGCATTCAGGCCGGTACCAACGGCGGTACCGCCTAGTGCAAGTTCGCGCAGCGGAGGAAGGGACGCCTCAATGAGCTGCCGATCCCGTTCCAGACTGGCTCGCCAGCCAGAGATTTCCTGTGAAAACGCAATGGGCGTAGCATCCTGCAAATGGGTGCGTCCGGACTTTACGATTCCCTCGTTTTCCTCTTCGAGCCGGCGGAGCGTTGCAGCCAGCGTATCAATCGCCGGAATCACTCTTTTTTCTAGGATCGTGACCGCCGCAATATGCATTGCCGTGGGGAAAGTGTCATTGGAAGACTGGGACATATTCACATCGTCGTTCGGATGCAACAGCTTTTTCCCGGCCAACTCATTGCCTCGGTTGGCAATAACCTCGTTGGCGTTCATGTTGGACTGCGTTCCGGAGCCGGTCTGCCAGACGACCAGAGGAAAATGATCGTCAAGACACCCGTCTATGACCTCGTCACAGGTGCGGCATATGGCGGTCATTTTTTCCTCCGTCATTTTCTCCGGCTTGCAGGCATGGTTTGCCATGGCCGCCGCCTTTTTCAGAATGCCGAACGCATGGACTACCTCCGCCGGCATGGTCTCCAGTCCGACGCCGATGGGAAAGTTTTCGTGGGATCTTTGTGTCTGCGCGCCCCAATACCGGTCGGCCGGCACGGCAATCTCGCCCATCGAATCATGTTCCATGCGAACTTTCATTGACGTTTTCTCCTTCTTCGAGTCTTATTTATCCAGTTCCTTGCGCAGCTCCAAAAGCTCCGCATATGTTTTATCCAGCAGGGAAACAACGCCGTTTGCCCCTGCCGTTTTGCGGTTTTCGATCTCACCGGGGATGAATATCTCCGAAACGCCCGGCTTCGTGCGGGAAGCCTTGATCTTGTCGAGCCATGCTTCCTCACGGGCAACGAACTCTTCCCGGGGCAGGAAGCGGCCGATATCGAGCATGCTCATAAAGCAGCCAGTGTTGGCCGGGATGGAGGCGTCGAACATTCCCTCCGCTTCGCAGCTGAGATCGGCCTGCGCCATCAGTCCGCTCAGAACATCGACCACCATGGCAAGGCCGTAGCCCTTATGCCCACCCATAGGAAGGAGCACGCCCTCGAGCGCGGCGTTCGGATCGGTGATGTCATTGCCCTGCGCGTCGGTCGCCCAGCCGAGAGGAAGCTGCTTTCCCTCGCGCTGATAAACGCGAATCTTTCCGCGCGCCGTTGCCGAGGTCGCAACGTCCAGCGTAAAGTCGCTGTATTTGCCCGCTTCAAAGGTCACGCAGAAGGGGTTCGTGCCAAGCAGCGGCTCCATGCCGCCGAAGGGCGCCATGGTCGGGCTGGCGTTGGTGCAAAGAAACGTCAAATACCCGCGCTTCGCGGCGATCTTGGAGTAATACCCCGCCATGCCGAGGTGGTTCATGTGGTTGATTACGGCAAAGGCGCTGCCGGATTTTGCGGTCTGTTCCATACAGAGCTCCAGCGCGTGCATCGTGGCCACCTGGCCGAGCGCGTGGTCGGCATGGATCTTGAAAATGTTGTCGGCCGTCTTTTCCACATTCATATGCGGCGTGGGATTCGTGAGTCCCATCCGAATCCGGCGGACATACGCGCCGACGCGCATCAATCCGTGCGAGGTGAGGCCGCATAGATCCGCGCTGATGAGGTTATCCGTCGTCAGCGCAGCGTCCGCCTCCGGCACGCCAACCGAGCAAAAGATCTGCTGCGTAAGTTCCTTTGCTTCCTCTATTGTGATTTGTACTTGTGCCATGTTTTTCCTCCATTCTGTCGGTGCAGAACACTGCAACTCCAACGGATTCGTCAGTTCTCCAACATAATGTTCAAAATCTCGATGTCGGTTCCCTTCATGCCAACTCTGGCCATACGTCCAACGCTTTGAATTGTTTGTTCGGCGTTCTCTTTTACAATACCGTCGCCGGACTGAAAACGCTTATTTTGCAGGCTCATTTCTGAGCCCAGAATGGCAGCCTCTACCGCAGAGGCAATTTTCGCCGCGCACGAGGACTTGGCTCCGTCGCACACCATGCCGCCGATGTTTGCCAGCGTATTGATGATGGTGTTGCCAATCTGTTCATCCGTGCCGCCCTGCAAATACGTAATGGCCGCGCCACTGCCAGCCGCCGCGCACACCGCACCGCAGAAAGCGGAAAGACTTCCTATAAAGGTTTTCTGATAAATCGCTACCAGATTGCTGATCAGCAAAGCGCGGTAGATTTGCTCGCTGTCTGCATGAAGGCGCTCTGCATATGTCAGCACAGGCATGCAGGCAGTAATTCCCTGATTGCCGCTGCCGGAGTTGATGACAACAGGTAGCGGGCATCCGTTCATCCGGGCGTCTGATCCCGCAGCCGACTTGGCACGGGCAAGAATCCGCACATCCTGTCCCCGCTCAAGAAGCATCTGTCCGATATTTGCGCCATATTTGTTTTGCAGTCCCTCCGCAGAGATGGCGGAATTAAGCCGGATCTGCTGATCCAACAGTTCCTTGACTCCCGCCAAATCCACGTTTTTCGCAAAATCCAGAATCTTTTCCAGCGTTAAGCTTTTTTTCAATGCGCCTAGATTCCACTCTTGGGCGGCGTCATTCTCCTTGTTGAGGAGCACCTCTCCGTTATGAACAATCCGCGTGATATTGGTATGTGTGTCCTTAACCTCCACTTCGGCGGATTGACTGCCCGAGCGCATGGTGATATCGATATACAGATTTGCAACATTTTCACGGAGCGTACACTTGCAGAGGCCGGAGCCAAGAAGCTCTTTCATCCGCGCGATATGTTCCTGCATCACGTACTCCAGAACTTCCAGTTCTTTGCTCGCGTCGCCCACTAGAGTGCCCAGCAGCGCCGCCACCTCAATGCCTTTCATACCATCGGCATGGGGAACGTTCACGCCTTTTACATTCTTGATAATATTGCCGCTACAGCAGACTTCCATTTGTGTGGGCATCGTTCCCAACACCTCTCTGGCGCGGGCCGCGGCATATGCCACAGCAATCGGTTCCGTGCAGCCCAGAGCAGGTTTAAGCTCAGCGCGCAGGATTGTAATACAGTCCTGATAAAACTTTTGCTTTTCCATCCAGAATTCCTCTATATCATTCTCTTTTGGTATCACAGTCAATCAATCCAGATGGTCGTTGACGCGGGCCGCACGGATATTTTCCGCAACGCGGCGGGCAAGGAACGCGCTGTGTCCCGTATATTTTGTGGGATCCATAATGGCCTGGAGCTCTTCTCGCGTAAAGTACTTGCATACCATTTTGTTTGCCATGAGCATATCCAGGAAATCCGCGTGCTTTTCGAACGTATCCATGCAGATTTCGTAAATCAGGGCATGGGCGCTCTGCTTACCAATATGCTTTCCCATTTCCAGCATAACATTTTCGGACATCATCAGGCCCTTGAGCTTGTAGAGGTTTTCCTTCATAATGTCCGGGTGAACCTGCAGCCCCGCCAGAAGTTTTTTTGCTTTATCTGCGCAGGCGCCGCTCATAATGACTACCTCGTTAACGGATTTCCATTCGATTTTCCAGAATGCTCCATCGCGCTCATGCTCGCAGAACATGGATTCCATGGAAAGACCCATCGACGCCTTCACGGATCGAGCCAGGCATTGCAGAGCCTCGGCCAAATTCGGGTTACGTTTGTGCGGCATAGTGCTGCTTCCAACGAGGCCATGCCGGAAGCCTTCCGTCAACTCACCGTTTTCCGTTGTCTGCAGGGAGGCGATCTCCTTGCCGATACGGCCGAACGTGCAGCAGAGGATGGAAAGCGTTGTGCAGATCTCCGCCAGACGGTCACGGCTGACATGCCACGCAATATCCGGAACCTGCAGTCCGACCATGCGGATCGCCTCTTCCGAAATCTCCACACCACGCTCGCCAAAGCCGGCCATGGTGCCAACGGCACCGCTGAGTTCCCCGACAAAGCACCGCTTCCAGCATTCTTGCATGCGATCGATGTCCCGGCGCAGCTCGCTCGCCCAGACGGCCACCTTATAGCCGAAAGTGATCGGCAGCGCCTGCTGCGTGTGGGATCTTCCGGCCATCACGGTTTCACTATGCTCATCAATGAGCTTTAGCAGCGACTCTTCTGCTTCCCGGGCATCGCGATAGATTGCTTTGTATCCTCGCTTGATGGAAAGCATAAAGCCGGTATCGATAATGTCCTGCGTCGTTGCGCCGAGATGTATGTATTCTCCGTAGTTGTTGTCGCACAGCGTTTCAAAATAGCGCAGTACCGGAACGAGAGAATGGCCGACGCGGTTGATTTCCGATTCAATGGCCGCAACATCCATGTTTTCGGCGCGGCCCTTTCGGGTAATCTCATCGGCCGCTTCCTGCGGAATGATAGAGTATTTCGCCTGGGTTTGGGCCAGAGCGCTTTCAATATCAAACCAGTTCTGCATTATTGTGCGGTCATCGAATATCTCTCTCATTTCCGCCGTACCGTAAGAATCATGGTACAGGGAAGAGTCAATCATGCTGCTTGCCACAGTAAACCACCTCTCTAAGCGTTTTCATAAGCGCGGAGACCTCCGTTTGACGGGAGGCGGACAGCAGCTTTTTGCAGACCGCTTCCGCGCTCTCGGGCGTAATGGCCCGGGTGCTCAATTCATAGAATTTTTTTTGAATTACGGATATATCCGGATTTTTCCCTTCGGGGAGCTCACAGCTTCCGATCAGCCGCTCCCCGTTTTTCAGGGTAATTTCTACGCGCTCCTGCCGAATCTCCGGATATCGCACAGTATAGGAAGGATCCTCCGAGACAGTAATCCGGGAGGCGAGCCCCGCGATCCTATCGTCGCGCAAAACATTTTCTTCAAAAACGTTCAGCGTCACACTTCCGTACAAAATCTTTGCCGCCAGACAGTAGGGCAGCGAAAACTTTGCTCTGGCCGGCGTATCGTGCCGGAATTCTCCCACAAGCTCAACGGCTTTCCGATAGGTGTACACATGGATTTCTTCCACATCCTGCCAAGAAAACGGTCTTTGCGTCATCAACGCATGGCAGGCGTCGATCGACGTATGTGTATGGCCGCAGGAAGAATGCAGTTTGAAATAAGACTCCTCGATCCCATAGGGTTCACCGAGTTTGGGAAGCAAGCCGAAAAAATCGCGGGAGTTTGAAACCGCAGCTCCGTACCCCTTGGGACTTTCAAGCACCGCTTCGGGCGCAGTAAGCCCCTCCCGTGCGAGCAGCGCCGCAAGTGTTCCTGCCGCCGCTGCGTGCCCAACGTTTACAAGCTTTGCGTCCGTACCGAATCCGTATACCAGACCGGAAGCCATCATGCCCGCCAGCGCAGCGGCGCGTTCCAGCGTCTCCGCATCCAGTCCCAGGAGCTTGCCGGCTGTGATCGCAGCGGCAAAAATTCCGCAAGCGCTGGTCGTATGCCAGAAGTCGTAAAGGGAGGGATTGAGCACGGTCCCCAGGCGAACGACCACTTCATAACCAGCAATGACTGCGGCGGCATATTGCTCAAAGCTCGCTTTTACAACCTCTCCGACTGCCAGTGCCGTTGGAATAACGGCAGCGCCCGGATGGCTGATGGACGGCTTATTCACATCGTCATATTCAAGGACATGGCCAGCCGAGGCATTGACGAAAATGGCGTTCAGCAGCGAAACCGGCTCTTTCTGTCCGATCAGAGTGCATTGCCTTTCTCCGCCCAGCCAATGCGTGATATGGATCATGGCGTTCACCGGCGGTGCGTCCATTGCGCCGATCGTACATCCCAGCCAGTCCAGCGTGCGGAGACGCGCCTGTTCGAACAGGCCGTCCGTTACCGCCGCCGGATGCATTTCACTGGCCCACCGGCAAAGCGCATATGTGTAATGGATATCGGTCGTATCTGCCATTCTCAGAGCGTGTCGATGGCAACTCTCGCCGCATAGAAGTTGATGAGCGGAGTGTTCAACTTGGCAACACAACCTGGGCCAATCATAAGGCCGGTACGTCCGGCGGACTCAACCGCCTCGCGCAGATGTCCGGGAATCTCCTCCGGAGTCGCCTCGATGAACCACTTTTCATGAAGCCCGCCCAGAAGGCACTTGTCCGTGATTTTCCGAGCCTCCGCCAGCGAGGGAGACACCCAGCGGTCGTGCCAGTTGATGCAATTTACAGGGTATTGGGCAATATGTTCAAACATAGTATGATCGCCGTGGATGTGAGCCACATTGAACCAGGTCTGATCCACAAACGACTTGAGAACCTGGAGGTCATAGAACGTGCCGAATTCCTGGTACTCCTCCAGCGTGCAGCAGTCGTAGCTGGAGCACTGCGTGGCAAAGAAGAAGCCGGAAACGCCCGCATCAATGTTTGCCTTAACGAAGTTGATCGTCGTTTCCGTAACGGCACGGAGCGCCTGATGCAGATACTCGGGATACTTGCGCATATCGTCAAACACACGCTCGCCGGCGATTTTCTTGCAGGTCGTCAGAGGGCTGAAGATTGTCTGGATATAGGGAATGTCCTCGCCCTTGAGCTGCTTATTGAGCTGCTGCGTAAACTCAACCTGCTTGCCATAAGTGCCGTAGTATGCAGGCAGCGGCTCGATTTGCAGCCACTCTTCCGGCGTATCGATGGCATACTTTCTGGGCTTGGCCGTCTCGGTAGGCGTGCAATGGAACTTGATGCTCACGCCGTAGTCCTGACAGCCGTAAAAGCCAAACGGCATCATTTTGATAAAGTCATAATTGAACGTGTGCGCAATCCGAATGGAGCGATCCGCGAGTTCCACCGGGTCCTGATCCACCTCCGGCATATGGTGCCAGATGCTGACGGGAATACGGTCGACCTCCTGCTTATTCAGCGCAGCCTGAATGCGCTCACGTTTTGTCATCATGTTTAATTTCATTTTTTCAACCTCTCAGCGGGTAATTATGTTTTTTCTTTCTTTTTTCCCTTTTTGGTGATAAAGGGCAGAGCAAAGGCAAAGAGAATGGCTATGGCAAGGATAATGCTGATGGGACGGCTGAGGAAATAACCCCACATATCGCCGCGAGCCAGAATCAGCGCCCGGCGGTAATAGGATTCCAGATGATCGCTGAGGATCAGACCCAGAACCATGGGCGCGGTGGCAAAGCCGCCTTTGCGCAGCAGGAAGCCCAGAAGGCCGAAGCAGATCATCAAAATAACGTCGAAGAAGCTCTTGCGGATGGAGAAGGAGCCGATGGCGCAGAGCGCAACAATCAGCGGCGCCATAATGGCAATCGGCAGAACCGTCAGCTTTGCAACCTGCTTGGAGCAGAGAAATCCGAAAATGGCCATGAGGATGTTCGCGATAAGATAACCGATCAAGATCGCATAAATTGTGGGTCCGCTTTTGGTAAAGAGCGTCGCACCCGGCACGATGCCGTGGATCATCAGTCCACCCAGCAGAACCGCGGCAACGGAGGAACCGGGGATGCCAAGTGTGAACATCGGGATCAAAGCGCCGCCGGCAGCGGCGTTGTTGCCCGCTTCGGAGGCGGCAACGCCTTCAAACGAGCCTTTGCCATAAGTTTCGGGATGCTTGGTGGTGTTGCGCCCGATGCTGTAGCCCGTCCAGGATGCAATACCGCCGCCCGCGGCGGGGACGATGCCGATGAGCGTACCAACGATGCCGGAGCGAAGAATGTGCGGCATGCACTCCTTCAGTTCCTTCCAGGGTGGAAGAACGCGGCCGACCATGCCCTTGGACGGATCGTCCAGCACGGTTTTCTTTCCCTTTCGCGCGTCATACGCAAGAAGCATGACCTGCGAGATGGAGAAGAGGCCAATCATCGCCGGAACGGTCTGAATGCCGTCCTCGAGCGGCATCAGTCCGAAAGTGAAGCGTGGCAGGCCGGTGAGCGCATCGCAGCCCCAGCAGCCGAGCCAAAGACCGAGAATGCCGGAGAACAATCCCTTAACCATGCTGTCGCCGGCCAGGGTGCCGATGATCGTAATGCCGAACGCCGCAACCAGGAAGTATTCCAGCGGAGCGAACTTCAGCGAAAGCGCGCCGAGAAGCGGAGAAATAAACAGCAGCGCCACAGCGCCTATAACGCCGCCGATGCAGGAAGCAAGTGTACTCACGCCAACCGCTTCGAGACCACGCCCCTTTTTCGTCAATTCATAGCCGTCGATCGCTGTGGCGGCGGAGGCCGCCGTGCCGGGCGTATGGCACATGATCGCCGTGATGGAACCGCCGTAAACCGCTGAGGTATACATGGCGGTCAGCATGACCATTGCTGCAACCGGATTCATACCGAAAGACAGCGGGAGAAGCAGCGCAACGCCCATTGTCGCGCTAAAGCCCGGCAGCGCACCTACGACCATGCCGCCCAACGTGCCAAGCAACAGTCCCAGAAGGCTGTCGATCGTAAAGAGCAGGCTTAAGCCGGCACCAATGTTTGCGAACATATTCTTCCCTCCTTAAATCAATACACCAATCTTCGCCACATTTACGCCGAAGAACACGACAAACAGCACATAGAGGCACGCCACAGCTATAAGCGAGATCAGCGCGCACTTTTTCCACGACCCGGCTTTCAGGAACAGCATCATGCCGGTAAGGAACAGGAACGTTGCGGTGAAGTAGCCCAAAACGAAGAACAAAACAACATACAGAACGACCGCCAGATACGCATAGATGGAAACGTCGATTTTCGACCAAGACATGGAATATGTGATCTCACCGCCGGCCACGGTCATCTTGATCCCCTTGACCAGCACGCAGACGCCGAACGCCAGCATGATAACCGCCAGAGCCACCGGGACAACACCCGGCTCTCCCGGAATTTTCAACCCGGCCAGTGCTGCCCACGCGGAGAACACAATCATGACGATTCCCACATATACGTCTTGATGCAGCTTTTTCATTTCTTTACCTCCTTATAAAAAGGGCAAGGGAGGATTTGTGGCCCCCCCTTGCCGTTTTTGTCTGATTACTTGCGTTCCAGACCGTAAATCTCCAGTCTAGCGTCCAACTGGGAGGACAGAGCGTCGTAAAGTTCATCAGGCTCCATGGTAACAGGAATCAAAGAAAGCTGCTTCATGCTGTCGAGGTACTCCTGGCTGTTCATGACATTGCGCATGGCATCCGTCATTTTTTTCACGATCTCGGGAGCCACACCCTTGGGATAAGCAAATCCGCGGACAACGCCGGAGGTGTAGTCCAGCAGGCCGCTTTCCTTGGCGGTCGGGACATCGGGAAGCGCTTCCGTGCGCTCGTTGGAGAACGTGCAGATAACCTTATAGCCGTCCTCCAGAGAACGCGCCGCCGTGCAGGCGTTATTCAGAAAAAAGTCAATGTCGCCGGCGAGCAGCATGGACAAAGCTTCCGTACCGCCGTCCGTAGGAACGATGGTGATCTTGCAGCCGAGTTTCTGACGCATGACTTCGATGAGGGTAGCATCGCCGTCGGTAATGCCGGTGCCGGTGCAGGAGGTCATCAGATCGGTCGTCTGGGCAAGCTCAACAAAGCTCGCAAAATCGGTGAAGCGGTCGTCGTCGGCGCGAACCATAATGCAGGAGTAGTCAATGAGCTGTCCCATCAGAAGCTCGAAATCATCCAAACCATCCTCACGCGGGTTGACATCGTCATACTGACCGAACACAACGTTGTGGTTGATAAAAGCGAAGGTATTGCCGTCAAGATCGGTGTTGTGGAGCAACTGGTTCCAGGCAATCCAGCTTCCTCCGCCAGTGACGTTTTCTACCGTCACGGAAACACCGAGTTCCTTGCTCAGGCCGTTAGCAACCAGGCGGGCGCCGAGATCGCTGGAGCCGCCGGCAGGACAGGCCGCAGAGGAGCGTGATGTTCCCGTTGGGCCAGTTGATGTCATCTGCCGGAGTCGCCTCGGCAGGGGCCTCGGCAGGGGCCTCCGCAGGAGCGCTTGTCGCAGGCGCGGGATCCGCGCTCGGTTCGGTATTTGCGCCGCACGCAGTCAGCGTGAACGAAAGGGCAAGGCACAGGATCAATGCGAGGACTCGTTTCATGGTGGTTCTTCCTTTCTCTTTGTTAGGTTTTTATTGTAGCACTCAAAGTGGCACAACCTTATTGGGTCAAATCACAGGGCCAAGGCAGTAAATGTCGATGGCGCTGAAGTAATGAAGCGATTCGTTTTTCGTCTCGTGGCCGGAGAGTACTGCAACGAGCCGTTTCAACGCTTCTTCGCCGCACTGGGCAATGGAGGCCTTGCCGGTAACGATGCGTCCGGCATTGAAATCCATATCGCCTTCCATGCGGTGATAGGTTTCCGGGTTGCCACAGATTTTCAAAACCGGCATCACTGGGAAACCCTGCGGAGCGCCGCGCCCTGTGGAGAACATCATGCACTGTGCTCCGGAAATTGCCATGCCGGTGAGAATTTCCATCTCGCGTCCCGGCGTATCCTTGATCCACAGGCCCTTCTGATCCGTGATGCGGTCGGTATACTCCAAAACGCCCTGGATCGGGCGGGTACCAGATTTTACGATGGCTCCCAGCGATTTTTCCTCAATGGAGCTGAGCCCGCCGGCGATGTTGCCAGGCGTCGGCTGACCCTTGCGCATGTCGCAGCCGATGGCCTTGGCGCGGTTTTCCATATTTTCCACAATTTGGTAGATTTTCTTCCCAACCTCCGGCGTTGCGGCTCTCGCGGCCAGAATGTGTTCGGCGCCAATGAATTCTGTGGTTTCGCCGAAAATCACCGTCGCGCCCAAATCCACCAGACGATCCGCTACGTACCCGATAACACAGTTGGAAGCTAGACCAGATGTGGCATCGGAAGCGCCGCATTTTATCGAAATAACGGCTTCCGAAATGTCTACCGGCTCTCTTTGCGCCCCGGATATCTCCAATGCCAGCTTCTGCGCTTTTTCGATACCGGCAGCGATTGCCTTGCTCGTTCCGCCGAGCTCCTGAATCCGGATTACCTCGACCGGCGTTCCGTTGGCTCGAATGCTCTGCTCGAGCCGCTCAACGTCTGTGCCCTCACAGCCGAGACTGACGATCAGCGCCGCGCCGACGTTCGGATTGCAGCCCAGCCCGATCAGCGCATCGGTAACGCGCTCAAGATCCGGCGGCATCTGGCAGCACCCCTGATGGTGAAGCAGGGCGCGCGTATTGTTTACCTGGTTGGCAACGGCGATCGCCACGTCGTTCGCGCATACCACGCTGGGGAGGATCGCCACATGATTTCGCGATCCGACTTTGCCGTTCGCTCTTCTGTATCCCTGAAACTGCATGTTTTGCCTCCCTTATCCGTTCAGATCCCCGCGTCCGCGGAGACTGTCCATATTGTGAACGTGAACGTGTTCGCCCGGAGCGATTCCGACGGAGGCTCCGCCGATTACCTCGCCGTATTTGATGATTTTTTCACCTTTGGCGATGGAGCGAACGGCGATTTTATGCCCGTATGGAATATCGCTTTGCGCCGTAAGTTCCACCGTTTCTCCCACGTGATCCCGGATCTCTATAACCGTTCCCCGGCTCACGCCTCCGGAAAGAACCACCGCGACATTGTCTTTCGGGTTAACATGCAGCGCAAACGCCTTGCCTGCTTCCATGCTTTTTCCTCCCCTGGTCGATTTGTACATAAGAAAAGCGGGATTTAGTTACCCAACTCTCAATGCCATAGTAACTAATCCCCGCTTGTTTTCCAAGAGACGATTGTATGTATTTTATGTGTTTTTGTATTGTTTTCTGTACTGCCCCGGAGAAATTTTCATTTTCTTCTTAAAGCTCTTACTAAAATGCATGTAATCGGCGTACCCAACAGCCTCAGCAATTTCGCTAATCGATAGTGCCGTATTCGCCAGGAGGTTGGCAGCTTTTTCCATTCTATATGAGATTAGATACTCTCGGAATGGCTCGCCAAGCTCTTTTGCGATCATGGCGCTGAAGTATGGCCGTGATATGTGCAATTGTTGGGCAATCTGATTTGCAGTAATGGGCTCCCGGTAATTTTTTTCAATATATTCTTTTGTATACTCGACATAGTCGACCTTTTCTGGTTCTCCCTTTGGCTCCTCGATACCCAGAAAGGTTTTGCGCAGCCACGCCTGCCGCATATTGGCTTCAACGAGGAGACGTTCAATACTGTAGCCGCCAACGAAGCCGTCCGCGTGAGCGTTCTCCTTTATATACCGTACTGACGGCGGAGTTCTGGCCGGGCCGCCGTAAAAAAGCTTTAAAATCTTCCTCCCGCTGGCATCGCACAAAGCAAAAATGCGCGTCGCCGTCTGCGCAGCCTCGCGCTGTGTGATCTCCAGTTTCGCGCCCAAAACGCCGCCCTTGGCAGCGCCGAAATGCACACAGATGGCGTCGCAGCCCACGGCAATCATTTTGGCCGCCTGTTCCTCATCGCGCACCATGGCAACCGTAAACATATCAATCTCGTGCGCAATGCGGACGGCCTCGATCTCCTTTTCATAAGAAAATCCCTCGGCCTCCATCGCGTCAGACAGCACACCGTCCACAATGATAACGCTCGGCATATTGCAAATGCCGGCAATGTTCAGCTTTTTGAGCTTTGTAATGTAATTGCGTAGGTTGATCGTCGGATCCGTGGCGCACAAACCGAAAATGAGGGGAATTTTCGGGTTTTGCGGCAATATCTCGCGCCGCGTAAAATTCATTACAATGTCGTTTGCATTGCCATATGGCATAGTGGCCGCCAGCGAGTTCATGCCCATCTGCCGAAAACGGCTGGCGCTGAAAAGAAAGGCAAGATCCATGTCGTTGATTACGGCATATTTATAGTAGACCCCCGTCCCGAGCGTCATTCCGAAAATGTTGTCGCCGCGGGCTTCCAGCCGCTGCAGCACAGCGTTTCGATTCATATTCCGGTCTCCTCTTTCGGCGGTCGGCCGGTCGTATAGATTCCGTCAATATCCAGACCGGCGTTCCTCTCCGCTTCGATAATGTCCGCCAGCTTTTTCGCTCTGGCGTAAACGTAAAGACGGATGTTTGGATTTTCCTTTCGCAGCAGTTCCCGGATCGACTGCAGTCGATCCAGATATGGTTCGACCGGTATGTCCACGTTGTTCTCCCCAAACCGCTGCAACACGCCCAAATGGCAGACCATTGCGGCCGGCTCCGCTTCCGCCATCGCCAACGCCTCAAACTGGTTGAAAATGAACGGGAAAATTTCCAGTCCCACACGGCGGGCCATTTTCATCATGTCAACCTCCCGGCGAAAGCCGAGAGAAATTGCCTCCAGATTATAGCGGAAGATGCTTCCTGCAAGACCGACCGTCGGGAAATTTTGTACCCCGTATACTCCGTTTTGCGCCAGCTCTTCAAGCAGTTGCTCCATCAGGCAAAACGGATCGGTTCCGCATACGCCAGCGAAGACCGGGCGATTGAAGGTGCAAACAGGAAGCGTGCCGCTCATTTTTCTCACAATATCATTGGAATTTCCAAACGGCATCAGACTCCCGACGTCACTGATTTTCAGCTCTGCCGTATGGTATAAACTCAGAGCGTCCGGCAAATTTCCCAAAAGGTCGTCTCCCGAAGAGATCTCCCACACGGAAAAATGCTGTTTTTCCTGAACATACTGCGCAAAGGGGATCTTCCGCATTACTGTCTCCGCTCTTTCTCCGCCCGGGAAATCCTTCAAAAATCGTTCCTGCGGAAATCGATAATGCAAGAAGCCGTTCTCCTGCCGCACAAACCCGAAGCCGACCTTTTCGAGTACGTGCCGGCTGCGCGTATTCTTTTCGATGACCCGCGCGGTCACGGCATTTAGCCCCAGCTCCTCAAAGGCATAAGCGAGCAGCTGTCTCTCCGCGCACGTGCCGATGCCCCGGTTTTTTACGGCGTCGTTTTGCAGATGTATGGAGAGCTCGCCTTCCCTTCTCTCCCAGTCAATGTGCTTCACTCCGATCTCGCCGACCGGGCGGCCGTCAAGCAGGATGAGGAAATGCCGCCGGTCGGGTGCGCTGTAGCGCTCGAACCGTTTCTGCGTTTCCTCCGGCGAATAACGGTACTCTGAAAAGAGGCTCATATCCGCAAACGTGGCCGGGTCACGCTGAAAGTCCCGGTCAAGCTCGTTCATTCCCTCAAGCGTGATCTTTTGCAGTTTGATGTCCATATTCCGTCGCTCTCCCTTCCGGCGCAAATGTTAGCCCCCACGCGAGCCACAAAAGCGGCGCGCTCACAACGAGACCAAGCGCAAAAAATGCCTGCATCCAGTACGCCGCCGTGCCCCAGAGCCACGCGGCGGCCGCCCCCGGCTTCCTCGATCGGAAAAAGGTGACTCCCATCATCCCGAGATAGAGTGCAAGCCCCGGCCAGCCGAGGTTGAGCGCGTAGCCGAGATACTCATTGTGCGCGTTTGTGACATAAGTGCCGAGCGTCCGCCCGGTCTCCGGCACAAAGCGCGTAAACTCGATGTGCAGCCGCGCGGCCGCCGTGCCCGGCCCGCCGCCGAAGCTGGGGCGCTGCGCGGTGAGCGCGCATGCCTCGCGCCAGATCTCTACGCGGTGCGAGCCGAACGAGGCGTCCGCCTCGCCATGGAGCAGCCGCGATGCTTCAAAAAGCGTCCCGCTCTGGCCCGGATAAAAGTAGATTGCCAGCAGCGCGGCCAGCGCCAAAGCGCCCTCCGCCGCCAGAATGTACTTTCGCCGCCGTCCGTGCGTTATCTTCGGCAGCAGCAGCGCGCACGAGCCGAAAAGCGCCACCCACGCGGACGAGCACCCGCTCCGATACAAAACATAGAGCGCCATCGCCGCCGGGAGAAGCAAAAGGAAATCGTACCCGCGCTTTCGAATTGCCGTATACACGAGCACCGGCACCGCGAGCGAGAGCACCGAGCCAAAAATCAGGGTATTCCCCACCGTGCCGAGATACATGCCGGAATAGAGCGTCCCCGCGTCGGCAAAGCGCCAGCCATTGGGGTATAGTCCAAGAGGGTTTCCGCCCGCGATCTGCCAGAGCGCCACGGCGCAGCAGAGAAACACGCTCGCACCGAACACGCGGACATAGAGCGCCCTCCGCCGTCCCCAGCGCGCGACGCCGAGCGCCGTGAGCGCATAGAGAAACTGCGTGAGAAAGCCGTCATATCGTCCCGCGCCGAGAAGCGTCTTCTCCCGCCACGGGCTGACCGCCACAGAAATGAGATTCCAGACGAGGAACGCGCACGTAAGATAAAAGAACGCTCCCGGCTTTTTCGCAAAAAGGCGCGCGCCGGTGCAGAGGCAGAGCAAAAGGCCAAGAGCCCAAACCGCCGTCATGCCCGTATAAAGCCAGAACTTTGCCGCCGTGAGGTTCGCGTAGCCGTGAAAGCCCGTAAAAAGCGGAAAGAGTGTGAGCAGGCCGAGTATGTATTTGTCCGTGAGCCATTCACAGCGCTTTTCGGCTTTGGTCATGCTTCGTTCCTCCATGGGATGCACTCCCTCAGTCAGCAGCTTTGCCGCTGACAGCTCCCTCATGGAGGGAGCCGATTTTAAAAAGTATACCCCATCCCCCGTGGGAATGCAACTTGCCGCGCGCGCCTTCGCATGGTAGAATGCACCCGAGAGGAAGGTGCGCCCCATGATTTTTGATACCCACGCCCACTATGACGACAAAAAATTCGACGCCGACCGGCAGGACATCCTTTCCGCGATGCCGGAGAAGGGCGTTTCGCTCATCATCGATCCCGGCTGCGACGGCGAGAGTTCCCGCGCGGCGTGCGCGCTCGCGCAGGAATATCCGTTTGTCTATGCCGCCGTGGGCTGGCACCCGGAGGAATGGCAGAGCTGGAACGGCGAGAGCATGGCGCTGCTGCGCTCGCTCTGCGCGCAGCCGAAGGTCGTCGCCATCGGGGAGATCGGGCTGGATTATTACTGGGACACCGAGCACAAGGCGCTGCAGAAAGAGATGTTTGAGCGGCAGCTTTCGCTCGCCATCGAGCGCAATCTGCCCGTGATCGTGCACGACCGCGAAGCGCACGGCGACTCGCTCGAAATTGTGATGAATTATCCCGAAGCCCGCGGCGTGTTCCATTGCTTTTCCGGCAGCGCGGAGATGGCAAAGGAGCTCGTCCGCCGCGGCTGGTATCTCGGCTTTGACGGCCCCGTTACCTATAAAAATAACAAAAAGGCTGCCGAGGTGCTCGCCGCAACGCCGCTCGAGCGCATTCTCGTGGAGACGGACAGTCCGTACATGGCGCCGGAACCCTGCCGCGGGAAGCGGAACGACTCATCGCTGCTCGTATACGTGCTCGAAAAGATCGCCGCGGTCAAGGGTGTAAAGGCGGAGGAAATGACGCGCATCACGCGCGAAAACGGCTGCCGTCTGTTCGGCATCGATGCATAAAACTTTATGCGCTGGCACCGCACCACAAAAATGCGCAAAAAACTGAACAGCACCCCATATGTTAGACAAGTATGATAAAATACTTGTACCAAGGAATGGGGTGTTTTTCTATGCCAAAAGGCGTACCGAACAAACGATACACACCGGAATTCAAGAAACTGGTCGTGGAAACCATGCATCAGGAGCAACTGAACTATCATGAAATATGCCGACGATTTGATGTTAACAGCAGAGACCAGATCATGGGAACGGATCTATTTAACAGAAGGTCCGGAAGGGTTAGCCATCGAACGGCACGGCCGCGGCAGCAAGGGACGTCCGCCAAAGCAACTGCCGAAGGAGGTAGAAGAAGACCTGTTGGCTGAGATCCAGCGGCTGCGCGCGGAGAATGAATACCTAAAAAACTTGCAAGCCTTGGTTTTGGAAGACGAGCGACGCCAGCGCAAAAAACACTGGTAGTTCAGAAGCTGAGGCAAAGACATTCCCTGGAGATCCTTCTCTCAATCGCTCAACTGTCCCGCGCAACCTTCTACTATCATCTGAAACGAATGAATTGCGCAGATAAATACAAATCTGTCAAAGAAGAAATTACAGCAATATACCATGAAAATAAGGGAAGATACGGCTATCGCCGGGTCACGGCAGAGCTGCGCAACCGCAATTTTCCCTTAAATCATAAAACCGTGCAGCGGCTTATGGAGGAGTTGGGACTGGTCTGCCATGTCAGAATGAAGAAGTATCGTTCTTATAAGGGAGAAGTAGGTAAAATTGCTCCAAATCTGCTGAATCGGGACTTTCACGCGGATAAACCGAATCAAAAATGGGTTACGGATGTGACAGAGTTCAGTTTGTTCGGAGAGAAGCTTTATTTGTCTCCCATTCTGGATCTGCACAGCAGTGATCTAGTCAGCTATACCATCTCTGACCGCCCGGTACTGAGCATGGTGACGAACATGCTGGACAGGGCTTTTGAGAAGATTCCGGATGGCACGAACCTCATTCTCCACGCTGACCAGGGCTGGCAATACCAACACAAACAGTATCAACGGATGCTCCGGGAGAAGGGTATCCGGCAGAGTATGAGCCGAAAGGGAAACTGTCTGGACAATGCCGTGATGGAAAACTTCTTGGGTTTGCTTAAAAGTGAACTGCTGTATCTGCAAGAATTCCGATCCATGGAACACTTCAAACACGAACTCACGGAATATCTGGATTACTACAACAACCGCAGAATTAAAGCAAGACTAAAGGGCCTGCCGCCTGCTATTCACAGACAACAAGCCCTTTCGGTTGCTTGAATAATTTTTCTTCCTATTTTTTGTCTAACTTTTTGGGGGCACTTCACGCTTGGCTGCTCGCCGGGAAAACTTTATATTTTTTACTGTCCTCTTGACGGGGCGCGGTTCAAGGATTCTCATAGACTGCTTAATCTTTTTTCCAAAGAATCTCGCCGTTTTTGATGGTCATTACGTTATTACGAACATTGTTAATGTCTGCAATGGGATCTTTTTCAAATACCGCGAAATGTGCCTTCTTGCCCACCGTTATAGAACCAAGCATGTGATCTACCGAGCAGAGCTTAGCGCCATTCATAGTTCCTACATACAGAGCTTCAAAAGGCGTCAAGCCACACTGCTCTACCATAAGAACCAGTTCCATAGAAGTGTCAATGTGGTAGCATTTCGGAGAGCCGCAGTCATTGCTGATGACACAGGGAACACCTGCACGGTAGGCCTTCCGGAAAGTGGCAAAGGCATTATCACGAGCAGCAGATGCTTTTTCCACGAATTCCTTCTCTGTAGAACGCATGGCAATGCAATAGGGCGCGGATAGTGTGGGGTCCAGCCATGTGCCGTGCTCCAACATATGCTGCATTTCCGGTATATTATAGAAAGCGGTCTTCTGACTTCCGGCTATATGAGCTTTACACCCAATCAGATTGCGCGGCTGGTGGAACTTGATGCGCAATGCTCCGCCGCGGAAAACGATTTGTGGCATCACTGGGATTGCAATGCCAAGTTCCATGTGAAAATGATCACCTTTTGTAAAAACTACTACGCAGCAGGCGTTCTTCAGCAATGCATGGATCGCTTAAAGCGGGCCTATGCGCAGCTCTATTGGGATAACCTTGATTCCGTCACGTTTTCCATCGATACCCGTTCCCACAAGGACATTATTCAGGGCTTGCAGAATAAGGATCTGGATTTTATCCTCTCCTGCCTGAAAAAAGATCTTATGGACTTCGGTGGGCCTCATTCCTTGTCTCTCACTTTTTGACGCGCACAAGATGAAAACTCTATTTGCGCCTGCAGGCGCAAGCTCTGCGAGGCGTCCTTAACAGTCTGAGGGTGGGGTTGTCCCCCCCACCCATTCGAGCTATCAAAAAGCCTCGCAGAGCTTCCGCGTTTTTTCCGGCGAATAGCGGTACTCCGAAAAGAGGCTCATATCCGCGAACGTGGCCGGGTCGCGCTGAAAACCGCGGTCAAGGGTGTAAAGGCGGAGGAAATGACGTGCATCACGCGCGAGAACGGCTGCCGTCTGTTCGGCATCGATGCATAAAACTTTATGCGCTGGCACCGCACCACAAAAATGCGCAAAACTGCCGCCGGGGATCACTCCCGGCGGCAGTTTTTTCTTTATTCTCTGTATTTGCGCTGGTAGGCTTCCGTCGGCAGCACTTCGCTGAGCTCTGTCAATATCAGCTCGGGGCCGCTGTCGTGCCGCAGCGTATCGCGCAGCGGAAGCTTTCCCGTGAGCGGAAGCTGCAGGTGCACGCTCGTCTCGCCGTTTTCGCCGCGCTGGACGACGAGCACGCCGTTGTGGAGCTGTGCCAGTCCCTGCGCAATGGAAAATCCGAGTCCCGAATCGTTCACGTTGGTGAGCGAGTCCTCCCGATTGGGCGTGAACACCTCGGAAAGCTCGCTCTCCGTCATGCCCTGCCCGTCGTCGCAGACCGTGAGCTGGCAGCGCTGGCCGACGCGCTTGAGCCGGACAGCGATCGTGCCGCCCTCGCCGGTGTGCATGACGCAGTTGGCGATCAGAATGAGCAGAAGCTGCTCGAGCCGGTCGCGGTCGCCCACGACGAAGAGGTTGTCCCCCGAGATATCCCACCGGAACGCAATTTTTTTCCGCCGGAGGAAGAACTCCGCGGAGCCCAGCAGATCGTCCACAAGATGGCTGATCGAAACCGACTGCATCCGGCACGCCATCGTCCCGTCAGCAAGCGCGTTCACATCCGCAAGCTGGTTGGTGAGATGGAGGATCGAATAATAGCTGTGGAAGAGGATCGAGGCATACGCCCCGTCCTCGTCGTTCTCCAGCTCGTTCTCCGTCACGTGGTCGAGCGCCAGACGGAGATTGAATGACGCCGTGCGCATCTGCCGCAGCGCCGTCGGCGGTACCGGCGGGAAGGACGGCTCTTCGGTCTGGATCGTAAGGACAAGAACCTCGCCGCAGCGCGCGGCGGTGACGGTTCTTGCCGTGCCGTCCACCGTGATCGATGTGGCAAAGCTGTCGCCCCAGTCGTTCTCTTCCAGACCGGGGAACCGTTTTTCCACACGCTCACCTGTGATGTCTGTGCCGAACAGCCGGCAGGCCGCCGGGTTGGCGAAGGCGATGCTGCCGTGCACTGCGCCGCAGACGGCGTCCCGGCTCAGCCGGAACAGTGGCGCGATCGACGCGCCGGTCGTATCATTTATTTCCATATCAGGAGTTTTCCCTTTCCGCCGAATATTATTGGCCGTATCATACCACAAATTTCGCGGCGCGGATACCCTGTTTTTTCTTTTTTTGCGCAGTTTAACTTCTCATCGCCGTTTTCTATACATATTCACTAACTAAATGTCGAGAATATTTTCATATTGTTTAAAAAAAACACTTGTTCCGCGTGCGAAAATGATGTAAAATGCAGCCGGTTAGAAGAGAGAATAAAAATTTTTTACAGGAGGATACACACATGATTAGAATTGGTATCAGCGGATTCGGACGCATCGGTCGTTTGGCGGCCCGCGTGGCTCTTCGCCGCGGCGACATGGAGGTCGTTGCTATCAACGCTCCGGACAAGACTCCTGAGCAGATCGCTTACGTTTTCTCCCATGACTCCGTCCATGGCAAGTGGGAAGGCACCGTCTCCTACGACGAGCATCACCTGATCGTCGACGGCAAGCCCATCCTGCTCCTCAGCAGCCGCGACCCCTCCACCCTCGGCTGGGGTGAGCTGAACGTTCCTTACGTTGTTGAGTGCACCGGCAAATTCCTCACCGCCGAGAGCGTGCAGCCCCATCTGGACGCCGGCGCGAAGTTCGTGCTGATGAGCGCCCCCGCGAAGGACAAGACCCCGATGTTCGTTTACGGCGTCAACCACAAGACGTTTGACCCCGCTCTCAAGACCGCTTCCGCCGCTTCCTGCACCACGAACTGCCTCGCCCCCATGGCGAAGGTCCTGCAGGACAACTTCGGTATCGTCGAAGGCCTCATGACGACCGTTCACGCTGCCACCGCCACGCAGAGCATCGTTGACGAGTACTCCAAGAAGAACTGGCGTCTCGGCCGCAGCACCTATGACAACATCATCCCCTCCACCACCGGCGCCGCGAAGGCCGTCGGCAAGGTCATCCCCGAACTGCAGGGCAAGCTGACCGGCATGTCCATGCGTATTCCCGCTCCGGACGGCTCCATCGTTGACCTGACCGTGTCTCTCGCCAAGGAGACCACCTACGAGGAAGTCTGCGCCGCGATGAAGGCCGCCTGCGAAGGCGAGCTGAAGGAAGTCATGGCTTACGAAGATCAGCCCATCGTCTCCTCCGACATCATCGGCGAGACCCACTCCAGCATCTTTGACGCGCAGGCCGGTATCGCCCTGAACGGCCACTTCATGAAGCTCTGCGCCTGGTACGACAACGAGTACGGCTTCACCTGCAACATGATGCGTCTGCTCGCTCACATCGCCTCCGTCCGCGGCGAGTAAGTTTCTGAGCGCTTAGTTTCCAAGGCATAAACCCATGCCCCCATCCTGCCGCAAGCAGGACGGGGGCATTTCTTCGGAGGAATTTGGATGAATACGGTACTTCTCGGCAACATCGTTGCGCTCATCGGCGCGGCCATCATGGTCTCGACCGGCTTTTTGAAAACGAAAAAGCAGATTCTCACCGTGCAATGCTTCCAGTACGGCGTGCTGAGCGCCGCGAACGCCATTCTCGGTGCGTTTACGGGCATCACGGCCAACGTCGTCGGCATTGCGCGCAATCTCTTCTGCATGAAGAAAGAATTCACTATGCTGTGGAAGCTCGTATTCATTGCCGCGCAGCTCGCGCTGTTCTTTGCTTTCAACGCTGACGGCTGGTTTGGGCTGCTGCCTGCGGCGGCCACGTGCGCCTACACGTGGTTTCTTGATCTCAAGGACGAGGTGCAGCTCAAAATCGTCATGATCGCCACGGTGCTCTGCTGGGCGGTCTATGACTTTGTTTTCAAAAACTATGTGACGTTCGCCTTCGATCTCGGAACAGTCGTGTCCAATCTCATCGGCATCGTCACGCTACGGAAAGCGGCGAAGCAGGGGCGAATGCCGTAAGCGAAAAAGCACGAAGCTTTTGAGGAGTTTCCTCTCCCCCCAGTCAGTGGCTGCGCCGCTGACAGCCCCCCTCGTCAGAGATAACCCTTATTCCAATGGATACAAAAACTCCGTATGCCGAAGCATACGGAGTTTTTTTGTGCGGTACTGTCGAGGGGTTTTTCATTTTCCATAAGATTCATGATGATAGACGGTTGTTTTCCTAAAATGGGTATGATACAACGAAGCTGCCACACAAGTTGAATAAGTGTCTGAATAAGGATGGTTTTTGCCTTTAGTAAAAACGCATCCTCCGTTTCACATCCTTATTTGGACATGAAAACTTGTGTGGCAACAAGGGAGCTATGCGTTTTTCGGTGTGCAGCTTTTTTGAGGCTGCACACTTTTTTATTTTCAGACATGGGAGCAATGCATTAACCCAATGCAAAAAATACAAGAAAGAAATGAGGAACAAGAAACGAAAAAAGCACTATCCCTGTTGTTAGCGTTATCTATGGCGCTTGTTCTGTGCGCGTGCGGGCAGACAGAGGCTGCAAAGCACGCTGATGAAACCATCGCGGCTATAGGTCAGGTGACGGAGAGTAGCTTACGGCAAATCGAAAAGGCCGAAGCGGAAGTCGCCGCCCTAAGCGAAAAGGAAGCGGAATCTCTGAACAACTTGGAGACACTGAAAGAAGCGCGTTCGGCATATAACGAGCTTCTCGAAGCCGAGAGCAAACGGGCTTTTACCGTTTCCAAAGACGCCTACGACGAAATCACAAAAGCTTATGAAATCACAAATGACTTCGGTGTAAATGTATACGAAGTATGGCGTCAGGCAATTTACGAAAAAAACTCCGTACTGGAAGGCGGCATAGAATATCTTTCAGAAAAGCTTAGTTTAACAAAAGACGAGCTGTACGAGGGAGCCGCTTATGCCATGGCAACAGGAGGCGGAAGCAAAGACTGGAATGAAATAGATGATACGGAAAAGGATGTATACAGAGCAGTTGTTAGGTCAGACGATAGCGGCATTTTTTCCTTCTATGACAACAACAACTTTCTTTTTTCCTTTTGCATTAAATGTGTGGTCGGCGCCTACGTCACTAACGGAGAGATTGAAGAGGCACAAAAGGCACTTGACAATGCAAAATCTCTTATGAAAGAGTTGAGCGAAAAATATTCCGACTATGAGCATTACCCAAATCTGAAAGGGTATTACACAACAACAAAATCGTTTTTTGATTTTTGCCAGTCTCCAACCGGGTCATTTAATCAGCTGGTAGATACAATCAATGACTACAGAAACGGAGCCCGTGATTATAAAGCGGATTTGGACTACATATTTGAATAACAGAATAACAACGAAAATATCCGCCGGTCTTGCGTCCGGCGGATACTGTTTTCTTTATTCGTTTTCCATAGATGCCTGGATCTGCTCTTCTCTGTACTGGCGGGTGTAGAGGCCGTAGTACACGCCCTTTTTCGCCATGAGCTCGGCATGGCTGCCGCGCTCGACGATCTTGCCGGCGTTCACGACGAGGATGACATCCGCACGGCGGATTGTGGAGAGCCGGTGCGCAATCACAAACGATGTGCGCCCGTCCATGACCTTTTCGATCGCATCCTGGATGAGGCGCTCCGTGACCGTATCGACGGAGGAGGTCGCCTCGTCGAGCACGAAGATGCGCGGGTCAGCAAGCAGCGCGCGGGCAAAGGACAAAAGCTGCTTCTCGCCGGTCGAAAGGCTGTTGCCGCCCTCGCCGACGCTGCTGTTGTATCCGTCCGGCAGTCTTTCAATGATCCCGTCGGCAGAAACGGCCTTGACCGCCGCCTCGATCTCCTCCATGGTCGCGTCCTCGCGGCCATAGCGGAGGTTTTCCAGCACCGTGCCGGAGAAGAGGTGCGGCGTCTGGAGCACATAGCCGATGTTTGAATGGAGCCAGAGCTGGCTGCGCTCCCGGGCATCGCGCCCGTCGATGAGCACCTGTCCCTCCGTCGGCTCATAGAACCGGCAGACGAGATTCACCAGCGTGGATTTGCCCGCGCCGGTCTCGCCGACGATGGCGACGTTCGTCCCCTGCGGCACCTTGAGATTGAAGTGTTCGAGAATGTTCTCGTCGCCGTCGGGGTAGCGGAATGTCACATTGCGGAACTCTATATCGCCGTGCAGCTCTTCCCAGTTCTCCTTTTTGGGGTCGAACGTGTCGCCGTACTTTTCCACGACCTCCGGCGTATCCTGCACGTCGGACTTCGTCTCCATGAGCGTGGTAAAGCGCTCAACGTTGACCTGCACGTTCACAAGGCTGGAGAGCGCCTGCACGAGCCATTGGATGGGCTCCATCATGCCCTGCGCGTAGTTCATGAACACGGTGAGCGTGCCGATGAGCATCACGCCCTCGCGCGTGACGATGCCGCCGCGCCAGAGAACGAGCGCGAGCGCGAGCGAGGCCGCAAGCGTCGTTGTGGAAATGAAGATCGCGCGGAAATGCATCGCGCGGACGCTGACCTTTTTCATATCGGCGGTCAGCTCATCGAATTCCTTCTCCATCTTGTCCTCCACAACGAGCGTTTTTGTCGTCGTGGCGCCGGTGATGCCCTCGTTGAAGGCGCCGGTGATGCGGGAGTTCTTCTCGCGCACCTGGCGGTGGAAGAACACGAGCTTCTTCTGGAAATACATGGACGAGATTGCCACGATCGGCACGATCACGAGCACGCACAGCGCCATTTTCCAGTTGAGGATGAGCATCATGACGATGGCGCACACGAGATACGCCGAGTGCCACACGCCCTCCGCCATGCTCCAGGCGAGCGTGCTCGCGATGCGGTCGGTATCGGACATGACGCGCGCGTGGACATAGCCGACGCTGTTCTGGTTGAAGTACGAGAACGAGAGCGTCTGCAGATGGTTGAAGCTCTCGCGCTTGAGATCGCGGCCGACGGACAGCTCCAGCTTGCACGCGCCGAAGGCAGAAATGTAGTTGGAGGCCGTCTGCGTGAGGATGATAATAACATATGCGCCGATAAACCAGCCGAGCCCCGCGAGGGTCGAATTGGCTATGTAGTTATCGATGGCGTACTGCTGGAAGAGCGGGATGACCGCGTCCATGGCGCTGCCGTAAAACGCCATGAGGATCATCCAGAAAATGAGCTTGCCGTACGGCTTCATATACGGGATGAGGTTGGGGATGCCGAACCATTTTGCGCTTCGGGTCTTTTTTGCCTCGTTCATGCTCCTTCCTCCTCTCCGATGGACATCTGCATATCGTAGATCTTGCGGAAAATGCCCGGTTTGGCGAGCAGCTCGCGCGGCGAGCCGAGCTGGCTCACGCGGCCCTTTTCGAGCACGAGGACGTTGTCGCAGTCGAGCAGCGTCGTGATGCGGTGGGAGATGATGATCGTCGTCGCGCCGCCGAGATCGCGGTCGAGCGCGGAGCGGATCTTCTCGTCCGTTTCCGTATCGACGGCGGAGAGCGAGTCGTCAAAAACGATAACCGGCGTCTTTTTCGTCAGCATGCGGGCGATGGCCACGCGCTGCTTCTGTCCGCCCGAGAGCGACACGCCGCGCTCGCCGACCATGGTGTCGTACCCCTGCGAGAAGCGGGAGATATCGCCGTCCACGCAGGCGGTGACGGCGGCCGCGCGGATCTCCGCGTCGCTCGCGCCGCAGATGCCGATGTTCTCCTGCACCGAGCGGGAGAAGAGGAACGGCTCCTGCAGCACAACGCCGACATTCTCGCGCACATAGCGCGCCGGCATATCGGCAATGTCCACGCCGCCGACGGTGATCTTGCCCTCCGTGGGCGCATACAGGCGGCAGAGAAGCAGAAGCAGGCTGCTCTTGCCGGAGCCAGTACCGCCGAGAATGCCGAAGCTCTTTCCGGCGGGCACGGTGAATGTGACGTTTTCGAGCACGTCCGGGCCGTTTTCGCCGTAGCGGAAGCTGACGTTTTCAAAGGAAATATCCTTGTCCATCGGCGCTTCGGCGGCGTCGGGCGCGTCGTGCTCAACCTCGGCTTCGAGAACTTCGCCGAGACGGTCGATGGAAACGCCCGCCTTGCTCATTTCGGAAATGATACGGCCCAGACGGCGCACGGGGCCGATGAGCATCGTGTTGTAGAGCGAGAACGACACGAACTCGCCCGCCGTCAGATTCCCGTTCACGCACGAGACCGTGCCGAGCACGACCACGAGCAGGATCTGCAAACAGCTCGTAAAATCGCCCACCGCCCAGAAATCGGACAGCGTACGGGTAAGGCTGATCCAGCATTCGGTATATTTGTTGTTCTGCTCCTCAAAGCGGTCGCGCTCAAACTTTTCACGGCCGAACGCGCGCACGACGCGCACGCCCGTGAGGTTTTCCTGCGCGATCGTGGAGAGAACGCCCTCGTTCTCGTCGCACTCGGTAAACCGGGCGCGGATCTTGTTGTGGAAGAGCACCGAATAGAGCACGATGATCGGCGCGATGACCCACGCGACGATGGAGAGCTTTGCGTTCATCGCCGTCATGAGCGAGAGCGCAAGGATGATGCGCACGATGATCTGGAAAACGGAGATGAACTGTTCCTGGAAGAACATTTTGATGCGCTCCACGTCGCTCGTGCAGCGCTGGATGATATCGCCGGTCGGATTTTCGGCGTGCCACTTCCAGGGCAGGCATTCAATGTGGTGGAAGAGCTTGTCGCGCGCGGTCTTGACGAGCGTTTCGCCCGCCCGGGCATTGAACATGTTTGCGCCATAGCGCAGCAGCGCCGCGGTGAGACCCGCAACCGCGAGAATGAGCGCGATGAACCACATATTCGCGCGCAGATACTCCACGCCGCCGAGCGACGCCACCCACCGGAGCGCCCACGCGGGCAGATCCATGGGCTTGGAGTCGATCACCGAGTCCACCGTTACGCGGATGACCTGCGGCGCGATCATTTCTACCACCGTGAGCAGCAGTCCCAGAAGGATGCACACGGCGAAGTATTTTCCGCTGCCCTCAAGCAACGTGCCGAGCACGCGCATCGTGCGTCCGGACTTCTTTTTCTGTTCCAATTTGTCTACCTCTCAAAAATTCGCTGAGTGGATCGGAAATAAAGTGGAATGGATGAGTGGAATGGGAGTAAAATGAACATTTATTCATTATAACATACATTTACATTATTACAATTCATTTTTTCGATGAAAGTCAGGCAACGGCAGAAATACCCCCTTGACGAATGTGTTATAATACTTTATTGGAAAAACAGGCTGCTTCCAGCAGAAAGAGGTTATATGTATGACAAAAGTTGATGTATTTTCCGGTTTCCTCGGCGCGGGCAAGACCACGCTCATCAAAAAGCTGATTGCGGAGGCCTATGCAGGCGAAAAGCTTGTTCTCATCGAGAACGAGTTCGGCGAGATCGGCGTAGACGGCGGCTTCATGCAGGACGCCGGCATTGAGGTGACGGAGATGAACTCCGGCTGCATCTGCTGCAGCCTGACAGGCGACTTCCGCGCCGCGCTGCACGAGGTCTGCGAGCGCTATGCCCCCGACCGCATTCTCATCGAGCCCTCGGGCGTCGGCAAGCTCTCCGACATTGTGACCGCCGTGGAGCAGGCGTCGGACGGCGAACTTGAGATCAACGCGCTCTGCACCGTCGTAGACGCAGGCAAATGCAAAATGTATATGCGCAACTTCGGCGAGTTCTTCAATAACCAGGTCGAGTCCGCCGGGTGCATCATTCTCTCCCGCACCGCGGGCATGAAGGAAGAAAAGCTCGCCGAGTGCGTCGCGTTGCTGCGCGAAAAGAACGCGCTCGCCGTCATCATCACGACGCCGTGGGACGAGCTCTCCGGCGCGCAGATCCTCGACGCGATGGAAAAGCGCGACACGCTCACCGCCGCGCTTGAGAGCATTGAGCGCGAGCACGAAGAGGATGAGGACGAGCACGAGCATCATCATCACGACCATGACGAGCACGAAGAGCACGAGCACCATCATCACTTTGATGAGAACGGCAACTGCTCCTGCGGCTGCCACCATGACGATGACGATGATGACGACGATGAGCACGACCACGAGCATCATCACCATGACCATGACGAGCATGAGCACGAAGAACATGAGCATCATCATGAGCATGAGCATGAGCACGACCATGAATGCGGCTGCGGCCACGACCATGAGCACCACCATCACGATCACGACCACGACGAGCATGACCACGATCACGAGTGCGGCTGCGGCCATCATCACCACCATCACCACGGCCACGACGCGGACGAGGTGTTCACGTCCTGGGGCATGGAGACGGCGAAGAAGTTCACCGAGGACGGCCTGCGCGCTGCGCTCACCGCGCTCGAAGACGAGGCAAAATACGGCGTTGTGCTGCGCGCGAAGGGCATTGTCGCCGCGGTTGAGGGCGAATGGATCCACTTTGACTATACGCCAGGCGAGATCAACATCCGCCGCGGCAGCGCCGGCGTGACGGGGCGTCTGTGCGTTATCGGCCACGAGCTGCACGAGGATGCCGTCGCCGAACTCTTCCGCTGAAAGGGAGATTGAATCATGGCAAAACAAGTCCCCGTATATCTCTTCACCGGTTTTTTAGAGTCCGGCAAGACGAAGTTCGCCCAGCAGACGCTGGAAGACGCGAGCTTTAATAACGGTGACCGCATCCTCCTGCTCGTGTGCGAGGAGGGCGTGGAGGAGTATGATCCCTCAACGTTCGCCGCGCCCACCGTGTTCACCGAGACGATCGAGAGCGAGAGCGATCTTACGACCGAAAATCTCGCGGCGCTTTTAAAAAAGCACCGCTGCTCCTACGTCATGGTGGAGTACAACGGCATGTGGACGCTCGACACACTCTACACGAACATGCCGAAGGAATGGATCGTGGCGCAGGAATTTATGTTTATTGATGCGCGCACATTCCTCAACTACAACAATAACATGCGCCAGCTTATGGTAGACAAACTCCAGAGCTGCGAGCTTGCGGTGCTCAACCGCTTCCCCGAAGGTGACGAGGATCTCAAAATGCAGGCGCATAAGATCATCCGCGCCATCAACCGCCGGTGCGACATCGCCTTTGAAACGCCGGACGGCAAGATCAGCTACGATGACATTGAGCTCCCCCTCCCCTACGATCTCAACGCCCCCGTGTGCGAGATCGGCGACGCGGACTACGCGCTTTTCCTGCAGGACATTATGGATCAGCCGGAGAAATACCGGAACAAGACGGTCTCTCTCCGCGGCAAAGCGATCACGAAATCCCGCAGTCTGAAGAAGGGGTACTTCTACTTTGGACGCGACGTGATGACCTGCTGCGCAAACGACATCCGCTTCATCCCGCTCGCGGCGGAAGCGGCAGGCACAAGCGAGCTCAAAAATCTTGGCTGGTATAAGCTCACCGCGCGCATCGACATCCGCACTCTGCCGGATGTCTACGAAGGCCCCGGCCCGGTGCTGCACACGGTCTCCATTGAGCCGTGCGATGTGCCGGAGCAGGAAGTTGCAACCTTCTACTAAAGATTTCTCTTCCCCAGTCAGCGGCTGTGCCGCTGCCAGTC
>ENA-UONY01000898-UONY01000898.1-human-gut-metagenome-genome-assembly--contig:-CS9-NODE-898-length-30149-cov-7.077889_pt1 | contig 30149 bp, 28 predicted proteins | sample MGYA00242465_ERZ724012 | MGnify/ENA metagenome assembly ERZ724012 | reverse complement strand
ACATTTATATGTCATCGAATAGTATTCAAAAAGCAGTTTACCTGATGACCTACGAATACTTCATTGTGCAGCTAACTATTTTCCTTCATGAAAAAGTGAAGTTGAAGAGTTTGAAATTAAAAGTCAGCAAAAATCAAATAGGATATAATTTCTTCCCGACAGTTCTGCTTGCTATGACGCTTTTCGCAATATCGGTGTATGTTTTCCTGCCGGAAGTGAGAGGGGCATTCAAAAATATATTTATGCTGAATACAGCAGATTTTACTATGTCAGGCTATTTAGCATCAAAAGAACAAATTGGCTCTATGCGTCGAATTATTGCAACACTATTTTCTGTTATCTTTGCTATGCTCCGAATCCTGTTGCCAGCATATTTCCTGGTTCGGGCAAAAAAGAAATGCAAATCAGGGATGTTCATTCTTGTTATAAGTATAATTGCCCAATTCGTTTTTATTACATCGACTTTTGCGCAATCCATTGTTGCAGCGCTTACCATAGTGTTATTGTTTGGCCATTTGTATCCAGAGAAAAGAAAGTTCCTTTTTTTAATGATAGGTGTATCGACGGTTGGCATTGTTTCGTTGTATTTTTTGGTTCGCTATTCCGTTGGCCACAGTATGTATTCAAATAAGGCAAGTTTAATTACTTACATTGCAAGAATTGTAAGTGCATATTTTACAGGTGTTGAGAATATTGCTGGGTGCTTTAATATACAAAAAGGAGTTGAATTTGAAACCGCAATATCGGATTTTATAGGCTCTATTCCATTTAACACTACTTTGTTTGGTGGTTGGAGCGGTGATAAATTTCAGACATATTTTAATAGCGCCAATCGCGCGTATGGTCAAATTTCACCGGCAATTGGATCCGGATATTATCGTTTTGGATGGCTGCTTTCACCAATCTATGTTGTCATTATGCTTAAATTCAGTATGTTTTACTGCGAGAGAGCAAGGAAGGGAGCTAACCCTTGGAGATATGCAGTAGATACGTTTTGCTGTATAGTGTTTTCCTTAGGATTGGTCATGTATAATGAAGCCATCGCTTTTTCGTGGTATTTTGGATGGGGTGTACTTATGTTGCTGGCGTTGAAGTTTACAAATAAGGATGAATTTCATGAAATCCATAGATAAGCAAAAACCTATTTTAAGGAATGTTGCTTCAAGTATATTGCCACAAGCTGTGAATATACTTACCAATTTTGTGCTTCCCCCTTTGATTATAGCCAGTTTTGGATCTGCTACAAACGGATTGGTTTCAACGGTTAAGCAATTGGTTGCGTATGTTACCTTGGTGGGAGCCGGTATCTCAACAGCGGCTACGCAAGCTTTGTATGAGCCGATTGCTAACAAGGATTCCGTGCGTGTCAGCGGAATGATAAGATCGATAGATCGGATGTTTCGCCGCGTCGGTTATGTTTATCTTACTATAGTTGCTTTCCTGGCTGCGATATATCCTGCAATAATTGATAGCAGTTTGTCCTATTTTAGCACCTCGCTTTTGATTATGGTAATGAGTATTTCGGGGGCCTCTGATTTCTTCGTTGCAGGAAAATACCGAACTTTGCTTTATGCGGATCGGAGGATGTATGTTCAGGCGCTAATACAGGCAGCGGGGTTGCTCGTGGGCTTGGTTGGAGCTGTTTTGCTAATCAAATTAGGAGCCGGTATTGTTCTGGTTCAGTTGGCGATATCATCCTTGTATGTGGTTCGTATCTTTGGGATGCACGTTTATGTCAAGAAAAAACTGCCGCAGTATATCCAGAAAGATGTTCCTTACGTTGATGAGGCTGTTGCCAAGCGCAAGGATGCGATGTTACATCAATTTACGGGGTTAGCTGTGACGGGAAGCCAGGCGATTATCCTGTCCTCGTTTGTTGGATTGGAAGCTGCAAGCATATATGCAGTATATAATATAGTTTTTTCAGGGTTATTATCCATTTGCTCGCAAGTGTCTACTGCCGTTGCTCCCTTCTTTGGAAAAAACTATGCTATGCATCACTATGAGGAGCTTGATAAGCAGTACGATATTGTAGAGTTCATTTTTAATAATGGAATGGCGTTTATTCTTGGGGTATCTTCTGCGATGATTATACCTTTTATTTCCCTGTATACGAGGAGGATGGATATCAATTATGTTGATCCTATCGTTGGACAATTGTTCGTTGTTGTAACATTTTTTGGCATTGCACGATTACCTGCACAACAGATAATAAATGTTGCCGGTCATTTTCGAGAAACACGAAGTCGAGCAATAATTGAAGCACTATCTTGTTTGTTATTGCAACTGATTTTTGTTCAATTTTTAGGATTACATGGCGTGTTAGTCGGGGTAAGCCTTTCATTAGGATGGCGTTGCGTAGATATTCTTGGGTATGCAAACAGGTTCGTTATGGAGAGGTCTCCCAAACGGTCTATATTAAGGTTAGTGAAGGCTACAATGATTGTATATGTAACATCGTACATAAGTTCTATTCTTTTACCGAATATTGAAACATGGATGCAGTGGATAGGCTGGGCATTTGCAATGTCATTTGCCAATTTTATAATCATGCTTATCGTAAACTTAATATTTGAACCCAAACGTATATTCTTATATGCACAGAAACTTTTGAGGAAATGAGCGAGAAATGAATACAATCATATATAACCTTTCAAAATACATTCCAGACAAAATCTATTTGCAACTGATGTATTATAAGCATTTTCATAAATTCATTGATTTTCAGAATCCGAAAACATTCAATGAAAAAATCAACTGGTTGAAGTTGCATAATCGCAGACCGGAATATACACAAATGGTTGATAAGTATACTGTAAGGGAGTATATTGCCGAAAAGCTGGGCGAAGAATACCTGATCCCTCTTTTAGGTGTTTGGGACGATCCACGTGAAATTGATTTTGACAAGCTTCCGAACCAATTCGTTTTGAAATGGAATCATGATTCCGGTAGCGTAGTTATCTGCAAAGATAAAACTAAGCTAAATATTGCAGAAACGATTGCAATGTTAGTATCGAAGAAGAGCCACAATGGATATTGGTATGGTAGAGAATGGCCTTATAAAAATGTTAAGCCTCGGATCCTTGCTGAAGAATACATGGAAGACACAAGCACATCCGTATCCGCAGCTGACAATAGCACCGGCAATTTAACCGACTACAAATTTTTCTGCATCGACGGGTATGTAGACTGTGTTATGGTTTGTCTGGAGCGATCCAGCGGAAAAACAAAATTCTATTTTTTTGATAAAGACTGGAATCTCAAACGGATCAATGTTCGGGGGAAAAATGCGCCGGAGGGTTTCACTATCCCCAAGCCGGAATGCATGGATGCCATGTTTGATATAGCGGCAACGCTTTCAAAGGGGCTACCTTTTGCACGCATTGATTTATATCAGAGCAACCAACATATCTACTTTGGCGAAATAACCTTTTTCCCCGATAGCGGCTTTGACGCAAATCTGCTGCCGGAAACGGATGAGTATTTTGGTAATTTGATTGATTTAGGGAGAATCAAAAAATGAAAACAGTTGGTTTTGCCATTAGTTATAAAGAAAACGAAAAGCGCCGTGCTATGATTCCGGCGGATGTGGTGCGCCTCGTCCATCCAGAAGCGCTCTATTTTGAGACGGGATACGGGGATGTGCTTGGCTTGACGGACGAAGACTATAGGAGTGTCGGAGCCAACATCACTTCGCGGGAAGACGTACTGTCAAAAGACATTATATGCGATCCCAAAATCGGCGATGCAGAATATTTGGAGAAGCTGCGTGAGCAGACGGTATTCGGCTGGGTACATGCAGTACAGAACAAGGACATTACGGATAAGCTCATAGCTGGACGGCTTTCTGCTTATGCGTGGGAGGACATGTTCGAAAAAGGACGGCATATCTTCTGGAGAAACAATGAGCTTGCGGGAGAAGCGGCGATCATGCACGCGTTTCAATGCTACGGAAGAATGCCGTATGAAACAACCGTGGCTGTGATCGGGCGTGGGAACACCGCCCGCGGTGCCATTCGAGTGCTGAATATGCTGGGGGCGGATGTTCGCCAGTATGACAGGAGAACGGAGGCGCTGCTGCGTGATGAGATCGGGAAATACGATGTGATCGTCAATTGCGTTCTTTGGGATACGACAAGAACGGATCATATCATATACCGAGATGATCTGAAAAGGATGAAGCGCGACTCCATGATTGTAGATGTCAGCTGCGACAGAAACGGCGGTATTGAGACAAGTGTGCCAACGTCGATCGAAGAGCCAACCTATTCCGTGGGCGGCGTGCTGCATTATGTGGTGGATCATACGCCTACTCTGTTTTATAAAACCTTTACTATAGAGAATTCACGGACTATAGCGCCCTTTGTCGACGCACTTGTAAATGAAACCTATGATCAAGTGTTGTCTGACGCGCTGATAATCAAAAACGGTCATATTCTGGACGAGAGGATCAATCAATTTCAGAAAAGGATTTAACTGCAAAAGACGCATAGCAGACGGAGAGAAATATAGGCGTGCAAACAAGCAACAGAAAACGATTGATTTATAATACAAATGCATTTTCATTGTTATTATGGTTGCCTACAATGAGAAAAGACGGGACGTTGGAAAAGCCAAGATCGGATACCCTAAATAAAATCAACACGGTATGGATAAGAGGATATACGGATGAAAGAAAAAAATGTGCTTTTGGAGAACAAGACCGTTCTGGTAACCGGAGCGGCAGGATTCATCGGCGCCAATCTCGTAATGGAGCTTTTCCGCGAAGTGCATCCCATAAACATTGTCGGCATCGACAATGTGAACGATTACTACGACGTATCCATCAAAGAGTGGCGGCTGAAGGAGATCGAAGCGGTTGCCGGGGCTTATCCGGCCTCGTCGTGGAGCTTCATCCGGGGAAACATTGCGGACAAAGCTTTGATCAACCGAGCCTTTGATGAGTACAAGCCGTCGGTGGTTGTCAATCTGGCGGCACAGGCGGGCGTGCGGTATTCCATTACCAATCCGGATGTGTACATAGAGAGCAATCTTATTGGATTTTATAACATCCTCGAAGCCTGCCGCCATTCCTATGATAACGGGCAGAAAGGCGTCGAGCATCTGGTTTACGCCTCCTCGTCCTCGGTTTACGGAACAAACAAGAAAATTCCCTATTCGACCGATGATAAGGTGGATAACCCCGTTTCGCTGTACGCGGCAACGAAGAAGAGCAACGAGCTGATGGCTCATGCATACAGCAAGCTCTATAATATCCCGTCCACTGGACTCCGTTTCTTCACGGTTTACGGCCCTGCTGGGCGTCCGGATATGGCGTATTTCGGCTTTACAAACAAGCTTCGCGCCGGTCAGACGATCCAGATTTTTAATTACGGCAACTGCAAGAGAGACTTTACCTATGTGGATGATATCGTCGAGGGCGTAAAGCGCGTCATGCAGCATGCGCCCGAAAGGAAAACCGGTGAGGACGGACTGCCGCTCCCCCCCTACGCCGTTTATAATATCGGCAACAACAATCCCGAAAATCTGCTGGACTTTGTACAGATCCTGTCCGAGGAACTGGTAAGAGCAGGGGTGCTTCCCGAAGATTACGACTTTGAAGCACATAAGAAGCTCGTCCCGATGCAGCCGGGAGATGTGCCGGTCACCTATGCGGACACGACGGCGCTGGAAGAAGATTTCGGCTTCAAGCCGAAAACCAGCCTGAGAGAAGGACTCCGGAAATTTGCGGAATGGTATAAAAGTTTTTATATGTAATTCTTTGCACCAGAGAAAAACCTCACCGATGCCTCACCGCGGGGCGGATAAACGAAAGGAGAAATTTCAATGAAAATCACCGTTGCAGGAGTAGGTTATGTCGGTTTGAGCCTGGCGGTTCTGCTGGCGCAGCACCATGAGGTCACGGCCATCACGACCACGGAAGAGAAGGCCGTAAAGCTCAACCAGTTCATCAGCCCCATTCAGGACGATGAGATCGAGCGCTTCTTCGCAGAGGCGAAGGCGGGCAAGCGCACGCTGCATCTGACGACGACCACCGACAAGGCCGCCGCGTATGCCTCGGCGGAGCTCGTCATCATCGCCACGCCGACGAACTACGACAGCCAGAAAAACTACTTTGATACCTCCGCGGTCGAGGACGCCATCGAGGAGACCATGAAGGCCAACCCGGACGTGTACATGGTCATCAAGAGCACGATCCCCGTCGGCTATACGAAGTCCGTCCGCGAGAAGTACCACACGGACAAGATCATCTTCAGCCCGGAATTCCTGCGGGAATCCAAGGCCCTGTACGATAACCTTTACCCCAGCCGCATCATTGTCGGCTGCGACGAAGCCTCCCGCAAGACCGCGGAGCTGCTCGCCAGCCTCCTGGTAGAGGGCGCGGCGAAGGAGAATATCGATGTCCGCTACACCGGCTTCACCGAAGCCGAGGCGATCAAGCTCTTTGCCAATACATATCTTGCCCTCCGCGTGGCGTACTTCAACGAGCTCGATACCTACTGCGAGCTGAAGGGGCTGAGCACGGTCGAGGTCATTGACGGCGTGTGCCTGGACCCGCGGATCGGCTCGCACTATAATAACCCGTCGTTCGGCTACGGCGGCTACTGCTTGCCGAAGGACACCAAGCAGCTGCTGGCAAACTACGAAGATGTCCCGCAGAATCTGATCCGCGCGATTGTGGAGTCCAACCGCACCCGCAAGGACTTCATCGCGGAACGCGTTCTGCAAAAGGCCGGGTATTACACGGGAAGCAGCGATTGGGATGAGACGCGCGAGCGGAAGGTCACGGTCGGCGTGTACCGCCTGACGATGAAGAGCAACAGCGACAATTTCCGGAAGTCGAGCATTCAGGGCGTCATGAAGCGCGTGAAGGCCAAGGGCGCGACGGTCATCATTTACGAGCCCACGCTGGAGGACGGACAGACCTTCTTCGGCTCGACGGTTGTGAACGACATCGAAAAATTCAAGAGCGAGTCGGACGTTATTGTGGCCAATCGCATGAGCGACGCTCTCTCCGATGTGGAGGACAAGGTCTATACGAGAGACCTGTTCCGCAGAGACTAAATAAACCGCAACATAAAGGAAGTACACCAATGAACGAAAACTACGTAAAAGACCAGACGGAGATCGACCTCCGGCAGCTCTTCTGGGCGATCTGCCGGCGATGGAGAATGGTGCTGTGCTGGATGCTCGCCGTGGCAGTCATCGCCGGGGCGTTCAAGGCCGTTTCGACACTCGTCTCCCTGCGCAATACGAAGGAGACGGCTACCGCGCAGGCTACATACGATGCGTTGGTTACGAACAACCGCCAAGAGCGGAGCGACATTCTCAAGCGTCTGCGCAATATCTCGGAGGAGATCAGCGAGCGGCAGACGTATGAGAAAAACTCTTATTATATGTCGATCGATCCGTATAACGTTGCGGTCGCAAATCAGACCTATTACGTGAAAACGGATTATCAGATCCTGCCGGACATGTCGTACCAGAATCCGGACTATACGGATGCGGTCGTGGACGCCTATGTGCGCGTGCTGACGGGCGAGAGCAATCTCCAGACCATCGCCGATAAGTGCGATATGGAGCTGCGCTATCTCAATGAGATTGTGTCGGCCTGGAGCAATGGCTCGGGCTTGTTCACCGTGCGGGTCATCGCAAAGGATCTGGAGGATGCGGAAAAGATCCTCGCGCTGCTGGACGGCTGCGTTCCCGCCACGCAGGATCTGATCGAGTCGACGATCAATGGGCATGAGATCGCGAAGCTTGCCTACAACGCCTACACGACGGTCGACATGAGCCTGGCACAGGCGCAGAGCGAGAAAGAGGACGCGCTCTCGGCGCTCCGCACGGAGTACGCGGATCAGACGGCGCGCTATGAAACGCTCAAGGAAGAGTATAAGGATTTCGAAGCGCCGGTCAGCGACACGGACGGCGTGCTGCGCGCCAGCGTCAAGATGATCGTCCTGGGCGCGATTCTCGGCGCGGTGATCGCCTGCGGCATCATCTGCATGCAGGTGGCTGTCAGCGACCGCGTGTACTCGGCGGACAGCCTGACGCAGCGCATGCGGATACGCGTTCTCGGCGCGCTGCCCACGAACGCCGCGAAGGTCGCCGCCATGGGCAAGCTTGACCGAAAGCTGCGTGCCAAGGCGGGGCTCTCCACCGCGACGGATGCGGCGGCGGTCTACGCCGCGGCGGCGTCCTATCTCGCGCTCGCTTACCCCGAGGCAAACACCGTGCTCGTTGCGGGCGGCGCAGAAGCGGCGCACATCCAGGCCGCCTGCGAAGCGTTCCAGTCCAATCTGCCCGAAAAGAAGATCCTGTCCGGCAGCAGCGTTTTGTCGGATGCGGATACGATCCGCAAGGTGGGGCAGAGCGATCTGACCGTGCTGGTCGAGCACGCGGGTGTGTCCTGCTACAGCGGCGTGATCCGCGAAGCCGAAACCGTTCAGAGTCTCAATGGCACGCTCGCCGGCGCGCTGGTGATCGAGGACTGACCGCCCAGGTACCCCGGCTACCGCAGCGCATAGCGCACGGGCGGACGCCGGGCCGCCGCCCTTAAAGAAAAGAATGCGACAAAATCCCGCAAGTGTTGTCTGCGACGCTTGCGGGATTTGTTTCCCGCTGGCGAGTATGCTATGATAGCACCGCTATGAAAAAACGGGGGAGAGAGAAATATGCCTGAGATCATCGCCCGGCGCGCCTTTGCGCCGCTCTACATCTGGCTGGATATCGCGTTTCTTTGCGTGTTCACATATCTGCTGCTGCGAAAGAAAAAGTACATGACGGTGCTCGTCGGGCTCGTGATGGGCGTGGTGTATATGCTCGTGGACTACGGTATCTTCCATCTTGTATGCCATTCGCGCAGCATTTCGGCGGGACACAGCCTCTTCTGGGTGCTGCTCTGGATGTCGATGAGTTACGGTTTTACAAATTTCGCGTGGATCTGGCTGTGGCTTTCCAAGGACGAGCATCTGCTCGAATGGTCGGTGCTGATCCTCGCATGGTGGTTCTGCTGTCCGCTCATCACGCGCACATTCGCCCGACGGCTGTGCCGGTCGTCATTGAGCGCACGACGGGCGCATACCACGGATACATGGCCGCCATTTTGTTCATCGGGTATCTCGGCGTCATTGTCTATAACCTGATGCAGCCGGAGCGGGAAAAGCGGGTGAACATCCCGTGGATCCTCGCCATCGGGGTGCTGGTGCAGTTCGGCTGGGAGGCGGGATTGCTGCTCGGCGGCATCCGCAGCGCTGGCCTTGCCGCAGAGAGCGCGCTGCACACGCTCGTGGTAAATTCGCTGCTCGAAACGAACCTCGGCATGCCGTATGTTTATCTGATCTATGCGGCCTATTCCGCCCGGTTCACTGAGCAGCTTCACCGCCGGGAGGAGCCGCTCACGCTCACCGCGCGTATCGCGGAGAACAACCGCGAGCGCGTCCGCGGACAATGAAATAAACCGCTGGGGCGGCACGTCATTTTCTGATGTGCCGCCCGAACATGTTCTTGTAAATATACAATAAACACGGTATTATGACAGAGGAGATGATTTGAAAAAAGTATAGGGGGAAATCGATATGGCAAAGCTCAGACCAAAGATCGTGAAACTGGCGAAGGTTATCGGCGGCATTTCCGGCGCCGTCGTAAAGATCGACGAGAACGCGCCCGAATACTACAGCATGGCGAACATCGTCTCGGACGACGAGGCCGATATCGCCATCGCCGCCGGGCTCCGAAAGGAGCGCACGGCGGCATATCTCGCAAAGAAGGTCGGAAAGACCGTGGCGGAAATCCAGAGCTCGCTCGACAACCTGGTCGAATACGGCATTTTCCGCCGCACGTATTCCGAAGAGTACGGCGAGGATACATACTTCATGCAGATCTTCGCGCCCGGCATTCTGGAAATGATGGTCAACAACCAGAAGTTGCTGCACGATCATCCGGAGGTCGGCCGCGCGTTTGAGGAATATACGCGCCTGCGTATGGAAACGATGGGCCCGCTGCTGCCGGAGGGGTATGGCCTGATGCGCGTCGTCCCCGTGGAGGACGCCATCAAGGATATCCCCGGCGTGAGCCCCTACGAAAAGCTCTCGTACTATCTCGATAAATACGACACATTCTCCGTTTCCCCGTGCTCCTGCCGCAGCTCGCGCACGAGCATTGGCGACGGCTGCGGCCATCTGGACGAGGAGATGTGCATCCAGATGGGCAAGGGCGCGGAGCACTACATCCGCACCGGCCGTGCTCGCCAGATCACCCGCGAGGAGGCGCTGGAGATCATTCACCGTGCCGAGGAAAACGGCCTCATGCACGATATCCCGAACATCGAAGAGCTTGGCGACAGTGCCGCCATCTGCAACTGCTGTTCGTGCGCGTGCTTTGGTCTGCGCGCGGGGCTGATGTTCGGCGCACGGGACGCCATCCGCTCCAACTTCGTCGCCGAGATTGACGAGGCAAAGTGCGTGGCGTGCGCGCAGTGCGTGGAGACCTGCCCCGGCAACGCGCTCCGGCTTGGCCAGAAGCTCTGCTCCTCCTGCGATCTGACACCGCCGGACTATGCCAAGCTCACCACGACGCTCAGCGTCCGCAAAACCTTCAATCCCGATTACCGCGAAAACTTCAAGGACACGCTCGACACCGGCACCGCCCCCTGCAAGGCGGCCTGCCCGGCGCACGTCCCCGTGCAGGGGTATCTGAAGCTCGCCGCGCAGGGACGGTACACCGACGCGCTCGAACTCATTAAAAAGGAAAATCCGTTCCCCGCGGTATGCGGCCGCATCTGCAACAAGGCGTGCGAGCGGGAATGCACCCGCGCCAGCGTGGACGAGGCCGTCGCCATCGACGAGGTCAAGCGCTTCATCGCCGATCACGACCGCAACGAGGAAACGCGCTTTGTCCCCAAAATGGTCAACCAGATTGGACGGCTGTATACGGAGAAAATCGCCGTTATCGGCGCCGGCCCCGCCGGCATGAGCTGCGCCTACTATCTTGCCAACAAGGGCTACCCCGTCACCGTGTTCGACAAAAACCCGGTGCCCGGCGGCATGCTCACGCTCGGCATCCCGTCCTTCCGGCTGGAAAAGGACGTTCTGAATGCCGAGATCGACATCCTCCGCGAAATGGGTGTGGAGTTCCGCTGCGGTGTGGAGGTTGGCAAAGATATCACCATCGCGCAGCTCCGCGAGCAGGGCTACAAAGGCTTCTATCTCGCCATCGGCGCGCAGAAGTCCCGTCCGCTCGGTATCCCCGGCGAGGAGCTTTCGGGCGTTACCGGCGGCATCGAGTTCCTGCGCGAGGTTAATCTCGGCCATGCGCCCGCCGTCGGCAAAACGTGCGTCGTTATCGGCGGCGGCAACGTCGCGATGGACGTGTGCCGCAGCGCCGTGCGCCTCGGCGCGGAGAAAACCTACGTTGTCTACCGCCGCTCGGCGGAGGAAATGCCCGCCGACCCGGACGAAGTCCGCGAGGCAGCTGCCGAGGGCGTGGAGTTCCGCTATCTGAATGCTCCTGTGGAGATCGTGGGCGCGGACGGCAGGGTGACGGCGCTCAAAGTGGAGCTCATGGGGCTCGGCGAGCCGGACGCGAGCGGGCGGAGAAAGCCCGTTGGCACCGGGAAATTTGAGACCATCGCGGCGGACAGCATCATCCCCGCCGTCGGGCAGGTCATCGACTGGGGCAATCTCGATGTCGGCGCGCTCGAAACAACCGACAAAGGCACCGCCGTCGCGGACGGCCTTACGTACCAGACCGCGCAGAGCGACATTTTTGTCGGCGGCGACTGCTATACCGGCCCCAAATTTGCCATCGACGCCATCGCCGCGGGCAAGGAAGCGGCCATCTCTCTCCACCGCTACGTCCATCCCGGCCAGACGCTCACCATGGGGCGCGACCGGCGCGAATACCATGCGCTGGACAAGAGTCACGCGCTGCTGGATATCTCGCATTTCGACAGCGGCAAGCGCCAGATGCCGGGCTACAACGCGGCAAAGGCAAAAACGTTCGCCGACGAGCGCGTGACGTTCACGCCCGAGCAGGTGCGCGCGGAAACGGCGCGCTGTCTCGAATGCGGCGTGACGAAAGTGGATGCCTATCTCTGCATCGGCTGCGGCCTCTGCACCACGAAGTGCAAATTTGACGCCATCCATCTCAAAAAGGTGCGCGACTGGCACGCCGGCTCCTTTGAAACGCTGCCCATCAAGCTCGCCGAAGGTCTCGTCAAGCGCGGCGGCGGTCTCATCCGGCACGCGGTGGAGAAATAATGCACGAGCTTGGAATCTGTGATGCGCTGCGCAAAATGGTATCGCGCATTGCCGCAGAAGAAGGCGCGGACAAAGTGACAAGCATCACCGTGGAGGTGGGGACGCTCTCCGGAGTCGTCCCCCGCTTCCTCACCGACGGCTGGGAGGCCGTCACGGACGGGACGCCGCTTGAAGGAACCGAAATGCGGATCGAAACGGTGGACGGAACGGCGGAGTGTCTCGACTGCGGCGCGGTGTTCACTGCCGATCTCAACGACCTGCGCTGCCCGGAGTGCCGGGGCGCAAAGCTCACGCCGCTCACAGGGCGGGAGCTCACGCTTAAAGAAATACTGCTCCCGGACTGAACACCCCGCTTTTCTGCGGAAACGTGCCGCAAGTCCTTGACGGGACGGGGAAATGCGCCTATTATATGGCTAAAATCAAACGAGACCCACTGCGTTGGGCTCTCGTTTGAAAAGGCTGCGGCTCGCCGCAGCGCACTCACTACGTTCGCACGTTTGCGAGCCGAGCTTGCCTATCGATGGCCGATTTTCTCCGACGCACATGTCGCCGGAGAAAATGATCAAAACTTTATTTGCGCCTGCGGGCGCAAACTCTGCGAGGCTTTTTTGACAGTCTGAAAGGCGCAGGTTCCGTATTGGGAACCTGCGCCTTTTGCGCGTGTTGTATGTGCTGCGAGCGCTTAGGAAGCTTCTTCGAATTGACTGTTGTATAGATCGGCATAGAAGCCGCCGCGCTGCATAAGCTCGTCGTGCGTGCCGCTCTCGACTACGTCGCCGTCGCGCAGGACGAGAATTTTGTCCGCATTTTTGATCGTGGACAAACGGTGCGCGATCACGAAGCTGGTGCGCCCCTTTGTGAGCTCGTCCATGGCGCACTGGATCAGCAGCTCCGTGCGCGTGTCGACGGAGGAGGTCGCCTCATCCAGAATCAGCATGGGCGCATTTTGCAGCATGGCGCGGGCGATCGTGAGAAGCTGCTTCTGCCCGGCGGAGATACCGGCGCTTTCGGAGAGAACCGTATCAAACCCCTGCGGCAGCGAGCGGACAAATTTGTCCAGACCGCAGGCGCGGCAGACCTCTTCCAGCTGCTCGTCGGTGATGCCCTTCATGTTGTATACGAGATTTTCACGCACCGTTCCTTCAAAGAGCCAGGTGTCCTGCAAGACCATGCTGAAAAGCGCGTGCACATCCTCCCGGCGCATGGCGGAGACCGGTACGCCGTCAATCGTTATGCTGCCGTCGTTGATCTCGAAAAAGCGCATGAGAAGATTGACCATTGTGGTCTTGCCCGCGCCGGTCGGGCCGACGATGGCGACCTTCTGTCCGGGGAGCACCTCGGCGGAAAAGTCCCGGATGATGATCTTGTCCGGGTCACTCGGATAGCTGAACCGGACGTGGTCAAAGCAGACCCTGCCGCGCACATCGGTGAGCTTCGCGGTCTTTTCGCTCTCGTCGGGCATCTCCTCGCTTTCGAGAAAATCGAAGATGCGGTGCGCGGAGGCGGAGGCGGTCTGCATGTTCGTCATGCCCTGCGCTATCTGCGTCAGCGGCGAGGTGAAAAGCCGGACATACAGAATGAAGGAGACGATCACGCCGAACTCGATCGTGCCGTTCATCGCGAGGATCGAGCCGAGAACGCACACCGCGACATAGGCGATGTTGCCGACAATGTTCATAAGCGGCTGCATCATGCCGGAGAGAAATTGCGATCTCCAGTTCGCGTCGTAAACGGCGGCGTTGAGCGTATCGAACTGCGCGCCGATCTTCCGCCCGGCGCGGCTGAGCCGCACGACTTCATGCCCGGAGTACATTTCCTCCACATACCCGTTCAGCGCGCCGAGACTTTTCTGCCGCGCGGCGAAATACCGCTGCGATCTGGACAGGATCAGCACCGTCAGCAGCATGCCGAGGAACGTCACGCCGATGGAAACGAGCGCGAGCCGCCACTCGGTGACGAACATCATAAGGAGACAGCCGACAAACTGCGTGGCCGCGCTGATGATCGTGGGCAGGCTGTTCGTGAGTCCCTGCTGCAGGGTAGACACGTCGTTCGTGATACGGCTGAGAATGTCGCCCTGCGAGGTCGTGCCGAAATACTTCTGCGGTACGCGGTTGATCTTGGCGGAAAGTTCGCCGCGCATGCGGTAGGACATTTTCAGCGTGACGACAGACATCGTGTAGTGCTGGATAAAGCTGAAAACTGCACTGAGCACATAGATGACAGCAAGGAAAATGCCGACTTTGGCGATCGCCGCGAGATCGATGTTTCCGGTGAGGCCGTCCGACATCAGCGTGGCGATCCGGCCGATCTGGTTCGGCCCGAGGATCGTCATCACCGCGCTGAGCGCGGCGAGGATCAGCGCCAGGATGATGACGCCCATGCTCGAGCGCATATAGTCCGTAAGGCGCGGCACCGCGGAGCGGATGCCGTTTGCTTTATTGGTTCGTTTCATTTCCGTCCCTCCTTACGCGAGCTCTGCGGCGCTCAGCTGCGATGTTGCGATCTCGCGGTACACTTTGCAGAATTGCATAAGCTCGTCGTGTGTTCCCATGCCGGCGATCTCGCCGCGGTCGAGAACGAGGATCTTTTCGGCGTGGCGGATCGTGCTGATGCGCTGGGCGACGATGATCTTCGTCACATCATGCAGCTCCCGGTTCAGACCCTCGCGCAGCTTCGCGTCCGTCCGGTAATCAAGCGCCGAGAACGAATCGTCAAAGACCAGAATTTCCGGCTTTCGCGCCAGCGCGCGGGCGATGGAAAGGCGCTGCTTCTGCCCGCCGGACACGTTGCGGCCAAGCTGCTCGATCTCGTAGTTCGTGCCCTCCGGCAGCTTATCCACAAACTCCTTTGCCTGCGAAAGCGCAATGGCGCTCTCAAGGTTTTCGCGGTCGTCCCCGGCAGCGCTCTCGCCGAAGAGTACGTTGTCGCGCACCGTTCCCGAGAAGAGAACGGCCTTCTGCGTGACATAGCCGAGCTTATCGTAGAGCGCATCGAAGGAATAGTCCTTCACGTTCACGCCGTCGACGAGCACCTCGCCCTCCGTCGCGTCGTAAAAGCGGGGGATGAGCTGGACGAGCGTTGTCTTGCCGCTGCCGGTCGCGCCGATGATCGCGAGCGTTTCGCCGCGGTTTACCTTGAAATCAATGTTCGTCAGCGCGTCTCCGGAGGCGTGGGGGTAGCGGAACGAAACGTTTCGGAACTCCACCGTTCCGGTCTCCGCGCCGGTTTGGACGCTGCCCTCGCGGATGGAGGCTTTGCGGTCGAGCACTTCGTTGATGCGCTCCGCGGACACCTGCGCCTGCGGCAGCAGCATGAAGATCATGGCGAGCATCATGAACGACATGACGATATACGTCGCATATGTGCTGAATACGAGCACTTCGCTGAACATGGTAAGGCGCGCGGCCATGTCCGTTACGGCAATGCTGTTCACGAGCGCGGCGCCGACCCAGTAGATCGCAAGCGCCAGACCGTTCATTCCGAGCGACATCGACGGCTGCACCAGCGCAAAGAGCTTCTGGTTTTTCATCTGGAGATCCATCATGCCGCGGCTGGGACCGTCAAACTTTTCGTTCTGGAACTCCTCCGCGTTGAAGGCGTGCACCACGTTGATGCCGGTCAGATTTTCACGCGCCACGCGGTTGATTTTATCCGTCATTTTCTGCACAAGACGGAAACGGGGAATGCACGAGCCCATAATGAGCAGTACCGTTGTGAACAGCACGACGACAAACGCCGCGGTCACGGCGGAGAGCTCCCAGCTCTTGCCGAGAATCTTGATGATTGCCCAGACCGCCATGATGGGGGCCTTGATCATCATCTGGAGGCCCATGGCGATAATCATCTGAATTTGGGTAATGTCGTTCGTCGTGCGGGTGATGAGACTGGGGATGGAAAAGTCCTGCATTTCCTCGCTGCCGATGTCCATCACATGGCGGAAGAGCTTTTCGCGCACCGCAAAGCTGAACCCGGACGCGGTTTTCGCGGCGAGAAAGCCGCACGCGATCGCAAGCACCGCGCTTGCCGCCGTGCAGCCGAGCATTTTGAGACCGACGGCGGCAATGTCCGCCGTTGTGCCGGACGTTTTGATCAGCATCGTGAGCTCCGTCATATAGTCCGGCAGACGAAGATCAAAATAGATCTGCACCACGACGAACACCAGACAGAGCAGCGCCATCTCCTTTTCTTTCCGGCGCATATTCTTTATTAGTTTCTGCATCGTTCTCTCCTGTTCTCCGGGAAAAGTCCGTTTTTGCGGTTGTCCTCTATGTTGTCGCCTATTGCTGCCAGACAGCTGTGGAATACGGCAACATCCGCCTCCGACAGCCCGTCCACCAGTTTTTGCGCAAAGGCCTTTTGCAGCGCGCGTCCGCGCTCTACGATCTCCGCCGCCGCGTCCGTGCACACGAGCCGCGTTTTCCGGCGGTCGCCGGGGACCTCCCGGCGCGAGAGAAGCCCCTCGTTCACGAGCCGGTCCACGTGGACGGACACAATGCCGGATTTGAAGCCGCGGCACTGGCAGACGTCCTTCGCCGTGCCGCTTTCGGGATTGTTGGCGAAGAACATCAGAATATCGACCGCCATCGGCGGCAGGCCGGTATCCCGGCAGACCGGCTGCAATGCGGCATGGTATGCTTCAATAAACCGGTTCGCGTTGCGGAACATCTGCGAAGCGGTGAAATTCTGCTCTGGCATAAAAACCTCCAAGAATAGAAACTCTAATATTAGAATATTTGCGATTATAATCTGCCGTGCCCCGAAAGTCAACCGGCGGAGTGTAAACAATTTATGAACGGCTTGCAGACTCTCATGCAAACAAAAAACCCCCGTGCAGGAAAACGGAGACCCTGCACAGGGGAGATCCACCGCACGGAGGTGGGCAGATGGTAACTAAATCAGCCAGTACTTTGAAAGAAAGTAGCCGGGAATGACCACGATCAGGAAAAATGCCCAGCTGATAAGCGTAAAAACTTTCATAAACCTCCCGCCTTGCCCCGGGTAAGAGCGCACATAAAGCCTGTAATTGATGACCGAGGCGAGGGAACCGATGACGGAGCACAGACCTGCCGTATCCACACCGTACAGGAGGGCGGCCAGATTATCGGTAAAAGGGTAAAGGACAATGGAAGCCGGTACGTTGGAGATGATCTGGCTCAAACCGATCCCCCAGAAATACTCGTGGCCGGCAACGGCGTTGGTAAGAAAGTGCGAGATCGTCTTGTTCGCAGTGATCTGCGATGAAAAGACAAAGAAACAGAAGAAGGTGACCAGCAGAACATAGTCCGTTTTCCTCAGTACGGCGCGGTCAAAAAGCAGAATAACGGCGAGAACGATCCCGGCGGCAGCCAGCCAATACGGTGTTCGGGAGACGACCGTTGCAACAGTCAGCGCAAACAGCCCAACGTAGATAATTCTGTGCTTTTTCCGCTCCGGCTTCCATGCTTCTCCGGAGCTTCCGAGCAAAGAGATTTTTTCGTGAGGGTCCTTTCGATACAGAAAGAAGATGAACCCGCCGAGAAGAATTGCGGAGGAGAGCCACAGCGGCAGCATATGAAGCATAAACTTTCCGGCGGAAATGCCGGACTGCTCAAACAGAAACAGGTTCTGCGGACTGCCAAAAGGGGTCAGCAAGGAACCGCGGATCGCCGCTATATTTTCCATTGAGATGACCGGCAGGATATACGGTTCTTTTTTTGCCGTGCGGAAGAGAAGGATCGTCAGCGGCACGAAAACGATCAGCGATACATCGTTCGTCACGAACATGGAGGAAAAGAACACACCGAAAATTAAAAAGAACGAGATCCCGACCATGGAAGTGATCTTTTCGGAAAACCTCAAAACCGGCTGAAAAATGTTTTCTTTTTTGAAACCCTCCAGCACCGTCAGCATCATGAAAAGGATCGCCAGAGTGTGCCAGTCGATGCTCCTGAGCGTTTCAACGCCGGGTTTTGAAAGAAAGAGCGATAGACATGCCATCAAAACCGATATTGTGAGCATAAGCTCTTTTTTCAGCAGACAAAGTATCTTTCTCATAGTTGATCCGCCCGCTCCCATGATTTGTATGCAAAGAAAATGCCGGAGATCAAACCCGGCGCAGCGGGTTCAATTTGGAAAGGAAAAACAACACCATCGGTCGATCGGACACCGCTTGCGGCGGCGGATGACCTCATGGTGTTGTTTTGACGTGGTGGAGGCGAGGAGAGTTGAACTCCTGTCCGAAAACGCTTCAAAGGGAACTTCTCCGGGCGCAGACGCTTGTTTTGGGATTCCGCATCCCTGTTTCCCTCGTTACCGGCCAAACGTCAAGACGGCAAGTCGGGTAGCTTCATTATGCATGGCGCGCTCAAAGCTTTGCGCGCTCACGTCCGCCTCTCATCGACGCCCCGCTTCCGGGCCGAGGCACTCCCGGAGGGGACGGGTCACGGCTTAAGCCGCGGCCAGAGCAACGTTATCGTTGTTCTTTAATTTATAATTGCCCATTTTAAGGATGGTAGGCGCATCCGCCCGCTATTCCAATCTCCGCATCCCCGTCGAAACCGGTACGCCCCCGAATCGCCATCATTTCTGCGGAAATGATGGAACCGCCGCTTTGCGGCGAGGCGATTTTCAGGGGGAACCATGTTCCCCCTGAAAGACCCCTTCTTTTTGAAATAAGGAATAAGTCTGAATAAAAACTTCCTTAGACAAAAAGAATGCCTGTTGGGGATAAGCTGGGGAATAAGGATGATTACCTTATACCTTAGTTGCTTTTATCTTTTCTTCGGCTCGGGATATTCCTCGCCGAAGGTCTCCACGGTGACCTTTTTCATGACCTGCGGCTCCATGGGGCGGTCGTTGCGGTCGGTGCGCGTGCCGGCAATCTGGTCAACGACCTCGATGCCCTCGGTAACGGCGCCGAACGCGGCGTACTGCCCGTCGAGATGCGGGGCGTCCTCATGCATGATGAAGAACTGGCTTCCGGCGCTGTTGGGGTACATGGAACGCGCCATGCTCAAAACGCCGCGCTTGTGCTTGAGATCGTTCTTGAAGCCGTTGCCGCGGAACTCGCCGTAAATGTGGTAGCCGGGGCCGCCCATGCCGGTGCCTTCCGGGTCGCCGCCCTGGATCATGAATCCGGGGATGACGCGGTGGAAGATCAGCCCGTCATAAAAGCCCTTGTTGATGAGGGAGATGAAGTTGCGAACGCTCTCCGGCGCGATCTCGGGGTAAAGCTCGGCTTTGATAACGCCGCCGTTTTCCATTTCGATGGTCACAACAGGATTCATTCTTTGAAATTCCTTTCTTTCATGGCGCGGTCCATGTCCCGCTTCGCATTGCGCTCGGCGTCCGAATCGCGCTTGTCGTACAGCTTTTTGCCCTTGCAGAGGCCGAGCTCCACTTTGACGCGGCTGTCCTTGAAGTACAGCGAGAGCGGCACGAGCGCCACGCCGTCCTGCGCCACGCGCTCGCCGAGCTTGCGAATCTCCCGCTTGTGCATCAGCAGCCGCCGGGTGCGCACCGGGTCGCGGTTGAAGATGTTGCCCTTTTCGTAAGGGCTCACATGCATGCCGCGCACGAAGAGCTCGCCTTCGCGGATCGTGCAGTAGCTGTCCTTCAGATTCACCTGCCCGGCACGGATGGATTTTACCTCCGTTCCGAACAGCTCGATGCCCGCTTCAAAGCGTTCCAGCACAAAGTAGTCGTGGAACGCCTTGCGGTTGGAAGCGATCTCCTTGATCCCTTCTTTTTTCGGCATGGCCTTCCACCTCCTCCGCCTTGGCAGTAAAAGTATTATACCATGCCTGTCAAGAGCGAAAAAGAGAGAATTTCACCGCCCGTGCGCGGCAAGCCGGGAAAGCGCCTCGCGAGATATGTAAACGCCGCTCGCCGGGCGCGCGAGCAGCAGGCTCTCCTCCCGCCCGGCGATGATTTCAATCTCCAGCGCGCCCCAGTCGGCCTCCCCGAGCGCGGCGAACACGAGCCTTTTGGCGTCGGAAAGCCCCGGATGCCCAGGCACGCGCAGTGCGAGCGTCTGAGCGTTTTCTGCGTTTTTCTGCATAAACAGCCTCCCAAAGAACGTTTTTCCCCATTATACGCCCCTCCGCCGCCGATAAATAGTGAAAAAAGCTGGAAAAGCGGCGGCGGCCGTGGTAAAATACCTTGTTATAAAATGCCTCCGCGCCGCGGAAAAGGAGATCGTGGTTATGGATTATACGGAAAAAAAGCTGCGCCGCCTCAACACCTATGAGGGGATTATTATAAACGTCGGGCTCGACCGCGTGCGCCTGCCGGACGGCTCGGAGGCGTTCCGCGAGATTGTGGAGCATCCGGGCGGGGCGTGCATCCTCCCGGTGGACGGCGAGGGCAACGCCTACTGCGTGCGCCAGTACCGCTATCCCATCGGCGAGCACCTGCTTGAAGCGCCCGCCGGTAAGCTCGAACGCGGGGAAGACCCGCTCGTGTGCGCCGCGCGCGAGCTCGGCGAGGAGACCGGCTTCACCGCCGGACGCATCGTGCCGCTCGGCGTGTATCATTCGTCTCCCGGCTTTTCGAGCGAGCGGCTGTATATCTATCTTGCGCTCGATCTCTCCCGCGGGGAGGCACACCCCGACGAGGGCGAATTCCTCGATCTTGTAAAACTCCCGTTTTCCGACCTGCTCGCCATGGTGAAGCGCGGCGAGATTTCCGACGGCAAAACCGCCATCGCGGTGCTGCAGGCGGAGCACATCCTCGCCGGGGAGTAAGACTTGCGTTTTTCCCGGCGCTATGGTAAAATCGCCATGTATCTATGGGCACAGGCAGACAGAAGCCCTGGATGCGCATCAGGAGGAGTCAACACTTGGAAAGATATAGAATCAGAGGCGGCAACCGGCTGCACGGCGAAGTGGAGATCAGCGGCGCGAAGAATGCGGCGGTAGCCATCATCCCGGCGGCACTCATGGTAAACGGCAAATGCCGCATCGAAAACCTGCCACAGATCAGCGACACCGAGGCGCTGCTGCTCATTCTCGAATCGCTCGGCGCGAAGGTGGAAATGATCGACCGCTCCACCGTGGAGATCGACGCGACAAACGCCACCTGGATGGGTGCAGACTATGACCGTATGCGCAAAATCCGCGCCTCATACTATTTTGTCGGCTCGATGCTCGGCCGGTTCGGCATTGCCCGCACGACGATGCCGGGCGGCTGCAACTTCGGCGTCCGGCCGATCGACCAGCACGTCAAGGGCATGAATGCCCTCGGCGCGGAGGTCGATATTTCCGATTTCATCACCGCGCACGTCCCCGGCGGACGGCTGCGCGGCGCGAGCGTATATCTCGATAAGGTTTCCGTCGGCGCAACGATGAACATCATGATCGCCGCCGTGCTCGCCGAGGGACGCACGATCATCGAAAACGCGGCGCGCGAGCCGCACATCGTGGATCTTGCGAACTTCCTCAACTCCATGGGCGCGGACGTGCGCGGCGCCGGTACGGATACCATCAAGGTCAACGGCGTGGAGCAGCTCCACGGCGGCACCTACACCATCATCCCCGACCAGATCGAGGCCGGCACTTATATGGCCGCCACTGCCGCCGTCGGGGGAGAAGTCCTGATCAAAAACGTTATCCCCAAGCACCTCGACTGCATCACCGCGAAGCTGCGCGAAATGGGCGTCACGGTGGAGGAATACGGCGAATCCGTTCTCGTCCGCTCGACGGGACGGCTCCGCCGCGCCAACGTAAAGACCCAGCCGTACCCCGGCTTCCCGACCGATATGCAGCCGCAGATCGGCGTGGCGCTTTCGGTGGCGGAGGGCACAAGCGTCATCACCGAGGGCGTTTGGGATCATCGGTATAAATACATCAACGAGCTGCGCAAAATGGGCGCGGCTGTGACCGTGGACGGCCGCGTGGCGGTCGTTGAGGGCGTGGAAACGCTGCGCGGCGCTTCCGTGGACGCCTGCGATCTTCGCGCCGGCGCGGCGATGGTCATCGCCGGGCTCTGCGCCAAGGGCGTTACGCTCGTGGAGGATATCCAGTTTATCGAGCGCGGCTACGAAAACTTCGTCGGCAAGCTGCGCCTTCTCGGCGCGGACATCCGCATTATCGACGAGCCGGACGGCACGGAGCGGGATACCGCCGCCGCAGGATGAATTTCGTTTCCTTCGCCAGCGGCTCGAGCGGCAACTGCTATCTACTCACCGAGGGACGCACGGCGGTGCTGATCGACGCGGGCATTTCCCTGCGCCGCATCAAGACCGGTCTTGCGCGCCGCTCGCTCACGCCGGACGATTTGGCGGGTGTTCTCATCACGCACGAGCACACCGACCATACGGCGGGGCTCACGATGCTGCTGAAGCATCATAAAAATGTAAAAGTCTACGCGCCGCAGACCGTCGCGCACGCGCTTGAGCGCGCTGCGGCGGGCATCGAAGAGCGCCTCGTTCCGATCCCGGTCGGGGAGAGCGTCGCGCTGAAGAATTTCACGCTCACCGCTTTTCCGACAATGCACGACACGCCCGAGAGCGTAGGATATGTATTGGCGGGGGAAAACGCCCGCTTTGGCGTCTGTACCGACACCGGCTGCGTGACGGCGGAGATGCTCGACGCGCTCGCCGGATGCGATGCGGCGGTGATCGAGGCAAACCATGATATCGACATGCTGCGCACCGGGCGCTACCCGGTCTATCTCAAGCGCCGCATTCTCTCGGAGCGCGGCCACCTCTCGAACGAGGACTGCGCAAAGTTCGCCTGTGCTCTGGCCAAAACCGGGGTGAAGACCTTCGTGCTCGGCCATCTGAGCCGGGAGAATAACCGCCCGCGTCTGGCCGAGACCGCCGTGCGCGAAGCGCTCGACGGCGAGGGCTTTTCCGCGGTGACGCTGTGCGTCGCCCCGGCGGAGGGCGATCTGGAGCTGGAGGTAACGCCGTGCTGCGCGTCCAACTGATCTGCACCGGCAAGCTCAAGGAGAGCTTTTATGCCGCCGCGTGCGAGGAATACAATAAACGCCTGCAGCGCTACTGCGCGCTGGATATTATCGAGCTTCCGGAGACCGGCGACATAAAGCGCGACGGCGCGGCGATGCTCGCACGCATCGGCTCCGGCGCATTCGTTGTTGCCATGTGCATTGAAGGGAAGGGCTATTCCAGCGAAGAGCTCGCCTCGCTCATGGCGCAGTGCGCCGTGCAGGGGAGAAGCCGCGTGTGCTTTCTCATCGGCGGCTCGGACGGGCTTTCGGACGAGGTGAAGCGCGCCGCGGACATCCGCATTTCCATGTCGCGCATGACGTTTCCGCACCATCTCGCGCGGGTCATGGTTTTGGAGCAGATTTACCGCGCCTTCAACATCAACGAGGGCGGGAAATATCATAAATAAAACATGCGGGGCGACCCGCGGGGAGACATCATGGAAGAAACCGGAAAAGCATCGGCGGAGTGGGGGCGTCAGCTCCCCGGCGATCTTTACGAGCGCTGGCCCAAGGACGAAGCGGGTCAGCCGGAGCCGCCCGTTTATCTCTGCCATTGCAAGGGCATCGACATGGACGAGACAATGCTCGTCTCGCGGCTGGAGGCGTTCGGCATCCCGTGCCTGCGCCAGTACCCCAACGATGGACAATTCGGCAAGCTGATCCTTGGCATCAGCGGCTCGGGCGTTGACATTTTCGTTCCCGCCTCGGTGTGGGAGGACGCCTGCGAGCTGATCCGGGAGAGCGACGATGAAACGGAGGAAGAACAATGACTTGGCGGGAAACTTATGAAAAATGGCTCAACAGCCCGGCGCTGAGCGAAGAGGAATGGAAAGAGCTCGACGCCATCCGCGACGATCCCAAGGAGATCGAGGACCGGTTTTATGCGCCGCTCGTTTTCGGCACCGCCGGACTGCGCGGCATTATGGGTCTCGGCACGAACCGCATGAACATCCACGTCATCCGCCACGCGACGCAGGCATTTGCCGAGCTGATCGTAGCCGAGGGCGCGGAGGCGATGAAGCGCGGCGTGTGCGTCTGCCACGACTGCCGCAACAACGGCGTGGCGTTCGCCCGCGAAGCCGCCGCGATCATGGCCGCGAACGGCGTGCACGTGCGCATTTTTGAATCCCTGCGGCCCACGCCGGAGCTGAGCTTTGCCATCCGGCACTATGGCGCGGAGGCCGGCATCAACGTTACGGCCAGCCACAACCCCAAGGAATACAACGGCTATAAGGTCTACTGGTCGGACGGCGCACAGCTGCCGCCCCAGCACGCCGCTGAGATTGCCCGCCGCATGGAGAATTCCGACATTTTCCGCGCGCCCCACAGCATGGATTTCGACGAGGCCGTCGAAAAAGGCCTCATCGAGTGGATGGGCGAGGAGACCGACGAGGCGTTCCTCCAGAATGTCGAGGCGCAGGCCATCAACCGCGACATCGTCGCGAAGGTCGCCGACGATTTCCGCGTGGTGTATACGCCGTTCCACGGCTGCGGCTGGAAGCTTGTTCCGGAAGCGCTGCACCGCCTGGGCGTGAAGCACCTCTACCCCGTGAAGGAGCAGATGGTGCTCGACGGCAACTTCCCCACCGTGAAGAGCCCCAACCCCGAAAACCCGGAGGGCTTCTATCTCGCCATCGACCTTGCCAAGGAGGTAGACAGCGACCTCATCATCGGCACGGACCCGGACAGCGACCGCATCGGTGTTCTGGCGCGGCGCAACGGGGAATACATCCCCATCACCGGCAACCAGATGGGCTGCCTGCTGCTCGATTACATCATCAACGCCCGCCGCGCCGCCGGCACAATGCCGGAGCACCCCGCGGCGCTGAGCACGATCGTCTCCACAACGATGGTGCAGCGCATCTGCGAGACGAACGACGTTCACTTTGAAGCAACGTTCACCGGCTTCAAATTCATGGCGGAAAAGCTTGCCGAATATAAGGAAAAGGGCAATTACGAGTACATCCTGGCCTTTGAGGAAAGCTACGGCTACATGATGGGCGACTATGTCCGCGATAAGGACGCTGTGACTGCCTCCATGATGGCTGCGGAGATGGCGGCGTACTATTACGACCGCGGCATGACGCTCATCGACGCGATCGACGAGCTCTACAACAAATACGGCTTCTACAGCGAAGAGACCGTGAACCTCTTCATGTACGGCGTGGACGGTCTCGGCGAGATGCGCGCGCTCATGGCTTCGCTGCGCCAGACGCCCCCGGCGGAGGTCGGCGGCACGCCGGTCACCCGCGTGCGCGACTACCAGACCGGCGATGTGGTGATCCCCGGCCTCGGTGTCGTGGAAAAGACGCCGATCGTCGGCAGCAATGTGCTGTTCTTTGAGCTGAGCGACGGCTCGGCGCTCGTTGTCCGCCCGTCCGGCACGGAGCCGAAGATCAAAATGTATGTCCTGGCGAGAGGCGCCAGCGCCGAAGAGGCCAAGGCGAGAAAAGATCGCTATGCCGCCTTTGCGCGCTCCCTCGCCGAGAAGAAATAAACGCAACACCACACAATAAACCAGCAAACGAACCCACCGAAATTTCTTTGGAAACGGAGGTTTATCCCATGAAAAGAAAGATCGCATTTCTGTTGGCGCTGCTCATGGCGGCGAGCGTTCTCGCCGGCTGCGGCGGAAACAAGACCTGGACCGGCAAGCACGAGGTGGAGATTACCGTGAACAACTACGGCACCATCCGGCTCGAGGTGGACGCGGACAGCGCCCCCAAGACGGCGTCCCAGTTCCTCAATCTCGCCAAGAAGGGCTTTTACAACAACCTGACCATCTACCGCGTCATCAACGGCTTCGCCATTTATGGCGGCTGCCCGAACAAGAACGGTACCGGCACGTCGGGCTCGGCCGTGGAGGGCGAATTTACCTCCAACGGCTTCAACAACCCGCTTTCCATGACGCGCAGCGCCATCGGCATGGCGCGCGGCACGGATAAGAACAGCGGCACCTGCCAGTTCTTTATTCTGCAGAACGATGCAACGTATCTCGACGGCGATTTCGCCGTGTTCGGCTACGTTGTGAGCGGCATGGATATCGTTGACCAGATCGCCGCGAGCGTGCAGGTCACCGGCGCGGACGGCTTCATCGCCGAGGCCAACCAGCCGGTCATTACGAGCGTCAAGGTATTCGGCTGAGACGCATAAAACAGCCCGCGGACGCATTGCGCTCTCGTGGGCTGTTTGTTTTCAGGAGGTCAACCGTTTTTGAAAAAGCTCATTTCCTGTATCCTTGCTTTACTGCTGCTCTCCACGGCGGCGTTCGCCGTGCCGGGGGACAGCTGCGTTGTGCTCGGCGAAGAGCTTACGCTCGGCGAGACCGACGGTATATTCACCGCGCTCGGCGTCGAGCGCGGCACGGCGATGGAGCTGACGCTCTCCCGGACGGACGCGGAGACGTATTTCTCCGATGTACCGGAAAAGGCGGCGTCCGTCGGCGTATTTGTCCGCATCCGCTCCGGCGGCGAGGGGCTTTCGCTCTCGCTTTCCAACATCACCGGCGCGGAGACCGCCATTGCCGCGGCGCTCACCGCCGCCGGGGTGACGGACGCGGAGATCGTCGCCGCCGCGCCGGAGGAAACCGGCGCGCTTGCCATGCTGCCCGCCGTATATAAGGCATATGAAACGCTCACGTGCGTTGCTCTTGTTCCGGAAGCGAAGGAAGCCGCCGCCGCGGCGCTGCGCGAGGCCGACGAGCTCTCCGGTGAGATTGATGCCTCAAAGCTCGAAGAACTGCTCGGCACTATGACCGGCTTTTTCGATGAGCTCTCCGCGCTCTCCGACGACGAGCTGCGCGAGCGCATCCGCTCCCTTGCCGCCGAGCGCGGCATAACGCTCAACGACGCGCAGACGCAGCAGCTCGCCGACCTTTTCCGTAAGATCCAGAGCCTCGGCGGCTCGGGACTTGCCGAGCGCATGCAGGATCTGCCCGAAACGGTGGAGAAGATCCACGAGACCGGCGAAAACGCCCTGTCCACCGCCGGAACGGTGTGGGACAGTGTCCGCGGCTTTCTTCAGCGCGTCGGCAAAACGCTCTCCGCGCTCTTCGGAGACTGAACGAAATTACTACAGAGAGGATAAATACCATGTCTGACTACATCATTGCGACTTCTTCCACCTCCGACCTGCCGCGCACGTGGCTGGAGGAGCACAATATCCCGTTCATTGCGTATTCCTACACCGTGAACGACGAGCCCCGCGAGGACGACTGCCGCGAGGAGACCCGCGCCGCGGTATATGCCGGTATGCGCCGGGGCGATAAGCTGCACACCTCCATGATCAACGAGTTTGTCTACTACGATTTTCTCAAGACGTTCCTCGACGAGGGGAAGGACGTGATCTTCCTCGATATGTCGCAGAAGATGTCGGTCTCTTTCGTCAACGCGAACAAGGCCGCAGACAAGCTGCGCGCCGAGTTCCCCGAGCGGCGGCTCTATGTGATGGACACGCTCTGCATCTCCGGCGGTCTGGGTCTGCTCGTGATGAACATGGTGTGCCGCAAGGAAGCCGGCGCTGGCTTTGACGAGGTCGTCGCCTGGGGAGAGGAGAACAAGCTCCGCATCGCCCACCGCTTCACCGTGGACGATCTCAACTATCTCAAGGAGGGCGGCCGCGTTTCGAACAGCGCCGCGCTCGTCGGCTCGATCCTGGATATCAAGCCCGTGCTGTATGTGCCCGACGCCGGTACGCTCGACGTGGCGCAGAAGGTGCGCGGCCGCAAAGCGGCGCTGCGCGCCATCCGTGACGGTATCCTGCACGATTTCAGCGAGTGCGACCCGACCGGCACGGAGATCCACATCCTGCAGGCGGACTGCGTCGCCGACGCCGAATGGGTGCGCGACGAGATCCGCAAAGCATATCCCCAGGTCGGCGAGATCACGATCACGGCGCTCGGCGTCGTCATCGGCGCGCACTGCGGCCCCGGCCTGCTGACGGTGTTCTACCTCTGCAACGGCCGCCAGCCCAAATAAAAAAAGCATTCCGGGCGGGGCGGATATCGCCCCGCCCGTCCATATTTCTGTGAAAGAGAGAACGTACTATGCCGGAAGAGAACATGCGCATCGAACACGATTCCATGGGCGAGATCGCTGTCCCCGCGGATAAATACTGGGGCGCGCAGACCGAGCGCAGCCGCCGGAATTTCCCCGCCGGAGCGGGACATGAAATGATGCCGGAGGAAATCCTCCGCGCCTTTGCCATTTTGAAAAAGGCGGCGGCGGAGGCCAACCGCGCGCTCGTGTCGCAGCGGATGACCGAAGAAAAGTGCGCCGCCATATCGCGCGCGTGCGATGAGATTTTGGCCGGGCAGCTCGACGGCAATTTCCCGCTCGTCACATTCCAGACCGGCAGCGGCACGCAGTCGAACATGAACGTCAACGAGGTCGTGGCAAACCGCGGCAACGCCATTGCCGGAAAGAAGCTTCTCCACCCGAACGATGATGTGAACATGTCGCAGTCCTCGAACGACACGTTCCCGACGGCGATGCACATTGCCGCCGTCATCGCGCTGGAGGAACACCTTCTCCCGGCGTGCGAGCGCTTTGTCCAGACGCTCCGGCGGCTGGAATCGGAGAACGGGGATGTGCTGAAGGTCGGGCGCACGCATCTGCAGGACGCCGTGCCGCTTCGCTTCTCGCAGGAGATCTCCGGCTGGCGCGCGAGCGTAGAAACGGATATCGGGCTGCTGCGCGCCGCCGTGGAACCGCTGCGCGCGCTCGCTCTCGGCGGAACCGCCGTCGGCACGGGGCTGAACGCCCCGGCGGGCTTCGCCGCGCTCTCTGCCGAGCGCATCAGCGCGCTGAGCGGCCACAAATTCGTGACGGCGGAGAATAAGTTCCACGCGCTCACGTCGCGCTCGGAGCTCGTGTTCGCCCATGGCGCGCTCAAGGCGCTCGCGTGCGACATGATGAAAATTGCCAACGATGTCCGCTGGCTCGCCTCCGGGCCGCGCTGCGGGCTGGGCGAAATCTTCATCCCCGAAAACGAACCCGGCTCGTCCATCATGCCGGGAAAAGTCAACCCCACGCAATGCGAGCAGGTCACGATGACGGCGGTGCAGGTCATGGGCAACGATACCGCCGTGGGTCTTGCCGCATCGCAGGGAAACTTTGAGCTGAACGTATTCCTGCCGGTGTGCATTTATAACTTTTTGCAGTCCGTGCGGCTCCTTTCGGCCTCCATTGCGTCCTTTGATGCGCGGTGCGTCTCCGGCATCCGCGCGAACCGCGAGAAGATGGCGGAGAACATGGAGCGCTCGCTCATGCTCGTCACGGCGCTCACGCCGCACATCGGTTATGAGCGCGCCGCCGAGGTGGCAAAGCTTGCGCACCGCGAAAATCTCACGCTGCGCGAGAGCTGCCTCCGCCTTGGATACATGACGGGCGAGGCGTTTGACGCGGCGTACCGCCCCGAGAAAATGGTCTGAGAAACATGGATCGAAACAAACGCGAAAAGCTCAAGCGCCAGGCAACGGCCGCCGCGGTCGCCACCGTGGCGAGCGCGAGCGTAATGGTCGGCGGCATCCTGCCGGACGACGGCGTTTTTGATGACGGCGCGGAGGATTTTCCGACGCCCATCGTTGAGACCGTGCCGCTTCGCGGCGCTGGCGGCGACGCGCCCGAAACGCAGGCCGAAGCCGCCGCTGAGAGCGAAGAGGAAAAGAAAAAGGCGCAGCGCGCGGCGGCGTGGTTTGCCCGCCTGCCGTTCGGCGCGCGCGTGCTCGTCGCCGCCGGGATCGGGGGTGCGGCATGGCTCACGGCCTCGGGCGCAAGCGCTCTCCTTGCCGCGGCGCTGCCTACGGCGGCCGCCGCGGTGCTCGGCTGGGGGCTCACGGTGCTCGCCCTCGCCGCGGGTCTTGCGGCTTTTGTCAAGGCGTTCTTCCCGGAGAAAAAGCTGCGGGACATCGTGAAAAAGAAAAACCTCTGGTGGCTGCTCGGCGGTGCGGCGGCGCTC
>ENA-UONY01000888-UONY01000888.1-human-gut-metagenome-genome-assembly--contig:-CS9-NODE-888-length-30571-cov-17.052104_pt1 | contig 30571 bp, 25 predicted proteins | sample MGYA00242465_ERZ724012 | MGnify/ENA metagenome assembly ERZ724012 | reverse complement strand
TGAGATGGCAGTTCTGGAGCTCGTCTGATCCTGCTCTGACTGTTTGATACAGTAATAAAAGCCCTTTCCCAGCAATGGGAGAGGGCTTTTTTGCGCTTTTCAGCCGTTTTTGGCATGTTCCCGGAAATTTGCTTTGCTTTTGACTCGGAAACCATCAAAACGCCCAAAAACTCGACCTAATTTTCTGCTGTTTCGTCACTTGACACGATAGGGGGGGGGGGGAGAATGGAAAAAATGGGCACTTTTTCTCATGGTGCCCGGAAAAAGGCGAAAACGGAGGACAAAAACAATGCGAAAAAAGAGTTTGCGGTTCATCAGTGCGGCCCTTGCGGTGAGCATGATGGCTTCCACTCTGCCCGTGGGTGCATTCGCGCTGGAAGTGGGTGCGGGTGAAACCACTGCGGCGGTGAGTGAGCAGAAAGCGGCAACGCCTTGTCATCTGGATGGCGGCAAAACGATTGGTGAGACATTCGTTGAAACATACGGCACAGTTTATACTCTGAGCGGTAACTATACACAGGGCATTACCATTGAAACGAAGCAGGATATCACCATCAATATTGATGGTGAGGTAACAATTACAGGCGTTGCCAAATTTCTGGATGTCACAGGTACTGGTAAGGTGACCATCAACGGCACAAAAGATGGTGTGGACCAGAAAATCAAGATGACGACCGATTGCAACGTGATGAACACTGGGGATACAGGAGTGGTGTATCTGGAGGCCGCAGGTGCAGACGTTACATGCAACGGTGGCGATTACTACAGCAAGGAAACGAGCGAAGTCAATTCAACATATTCCGTGTTTTGCGTAAAGGACGGTTCCTTAAAACTGAATGAAGTCACAGCAGAAGCTGGTGAGCGCACTCATGTAATTGATTGTGGAGGAAATAGCTCGGCGAGCGTTGAGATTCATGGAGGGAATTTTAAAGCATCTGGAATTAATAGTGGAGGGATTGACTGCAGAGGCAAGGGAAGTGTGTCCATCTACAATGCAAAGGTGGAGAGTGGAAATTATGTGCTTGCAGTCGGCGGTTCGAGTGCAGAGTTAAAGATTTATAATAGTACCGTTGTGGGAGAGAATGAAAACTCTTGCGTTACGGTACAATCTGGCGGTTCTTTCTGGGCAGAAAACTGCGAGTTTACATCCGTTGGAAATCGAAACTACAACGGCGGGCTCCTTTATATGCTGAGCGGCAAAGCGACGATCAAGGACAGCAATTATGTCGCAGAACGGAACAGTGTAACTGGTATTCTTGCCCAATACTTGGCCTTTGCATTCTTGAATGGCCCCCATAAGCTGACCGTTGAAAATACAAAAATCAAGGGCTGCGAAAAGGCATTAAGCTTTGGATATGATCCGGATGGTTCGGACATTAAACTGAAAAATGTGACCTTTGAGGACAACAAAACTGATATTTACCTGAGCAACGACAGCAGTACTCCTACCAACGCACCACAGGTGGAGCTGGACAAAGGCACGAAGGACACTGCTGGTGCGATTACGGTTGAAGTGGAGAACCCGGCTAATGGCGTGCAGATCACCACAAAGACCACGGACGAAGACTACCAGCAGAACCTGAAGCTGGCCAGCAAAAACGATGGCTGGCTGATTGGCTACAAGAAGGATGCGGACGGCGAGTACCGCTACCTGACCAAGCGTGAGGGTGACAACTACTTCGGCCTTAACACCATCAACGCCACTGCCACGACCGGCGAAGGCGACAATGCAACTACGCTGGAATCCTATGCGCAGCTCACAGAGGGAACTCCGGTGAAGCTGACTGCTGATATCCCGGGGGGCAAACCGTGCACCGGCTGGAAGGTGGAAAAAATTGCAGCCGAGGGTGTGACCGAGGTGCATGATGCAGGCGTGATCAAGTATGACCCCGAAAACCCCGAGACCGCGACCCTGACCATGCCGGACTACGACATTTTCGTGACCGCTGAGTACGAAGAAGGCGCCACCGTTGACCCCGGCACGGGTGACAGCGACTACGGCGGAGACATCGCGGCCGGTGTGGTCATCGGCGGCATTGCGGCGGTTGGCGCCTACGAAGTGGGCACCGGCCTGTACCGCATCCTCGCCATGGATGATGTGGCCATGCCCACGAACCGCATTGCCCTTGCAAAGCTGCTGTGGGAGCGCGCCGGGAAACCTGAGCCCGAGAGCACTGCGCTCTACAGCGATATCAGCGCCGAGGATACCGACGCCCAGAAGGCCGCCCGCTGGGCCGTGGAGCAGGAACTGCTCAACGATGCAGAGGATGGCAAGTTCCACCCCGCTTTCCCCGTGAGCAAGCTGCGCGTCTGCCTGACCTGGGAGAACGCAAAACAGAAGGGCCTGTTTGATTAAACCCAAAGCAAAGAGCTGAAAGTGCCGCCGCACGCGATACCGTGCGGCGGCACTTTTTGGTGTGTGTTTCTCGTTTTCAGGTGTTGGCATTGCGCGGCCGCCGTGGTATACTGACAATAGCGCAGTCTGGGCTTTGGCTCGGCAATTTTCTGCGAAGGGAGGGACCGCAGTTGAAAAACCTCATGTGCCGCTGGGCGGCACTGGCCTGTGTGCTGTTGTGCCTTGCGCTGGCCGGCTGCAGCGCGCTGCCCGGCGAACGCGCCCAGGTGGAAGAACTGCTCCGCGCGCCGAAGCTTTCCGGCGATTACGGCGACGTGCAGACGGCCCTGAACGACTGGCTGGGGGAGAGCGCTCAGCTCAAATACCCCATGCAGGGGGAACTGCTCTCGCCCTTCCTTTTGCAGGACCTGGACGGCGACGGCCAGATGGACGCCGCCGTGCTCTACACCACGGCCCAGAGCACCAACGTGTGCATCGCCATCCTGCAAAAGACCGACGCGGACGGCTGGCAGGTGCGCCAGAACGTGGAGGGCCTTTCCGACACGGTGGAAAGCGTGGGCCTGGCCCAGCTGCAGCCCGGCGACGGCGCACAGCTGGTGGTGGGCTATCTGTCCGCCCAGGGCGACCACTATCTGGCCGTGTATTCCTACGCCCAGAACCAGCTCTCCACCATTCTGGAACAGCAGTATGAGCAGTATCTGGTGGAGGACATCACCGGCGGCGGCAATCAGGACCTGATCCTCATGTCCACGCTGGAAGACGGCGGCGTGCAGATCGAGTTGCTCACCGTGGACAAAGAGGGTTCCTTCCAGCAGGTGGCCGTCATGGGCCTTTCGGCCAACCGCTTCTCGGGCTGCGCCTCGGTGGCGGCGGGCATGGGCGCGGACGGCAGGCACTATCTGGTGCTGGACGGCTGGACCGGCATCTCCGGCAACAACCTTGCCAGCGTGCTGCTGTATTTCGACGAGGAGACCCAGCAGATGGTGCCCGCCACCCAGATCAGCACCGAGCGGCTCTATAATGCGTCCCTGCGCAACGTGTCCACGCTGGTGAGCCAGGACCTGGACGACGACGGCATCGTGGAGATCCCCACCCAGCCGGACGAAGCGGGCCTGCTGAACATGAGCCAGAGCCGCCGCATGGACTTCATCGTCTGGATGGACTACACCAGCCCGGAGCCCAAAAAGAGCTTCGGCCTGCTGGACGAGGAGACCAACTGCTACATCGAGCTGCCCATGGAGTGGGAGGGCAACCTCAAGCTCACCGACAGCGAACAATACGACGGCGCGGTGGAGCTGCGCACCCTGGACGAAGACCAGCTGGTGATGACCGTGCGGCTGGCCCGCACCACCTCCAGCTCCAAGGGCTGGACAAGGCTGGGCATCGTGGCGTCCCGCCAGATGCAGGCAAAGCTGGCCCCGGATGTGGAGATCGCCGACAAGGATTACCGCCTTTCCAAGGCATTGCATCTGCTCAACTGATAGAACGGAGGAATGGTACATGGTACGAGTGCTTGTGGTGGAAGATGAAGCCAATATCCGCGAGATGATCGCGCTGAACCTGCGTCTTGCAGGCATGGAAGCGGTGGAAGCGGAGAGCGCGGAAGCCGCGCTGCCGCTGCTGGAACAGAAGCCGGGCTGCGACGCCGCCATTCTGGACGTGATGCTGCCGGGCATGAACGGCTTCTCGCTGTGCGAGACCATCCGCCGCACCGACCAGAAGATCGGCATCATCATCCTCAGCGCCAAAGGGCAGGAGCAGGATAAAATTCGCGGCCTGTCCATTGGTGCCGATGACTATATGACCAAGCCTTTCAGCGTCAGCGAGCTGCTGGCCCGCGTGGAGGCGCTCTGCCGCCGCGTCAGCCGCAGCACCGGCGGCGAGGAAAAGGGCGGCAGCCTGGGCATGCTCACCAGCGGCGATTTCGTGCTGGACGAGAACCGCCGCGTGCTGCTGAAGGCAGGCCAGCCCATCGAACTGACCCAGGTGGAGTTCCAGATCATGGAGCTGTTCTTCCGCAACCCCGGCATCGCGCTGGTGCGCGAGAAGATTTTGAAGGGCGTGTGGGGCGAGAACTACTTCGGTGATGTGAAGATCGTGGATGTGAACATCCGCCGCCTGCGCATGAAGGTGGAAGACGAGCCCAGCCACCCGGCCCATATCCTCACGGTGTGGGGCTACGGCTACCGCTGGGAGGAGTGACCTCTGCCCCTGCTGCGGCGGCGGCTGCCGTTTGCCATCCAAGCCTCTTCCTGTGAAAAGGGGACAGCGGAGCGTCCGCAGGCGTTCCGCTGTCCCAAACTTAAAAATTATTTTTCCGCTATTGATGCGCAGAGCAGCGCGGCGCGCATTCCCAATCGTCCGTTCCCAGCCATTGCCGCGCAGCGGTGCTGCGGGGGAAGTTTCTGCCCACCGCAAGCGGGCTGGACGCTCCGCTGGGCCAGAGGCAGGGAGGGGTGTTCCGACTCCCCCCTCCCTACCTCTGGACTCCACCCACCCCGCAACGGGAAAGGGGCTGCACGCCCCTTTCAGACCCCAAGGCAGAAGTCGAAGCGGAAAAATGCTAGCCGCTTCGCTCAGACGGGTTGCGGTGCCCAGCGTCCACTTCGTGCCTTGAGCGGCACTCGTGTCCTGCTGACCGCTGCCCCAACAGCTCCTCCCTGTATCCGCCGCTGGCGGCGGTCGTCGCCGTTGCACTTTTTTCTCGCTTCTCCGATTTGAAGGCCCCTCAGCCGCTGCGGCGGCAGCGCCCCGCAGGGGAGCGGGGTGCCAGCAGATGCCGTTTACCGTTACGGCCCTTCCCGTGAAAAAGTAAATCAGAAAAGCCCGCAGGCTTTTCTGATTTACAAATATATAAAAATAATTTTTCCGCTGCTATTGTCAGAGCGAAGCGGAGACAATTCTAAATCGTTTGAAAGGAGGAGACCGCCATGCGAAGCGGTATCACCCGCCGGTGGCTGCGGGGCAGCCTGCTCATCACAGTGCTGCTGGTGCTGCTGGCCGAAGCTATGTTCCTGTACAGCTACACCCGCAGTTATTACAACAGCGTCCAGCAGACCATGTACCGGCGGTTCTCCTCGGTGTCCGGCCAGCTGAAAATGTACACCGGCGACACCGCCCAGAGCACGGCGGCCACCCGCAGTGTGGCGCTGCGCCGCATGGTGGAGCAGTTTGCCGACAAGGACAAATACGAGTTCATGCTGCTGGACAGCTACGGCGGAGTCATTGCGTCTTCCAGCGGCACCAATGCCGAGGGCATCGTCACAAACAACGACTTTGAGCTGGCGCAGGACGCTTCCGACGGACTGGGCGTGGCGGTCTACCGCACCCAGTCCGGGGAGCTGGTCATGGCGGGGTGCTATCTGGTGCCCTATGCCGCCGAGGACGTGGCGGCCATGCGCCTGGTCACCAGCCTTGCGCTGATCGAAGCTCAGATCAAAAACGCCATCCTCGCCAGCCTGGTGATCGTGGCGGTCATTCTGGCGTTCACCGTGATGTCCGGCTTGTACTTCATCCGCAGCATCGTGGTGCCGCTGGGGCAGGTGGAGCGCACCGCCGCCGGCATCGCCCGGGGCGAACTGGATGTGCGATTGCCGGTGACCGGCGACGAGCACGACGAGGTGGACCGCCTGCGCGGCACCATCAACCAGATGGCCGAAGGGCTGGAGGAGACCGAGAAGATGAAGAACGAGTTCATCAGTTCGGTCTCCCACGAGCTGCGCACGCCGCTGACCTCCATCCGGGGCTGGGTGGAGACCCTGCGCACTCTGGACGACCCCACCGACGAGAACTACCGCAAGGGGCTGGAGATCATCAACAACGAGACCGGCCGCCTGTACAACATGGTGGAAGAACTGCTGGACTTCAGCCGCCTGCAGAACGGCCGCATCCGCATGGACTGCCGCCCGCTGGACCTTGTGGCTGAGCTGACCGACGCGGTGCTGTTCTGTGAAGCGCGCATCCAGCGCGAGGGCCTTGTGCTGAGCTACAGCGAACCGGAGGAGATGATCCCGGTCTACGCCGACCCGGACCGCCTGCGGCAGGTGTTCATCAACATTCTGGACAACGCCATCAAGTATTCCGCACCCGGCGGCCGCATCACGGTCAAACTGTGGGCAGGCGAGTACAAAGCCTTTGTGGAAATTCTCGATCAGGGCCGCGGCATCCCGCCGGAGGACCTGGAGAACGTCAAGACCAAGTTCTACAAGGGCAGCAACTCGGTGCGCGGCAGCGGCATCGGCCTTGCGCTGGTGGATTCCATCATGACCGCGCTGGACGGCACCATGGACATCAAGAGCACGCTGGGCCGGGGCACGGTGGTCACCCTGGGCCTGCCGCTGTACCATAAGGCATAAAAAGAAGTTTTTTCACAATTCTGTGTTAAAATAAAGGGAAAATAAATCCGATAGGAGAACCCAATGAATCAACCCAACAAGGAACGTTTCAAGACCAGCGTCGGCGGGCAGGCGCTGATGGAAGGCGTCATGATGCGCGGCCCGGAGCGCATCTGCTGCGCGGTGCGCAAGCCCGACGGCACCATCGAGACCAAGATCGACCCCGTGAAGCACCACGGCGTGTGGACCAAAATTCCCCTTGTGCGCGGTGCCATTTCCATGATCGAGAGCCTCATCGTGGGCTACCGCTACATGATGTACTCGGCCCAGGTGAGCATGGGCGACGACTACGACCCCGCCGAGGAGGAGACTGCCTTTGAAAAATGGGTGGGCGAACACCTGGGCGAAAAGGCCGAGAATGCCCTGCTGGCCGTGGCGGCTGTGCTGGGCGGCCTGCTGGCGATCCTGCTGTTCACGGTGCTGCCCACCTTCCTCGTGGGCGGCGTGGACCACTTTGTGGCGCTGGGCCGCTGGGGCAAGGTGGTGCTGGAAGCACTGCTCAAAGTGGGCATCTTCCTGGCCTACATGGTGGGCATCTCTAACATGAAGGAGATCCACCGCGTGTTCGAGTACCACGGTGCCGAGCACAAGACCATTGCCTGCTACGAGGCGGGCGACGAGCTCACCGTGGAGAATGTGCGCAAGTACACCCGCTTCCACCCGCGCTGCGGCACCAGCTTTTTGATTTTGGTGGTCATCGTCAGTGTGTTCCTCTACAGCGTGCTGCCCTGGGGCAGCATCGGTCTGCGGGTGGTGTGCAAGCTGCTGCTGCTGCCGCTGGTCATGGGCATCAGCTATGAGCTGCTCAAGTGGTGCGGCCGATCAGATAACTGGGCCACCCGCATCATCCGGCAGCCCGGCATCTGGGTGCAGCACCTGACCGTGTTTGAGCCGGACGACAGCATGATCGAAGTGGCCATTGCCGCCGTGACGCCCGTCCTGCCCGAGAACCCGGAGGATGGCAAATGGTAACAGCTGGTATGACCCCGCGCGAAGCCGTGCGGGAAGCAGAAAACCGCCTGACCGCTGCCGGCTGTCCGGACGCGGATTTTGATGCGCGGGAGTTGTTCCGGCTGGCATCCGGGCGGGACATGCGCATCTCGGACCGGCCCCTGACCGCAGAAGAAGCGGACAGGCTGGAAGCCTTGTGCAGCCGCCGCGCGGCCCGGGAGCCGCTGCAATACCTGTGCGGCAGCTGGAGCTTTCTGGACTTTGAGCTGGCCGTGGGGCCCGGTGTGCTCTGCCCCCGGGCGGACACCGAGGTGGTGGCCGAAGCGGCCGCGCAGGCTGTGGCGGACATTGCCACGCCGAAGGTGCTGGACCTCTGCGCAGGGACCGGCTGCCTGGGGCTGGGCGTCAAGCGCTTTTGCCCTACTGCGCAGGTGACCTGTGTAGAAAAAAGCCCGGAAGCCTTTGCGTATCTGGAAAAGAACGCCCGCTGTGCACTGGCCGGGCAGGGCAGGCAGACCGAGAACCTGCTGGAGCCCACTGCTTTTGAGCAGGCGGACGCTCCTGCATTTGACTGGGGCCCTGCGCTGAACGCCCTCAAGGCAAAGCCCGCCTATGCCGTACAGCCGGTACAGGGGGATCTGTTCACCTATTGGGAAACCCTGCCGGAAGGGCAGCTGGACCTGATCGTGTCCAACCCGCCGTACCTCACCGCTGCCGAGATGCAGCAATTGCAGCCGGAAGTGGCGCAAGAACCTGCCATGGCGCTGGAAGCAGGGGAGGACGGCCTTGTGTTTTACCGCGCCCTTGCGCAGCATTACCGGCAGGCCCTGCGTCCCGGCGGCGCACTGGTGCTGGAGATCGGCTGGCAGCAGCGGCAGGCTGTGACCGACCTGCTGGCCGAAAACGGCTGGGCCGACATCGAATGCCGCAAAGACTACGGCGGCAACGACCGGTGCATCATCGCCCGGCGGCCGCAAATAAAATTGGAAAAATAAAACAACTTCCTGTTGTAATATTTTGATTTTGTGTTATACTATAGAAGAAAGTAAAACACAGCCCGTTTTCTGTGGGCAAAAAGCATAAAGGAGCAGCACGCTATGGCAAAAAATCAGAACACTGTCGCCCCGGCAACCAAAAAGACCGGCGCGGAAGCCAAGAAGGACGCTCTGGCCACCGCCCTGGCCCAGATCGAAAAGCAGTTCGGCAAGGGTGCCGTCATGAAGCTGGGCGACAACGCCGCCATGCAGGTGGATTCCATCTCCACCGGCAGCCTGGGCCTGGATATGGCGCTGGGCGTGGGCGGTGTGCCCCGTGGGCGCATCGTGGAGGTGTACGGCCCGGAGTCCAGCGGTAAGACCACGCTGGCGCTGCACGTTCTGGCCGAGGCCCAGAAGAAAGGCGGCGAAGTGGCCTTCATCGACGTGGAGCACGCGCTGGACCCCGTCTATGCCGAAGCACTGGGTGTGGACATCAATAACCTGTTGGTCAGCCAGCCGGACACCGGTGAGCAGGCCATGGAGATCTGCGAAGCACTGGTGCGCTCCGGTGCCATCGACGCCATCGTCGTGGACTCGGTGGCTGCCATGGTGCCCCGTGCCGAGATCGAGGGTGAGATGGGCGAGAGCCACGTGGGCCTGCAGGCCCGTCTGATGAGCCAGGCCATGCGCAAGCTGACTTCCGTCATCGGCAAGACCAACACGGTCTGCATCTTCATCAACCAGCTGCGCGAGAAGGTGGGCGTCGTCTACGGCAGCCCGGAGGTCACCACCGGCGGCCGCGCCCTGAAGTATTATTCCTCGGTGCGTATCGACATCCGCCGCGTGGAAGGCCTGAAGGATTCCTCCGGCCAGTTCATCGGCAACCACACCCGTGCCAAGATCGTCAAGAACAAGGTGGCCCCGCCGTTCCGTGAGGCCGAGTTCGACATCATGTTCGGCGAAGGCATCTCCAAGGTGGGCGAACTGCTGGACCTGGGCGTCAAGCTGGGCATCGTGCAGAAAAGCGGTGCGTGGTTCAACTATGGCGACATCCGCCTGGGCCAGGGCCGCGACAACTCCAAGCAGTTCCTGAAGGATAACCCCGAGATCGCCAACGACATCGAGGGCCAGATCCGCGCCAACGCCGACAAGCTGTATGCTTCCCGCCGCCCGGCAGGCAAGGCCGCTGCTGCGCCCGCCGACGACAAGGCCGAGGCACCCGCACAGGACGCCAAGGAGCCGGTGGTCAAGGCCCCTGCCCGCAGCAGCGAGAGCGAGCTGGACATCATGGTGGAGGACTAAATGTCCTTTTACCGGAAAAATTACCGCCCGCGCCGGGACGGAGAGGAGCCGGAAAAGTGTGCCGACCCGGCCAAGGCCCGCGCCCGGGCGCTGGACGCCCTTGCGGCCCGGGAGATGACCAGCGGCCAGCTGTACGAGCGGCTGTGCGTCCGCTTCACGGAGCAGGCTGCCGCCGAAGCCGTGGCCGAGATGGTGGAGCTGGACTACGTCAACGATGACCGCTATGCCGAAGCCAAAGCCCACAGTCTGCTGGCGGCCCGCAAGAGCCGCCGCGCCGCCGCCCAGAACCTGCGCCAGAAGGGCCTGAACGCCCAGCAGATCGAGCAGGCGCTGGAAAGCGTCTACGCCCCGGACGAGGACGGCGAAAGCCCGGAGCTGGAAGCCGCCGCCGCGCTGGTGCGCAGCCGCTACAAAAACAAGCTGGCGGCAGGCCGCCGCGACCTTGTGGTGGCGGCACTGCAGCGGCGCGGGTTCGCGTATGCGGTGGTGAAGGAAGCGATCCGCAGGGCGGAGGAAGAATGACGTTCTGTTAGGGACGCTCCGCTGGGGACGCTCCGCTGGGCCAGAGGTAGGGAGGGGTGTTTCGACTCCCCCCTCCCTGCCTCTGGACTCCACCCACCCCGCAACGAGAAAGGGGCTGCTCGCCCCTTTCAACCCCAAAGGAGAAGTCGAAGCGGAAAAATGCTAGCCGCTTCGCTCAGACGGGTTGCGGTGCCCAGCGTCCACTTCGTGCCTTGAGCGGCACTCGTGTCCTGCTGACCGCTGCCCCAACAGCTCCTCCCTGTATCCGCCGCTGGCGGCGGTCGTCGCCGTTGCACTTTTTTCTCGCTTCTCCGATTGATAGGCCCCTCAGCCGCTGCGGCGGCAGCTCCCCGCAGGGGAGCGGGTGCGCCCTCTCCGTCACCTTCGGTGACACCTTGTCCCCTTTTTGTCGCTGCGCGACATCTTCCACCGACCGGGGGAAGTCTTTCAAAGGGAGAGGCAAGAAGCACTCCCATTACGCCCTTGGCACCCTTTCAAAAGAGTATCAAGAAACATTTCCTCCACGGTCTTGGCTCTCCCTTCGGGAGAGCTGGCAAACCCGAAGGGTTTGACTGAGAGGGCGAAAGCCCCCTTCGGGACAGACTCCCCCGGCCGGGGGAGGTGGCACGAAGTGCCAGAAGGGGAACAGCTGGCGTTGCAAAGCACCTGAGAGGGGGTGCGCCCCGGAGTGCTGCCCGTTCTCTCCGCTGACGCGATGCTCCCGCAGGGAGCCAGCGCCAGCAGATGCAGTTTGCCGCTGCGCCCCCTTCCCGTGAAAATGCGTTTGGAGCGGCCCGCAGGGCATGACAAACGCGAAATATAAAAAGAACAGTTCCGCTGAAGATGGCCAGAGCGCAAGCGGAGGCCATTTTAAATAGTCAAAAGCAACCCTCAAAAGAGAAAGAGAGTATTATCCCCTATGAAAATTGCGTGTATTTCCCTCGGCTGCCCGAAGAATCAGGTCGATCTGGACGTGATGGTGCACATCCTGCTGTCCGCCGGTCACGAGACGGTGGCCGACCTGGCCGAAGCCGATGTCATCCTTGTCAACACCTGTGGCTTCATCGAGAGTGCCAAGACCGAGGCCATCGAGAACATCCTCGAAGCCTGTTCTTACAAGCAGCAGAACCCGGACCTGAAGGTCATCGTCACCGGCTGTCTGGCCGAGCGCTACCGCAGCCAGATCGAGGAGGAGATCCCCGAGGTGGACGCTGTGGTGGGCTGCGCCTCCAACAAGGCCATTGATACCATCGTGGCCCGCCTGTTCCACGGCGAGGACCATCTGGAAAGCTACGGCGCGAAGAAGGACTTCCCGCTGGGCGGCAAGCGCGTCATCGGCACGCCTGCCCACTATGCGTACTTAAAGATCGCCGAGGGCTGCAACAACCGCTGCCACTACTGCGCCATCCCCGCTATCCGCGGCCCGCTGCACAGCCGCGACATGGCCGACTGCGTGGCCGAGGCCCGCTGGCTGGCCGCCGAGGGCGTCAAGGAGCTCATCGTCGTGGCCCAGGACCCCACCGCCTACGGCGAGGACTGGGGCAAGCCCGGCAGCATCTGCGAGCTGCTGGACAAGCTGAACAAAATTCAGGGTCTGGAGTGGATCCGCATCATGTACGCCTACCCTGAGCGCATCACCGACGACTTCATCGCCGCCATGAAGCGCAACAACAAGGTGGTGCCCTACCTTGATCTGCCCATCCAGCACTGCAACGACACCATCCTCAAGAACATGAACCGCCGCTCCAACCGTGCCGAGCTGCTGGACGTCATCGGCAAGCTGCGCCGCGAGATCCCCGGCATCACCCTGCGCACCACCCTGATCGCAGGTTTCCCCGGCGAGACCGAGGAGCAGTTCGAAGACCTGTGCAACTTCGTCAAGGAAGTGCAGTTTGACCGTCTGGGCTGCTTTGCTTATTCTGCTGAGGAGAACACCGTGGCCGCCAAGATGGACGGCCAGATCGAGCAGGAAGTCAAGGACAAGCGTGCCGAGCTCATCATGCAGATCCAGACCGGCATCATGGCCCAGAAGCAGGCCGACAAGGTGGGCCAGACCGTCCGCGTGCTCTGTGACGGCATCGACGAGGAGAGCGGCCTGTACCTGTGCCGCACCATGGGCGATGCGCCCGAGGTGGACGGCAACGTGTGTGTTTCCAGCGAGGAACCGCTGTACCCCGGCCAGTTCTATGATGTGCTGGTGGACGACAGCGACCTCTACGATCTGTATGGTACCGTCGCAAAATAACGAATTGGAGGAATCTGTATGAATCTACCCAATAAACTCACCCTGACCCGCATCATTCTGGTGCCGGTGTTCATGATTTTCGTCTCCCTCACCACGGTGAGCGGCAGCGCAGACGGCACCTTCCAGCCGGTGTATTACCTGATTGCGGGCATCATTTTTGCCATCGCCAGCTTCACCGATTTTCTGGACGGCCATCTGGCCCGCAAGTGGCACATGGTGACCGACTTCGGCAAGTTTGCCGACCCGCTGGCCGACAAGCTGCTCACCACCGTTGCCTTCATCTACATGATGCGGGACGGCGTGTGCAGCCCGGTGGTGCTGTGCATCATCCTGGCCCGCGAGTTCGCAGTGTCCGGCCTGCGCATGGTAGCCGCCAGCGCCAAGGACGGCAAGGTCATTGCCGCCAACATGTGGGGCAAGGTGAAGACCGTACTGCAGATGCTGAGCATCATCTTCTATTTCTTTGGTCTGTCCTTTGCCACCATGTCGGCCACCGGCGTGGAGCAGGCCGCCCGGCAGATCATCGTGCTGAGCATTTCCATCGTGCTGTGCTGGCTGGTGGCTGCCGTCACCGCTATCTCCGGCATCAAGTACCTGTGGGATAACCGCAGCTTCATCAACACCGCAAAGTAAAAAGAACCCTCTCCGTCAGCGCTTGCGCGCTGCCACCTCTCCCGAGGGGCGAGGCTTCAGCACTGAGATGAAATTCTCGGTTTGGCGAAGGCCTCCCCCTTTCGGAGAAGCTGGCAATGCCGAAAGGCATTGGCGGAGAGGGTTTTGTAATAGGAAAGATATCATGAAAAAATTCGCTGACACTGCCCGCCGCGTGCTCTCCATCGCTTTGAACCTGTTCATCGTGTGCGCGGAGCCCATTGCCCTGCCCATGAGCTGGGACTGGGGCAAAGAGCAGATGCTCCTCTTTTACACCGAGGACTCCAACATCTTTGCGCCCTGCGTCTGCGCGCTGGTGGCGGCGGCACAGCTGGTGTGTATCTTTACGGGCAAAGAGCTGCCCCGCTGACTGCGCACCCTCAAGTACATTGCCGCCTGCTGCCTGACCATGACATTGCTCACGGTCATCTTCGTGCTGGGGCCCATGTATGAGGACGGCAACGGCTGGTACATCATGCTCTGCACCAGCTCCATGCTCTACCACCACCTGCTCAACCCGCTGGCGGCCATCCTGTCGTTCACGGTGCTGTGGTGCATCGCCATCCTGGGGATGGATTATCTTTACGCCTGGCTGCTCTGGAAGGGGAACGGCGGGAAGAAGAAACAGTAAAGAAAAGCAGCATCCAAAGGTTCTGACCCCTGCTGTGAAAAATGAGAACCAGAAAATCCGCAGATTTTCTGGTTCTCAAAATTTATAAAAATATTTCCGCTAAAATAGCCAAAGCGTACGCGTCGGCTATTCTAAATTGTTTTTCAGGACACAGTAGCGTGGTCTTCCAGCCAGTCCAGCACGCAGGACTGCAGCGCGTTCAGGCAGGCGCGATTCTGGCCGTAGGTGTCGGCGTACTCGGCGTCGGCAGCGTCGATCTGCTCCTGGGTGGGGGTGATGTTCTCGGCATCGGCCACGGCCTGGAAGATCAGGTCCTGCTTTGCCAGATGCTCAAAGTAGGAGTCCGAAGCGGCCAGCATGGCGTCGGCGTCGGTGTAGCCCTGGGTCTGGGCAAAGGCGTCGAGGTCCATGCCGTAGCGGGAAGCATACTGGTTGTAGTAGCTCAGGAACATGCGGATGTAGTAGCTGGTCAGGACGGAAGGCAGGGCCTTGAACTCGGAGTTCTCCATCAGGTAGTCCACGATGGCGTTCTCGTAGTTGTCGGCATACAGCGCACTGCTAAAGTAGCTGTGCAGGTCGTCGGCGGTGTGCAGGCCGTCGGTGGTGCCAAAGTTGGAGTCCACCCATTCGTCGGTCAGCTCCGGGGTGACGCTCACGGACAGGGCGTTCAGGGTCACGCTGAACACGGCCTCTTTGCCGCTGAGGGTAATGGTGTTGCCCTCGGCGTCGGTGGAGTCGCCGTAGCCATCCGGGAAGGTGACGGTCACATCAAAGGTGTCGCCCACGTTGTGGCCGATGATCTGGTCTTCAAAGCCGTCGATGAAGCTGCCGCTGCCCAGGGTCAGGTCGTAGCCCTCGGCGGTGCCGCCGGTAAAGGCCACGCCGTCCACCGTGCCGGAGTAATCAATGTTGGCAATGTCGCCGCTCTGGGCAGCACGGCCGGTGACTTCCTGGGTGGTGGTGTAGCGGTTGAGCAGGGTGGAGATCTGGAACTGGATATCGTCCTCAGCGGGGGTCAGGTCGGCCTCGCTGATGGAAATGGCGTTGTAGTCGGCGGGCAGGGTGATGTAGTCGGCGGTGTTCTGGATGGCGGTCCAGCGGCCGTTCTCATCCAGATCGTCGCTGTAGTTGAAGTTCTCGTAGTCAAAGTCGGCCACAGAGCCGAAGCGCGAGACTGCGGCTGCGGCCGAAGATGCGGCTTCCTCGGTGGTCTGCTTCTTTTTGCTCAGGGTAAAGCAGGCGAGAATAACGCACGCTGCCGCCGCAATGGCGCACAGGATGCAAAGGATCTTGCGAGTGGTGCTGTTCAAACGAATAACCTCCTGTTGCAGCGGCCCGCAAAGGGCCGGAAAAGCAAATGATACCGCTCCATTATAAACGCTCGAGCGGCAAAAAGAAAGCTCTTTGCAAAATTTCCACAAATCCTGCGGCGGCTTTGTATCACTTTTGCCCGGTTTTGTGCTGCAAAAGCGTCGAAACCGGTGGAAATGGCCCGGCGGTTCTGTTACAATAAAACTATGTAAGCCTTCCCCTTTGGGGGAAGGGGGCATTGCGTCAGCAATGACGGATGAGGGGAAGTTATCTTCCGTATTCGCTCTTGGGGAACGAAAGCAATTGGGACATTCCCCTCATCCGCTTCACTTCGTTCAGCACCCGTCCCCCTCTTTGCCGCTTACGCGGCATCTCTCCCCGGCCGGGGAGAGTCTTTCCCGAGGGGGGAGGCTTTTTGTGGAATTGGAGGACAACACAATGGATTACAATAAAGCAGCCCTGGAAATGCACGAGACCCACAAGGGCAAGGTGGGCATCACCAGCAAGGTGGAGGTCAAGACCCGCGACGACCTGTCCACCGCCTACACCCCCGGCGTGGCCGAGCCCTGCCGCAAGATCAAGGCGAACCCCGACGATGTGTATAAGTACACCTTCAAGGGCAACATGGTGGCCGTGGTCTCCAACGGCACCGCTGTGCTGGGCCTGGGCGATATCGGCCCGGAAGCCGGTCTGCCCGTGATGGAAGGCAAGGCCGTGCTGTTCAAGGAGTTCGGCGGCGTGGACGCCTTCCCCATCTGCATCGACGCCCACGACGCAGCCAGCGTCATCGCGGCCTGCAAGGCCATCGCGCCCACCTTCGGCGGCATCAATCTGGAAGATATCAAGAGCCCCGAGTGCTTTGAGATCGAGGAGACTTTGGAGCGCGAGCTGGACATCCCCGTGTTCCACGATGACCAGCACGGCACTGCCATCGTCGTCACCGCTGCCCTCATCAACGCCCTGCGCGTGGTGGGCAAGAAGATGGAGGACGTCCACATCGTCCTGAACGGCCCCGGCGCTGCCGGTACGGCCATCATCAAGATGCTGATGACCGCCGGCGCGAAGGACATCATCGCCGTGGACCAGTTCGGCACCCTGTACAAGGGCTGCAACAGCGCCGAGGCCCACAAGAACTGGCTGGGCGAAGTGACCAACCCCCGCCAGATCAAGGGCGGCCTGAAGGAAGCCATCGAGGGCGCCGACGTGTTCATCGGCGTGTCCAAACCCGGCATCCTGACCACCGAGCTGTGCAAGACCATGAATAAGGACGCCATCGTCTTTGCCATGGCGAACCCCACCCCGGAGATCATGCCGGACGAAGCCAAGGCAGGCGGTGTGCGCGTGATGGCCACCGGCCGCAGCGACTTCCCGAATCAGGTCAACAACGTGCTGTGCTTCCCGGGCCTGTTCAAGGGCGCATTGAGCGTCCGCGCCCGCGACATCAACGACCAGATGAAGCTGGCCGCCGCCTACGCCATCGCCGACCTCATCACCGACGACGACCGCAGCGAGGAGAACATCATCCCCGGTGCCTTTGACCCCCGCGTGGCCGAAGCCGTGGCAAACGCCGTGGCAAAGGCTGCCCGCGAGACCGGCGTGGCCCGCCTGTAAGCGGAGGGCATTGGTATGAGAACCATTTCCGCACAGGAAATTACAAACACCGTGGCACGTCTCTGCATCGAGGCCAATACCCGCCTGCCGCAGGACGTGCAGAATGCGCTGGACAAGGCCCGGCAGGAAGAACCCTGGCCGCTGGCAAAGAATACCCTTGACCTGCTTTGGTCGAACCTCTCCGCCGCCAAAGAGCAAGACCTGCCCATTTGTCAGGATACCGGCATGGCCTGCGTGTTCGTGGAACTGGGCACCGATGTGCACATTGATGGCAGCTTTGAAGCCGCCATCCACGAGGGCGTGCGCCGGGGCTACACCGATGGCTACCTGCGCAAGAGCATCGTGGCGGACCCGCTGCGCCGGGGCAACACCGGCGACAACACCCCGGCAGCCATCACGGTGCATCTGGTGGACGGCGACGCCTGCCGCATCACGGTGGCCCCGAAAGGCTTTGGCAGCGAGAACATGAGCCAAATCAAAATGCTTAAGCCCGCCGACGGCGTGGAGGGCTTTAAAAAGTTCGTGCTGGATGTCGTGAAGCAGGCCGGCTCCAACCCCTGCCCGCCCATCGTGCTGGGCATCGGCGTGGGCGGCAGCTTTGATAAGGTGGCGTATCTGGCCAAAAAAGCTCTGCTGCGCCCGCTGGACGTGCCGAACCCGGACCCGTATTATGCTGCCCTTGAGCAGGAGCTGCTCAGTGCCATCAATGAACTGGGCATCGGCCCGCAGGGCTTTGGCGGCAAGACCACCTGTCTGGGCCTTGCCATTGAGCAGATGCCCACCCATGTGGCGGGCCTGCCCGCGGCGGTGAATGTTTCCTGCCACGTCACCCGCCGCGCCAGCGCGGAACTGTAAGGAGGGGTAAAGATGGAATACAGATTGACGACTCCCTGCACCGCCGAAGACCTGGCCCCGCTCAAGGCGGGCGACACGGTGCTGCTTTCTGGTGTAGTGTACACCGCCCGCGATCAGGCCCACAAGCGGATGATCGAAGCACTGGAAAAAGGCGAAAAACTGCCCTTCGACCTGACCGGCAGCGCCATCTACTACGTTGGCCCCACGCCGGAGCGCCCGGGCGAGGTGATCGGCTCGGCGGGCCCCACCACCAGCGGCCGCATGGACGCCATGAGCCCCCGCCTTTTAGACCTGGGCAACAAGATCATGATCGGCAAGGGCAAGCGCGATGACGCCGTGAAGGCGGCGGTCGTGCGCAACGGCGCGGTGTATCTGGCCGCGCTGGGCGGTGCCGGTGCCCTGATGGCCAAAAGCGTGCAGACGCTGGAAGTCATCGCCTGGCCGGACCTCGGCTGCGAAGCCGTGCGCCGCCTGACTGTGCAGGACATGCCGCTCACGGTCATTCTGGACGCCCACGGCGGCGATTTGTACCAGTCCGGCCCGGCGGCGTATCTGGAAAGCAAATAATTTATGGCCTTTGCACAAAACGCAACCGGATAAAAACCGGCAAAACAGCAGATTTGTGCAGAAGAAAATTGGTTTGTTTTAACAAACTTCCTGCGAATTGCTTGCACAACGGCAAAAAGTGTGATATCCTGTATCATATGAAACCGTGGTGCTTTGCATCCCGGCACAGACAGGAGGCAAAAACCATGCAGATCCACCAATCCGCAGAAGATTATCTTGAAACGATCCTGATGCTGAGTCAGCGTATGGGCAAAGTGCGCTCCATCGACGTGGTCAATGAGCTGGGCTTTACCAAGGCCAGCGTCAGCATTGCCATGAAGAAGCTGCGCGAGAACGGCTATATCGCGGTGGACGGCGAGGGCAACCTGACCCTGCTGGACCCGGGCCGCGAGATCGCAGAGCGCATCTATGGCCGCCACCGCCTGCTGACCCACTTCTTCATGCAGCTGGGCGTGGACGAAAAGACCGCCGCCGAGGACGCCTGCAAGGCAGAGCACATCCTCAGCGAGCAGACGCTGGAAAAGATCCGTGCCCGCGCCATCGAGACCGACGCCGAGCTGGCAAAGCCTGCCGAGTGACCCGCTTATTTTCAAGATCACAAGATCAAAGAGGATCCCGCTTCTTTCGAGGGGCGGGATTTTTTTGCGCCCAAATGAGCTGCAGATTGCTCTTGCATCCGGGGCGCGGGTGCGGTATGCTTATAAGATAAGAAGGTTTTCACAGCCAGACCGGGGGGGAACAGCCATGGATGCAGACGAGATCCGCACGCTTTTGGGCGAGAATATTTTTGAGCGGGCCAAAAAGTACCGCAAGCGCATCCAGCAAAGCACCTGCACCGTCAACGAGGACGGCGTGCGCCACCTTTCGGCCGTGGTGCAGGGCAAGGGCGGCAGCTATTACTACACGCAGGCATGGCTGCGGGAGAACGGCAGCTTTGTCAGTGCGTCCTGCAACTGCCCTTACAATGAAAACGGCGAGGGCACCTACTGCAAGCACATCGGTGCGCTGCTGCTGGAAGATGCCGAACAAAACGCCCCGGCTCCGGCTCCTGTGCAAAACAAGCCGGACGCCATCCCGGGCGTTACCCGCGGCGCGGCGGGCCTGAATGCAGAGCCGTCCCGGAAGGACAGCTATGCCTCCGGGCTGGAAATGCTGTTCGGCCGCAAGTGGCACGGCGACGCACCCACCACCGACTACGAGGCCCGGCGGCTGCTGGATACCTATAAAGAAGCCGCCCTCGAGAACCTTGGTGTGGACGAGAACACCCAGCGCACCGGCTTTGCCCATCTGGAACCGGAACTGACCCTGGTGCCCGGTGCACAGCCCTGGCTGCGTCTGCGCATCTCAGACGGCGGGCGGCAGTATGTGGTCAAAAGCATCCCGGATCTTTTGGAAAATATCGAGCATGGCCGCAGCATCAGCTACGGCAAGGCGTTGGCCTTCGTGCACCGGTGGGACGCCTTTGACGAGGAATCCCGCGCCCTTCTGCAGCTGCTGCGCCGTCTGGTGAGCGCCAGACAGAGCATGGACAAGGCCGCCGTGCGGGTGTACGGCGGGGCCGAGCAGGGCCCGGCGGGCGGCACGATCCTGACCGGCGAGATTTTTGATGCCCTTGTGCAGCAGTACGAGCACACCGGCCTTCTGGGCGGGTACGAACTGCGGGAAGGCCTGCCCACCATCACCCTCACCGTGGAGCGCCGCCGCGGCGGCGTGCAGGTGGAGGGCAGCCCGGCGCTTGCCAGCGTGCAGGGCCTTGACTACGATTACCTGTTCAGCGAGACGACCCTCTGGCGGATGCAGCGGCCCGGCTGCACCCGTCTGCTGCCTGCATTGCAGGCACTGGGCGGCAAAAGCCTGTTCTTCACCAGTGCTGACGCCACGGCCTTCTGCAGCTATGTGCTGCCGGAGCTGGGCAACAAGCTCAACATTGTGGACCCGGAACGCCTGCTGTTGAACCAGATCCCGCTGGAACCGGTGGTGCAGTTCTATCTGGACGCGCCGGACGCCTTCCGGGTGGAGGCCCACGCCGAATTTTTGTACGGCGAAGACCAGGTCACGCCCTTTGCCCCGGCCCCGGCGGGCCTTTTGCGGGACGTGCGTGCCGAGAGCCGCGCAAAACGGCTGCTGGCTTCTTATCTGCAGACCGGCGTCGGCGGCAATAAGGATGTGTACGGCACCGCCGACGAGGACGATATCTACCGCCTGCTGGAAGAAGGCGTCCCGGCATTGCTGGCCGAGGGTGAAGTGTACCTGACCGATGCTTTTCGCAATCTGCAGGCCGCGCCGCCGCGCATCACGGTGGGCGTGTCGGTGCACGGCAGCGTGTTGGACCTGGAAGTGGACACCGGCGAGTTCCCGGTGAGTGAGCTGAAGGACCTGCTGCGCTCCCTGCACCAGAAAAAGCGCTACCACCGCCTGCGGGACGGCAGCCTTCTGCGGCTGGACGACAGTCTGGAAGGGTTGGACGAGCTGAACGATACGCTGGAGCTTTCCGGTGCCAAGCTGAAAAACGGCCACGCCGAACTGCCGCTCTACCGGGCACCCAGCTTGGACTGGGCGCTTTCGGGCCAGAACGGCCTGCGCTTCAACCGCGACGATGCCTTCCGACGCATCAGCCGCAGCTTCCACGCCGTGAAGGACAGCGAGTACACCCCGCCGGAAAGCCTGCACAATGTCCTGCGCAAGTACCAGCGGGACGGCTACCGCTGGCTGCGCACGCTGGACGGCTACGGCATGGGCGGCATTCTGGCCGACGATATGGGCCTTGGCAAGACCGTGCAGGTGTTGAGCTACCTGCTGGCCATGAAGGAGAACGGGCAGCGCCTGCCCAGCCTCATCGTCTGCCCGGCGTCGCTGGTGCTCAACTGGCAGGAGGAATGCCGCAAGTTCACCCCGCAGCTCACCTGCGTGGCCGTGGACGGTGACGCCGCCCACCGGGCAGAACTGGCAAAGCAGTGGGCGGATGCCGACCTTGTGGTGACCAGCTATGACCTGATGCGCCGGGACGAAGAACTTTACAGCGGGCAGGCGTTCTATGCCTGCATTCTGGACGAAGCCCAGGCCATCAAGAACCACACTACCCAGAAGTACAAGGCCGTCTGCGGGGTGAACAGCAAGGTGCGCTTTGCCCTCACCGGCACCCCGGTGGAGAACCGCTTGGGCGAACTGTGGAGCATTTTCTCCTTCCTGATGCCGGGCTATCTGCCGCCCTACAAGACCTTCTGCGCCCGGTTCGAAAAGCCCATCGTGCAGGAGGACAATAAAGACGCCCTGCGCCGCCTGAACCAGCTGACCGGCCCGTTCATCCTGCGGCGCATGAAGTCGGAAGTTTTGAAAGAGCTGCCGCCCAAAACCGAGAATCTCCACCGCATCGAGCTGGACGAGCAGCAGCGCAAGCTCTACCTTGCCGCTGTGGTGGACGCGCGGGAAAAGCTGCGCGCCGCCAAGCCTGAAGACAAGATGGCGGTGTTCGCTGTGCTCATGCGCCTGCGGGAGATCTGCTGCGACCCGCGCCTTGTGGCCGACAACTGGGAGGGCGGCAGCGCCAAGCTGGACGCCTGCATGGAGCTGGTGACGGCTGCCGTGGAGGGCGGCCACCGCATCCTGCTGTTCAGCCAGTTCACCTCCATGCTGGACCTGCTGGCAAAGCGGCTGGACGAAGCGGGCGTGAGCCACTTCACCCTGCAGGGCTCCACCCCAAAGCCGGTGCGTGCGGAGCTTGTGCGCCGGTTCAACGGCGGCGAAGCGGATGTGTTCCTCATCTCACTGCGGGCCGGCGGCACCGGCCTGAACCTGACGGCGGCGGATATCGTCATCCACTACGACCCGTGGTGGAACGTGGCGGCGCAGAATCAGGCCACCGACCGCGCCTACCGCATCGGCCAGCAGAACCCGGTGCAGGTGTATAAGCTCATTGCGCAGGACACCATTGAAGAAAAGATCGTGGAGCTGCAGCAGGCAAAGCAGGACCTTGCCGAGACGGTCACCGGCTCGGCAGACGGGGCCATCCTGTCCATGAAGCCGGAAGAATTGCTGCAGCTTTTGCAAGAAGAATAAAGGGGAGAAAGCGATGAAAGTCTGGGATCTGCACTGTGATACCCTCAGTGAGCTGCGCAAAGCCGAAAAGGCGGGCCAGCCTAAGAGCTTTGCCCATAACGATCTGCATATTGACCTTGAAAAATTACAGCAAGGCGATTACATGCTGCAATGCTTTGCGGCGTTTGTGAATCTGGGAGACCAGACGCCCGGGGCCGACCCGCTGGTGACAGCGCTGGAGGAGATCGACCAGTTCAAGCGCATCATGGCGGCGTACCCGGACAAGATCGCCCCGGTGTACACAGCCGCAGATATCCGCAAAAACGCCGAGGCCGGGAAGATCAGCGGCATGCTCACCATCGAAGAAGGTGCCTGCTGCAAGGGGAGCCTTGGCGTGCTGCGCCGCATGTACGAGCTGGGTGTGCGCATGATGACCCTGACCTGGAACCACGAAAACGAGCTGGCCGCACCCCAGCTGAACCCCGGCGGCGTGCTGGTGCCCCAGACCGAAAAGGGCCTGACCGGGACCGGATTTGAATTTCTGGCCGAGATGGAGCGGATGCACATGATCGTGGACGTGAGCCACCTTTCGGATAAGGGCTTCTGGGATATCGTGGAGCACGGCACCCGGCCCTTTGCGGCCAGCCACTCCAACTGCCGGGCGCTGGCCCCCCATACCCGCAACCTGACCGACGAGATGATCCGCGCCCTTTCCGAAAAAGGCGGCATTGCGGGCCTGAACTACTACGCGCCCTTCCTGGACGCCGACCCCACCCACCCGGAGAGCTGCCGCAGCACGGTGGAGCGCATCGCAAAGCACGCAGCCCACTACAAGCAGGTGGGCGGTGCGCAGATGATCGCCCTTGGCAGCGACTTTGACGGCATCGACGGTGCCCATCAGCTGGAAAATGCAGCCTGCCTGCCCCTGCTGGCCGACGCCCTGCGCCGCGAAGGCTTTACCGAGGACGAGGTGGAGGGGATCTATTTCCGCAACGCCATGCGCTTTTTTGAAGATAATTTGTAATAATAACGGAGAATATGCCGATATGGATAAGAATATGACGCTGGAAAAGCGCATTGCTGCGGAGCTGTACTGCTATCAGGGCAGAATGAGCGTGTTCGTGGACGACCTGCAGGGCCATACCGTTGAGGTGGGCGCGGACGAAGAATTTGAGACCGCATCCACCATCAAGGCCTTTCTTCTGGCGGCATTGTACCTGCAAGTGCAGCGGGGCAAAGCGGACCTCAGCGAAGAAATTGAATATGAGCAGAGCCAGTTCGTGGACGGCAGCGGCATGCTGCGGGCGCTGGGCGTGGGCGCAAAGCTCCGGGTAAAAGACACCGCCACCATGATGATCATCTGCTCCGATAACATTGCGACCAACATGCTCATCGACTACCTGGGGCTGGATGCCATCAACGCCTGCATCCGGGAGCTGGGCTTTGCCCACACCGTGCTGCACAACCCGCTCCACTTCGACCGCTACCGCAAACTGGGTACCACCACGCCGCGGGACTACGCCGCCCTGTTTGCCCGCATCGCAAAGGGCACGCTGGTCAGCGCGCAGGCCAGCGCCGAGATGCTGGCCATCCTGCGCCAGCAGCACTACAACACCATGCTGACCCACGACTTCCCGCAGTATTATCTCGACTGCGAGGAGACCGGTGCGCCGGAGCTGATCTGGGTAGCCAGCAAGAGCGGCAGCATGAACGCCTGCCGCAACGACGGCGGCATTGTCCACACGCCCTACGGCGAGTACGTCATCGTGCTGATGAACAAGGAATTCCACGATATCATCGAGTACAACGAACACCCGGCCATGGTGTACGGCGCAAAAGTTTCGCGCATGATTTTGGATCAGGTGCTGGCGTGTGAGGGGAAATTGTGGCTGTAAAAAAAAAAGGACTGCTGTACACTGTACAGCAGTCCTTTTTACTTAAAGGTCCAATCCTTTGTCAAAAAACGCCAGACCAAACGCACCCGGGCCCGCATGGGTGCCGATGACGCAGCCGATCTGCTGCACCAGCGGGGCATCCATGTGCAGGTTGTCCCGGAAGTAGTTCTCGATGGGCTGCACCTCCCGCAGGCCAGTCGAATAACCGGCCACGGCTTCAAAGTCCGGGTGGACGCCGCCCAGCTCGTCGATCTTTTTGAACAGGGCAACGTAGGCGCCGGGCAGGCCGCGGGCCTTACCGGCCATGGCTACCTTACCGTCCTTGATGGTGATGAGGGGCTTGATGCCCAGCATCCCGCCTGCGACGGCCACAGCGGCAGGCAGACGGCCGCCCTTGCGCAGATACTTCAGATCGTCGATTGCGGCAACCAGATGCAGGTGCTCCTTGGCGTGCTCCAGATCGGTGGCAATCTGCACCAGCGTCTTGCCTGCGTCACGCAGCTGCACGGCCAGACGCACCAGCAGCGATTCGCCCAGACACACGGTGGCACTGTCCACAAACAGCACGTTATCTACATTGGCGAGGTCAGCGGCCAGTCTGGCGCACTGCCAGGTGCCGGACAGCTCATGGGACAGGAAGATGCCAAGCACCTCGTCCCCGGCAGCGGCGGCGTCCTGATAGAACCGCTCGAACAACTCCGGGCTGGGCTGGCTGGTGGTGGGCAGCTTGCGGCAGGAAGCCAGCTGTGCGTAGTATTCGCTGGGGGTCATGTCGATGCCGTCCCGCAGAACGGTGCCGTCCTCCAGCGTGACATTCAGCGGGATGACGGTCACGCCCAGCTGTTCGGCCTCGGCGGGCAGGATGTCGGACGCAGAATCGGTGAGAATGCGGATCATAAAATACCTCCGGTTTTCCGGTGAAACACATATTAACCGACGATTTTCATCAAAACGTCGGAAAGCATTATACCAGAACCAAGGGGGAAATGTCAATTGTTTGAGCCAAAATTGCTTCGTCCCAGCGCAAAATCCTTGCGCCCGGGCCGTCGGCTGTGGTAAGATAGAGAGCAGGACCATACATGGAAGGAGGCAAGGGCCATGGAGCACAGCGCAGCGACCACAAAGCGAAACGCCCTGCTGGCGGCCTTTGGCTGTGCGGTGGGGTATCTGCTGGGCGGCAAACTGCTGGCCCTGCTGCCCGCCCCGGCGTTTGTGCCGGAGGGCCTTGCGTCCTTTATGCACCACTGCGCCGCCGCGCCCATCGCGGAGGAACTGGTGTTCCGCGGGGCCATCCAGGGTCTGGCAAAGCCGCTGGGCCGCTGGCAGGCAGTGCTGCTGCAGGCGGTGCTGTTCGCTGTGCAGCACGGCACCCCGGCGGGCATGGCCTATGCGCTGGTGTGCGGCCTTGCGCTGGGCGCGCTGCGGGACCGCACCGGCAAAGTATGGCCGGGCACGCTTTTGCATACATTGAATAATCTGCTGGTCTTTGCAGCAGGATAGAGAGGGGACCCATGACCGATCATGAACTGATGGGCCTTGCGCTGGACGAGGCCCGCAAGGCCGCCGCCCTGGGCGAGGTGCCGGTGGGGGCCGTGGTGGCCCGCAGGGGCGAAGTGGTGTCGGCCGCCCACAACACCCGCGAGACCGAGAAAAACGCCCTGCACCACGCAGAGCTGCTGGCCATCGATGCGGCCTGCAAAAAGCTGGGTGGCTGGCGGCTGTGGGAGTGTGAGCTGTTCGTCACGCTGGAGCCCTGCCCCATGTGCGCCGGGGCCATCCTCAACAGCCGCATCCGGCGGGTGGTGTACGGCGCGGCGGACGCAAAGGCAGGCTGCTGCGGCAGCGTGACCGACCTGTTTGCCATGCCCTTCAACCACCACCCGGCGGTGGAAAAGGGCCTGCGCGCCGAGGAGGCCGGGGAGCTGCTGCAGGCGTTTTTCAGGGACCTGCGGGTCCGTCTGGCGGCCCGGCCGAAGTGGAAACCGCCTGTGCCGCCGGCCGAGAATATGAAGAAACCGTAAAAAAGTGGAAGCTGCGTGAAAAAGTGGGCAGCTTCCACTTTCTTTTTTCGGCAAATTGTGCTATATTATTTAATGGTGTTTTGTCGAAACCCATCTTGAGCGCCCGCCCGCCGCGCCGAGCACCGGACTTTGACCGGAGAAGAAAAGGACGCAGGCGGCAGGCTGTGGGGGCGAAAAAGCACCTCCTGCCGGTGCACCGTGTGCACGGCAGAGAACACGACAGGAGGATACGACTCTTGTACGAAGACGAATTTGAACTGACCTTTGATTTGCAGAACGAGGAACCGGCCGCGCAGGAACCAGTCGTGCCGCAGCTTGCACCGGCAAAACCGGCAGCTGCGGTGCCGCCCATTGCGGATGAGCCCACCCGGGTCATGGTGCTGGAAAAGCAGCCGGAGCCGAAGGCGAAACCGGCCCGGCCCGCTGCACTGCGGCCCGCCCAGAAGCTGCCGCAGCCCGAGCGCCCGGCGCAGGGCGGCCGGTGCGTGCTGATCTCCGGCGGTGACCGGGGCATCGGCGCGGCGGCGGCCCGCCGGTTCTACCACGCAGGCTACCGGGTGGCGGTGCTGTACCACAGCAACGCCGACGCTGCCGCAGCGCTGGAAAAAGAGCTGCCGGGCGTTGTGGCCGTGCAGTGCGATGTGGCATCCCGCCCCAGCTGTGAGCTGGCCTTCCGCACCGTGGAGCAGGCTCTGGGCCGGGTGGATGTGCTGGTGAGCAATGCGGGCATTGCCCAGCAGAAGCTGTTCACCGATATCACCCCCGCCGAGTGGCAGCGGATGCTGGATGTGAACCTGTCCGGCGCGTTCCACCTGTGCCAGCTGGTGCTGCCGGGCATGATCCGCCGCAAGGCGGGCCGCATCCTGACCGTGAGCAGCATGTGGGGCCAGACCGGCGGCAGCTGCGAGGTGCACTATTCGGCGGCAAAGGCGGGCCTCATTGGCCTGACGAAGGCACTGGCAAAAGAAGAAGGCCCCAGCGGCATCACGGTGAACTGCGTGGCACCCGGGGTCATTGATACCGATATGATGGCAGCATTCACCGCCGAGGATAAGGCGGCGCTGGCCGAGGAGACCCCCGTGGGGCGTCTCGGCAGTGCGGACGAGGTGGCACGGCTGCTGGTGTTCCTGGCAAGCGAGGACGCCGGTTACATCACCGGACAGGTGTTCGGTGTGAACGGGGGACTCGTGATCTGATGCGCAGGAACGATTTATTACAGGATTTCCATCCCCGGAGCAAGAAGGAGAGAGCAAAATGGGCATGACTTTAAAGGAACTGTTGACGAAAGGCGAAGGCACCATTTCGGCCAAGGAGGCCAAGGCGCTGGCTGTACAGTGCAGAATGGACGAGGAAACGCTCTATACCCTTCTGGAAGAACGCGGGATCAAGGTGCTGGAAGAAGATGCCGAACCCAGCCTGGATGTGGAGAGCATCATGGCTGAGGTGGAGAACGCCGAAAACAACAACGACGATCTGGGCCTGAGCGAGGAGAACGAGGAAGAACAGAGCGAGGAGAACCCGGCGGACCTGAAGGCCGCCATGGACGAGCTGCTGGACGACCCCGTGAAGAACTACCTCAAGCAGATCGGCCAGATCCCGCTGCTGAGCGCAGAACAGGAAGTGGAGCTGAGCCGCCGCATCCATGCCGGTGCCGAGGCTGCCCACATCCTGCAGGCAGACCGCCAGAAGTACGGCGGGGCTGAGTACATCAAGAAGAACAGCGCACGCTTCTCGTTTGAGGAAGACGAGAACAGCCGCAGCTACACCGAGGACCTTGACGAGGAAGGCAGCGAAAAGTCCGCCGAAGACGCCGAGGAAAAGGCCGCTGAGGAAGAAGCCATGGAGGCCGTGGAGAACGGCCCCTTGAGTGACGAAAAGCGCGAGGAGCTGCTCAAGACCCGCCGCGACGGCCTGAATGCCCGCCGCAGCCTGAGCGAGGCGAACCTGCGCCTGGTGGTGTCCATTGCCAAGAAGCATGTGGGCCACAATCTGGCCTTCCTCGACCTGATCCAGGAGGGCAACATCGGCCTGATCAAGGCTGCTGAAAAGTTTGACTGTGACCGCGGCTTCCGCTTCTCCACCTACGCCACCTGGTGGATCCGTCAGGCCATCACCCGCGCCATCGCGGATCAGGCCCGCACCATCCGCATCCCGGTGCATATGGTGGAGACCATCAACCGTATGCGTCAGGCCACCAACCAGCTGGTGTACCAGAACGGCCACGAGCCCACCCCGGAAGAACTGGCAAAGGCCATGGATATGAGCGTGGAGCGCGTGCGCGAGATCCAGCGCATGGCCCAGGAACCCGCCAGCCTGGAGAGCCCTGTGGGCGAGGAGGAGGATTCCTCCCTGGGTGATTTCGTCGCCGACGAGAACGCCGAGGCCCCCGGCAAGGCGGCCGACCGCGCCATGGTGGCCCAGCAGATCAATCTGGCCCTCAAGAGCCTGACCCCCCGTGAGGAGAAGGTCATCCGTCTGCGCTTCGGCCTGGATGACGGCCGCCCCCGCACGCTGGAGGAAGTGGGCCGCGACTTCGGCGTCACCCGTGAGCGCGTGCGCCAGATCGAGGCCAAGGCCATCCGCAAGCTGCACAGCCGCAAGTGCCTGTCGCTGCTGAACGGCCTGATCGAGTGATGACGGCAGAGTTTTGAACAAACAGACCGCCCGGCTGTGGAAAACGGCCGGGCGGTTTTTGCGTAAAAACCGACTTTTTGCGAAAGACGCAAACTATTTTGCAAAAAACACTTGCAAAACAGCAAAAGTTGTGGTATTATAATCGAGCTGTGATTGTGCTGCTATAGCTCAGTTGGTAGAGCGCATCCTTGGTAAGGATGAGGTCTCCAGTTCGAATCTGGATAGCAGCTCCAGCTCAAACGCCTCGAAGCGGAAACGCTTTGGGGCTTTTTTGTTGTGTAAAGTGCTTTGCGCGGGGAAAGTGAATGTCTTTTTTGGAAGTGCGCCGGGACGCTCCGCTGGTCCAGAGGCAGGGAGGGGTGTTTCGACTCCCCCCTCCCTACCTCTGGACTCCACCCACCCCGCAACGAGAAAGGGGCTGCACGCCCCTTTCAGACCCCAAGGCAGAAGTCGAAGCGGAAAAATGCTAGCCGCTTCGCTAAAAGCATTTTTCGCGCTTCTCCGATTGATAGGCCCCTCAGCCGCTGCGGCGGCAGCTCCCCGCAGGGGAGCAGGGGTGAACCTGCTCCAAAACAAAAACCGGCTGCTGTCTCTCAAAGTGAGAAAACAGCAGCCGGAATGGGAGGCTTATGCGGTTACGCCGTCAGGCTCAGAAGTCCACCTCGGTGTCGTAGTAGCAGCACTTCAGCAGCTTTTCCATTTCCTCCTGGCTGGGCTGGCGCGGGTTCGAGCCGGTGCAGGCGTCGGCGATGGCGTTTTTGGCGATCTCGGGCAGACGCTCCAGGAACACTTCCTCCGGCACAAAGCCCTGCTCGGCGGGGTAGGAGTCCGGGCCGTAGTTCTTGATGCAGTGGGGGATGTTCAGCGCATCGTTCATGCCACGCAGATACTCAATGAGCAGCTTGACCTTTTCGTCGTCATTGGCACCGCCCAGCTTCATCTCGTCGGCGATGACGCCGTAGCGCTTCTTGGCCTCGGGGTCCTTTGCGTTGAAGGCAATGACCTTGGGCAGGTACATGGCGTTGGCTGCACCGTGGATGATGTGTGCGCCGTAGTCTGCAAAGGCCGCGCCGGTCTTGTGAGCCATGGAGTGCACGATGCCCAGCAGTGCGTTGGAGAAAGCCATACCGGCAAGGCACTGGGCGTTGTGCATGGAATCGCGCTTGGACATATCGCCGTTGTAGCTGTCCACCAGATCGCCCTGGATCATGCGGATGGCAAAGATGGCCAGCGGGTCGGTGTAGTCGCAGTGTGCAGTGGAAACGTAAGCCTCGATGGCGTGGGTCATGGCGTCCATGCCGGTGTGGGCCACCAGCTTCTTGGGCATGGTCTCGGCAAGGTCAGGATCAACGATAGCCACGTCCGGGGTGATCTCAAAGTCTGCAATGGGGTACTTGATGCCCTTCTGGTAGTCGGTGATGATGGAGAAGGCGGTCACCTCGGTAGCAGTGCCGGAGGTGGAGGAGATGGCACAGAAGTGTGCCTTGCGGCGCAGCGGCGGGATGCCGAACACCTTGCACATCTCCTCAAAGGTGATGTCCGGGTATTCGTACTTGATCCACATGGCCTTGGCCGCGTCGATGGGGGAGCCGCCGCCCATGGCGATGATCCAG
>ENA-UONY01000883-UONY01000883.1-human-gut-metagenome-genome-assembly--contig:-CS9-NODE-883-length-30824-cov-13.266274_pt1 | contig 30824 bp, 47 predicted proteins | sample MGYA00242465_ERZ724012 | MGnify/ENA metagenome assembly ERZ724012 | reverse complement strand
ATTTTCTTGGGTACAGTTTAGCTCCCGTTGGGGTCAGCGTTTGGGTCAGAAAAAAGCAACATCCAAAAATGGCAACTTATGAAAAACAAAAGTCCTCGAAATCAGACGATTTCGAGGACTTTTGGTACACTCAGACTCCCCAAAATCGAACCCTGTCGCTTCTTCGGCGGCGGGGTTCTTTTCTACCCGGAAAGTCTTGGTTTTGCAAGAGGTTAGGTTATATGCAGTGGTGATTTTATACCCGTCAGGTTCGTCCCACACTGTAACAGAATTAACGAGCAAATCAATGAGCCGCCTGCGGAAATTTTCATCTTCGATATTCCCATATTTGAACTGACTCAGCCAGAATACGATTTGGTCACGGTCAATTCGGTAGACGAATTTTTCCTCAGCTTTGATCTCTTTGTTGATGGTTTTTTTCTCATGTTCGAGTTGGACAAGACGGTTCATCAATGTTTCAGAAGCAATACCCTTTTCGATGGCGGCGGTGATATTCGTGATTGACTTTTCAACCTCTGACAGTTGAGCGGTCAACTGCGGAATGTGCGTGTCGTTTATCAAATCCTGTTCGCTCTGTCGGATTGCCATGTCTGCGATTTCATCAATGAGCTGATCGGTCAAAAGGTTAAGAGCGTCACGGGCTACTATTCCTTCGATGTAATCTTTTTTTAAAGGCCGCTTGTCACACCCAAGTTTCCTCTTTTTCGTGTAGCAGGAATAGTAGTGGTAGACCTTGCCGTGTCTACCGGCTCCGCTTTCACCGTTCATAGAAGCCCCACAATGACCGCAGAACAGCTTTCCAGACAAGAGGTAATCTACCTTAGCCTTGCCCCTTGCTGGGGCTGTGGCGGTCTTAGAAAGCCGCCGCTGTACCGTTTCAAACAGCTCCTTGTCAATGATGGCGGGAATACCATTTTCAATGACAATATCCTTGTAGGTATAAGTGCCGATATAGCGAGTATTACGGAACATGGCCTTAAAGCTACTGCGGTTGAACTCTGTATTTTTGGCGGTCTTATATTCGGCAGAGTTAAACTTTCGGCAAATGTCAGCTACGCTTTCGCCGTTGGCGTAAAGAGAGAACGCTTCTTGAACGATGTGAGCGGTGTCAGGGTCAACGACCAGCTTATGATTTTCCACCTTGTATCCGAGGGGAATATGACCGCCTACGCTGTGGCACTTCAAGGCAGACTCACGCATACCTCTCGTGACCTTCTGTGACAGCTCGGCAGAGAAAAATTCAGCCATACCCTCTAACACAGACTCCAAGATGATACTTTCAGGGCTGTCGGTGAGATGTTCTGTGGCGGAGAGGACTTTCACGCCGTTCTTCCGCAGACGCATTTTCATAATCGCACTGTCATTTCGGTTACGAGCAAAACGGTCGAGCTTCCAGACAATGACATATTCCCAATTCTGCTTTGCACTATCCGAAATCATTTCCATGAGGTGAACCCGCTTTTCCACATCTTTACGAGCAGTCGTTGCTCGATCAACATAGATTGCCACAATGCGGTAGTGATTTGCTTTGCAGAAGGTACGGCAGTCACGAAGCTGCCCTTCAATGGATTGGTCACTTTGGCCTGTGGAGCTATACCGAAGATAGAGAGCAACATCTTGATCGCCGTTGTAAAGCGTATATGGGTCTTCTTGAAATTGAGAGATTTCTTCCTCTGTCAGACAGGAGAGGTCGATTGGAAATTTTTTCATGCAAATCTCCTTTTTAACTCCATGACTCTACCGACAAAGCGCAATCGTCCAATTTCAACACCGCCAAAAACACGGGGAGGATAGTGTGGGTTAAAAGAGCGAAGGGTCACAGTATCTTCATCAATGCTGATTTTCTTAACAAATCCTTCTTCGTCATCAACAATGACAACCATAAGAGTATCTGTTTCAGGAGGTGTATCCTTTTTAACCAGCACTAAATCGTGATCGTCTAAGACTGGCGACATACTATCTCCGTCAACTTGTAACCAGAAACAATCGTCACAGTCATATTCGGGGTCAACTTGTTCATACCCCAATGCTTCTTGCTGAGCGATGACACCTTTTCCTGCGGACGCATGACCGAAAATAGGTCGTTTGCCATTCTTTTCATAAGGTTCGGTGGTCAAACCAACAGAGGACAAGTGAAAGAGAGGGTCATCAGATTCGCCTTTCAAATAGTCAGCCGTTGTTCCAAGATTGATAGCAAGAGTTTTTAAGTCTTCATCTGAAATCATGCGGTCAGGCTTTTTATCTACATCGTTCAAATAATACTTGGGGCGGTTGATAAGTTTGCAAATATAGGTGACACTTTTCCCTTGTTGTTTGGCTAAATCTCTAATACGGCTTGTGTTCATAAGTACCTCCTTCAAAAATATCCTACTTTTTTAGGATTTACTATTGACAATCCTACAAAGGTAGGATATACTTTGGATTGTGAACAAGAGATTTTGACAACAAAACCTGACCCCCGAAAGGTTTTCTTTTTTCGGCGGTTGCTGTGGTCAATGGTTTAATTGTCTGGCAAGTAAATTGTACCATTACGCCCACTGGTTGTCAATAAATATTGTTCTCAATTCAAAGAAAGGAGAGGTTTTGTGAAAGAGCGTGAGAAAATTCGCTATCGCCTGAGCGTCAATCACCTGTCGTTTGCATGGCTGATTGATATGCTCCGAAAGCGGGGTATTGAAACGAACGGCCCTGTCCTGAGTGCAATTCTCGCAGGAACTCGTAACGGCCCTTCTGTGGACAAGATCATCGCTGAGTCTATCGACATTCTGGACTGGTACGAGCGGCAGATCGGCGGTGCGTCATGAGCAACAGTGCATTTGCCCCGGAAGTGCGAGGGCAGGCCAAAGCGTTCAGCTCACTCCTTGCTCGATCTGTCCGAGAGTTTTTCAAGGACGAAACGAACCGCAAGCAGTTCAAGAGCTGGTACGAACAGAAGTACGGAACACCGTATCAATGGAAACCTATGGTTTGGAGGAACAGATAATGAAAAAGGTATTTGGAGTATTGGCATTTCTCTCGTTTTTCTACCTGTTGGGTGTGGTTGGTGCGGTAGAGCAAGACACGATGGCTCTCGGTACAGGCATGGTGCGTATGGGTATCGGCCTTGGCTGCTTCTGGCTGTTCTGTGAGCTGTCTGGTGCGTTTTATCCTACCCCGCCGAGAAAAAGAAAAAGCCGCTGACGGAACTGGTACTTCCATCAACGGCAAGCGTAAAAGCTCAATCTGATTATATCAGAACCTATCATTTTGTAAAGGAGAACTTTATGAATAGCACGATTGCGAAACTCGCTGACGAGTTCGAGAAGATGGAGAAAACCATCGCTTCTCAGAAGAAGATGATCGAAACCCTTATGCCTACGGGCTATGTGGATACCGATACCGTCAAACTTCACCTTAATTCTGTGTATGGTGTCATGTTCGGCGGTCGCCCCTCTCCGAAGCGCTGCAAGCTGGAAGATTGTTCTTGGGACGAGATCAATATGTATTCCTCCTTCGGCCTTGCTGACAAGATGTTCGAGGTCGGTGACACTAAGAAATTCCGTCTTGCGGATGGCTCCTACCTGACTGCCCGTATCATCGGGTTCAACCATGACTACGCAAGGGACGGCAGTCTGAGCCATATCACCTTTGAAACCGTGGAAACCCTTGACGGAGATATTTCCATGAATGAGAAATCTACCAACGAGGGCGGCTGGGACGCTTCTTATCTCCGTGCCAAGCTCAACGGCAACTTCTTCGAGAAGCAACTTCCCGCTGATCTGAAAGCGGTCATCAAGCCCGTGGTGAAGATCACCGCAAAGAGCGGCAAAAACGAAATGCTGGTTCCTTCCGTTGACAAGCTGTTCGTTCTTTCTGAGCAGGAGGTCTTCGGTCGCAAGATTTATTCCTGCGGTGGTGAGGGTAAGTGGTACGAGTGGTACAAGCGGGAGAATACGCCCTATGGCAAGTGCAAGCAGAATGGTGAGAGGGATTGGAGATGGGAGCGTTCTCCTTGTTCCGGCGACACCACCGCCTTCTGTTATGTGAACTACGGCGGCACCGCCGACGCTAGCGGCGCCAGCATCTCCTATGGCGTGTCCTTCGGCTTCTGCATTTGATCGGGTATCTCGTAAATCCCGCCCCGTCAGGGGCGGTGAAAGGAGTGAAAACATGAATGTCAATCGCAAGGTTGGCACTGGTTTTGAAAGAGACTTATGCCTGAGCCTGTCGGGGTGTGGCTTTTGGGCGCACAATCTCGCTCAGAACAGTCAAGGTCAGCCGTTCGATGTGATTGTGGCTCGAAACGGTGTCAGCTATCCCATTGACTGTAAGGATTGTTCCAAGAACATTTTCAAGATGGAGCGTATCGAAGAAAACCAGTTTTCCGCCATGTCTCTTTGGGAAGAAACGGGAAACGGAGAGGGGTGGTTCGCTCTCCGAATGATGAACGGAGCTGTGTACTTTCTGTCCTTCACGGTGATACGCAATCTGTTCTTAATGAAGACCGTTCTCTCTGCGTCTGAAATCAGACAGTTCGGTATCACACTCGGAGAGTGGGTGTCTCAATGCAAGTAACTGTTGGCAATCAGCTCCGAATTGAAAATCCGTCTGAGCAGTTGCTTACATGGTGCAAGAAGCAGCTTATCCTTCCCAATCCTGAGTACGCCAAGAAAGTCCGTATGCACTTTTGGGTCGGCAACACCCCTGAGAAGTTGCACCTGTTCCAATGGGACGGTGACACACTGGTTCTCCCTTATGGTTGTTTGAACAATGTGTTGGCTATGGGCGATTGCCACACGAAGGTCGATCTTCCTATACCTACCGAGGTGGACTTCGGTTGCACCATTCCGCTCTATGACTACCAAGTGGAAGCCAAGGAAGCCCTGATAACCGCTTACTATGGTATTCTTCAAGCCCCTGCGGGGTGCGGTAAGACACAGATCGGAATTGCTGTTGCGGCAGATACAGGTCGAAGGACACTCTGGCTGACCCATACACGGGATTTGCTCGTACAGAGCAAAAGCCGAGCGGAGAAGTACATGAGTCCCTCGCTGACTGGCACGATCACCGAAGGTAGGGTTCAAATCGGTAAAGCAATCACTTTCGCAACGGTACAGACCATGTGCAACCTCGATCTGAGCCAGTACCGTGATGTTTGGGATTGTATCATTGTGGACGAGTGCCACCGTGTAGCCGGAACCCCGACCGCTATGACGCAGTTCTCAAAGGTGCTGAACGCTCTGGCAGCTCGACACAAGTACGGCCTGTCCGCTACGGTTCACAGGGCAGACGGTATGATTGCCGCCACCTACGCTCTGCTGGGTGGGATTGCCTATCAGGTGCCGGAGGAAGCGGTGAAAGACAAGATCATGACCGTCAGCGTTCTGCCCCGTGCCACACATCAAGGACTCAGCCGTGAGTTTTTGGACACGGACGGTACGATCATCTATGCCAAGTTGGTCAATTTCCTCGCTGACCGTTACCCCCGAAATAACTTGATTGTCGCTGACCTCGTAGCAAACCGAAATCACTACAATCTCATTCTCTCTGATCGGCTGACGCACTTGGAAACCCTGATGAACCGTCTTCCGCCCGACCTGAGAAAACAGGCGGTCATGATTGATGGGAAGATGACCACGAAGAAAGCTAAGGCTCTCCGAGAACAGGCCATTGAGGAAATGCGGCAGGGGCGCAAGCGGTATCTGTTCGCCACTTACTCTCTGGCAAAAGAGGGCTTGGATATTCCCCGGCTTGACCGGCTGTACCTGACTACGCCGCAAAAGGACTACGCTGTGATAACTCAGAGCATTGGTCGTATCGCTCGTACCTTCGAGGGAAAGGGAGAACCTATCGCCTATGATTATGTGGACGATGGTATCCAGTACCTCGTGAGAAGTTACAAGAAGCGGTGTACCACCTACCGGAAAGCGGGGTGCAAGTTCATTGACGGAGAGAACTGATATAAAGGTTCTCGTTGCCTGCGAGGAAAGTCAAGCTGTCTGTATTGCGTTTCGGCATTTGGGGTATGAAGCCTACTCCTGTGACATTCAGGAGTGTTCAGGTGGACACCCGGAATGGCACATTAAAGTGGACGCTCTACTGTTACTCGGACGGTATCTGGTTTTCAAAACCGAAGACGGAAAAGCTCATTATGTTGAGCGGTGGGATTTGATAATTGCTCACCCGCCTTGCACTTTCATGAGTAATGCGGGAGCGTGTCGAATGTATCCCCGTAAGGGTCAAATTGATAAAGCTCGATTCCAAAAGGCGATGGAAGCCAAAGCGTTTTCCTTCGATTTCTAAATGCTGACTGTGATCGAGTGGCTATTGAGAACCCCCGCCCTCTCAAAATCGTTGAATTGCCAAAAGAAGATCAGCGAATACAGCCATATCAATTTGGCGACCCGTGGAGCAAACTCACCTATCTTTGGCTGAAAAATCTTCCGCCGTTGGTTTACACCAATGTTCTTACAGAATGGAAGCCCTTTGTTCCTGCCGGAACAGGCCGCAAGGCGGGGGGGGACAGCTACGGGGCGAGGATACCTCACAATTCCAAAGCCCGTTCAAAAACATTCCCCGGTATTGCGAACGCTATGGCGCAACAATGGGGTGCAGTATTAGGAGGTGATACCGCTGAACCTTGAACCATTTATTTTCGACTGCGAGGTGTTTGCCTACGATTGGCTTTTTGTCTTCAAAAACAAGGTCACGGGGGAATACACCGAGATTTGGAATGACAATGAAGCGGTCGAACAGTTTATGACCCAAGAACCCCTGTTGGCAGGGTTCAACAATAAGCACTATGACCAATTCATTCTGAAAGCGGTTCTCTCTGGCTTTACGCCGGAGGAAATCAAGGCAGTCAACGATTTTATCATCGTTGGTGGTCACGAGGGCTGGGAGTACGCCCCTCTCCGTGACTGCGGGATTTTCTTCGACCAATACGATCTGATGGACGATTGCCAGATGGGTTTGTCCCTGAAAGCAATCGAAGCGCACCTCGGAATGGACATTCGTGAAACCACTGTTCCGTTCAACATCGACCGCCCTCTGACTGAAGACGAGAAGCGAGAGGTCGAGTTCTACTGCCGCCATGATGTTGACGCAACCGATAGGCTGGACGATCTTCGTCAAGGCTACCTGTCCAGTAAGCTCACGCTGGGTCGTGAAAAGGGGCTGTATCCTGCAAAAGCCCTCTACATGACTAACGCCAAGCTGACCGCTGCTTACCTTGACGCAGAGCAGAAACCGCACTATGACGAGCGGGAATACCAGTATCCGCCGAAGTTGCTTCGCCAGTACATTCCGCAGGAAGTGTTCGACTTCTTCGAACGGTTGAAGGATAAGAGTATTCCTGACGAAGTAGTGTTCAAGGAAAAGCTCGATCTGATGGTAGGCGGTTGTCCTTGCACCATCGCCTACGGCGGTATTCACGGGGCTATCCCGTGTTACCGAGAGGAAGCCACGGAAACCCGCTCTATTCGCAACAAAGATGTTGCAAGCTACTACCCACACCAGATGACCTTGAACGGTTATTGTAGCCGAAATATTCCCTCCCCCGATGTGTATGCCGCCACCATTGAGCGGCGTGTTAAGGCAAAGAGGGCTGGTGATAAGGCTACGGCGAACGCTTTGAAGCTGGTACTGAACACCACCTACGGCGCTATGCTGAACCGTTATAACGACCTGTATGACCCGCTCATGGGGCGCTCGGTCTGTATCTCAGGCCAGTTGCAGTTGCTCGAAATGGCGGAACATCTTGTTCAGGACTGCCCCACCTTAAAGATCATTCAGCTCAACACCGATGGTATCATGGTCAGCCTTGATGACTGCGATGTGCCGATGTATCAAGAGATCACGCAGGAGTGGCAGGACAGAACCGGCTTCGAGTTGGAGGAAGACCTTATCAAGATGATCTGTCAGAAAGATGTGAATAATTATGTCGAGGTTCCCTTCGAGGGCGACCCCAAAATCAAGGGTGGCGTTCTCGTTCGTGGGATTGCCCCGGCAGGAGCGTTCAACATCAACAACAACGCTTGTGTGGTCGCCAAGGCGGTCAAGGATTATCTGGCCTACGGTATCCCGGTCGAAGATACCATCATGAGCTGCGACCGCCTGCTGGACTTCCAGTTGGTCGCCAAGGCCGGGAGCAAGTATGGTGACGCTCTCCATGAGGTAGACGGTCAGATGGAGGTCGTGCAGAAGGTCAACCGGGTATATGCCACGGAAGACCATCGGTGCGGAACCCTCTACAAAATCCACCTTGGCACTGGCAATCCCGTCAAGATTGCTGGACTCCCCGCAAAATGTGTCGTAGACAACGACAATCACCTGACGATTGATGTGGTTGACCGTGACTGGTATATCCGGCTGGCACGGCGTTATGTTCGAGATTTCCTCGGAGAGAAGCCACCCAAGCGAAATACCCGCAGAGTCAATTCCATCAAGAAAAAATTATTAGAAATGTTGGAGGTATAAATATGGCTACTACCAAGAAAGCCGCTGAGACTGCGGCGGTGGATTATTCCACCATGAATGTGTTCAAGAAGTTGCAGCTTGCCCGTGTGCGTTTCCTCGAAGCTGGCGTGGACAAGAGCGGCAAGCACATGAAGCTCGAATATAAGTATTTCGAGCTGGCAGACATTGTTCCCAAGGCCGAGCAGATTTTCTTTGAAATCGGTCTGATGATGGTTCCGTCTATGTACGGCGACAAGGCGACCGCTCGTGTCTACAATGTCAATGACCGTGAGGACTTCATTGATTTTGTTGCCCCGTACACCCCTATCGCCCCCATCGTGTCCAACGCTGGCAATCAGGTCACAAACGAAATGCAGGCGACCGGTAGCTCCATCACCTACATTCGCCGCTACCTGTGGCAGCTCGTTTTGGACATTGTGGAGCATGACAGTATCGACAGTGGTGAGTATGACACGGCTCCCGCACCCGCTTCCACCGCCACCAAGAAGCCCCCTGTGACCACTGAACAGCGTCAGGAAATCAAGAAGGAACTGACTGGCGCTCCTGCTGGTGCGGCTACCGAGGAACAGGTCGGTACGCTGAAAAGTCTGCTGAAAAAGCTCATGGATATTGACGCAGAGCAGGAACAGTTCGTGCAGACCATCGCCATGAAGACCGAGGGCTTTTCCAAGATCGAAGCCGACAAGTGTGACGCTCTGATTGAGGGCGTGAACAATATGCTGGCTGGCTACGAAATGAAAACGACGAAGGAGGGCTAAGGCATGATTGAAATTGATTGTCGTAAGTGCGTCAATGCAGACTTGGAAGCGGATTGCTGTAAGCTCTACGGAAACAACCCTGATACTGCCGTTCGGGAATGTGCCGCTGACGAATTTGTGAATTATAAGGAGGTAGACAAAAATGGAATGGCTTGACGGCAACAAAATCCAGATTATCCCTCCCAAGCGTCCTAAGAAGCTGACTGGTACTCGCTTCGCCACTATCCTCGGTCTGAACCCGTGGTCTACACCGTTCGAGATTTGGTGTGAAGTGACCCGCACCTATCAGAAGCCGTTCGAGGATACGATCTACACCATCGCTGGTAAGACCATCGAGCCTAAGCAGGCCGAGTACATGAAGCAGACCTACTTCATGAGCAATCTGGTCACACCGACCGACATTTGGGGCAAAGACTACTTCCGTCAGACCTACGGTGACTTCTTTAGGGAAAGCCCCGTTCTCGGCGGTATGTGGGACTACTTGCTCTATGGCAAAGATGGCAAGCCCACCACCGTCCTCGAAATGAAGACTTCCAAGCGTGTCGAGGACTGGAAGGATGATATTCCTGAGTATTACGCTTTGCAGGCGGCGTTGTACGCTTACCTTCTCGGCGTGGACGAGGTTATCATGGTCGCTTCCTTCCTCGAACCCAAGGACTACGATAACCCTGAGAAGTTCGTGTGCAGCGGTGAGAATACCATCACCCGTCCCTTCAAGGTGTCTGAGCGGTATCCTGACTTCGAGAAGAAGTATGTGAAGCCTGCCCTGAAATGGTGGAAGGACTATGTGGAGAGCGGCATTTCCCCTGCCTTTGACGAGCGCAAGGACGCTGAAATCCTGAAAGCTCTCCGCACCAACAACCTGTCTCCTGAAACGGATATGGCGGCGCTGGTCAAGGAAGCCGAAGACCTGAAAGCCAAGCTGGACGCTCACGCCGCTGAGGTGGCTGAGGACGAGAAGCGGTACAAGGTCTTGACCGACATGATTAAGAAAGCCGCAATCGCTCAGTTCCGTGACGGTGACAAGAAAGTGTCTATCGCTGGTTCTGCCTATAATTGGGAAGTCAGCCGTACTTCTACCACGAAGATCGACAAGGACGCTATGAAAGCGGACGGTATTCTGGCGAAGTACACGACCACTGAGGATAGCTACCGCATTTCCCCGAAAATCATTAAGGAGGATTGACCTATGAAGTTTTCCAAGTTCGTGAAGTCCCTCGCCCCTGATGGCGGCGCTATCTATGAGTACATGGACGAACGCTGGCTTGCTTCCCCGTCCGTACTTATGCTCATTCCCGATGGTATCCGCAGCGTGACCGGGTACAGCAACGAGAAAATGCCTGACGGCATTGGTCGCCTGATTTCTCAGGTCGGTTGCACCGAGTACGCCACGCTGGTCAAGGCAATCATGCCTGAGCCGGACGGCGCAATCAAGGATTGTGTTCGTATCTTCGCCACGCAGGACAGTACCATGACCCTTCCCATCACCAATGATGACTGGTCGCTGATCGAGAAGTCTGACTTCTGCGAAATCTTGTACGCTTACGATCTGGAAAGCGACAAGAGCGTACCGAAAGCCCTGCTGGTCAAGCAGTACGCCAAGTACCCCGATGACGAAGACCAGTTGGTTGGTATTATCTTCCCCTGCGAGTACACAGAACAGCTCAATTTCTACACCATGAAGGAGAACAAGTGATATGAAAGCGATGTTGAGTCAGCCGATGGCTGGTAAGACCCAAGAGGAAATCGTTGCCACTCGTGAAAAGGCTATCGCCGCTCTGAAAGAGCAGGGATACGAAATCGTGAATACTCTGTTTACCGATGAATGGTACAGCAGCGAAAGCATGAAGAAGCGGGGCGTAGTGCAAATCCCTCTGTGCTTCTTAGCAAAATCTCTGGAAAACATGAGTCTGTGTCACGCCGCATATTTCTGTCACGGTTGGGAGAAAACCCGTGGTTGCCGTATCGAGCATGAAGCCGCCTGTGCTTACGGCTTGACCGTAATCTACGAAGACGGATACAACATTTTGAACAACGAACAGGAGGACAAAAACAATGGCTAAAATCGGACTCACCGAGGGTTTCACCCTCATTCCCGAAGGTACTCATGTCTTTCAGATTACCGATGTGAAGTACAAGGAAGACTTCGGCAAGCTGGAAGTCTATATGCAGACGCAGACCGGCAGTAAGCACATCGAGCGCTTCTCTCTGCTGAAATCCGATGGCTCTCCCAACGAGGGTGCATACAACGCTTTCAGCTACTTCGCCAAGACTGCCCTCGGCAATTTCGATCTGACCGAGATCGACCACACTGACCTGATTGGTCACTTCATCGAGTGCGATGTGGAACATGATGTTCAGGAGAACAAGAAGAAGCCCGGACAGAACATTACCTTTGTCCGTCTGGCCGATAAGCGCCCCTCTGAGGGCTGGGGCGGCTCCGGTAATACGGTTGCTACCCCCGCTGCTAAAACCTCTCCTGCGGCTTCTCAGGCCGCTCCTAAGACCCCTATGGATTTGGCAGCTCTCCTTGGCTGATACCGAGTGCGAGGGAGGGCTAATTTGAAAGGCTCTCCCTCGCCAATGGTATGTTGAAAACTATGTTGAAAGTGAGGATAAGCTACAATGGCAGAAGCCTATATTTGTTCGCTCTCCAAGGTTCAGCGTCATGCTGAAATCTGCAAAGAGATCAACAAGCTCTATGAGCGCAAGAACCATGACTACGGTGACAGCTTTCACCAGACCTTTGTTGAAGAAGGAATGGCGATGGCTCGTATCCGGTTGGGAGATAAGTTCAGCCGCTTTAAGACCCTCTCCCGTGGCGGTGAGCAGAAGGTCAATGACGAGTCTATCCGAGACACCCTGATTGACCTCGCCAACTACGCCATTATGACGGTGCTGGAAATGGAGGTCGCTGATGACACTGAATGAATATCAGGTACTCGCCTATCGAACGACCAACCATGAGCTGACCAATCAAGGTCTTATCGAAAATGGGGTCATGGGTCTATGTGGCGAAGCGGGTGAGTGTATCGACCTCGTGAAAAAATCCTTGTTTCAGGGTCACGACCTTGACCGTGAAAAGCTCATTGACGAGCTGGGTGATGTTCTCTGGTACGCCGCACAGTTGGCAACCGGCTTAGATGTGGGCTTAGATGTTGTTGCACAGTACAACATCAATAAGCTCAAAGAGCGTTACCCTGACGGGTTCGACAGCGAAAAGAGTATCCATAGAAAGGAGTACGAAAATGCCTGACTGCTTCTCCAAGTCCGAAGTGACCGATTTTCTGAACTTCATGAAGCTACCTGACGGAACCTTTATTGTTTCCGATGGCATGATGAAGTACCTGACGGCTTACGGCTTCTTTACCGCCCCTGCTTCCACCAAGTACCACGGCAATTACGAGGGTGGTCTTTTTGAACACTCTTATGCGGTCACGAAGTTCCTCCTGACGCTAACTCAGGACAATCACCTGACATGGAAGAACCTTCGCTCTCCGTATGTCGTGGGTATGTTCCATGACCTGTGCAAGATTGACCAGTACCGCCACCCGGTAACAGGCCACATTGAAGAATTTAATGGTGGTTGTACGCCAATCTATGACGAACAGGCGTGGGAGTACAACTCCGACACCCTTCTGAAAGGTCACGGCGATAAGTCCGTCATGCTTCTCTCTCAGTTCTACACGCTGACTGATGAAGAAATTATGTGTATCCGCTATCACATGGGTGCTTTCACCGACAAGTCCGAGTGGAACGATTACACCAGAGCCGTCCGCCAGTATCCGAATGTGCTGTGGACGCACCAAGCCGATATGCTGGCAAGCCATGTTGCGGGGGTGTGAAGTATGTATATTCCAACGGTTTCTTTCGATTTCGATGGCGTAATTCATTCCTACCGAAGCGGGTGGAAGGGTGCCGCTGTTATTCCCGACCCTCCCGTAGAAGGGATTAAAGAGGTCATTGAACAACTCATAAGCGATGGTTTATGTGTGGTCATCTGTTCTTCTCGTGCGGAGTCCTTTGAAGGACAGGCGGCGATTGCTGAATGGCTGAAACACTACAGGTTCCCGATGGTGCAAATTCAAGCAAGAAAAGTTCCCTCCATCGTTCATGTTGATGACCGTACAATCTGTTTCGATGGCAGAGCAAATAACCTCTATGAACAGATTATCAACTTCAAACCTTGGTATGAAAGGGAGTCTGAAAATGAAAATCATTGAACCTTCTGTGGAGCTTATCAACGCTCCCGATTATAAGACCCTTTTGACCACCATCGAAGCCGCAGGGCGCACCTGTTACAAGTCCGAAGACAAAATCACGGACGGGAGCGCAGAGAAGTTCGTCCGGGGCATTATCAAGCGAGGTCACGAAGCTGTCATTGAGCATGGCTCTCTCACTGTCCGCTTCATCTGCGACCGGGGCGTGAGCCACGAGATCGTCCGTCACCGTCTGGCGGCGTTCTGTCAGGAGTCCACTCGGTACTGCAATTACGGCAAGGAGGGCTTCGGCGGCGAGATCACCGTCATTCGTCCCTCGACCTTCGCCAAGACCGACTCGACCTACCACATTTGGAAGCGGTCGTGTGAACACGCTGAGGTCGCCTACTTTGATCTGCTGAACGAGGGTTGCACCCCGCAGGAAGCTCGGTCTGTCCTTCCGAACAGTCTGAAAACCGAGGTGGTCATGACCGCCGACCTCAGAGAATGGCGGCATTTCTGCCGTATGCGTTGTCCCGTAGCGGCTCACCCTGATATGCGGGTCGTTGCCAATATGCTCCTGACCCTGTTGAAACAGACCTATCCAGTCTTCTTCGAGGACATTGAGGTATGAGGATTAAGAAAGCTGGCGGCAAGATATTTGGTGCGGTTCTGAGTGCCGCCGAGAAGAAAGCGATGGACATGGAAATCAATCGTCAGATTGTGGAAGCCGACAGGCGCTATGCCGATGATATTGACGCTATGGTGCTTTATACCCTCCATGTTCACCTTGGTTTCGGCAAGAAGCGCCTGCGGAAGTTCTATGACGCTTTCTCTGCCGAGCATGACCGCCTTATCCAGTATTATCAAATGCCGGACGATTACACATGGCTCTGCAAAGAAATGTTGAAGCGTATCGGCGTTGATGTTGAAGCATGGAACAAAGAAAGGAAAGAACCCGATGAGATTGAAAAGCATTAACGGTAAAGTGCCGTATATCATGGCTGCTGGAAAGGACTTCGTGAAAGATGAAATGTCGCTGGCGGCGGCAGAGCAGATTTGTTCCCGTGGAACACAGACCGCCAGCAAGCTCTTTCCTAATTTCCCCATCTGCGTAGATGGCAAGTTCTATTTTGCTGGAACCTCGACAAAGCCCAAGTCCAGCAAGTCTAAGACCCCTTGCGGGGGCTGAGATTTTCAATCTTCCTGTGGTTCGTCACCATTGTCGCAGTCCTTTGTCTGAAATTACCCACGGTTGAGGTCGAAAAACCTTCTCCCGTTGTCGAGGTGGTAGAGGTAGTCACCCCGGAGCCAGAGCCGGAGGTGGCACCTCAGCCGTGGACAGACGAGGAAGTGATTGTACTGGCGAAAATGCTATGGGGAGAAGCCAGAGGGGTCAGCTCTGACGCTGAGAAAGCTGCTTGTGTGTGGTGTGCGCTCAACCGTGTCGATCATGGCTACGGAGACATTATAACGGTCGTGACTACACCCAAACAATTTGTAGGGTACAACGAGGAAAACCCGGTTGATGATGGTTTGATTACTCTTTGTATAGATGTGCTGACTCGCTGGTATGCAGAGAGAGAAGGTCAGGTCGAGGTCGGTCGTGTCCTCCCTGCGGATTACCTGTGGTTCTCTGGCGATGGCAAGAGAAACCACTTCCGCAACGCCTACTGTGGCGGTGATAGATGGGACTGGTCTTTACCGAGTCCGTATGAAAGCTGAGGTAAGCCTATGAGCTATTTGAATATACCTGCCGAACTTCGAGGGGAAAAGGCATGGGTCAATGTGTGGGACGGGTCAAAGGTTCCCATGCAGGCCACCGTGAGAAAGGCGGCTTCTTCCTCTAATCCTGATACATGGTCAAATTACATTGACGCTGAACACAATGTCCAGCACGGCTACTATGACGGTCTTGGCTATGTGTTTCACGATACAGGGGTCGTAGGTATCGACATTGACGATGGCTTTACTGATGGGCTTCTAAACCCGCTGGCGGCTGACATTATCGGTCATTGTCAGTCTTACACGGAAAAGTCCAGAAGCGGGAGAGGGGTTCATATTCTCGTTCGTGGTGAGCTGCCCTTCAAGGGCAAGAACAACCGTGCCGCCGTGGAGATTTACAAGAGCAATCGGTACTTCATCATGACCGGCGAGGTTTTGATCTTCTCCGAGATCGTTGAAAACCAGTCAGCGATTGACTATGTAATCGAGAAGTATTTTCCCGACACGCCGAAGGAAAGTAGCTCAGGTACGGTCGCCCCTCAGCGTATCTATTCTCCCATCTATCGCCGCCCTGAAAACGGTAAGCTGCATTTGAAGCCTGAATACCCGCCTATCACACCGGGAAGCCGGAACCTCAGCCTGACTTCTCTGGCGGGTCAGCTCCATAACCAAGGATACACCAAAGCAGAGATTTACAAAGAGCTGTTGTACGCCAATCAACAGGCTTGCAAGCCGCCGCTCCCTCAGTCCGAGGTCGAGTTGATTGTTAACAGCGTAACCAGATACAGGAGGTAATTATGAAACCTTATCAGCGTGGCGATGTTGTTGTCATTGATGTTCCCATGCTTGCCAACAGTCATATTCAGGCCGGTAAGCGTCCGTGGATGGTTGTGCAAAACAATGTCGGCAATCAGTTTTCTTCCACCAGCATTGTCGTTCCCCTGACCACTAAAATCAAGCGACTGGAAATGCCGACCCATGTGGCGGTCACTTGGGGTTCTTTACAGCCGAGCATGGTTGAATGTGAACAGGTGCGTGTCGTAGATATGTCCGATGACTGGGAGTACATATGCACTCTGCCGCCTGAGATCATGCGTCATGTGGACACCGCTTTGAAGAACGCTTTCTTCTATGGGAGGGGGGAGGTGTAAATAATGACAAAACTCGAATATGACAGTTTGCAGATGGCGTTATCTGCCCTACTTGATAAAGAGCGGATATATCGCAAGCGTATAAGCGGTAGTGAACAAGACGGTTATAAGATGGGTGTCCGAGCTTGTAAAAGCGCACTTTCCAACTTTAACCCAAACAGAAAAGACAAGAGGGGTGAAATCCATGAGTGATGAAGTTATGACAGCTCCCGAAGAACAGGCTCTTTTCCAGCTCTCTAACGGTCGTTACATCATGGACGAAGCTCAGTCCCGTGTGATGTTTCAGATTAAGGAAGCACAGCCGGAGCATAGCCACCCGATCAGCGGCACGGGGTATTCGTGGGATGAGTCCGGCATGGCGGAGTTGTTCTCCGAGTGCTACAAGAATGATACCCGCTACTGCCCCGAAGCGAAAAGCTGGTTCACCTACTCCGAGGGGGCATGGCGTAAGGACACGGGTTCTCTGCTGGTAGCGGAAAAGATCAAAGAGTTCTGCCGCCTGATGGCTCTCTATTGCGGTGAGATTACCAATGAAGAACGCCGCACCGAGTACATGAAGTTCATCGTAAAGATGGGCGACCGGCGCTTCCGTGACCGGCTGATGAAGGACGCTGCCAGTGTGCTTCCTATCGCTTCGGCGGAGTTTGACGCAAACCCTTACCTTATCAACTGCAAGAACGGCACTTTCGACCTCGAAAAAATGGAGTTCCGGGAACATGACTGGAAAGACTTCCTGACTATGCAGACCAACTTCAACTACACCTTGCAGGACGCACGGTGTCGCCGCTGGGAGAAGTTCGTTGCAGAGGTTACTTGTAATGACGAAGACAAGGCGGACTATCTGCAAAAGGCGCTGGGGTACTCTATGCTGGGTATGGCGAACGAGGAATGTATGTTCATTCTTCACGGCAAGACCACCCGCAACGGCAAGTCCACCATGCTCTCGGCAATCCACCACCTTCTCGGTGATTATGCTTCCGTGTCCCCCGTGTCGATCATCTGCAAGGCAGAGCGCTCGAAGAACGCCGAAGCAGCGAACCCCATGCTGGCTTCCCTGAAAGGCAAACGGTTTGTCACAATGGCAGAGAGCAACCAGTATGGCAAGCTGGACGAAGAAACGATTAAGCAGCTCACAGGCGGCGAGGAAATCAAAGCCCGGAACCTCTATGAGACTGCTACAACCTTCCTGCCGCAGTTCACCCTTTGGCTTTCCTGCAACGATCTTCCCACCGTCAGCGATAAGTCCCTGTTCGCTTCCGACCGTGTGCGGGTCATTGAGTTCAACCGCCATTTCACCGAAGCGGAACAGGACAAGAACCTAAAAAATGAGTTCCAGACACAGGAAGCTATGCAGGGCATTTTCGCTTGGCTGGTCGCCGGATACTTCAAGTACAAGCGGTTCGGTCTGAAAATGTCCCCCGCCATGCGGAAGGTAGTCAACCAGTACGAGCGTGACAACGATCTGTGCTTGCAGTTCCTCGAAGAACGCTGTGAACAGGCTGAGGGGGTCAACACCCGCTCGAAGTCTCTGTTTGACGCTTACAAGATTTGGTGCAAGTCCAACGGGTACTTTGCCTGTTCTGCCAAGCGGTTCAACGCCGACATGGAAACACACCCTGAGTGGCACGGCGGCAAGGTTGTGTATCAGGGCTACCCCGTCTATAAGAACCTCAGACTGAAAGGAGCGTCCTAATGAACCGTTCATGCAATTCTATCCTCTGCCGCTTCGGTATCCACACAGCAGACCCGTATGTTCATATTCAGGTCAAGTGCCGTAATGGTTCTCACCGCTGGCAGAGCAATTATGAAGTCTGTAAGCGGTGCGGCAAGCGGCTAAGAAAAATCCGCATTGTAAAGGAGCGTCCGTGATGAAAATTACTCTTGATATTCCCGATGGCATTATTGCAGGGTTCTTCAATGGTGTAGAGGTCACGGCTCACGGTATGCAGTTGGTGTCCTATCAACTCAGCACTGACGATCTGAAAGATGGTAACACCGTAAAACTCCCTCGTGAACAGGAGGTGACAGTATGATTGCCACCAATGAAGAACTCGCCCTGCTGGAAAAGTGGAAGCGAAAACTCTGCTTGCAGGAGTGGCGAATAAAGCTGTTGACCCATCTACACCCCGAAGAAATGACGGTGCGTAATACCGCAGGCTGTACCGAGTGGTCAGAAGCAATTAAGACCGCTCGTATTGAGATCATCAACCCTGCCTGCTACGGCGACCGCATTGTGCCGTTCGATTTTGAAAAGACGCTGGTACATGAGCTGCTACACCTGAAATTCTCCTTCTGGTGTCAGAACGAAGATGATGTTGGCGATAGAGTCATGCACCAGATGATTGACGATCTCGCAAGAGCTTTGACGGAAGGGGACAGCGATGATGAAGCCTGAATACTGCCCCGATTATGTGGGCGTTGCCTGCGTTGATGGCACTTGCCCTATTGCCAACTGTGAAGAATACGCTGAGCGGTGTATGCCTGTTATTTCATGTTGCCGGGACTGCTTCTATTATAAGGGCTGTGAAGACTGTGCAATCTCTGACGATTGTGACCGAATGGAGGATAAACATGAGTAAAAAGTGTGTATGCGGTAACGAAATGTTCACCGTCTTCATGTGTCGTAAGTGCGAACACCTTCTGTATGTCGAGGAAGACGAGAACTTTCCTCAGAAACTCGGAAAAATCGCCGCAAAATCCTGTCCCTGTTGCGGCGAACAGGAAGAAGGTCTGTGGAGACTTCTCGGCAGAGCGGAAGGGTTCGAGGGAACCGTGTTCACGGAGGAAAGCGATGAAGACTGAGAAAAAGAACCTCCGCCGTATTTCCATTGTAGTCACGGCACAGACCAAGGGGAACCTTGAACGGCTGGCGGCGGTCTGCGGCTACTCTGAGATCGGTCGAGTGGTTGACAAACTCACCCGTGAAAAGATGATCTCCCTCCATGACTTTGAAAGAAAGGAGAAGCACTATGAATGATGTAATGGAGCAAATCAAAACGCTTTCTGCCACCTTGGACGAGGAAACCACCCGCTTTCACCCTACTGGCAGACTGCTGTTGCTGGGTTCCTACGAGAGCGTATTTCTGAAAGCGGTCAAGCGCAAGGCTGACCTGTTGGGTATTGACTGTGACCTCACTCAATACCCCTGCCCTCCGTACAAGGCCGTGGTAGTGGACAAAGAAACCGTCCCGTCTGACATTAAGCTCGCCGCCGAGATTGACATTGACCACTCCTACTCACGGGGAATGTCATCGGTATCTCAGGCGACTTTGGCGCTCCTGCTGGCATTGGACTTGGTTCACGCTAAGGAAATTACCATTGTAGGCCGGGGTCACGCCGTTCAAGACCTCGCACAGCACTTGATCGACAATGACGCTACTGTGACTGTGGCACACTCTAAGACTCCAATTCTATATGGAGCTACTACCGGCAAAGATGTAGTAATCTATGCTACTCCGACTATCACGGGAGCTGTGCCGTACAACACTCATGATCTGGTCATCGACCTCGGCAACAGTGTTCCTCACCCTGACCGCTTCAACTGCCCCTATGTGAACAGGATTGGTCAGCTTACCGTGAGCGTGTTGCTCAACCGCTTTGCGAGAAAGGAGCATAGAGCATGAGTGACATTTTGACAACTATCGCCGCCGTTGAATGGATTGTTGTAGGCTGTCTATTCCTCTGGCGACTGCGCCACTGGAACCGCCGCTTTTCGGAACTCTATGACGAGCTGCGAAAGGAGATCGACCGTGAATAAGGAAGACGCTCACATCGTTGTGGCGATGGCAAATCATAGCATGAATATTGGTGAAGTCTCTCGTAAACTTTTCATGCATAGGAACACCGTGACCTATCATCTGGACAAGGTAAAGCGGCAGACCGGGTTAGACCCTCGGCGGTTCTATGATTTGGTTGAGCTGGTGAAGATAGCTCAGGATGTGTTGGAAAATGAGTGAATATATCAAGCTGAGAGATGTGACGGAAATTGCCGAACAACAGGGTCATGTTACTCTCGATGACCTTCTGGCTTGCGACACGCTCCCCGTCACTTTCTGTGGGGATTGTCAGTGGTGTCTGGTTGACCGCTCTCCCGCTGGTTGTCACTTGTGTATGAGGAAGCTCATTCGTGAAAGAGTGCAGCTAACCGACTTTTGCAGTCACGGCCTTCCGATAATTCATGACAAAAGTGAGGTGAGATAGCATGGGTCTTGATATTACGGTCATGGAGCGCAAGGCTGTCCGCTGCCCTCATTGTGGCGAGGTCATCACCACGGTAGATGTTGCCAGCACCGACAGCGGTGGTCGGCTCTGGTACGACTTTCTGGAAAGGCTCGGTTACTATGTTCCCTATGAGAAGCGTACCAAGGAGAACGACTGGTATGGTAAGGACATGGTTCTTGACAACGAGCAGGCAAAGCAGCTTGTCGATTACGCCGTGAAGAAAGAGGTCTACAACTGGGACGGTGTGGAGAGCGTTGTAGCAACGGCACTCGCTCACGGGAACAAGGTGGTCATCAACGCCGACTGGTAGTTAGGTGATAAAGGTGATAAAGGTGAGTGTTTTTGCAAAGACTTTTTTCAAATTGGCGTGTTTTGAAAAATTGTTTTTCGTATTTTAGGTGAGTTAGGTGAGTAATCGGGCATAAATGCCTATAACTCTCTCTTATACGCGCGTATATAGAAATAGTTATAGGGAAATGCACCCGATTACTCACCTTTATCACCTTGGCGACTTTGAAAGGAGAAAACGACTATGAATACAGAGTTAGAAAACGCTCTGCGTGATAAGATTGATTGTTTAACTGCACAACTTACCGAAAGTAGGAGCTATGTCGAAAATCTTAAAGCTGAAAATGAGAAACTTCGTAATAGCATTGAAAGTCATTCAGATAGGATTTCGTGCCTGAATGGTCAGGTAGAAGCTCTGACTCTTTGTATCAAGATATTATCTGAGAAACTTTGAGAGAGGAAGGTGAACGACTATGGCAGATGAAATTGTTGAAAAGCGTGGTCGTGGCAGACCGAAGGGTACTGGCGGCAATAAGCGGCCTGATAGTACGGCACAGCTTCAACCAGGAGATAATCGGAAGTTTCTTGAACATGATTTGAAAATGTGGGACTGGCCTGCTGTAGATATGACCAAGCCGGAAGCTGTGACTGAGCGTATTGGAAATTACTTTCGGATTTGTGCCGAAGATGACATGAAACCCTCTGTTGCGGGTATGGCATTGGCGTTCGGCATGGACAGGCGGCGGTTATGGGAAATCGCTAACGGTGTTGTCGGAACAAACTCTGTTACTCACAATGTTGCCCCCGAAGCAAGGGACGCACTAAAAAAAGCGTATTATTTTTTGAACGCTCAGATGGAAAGTTATATGCAGAACGGGAAGATCAATCCGGTCGCCGGTATCTTCCTGATGAAGAACAACATGGGCTATGCGGACAAGCAGGAGGTCGTGTTGACACCCAACCAGCAGCTCGGAGATCAGGTTCCCGCCGAGGACTTGGAGAAGAAGTATCTCGAAGATGTGGCGGGTGCGTCCAGCGACTATGACCCGGAGGACTGAGCGACTTTCACGACTTTTGCGACTATGGCTTACGACTATGCCGAGCGACTTTACGACTTTCGCCCGAACGACTTTGCGACTTTCCGGCGAGGGTCTACGACTTTGACAGAGCTGCCGATCTCTCCACGAGGTCGGCGGCTTTTTCTTTCCCCGGCTGATCGGCGGCGGGTTCCACCGGGGCGGCGTGGGCGCTGCCGGGGTTCCGGCCTGATCTGAAAGCGGAAACATTTTTAGCCCTTTATATTGTATAGCTGCCGTATTTGCGAAAAATCTTGATTTTCTTTTATATTTACGCTTGACAAGTAAATGCAAATATGCTATCTTGTATTTACCGAAAGGCAGTAAATGTAAATGCACCTTGAAAATTAAATCCCCGTACATTTCCCCATGTAGGCCGGTGAAATAGGCTTTCAGCGTATCAAGGCCGAAAATAGGAAACGGAACGGAATATATATTATGAAAGGCTGATTGCTATATGAAAAAGATTTTTGATTTACCTGTTTGCGGTTATGACCGGGCAAAAAGTTTTTACGGAAAGGCAAAAGTTATTGAAACGGACAACGGCGAAAAAGTTTTACAGTCCTATAATACTTTTGTTTGTCGTATCACGGCGGCGGGGCGGTTCGTTCGTATGTGGGGCGGTTATTCCGCTACTACAATGCGCCATGTAAATAGTTTTCTTTCATTCTGTGATATGAACGGCGGCGGGAAATCGTGGTGGGATATGCAGCCGGTAGAAACGGAAAAGCCGAAAGCGGCGGATATGACCCCCGCCGAAAGTTTGAAAGCTATGTATTGCCGCCGTTCCGCTAACAGTGTGAATTATTGAAAGGGGTATATATATCATGAAAAGAAAAGAGTTTATCGGAAAATTGACCTATTATGACCGCTTGCGTTGTTCTTGCTACGGGAACCCCCGTTTTTATGGGGAATTTACAAATGAAAGCGGGGAAATGTTAGTAGGAAAAACCGCTGTAAATGCCGCTTGTGCCTATGGTTTTTTGAATTATCAAAACGAACCACGGAAAATCATCTATCATATAACCCGGAACGGAAATATCATTTTTGATTATATTACAGTTCTGAAAGGGGCGGCGGATCATGAATAAAAGACAATATTGTGAAAGCCGGGAAAGTGTCGCCTATTATAGCGGCTTGAATGGGCTTGAAATAAAGGGCATTGAATACGGTATAGATGATTTTGTTTATTGTGTTTCGGGTTGTTGGTATGGCGGGAAAGCCGCGCGGCGTTTCCACCGTTGCAAAATCTACTACCCCGCAAACGGGAAAGATAGCGCATTTTTCCGGGTGCATGGGTACAAAATCCCGCTTGATGAATGTATTAAAATGGGGGTTTAATTATGAATTACATTTTTAAAACAACGGCAACAATGAAAGAATACAACAATAAAAAGTGGTACATTGACGGCGGTATTGTTTCGGATATGCGCATAGATGCGGATAGCGTGGAAAATGCGCTTGAAATTTACCGGGAACGGGTGGAAGAAAAACATTACATTACCATTTCCAAAAATGCCATTAAAAACAAGTCGGAAATGTTCGTTGATCTATCAAACGGGGGCGTAAAACAAGTTGGCTATGTTATCACGGGCAAAACAGAGTTTGACAAGGGCGATTATACCGGATACAGCACACAATATATTGATCTATGGATAACAATTCTAACCGTTGTTGATACGGTATTTTAACGGGGGTGTAAAGCATGGTATACGCAAGGAAAAAGCACGGCGGTGCAAGCTGCTATCTTGTATCCCCCGATACGGTGCAAGCGTTTATATGTTATGAAACATGGGCGCAAGGGGTTGCAAATTGCTTTTGTAATATCACGGTAAAGCCCTATAAAGGCCGGAAATACAATTCCGCTTTTGTTTGGGTGTGCGTGGGTTGAAAGGCGGTGAAAGCGTGTATTTAATTCTTTTGTTGCTTTTGTTGCCGGTGCAAATCCTGATTGAAATATTGAAATTGAATAATTGAACGCCGCCCCGGTGCTATTCCGGGGCGGTTATTTTTTGCGCTTTCCGGCCTGATTTAGGCGGCGTGAATAGGTGACGGGGGCGGGGGATATGCCAGCGGCAGCGAGGGCGGGGTAAGCTGAAAAATATCCGCAAAAAATAAAAAGGCTTATTTACACTTACCTATTGACAATTACATTTACTTATGCTATCTTATATGCAAGAGGTGATCTTATGATGACATTCAAAAACGCAATCGGCTATATCCGAGTCTCCACCGAGAGACAGGCCGATGATGACAAATACGGTATCGAGGTTCAGAAGCAGGCCATTCTTCTCTACGCCAACGACAACGGCTATAACATCGTAGACTGGAAGGTCGATGAAATCAGTGGTGCGAAAGATGACCGTCCCGGTCTGAACGAAATCCTTTATGGGGACGATGTAAGCAATCCTCCCTATGAAGCGGTGATCGTATTCAAGAATGACCGTGTGGCTCGTGATACCAAGCTGTACTTCTACTACCTGTATGTGCTGGAAAAGAAGAACATCAAACTTCTGAGTACGCAGGAGAGCTTCACAGAGGGTAGCGAGTTTGCCAACATCTACCGTGCGCTGCTTCAATTCGTGGCAGAGCAGGAGAGAAAGAACATCGCTCTGCGAACCGGCAAGGGTCGTTCCATCAAGGCTTCCTGCGGCGGGTACAGCGGTGGTCGCCGTCCCTACGGCTACAAGGTAGTTGATGGTGTTCTCACCATTGACGAGCAAGAAGCTCCTATCGTGAAGTTCATCTTCGAGAAGCACGAGGACGGCGTTTCCATGCTGGGTATCACGGAGCTGCTGGAAAAGGCGGGATACCAGACTCGTTCCGGCAAGCGGTTTCAGGTGTCCACCATCAAGAGTATTCTCGGCAACCGCCCTCTGTACGAGGGTATGTATAAATACGGCGACATGAATTGGGTCAAGGGTGTTCATGAGCCGATTTTGAAGGGAGCGGGTGAAAAATGAAAAAGGTGGCATGGCTGATAGGGCTGGCAGTTATCGTAGTCTTCTTTCTGGTCGGGTGTTCCAAGAAAGACTCGGCTGAACCTGTTGCATGGGACTCGGCTCTTTCCGAAGCCGGGTTCACCGATGACGAGATCGCAAGCTATCGGGAAGTGTTTGACACCATTGGCGTGACTGATTTCCACGATGTTTCTATCGTAGATAATGACCCGATGACCGTGATTTGTGGTAAAATCTATGACAGCGAGGATTTACAGCTCAATGTGACGCTGGAAAATCGCCAGATCATCTATGCAGAACTGGCTGGTATCCCTGATACCAAGACCCAAGCCTATTTTAACTGGCGTGGCAAAGTGAAATGGAAAACAGTGCACACGATAAAAACAGTTGAGTTGTACTCTGACACCGAGGGCGGCTATTTAGGGGTTCTGGATTGGGACAATAAGACGATTTCGGAGTATGAGGGCTGATACCATGAGATTTTTTCTCAATATCATCGGATATTTCCTGATAATCAGTTCTATTTTGCTGGTTTTGGCGTTTGTGATACCGAAAATTCTATAATCGGCTTCTGCAAGAGCAGGAGTGACAGCCATAACGGGCTATCTGTGTAGAAATACACGGGTAGCGCGTTTTTTTTGTTGGAAAGGAAATGCACATGAATTATGAAAAACTCTCCGGCTCTATCCGAGCCGTGATCGACCGCCGACCGGGAGATGTCGGGGCGTACAGCGACCTTTTTTCTCTGTGCCGGGAATGGGAAACCGAGGATTTCTCGGCGGCACATGAGGTAAACAAGGAGCTGCTGGCACTCTCCGCCGATCAGGTAGTCCGTGGCGGCGGGGCGAAGTTCTATGAACAGTGGCGGCGGTGTCTTCTCTTTGAAGCGCCCCATGATTTTGACTCCTTCATGACCTACATCGAACTCGACCGCAAGCCGGAAAAACGGTTTTATGCGCCCCGCAAGCACTATCTCAGACCGATGGTACAGGGGTTTCAAGATGTTCTGGACGGAAAACTGCGTCTTTTGACGATTTCCATGCCGAAACGAGCGGGTAAGTCACAAACAGGCATCAATTTTGTGAATATGCTCTCCGGGAAGTTCCCTGACCGCTCGACCCTGATGGAAGGGACGGGCGATGACCTTGTAAAGAGCTTCTACAATGGTTGTCTGGAATACCTGACAGTCCCTAACGAGTATCTGTTTTACGATGTATTCCCGGACGCACGGCTGGTACAGACCAATGCCGACACGAAGACGGTGAACCTGAAAAGCAAGTCCCGTTTCCCCACCATCATGTGTCGTTCCATTGACGCTCGACAGGTGGGTTTGTCCGAAGCCACCAATGTCCTCTACCTCGATGACTGTGTGGAGGGTCGTGAGGAAGCGAAGAACCGCCAGCGGCTTGATGACAAGTGGGAAGTGATCTCCGGCGATATTATGGGTCGTGCTATTGAAGGTACGCCGATGGTCTTTACAGGCACTCGCTATTCCCTGTATGACCCCATCGGTCGTGTGCAGGAACACGCACAGCGGGAGGGCTGGGCTTGGAGAGCGATTGAGATACCCGCCCTCGATCTCGTGACGGACGAGAGCAATTATGAGTATGAACGGGAGGGCAAGAAGGTCTTTACCACCGCCTATTTCCGGGAGCAGCGGGAGCTTCTGAGCGCAGAGCAGTTTGAGAGTGAGTTCCAGCAACAGCCCTTTGAAGCGAAGGGTCTGCTGTTCAACAAGGACGAGCTGAACTACTTCTTCGAGCTGCCGAAAGACCGTGACCCGGATACCATCATCGCCGTTGGCGATACGGCGGAAAGTGGCTCTGACTCGACCTCCATGCCGGTGGCGAAGATTTACGGAAATGCCGTGTATATCGTTGATGTGGTCTTTGATGACTCCCCCGCTGAGGTGACGAAGCCGGAATGTGCCAAGTGCCTGATCGAGAACAAGGTTGCTTCCGCCGTCTTTGAGTCCAACAACGCCGGTCAGTATTATGCCAGAGATGTTGACCAGATCATTCGGGAGCGTGGGTACTCCGTTGGTATCCGCACGAAGCGCACGATTTCCAACAAGCAGACCCGTATTGAGTTCGCTTCCGACAATATCAAGAAGAACTTCTACTTCAAGCACCCCTCCACCTACAAGCGGGGCAGTCAGTATTGGAACTTCATGAAGGAAGTGACCACCTACACCCGCTCTGGCAAGGTTCCGCACGATGATGCTCCTGACTCCCTCTCCCTATTGGAAAACGAAATCCGTATGCTGTCCGGGGGTAAGGTTGAAGTTTTCAAACGGCCTATTTGAGTTCTTTACTTTCACTGTGGCGAATGGTATGATAAAAGGTTAGTATTGACAACCATTGGAGAGTTTGATACAATGATAAGAGAGAAAATAGGTAGAGGGGAGGTATTCTGTCTTGGGCTGTTTCGGTCGTAAGAAAATCTTTACCGATGTGACGGAGATCACACGGGACAATGTTCTGAACGTGCTGAGAAAGGCACTTATCACACATTGGTCGAACAAAGCGGATATGGAATATCTCTATGCCTACTACAAAGGCAGGCAACCGATTTTGAACCGTAAAAAGGAAGTCCGCCCTGAGATTCAAAACAATGTGGTCGAGAACCGTGCCAATGAGATCGTGTCCTTCAAGGTCGGCTATCTGATGGGGGAACCCATTCAGTATGTCAGCCGAAGCGATGATAAGATGGTTGCCGACAAGATCACCACTCTGAACGGCTACTGTCTTTCCGAGGATAAGGCCGCAAAGGATAAGGAACTGGCAGATTGGTTTCACATCTGCGGCACGGCATACCGCATGGTGCTTCCCGACAGCGTGTTTGAGAAGGAAAGCGATGAAGCTCCCTTCGAGATTTACACCCTCGACCCTCGGTTTGCTTTCGTGGTGTATGCCAATTCCATCGGTGAACCGCCCGTAATGGGTGTGAAGTACATTCAGCGGTCGGACGGTGTAGTGGTTTACAGCATTTATACGAAAGACCGCTATTTCGAGGTTGAAAACCAGAGTATGATCGTCCGGGAAGAAGCTCAGTCGCTCGGTATTCCCATTATCGAATACCCGGCGAACAACGCTCGGTTGGGAGCTTTTGAGATCGTCCTTCCCCTGTTGGACGCTATCAATACGGTGGACAGCAACCGTCTTGACGGTGTAGAACAGTTTGTTCAGGCGCTCATGCTGTTTCACAATGTTGACATTTCCGGTGATGATTTCTCCAAGCTGCGGGACGAGGGTGCGATCAAGTACAAGGACATTGACCCGCAGTATAAAGCGGAGATCAAGTATCTGACCTCCGAACTGAACCAGAGCCAGACACAAACACTGGTCGATCACCTCTATAACACGGTGCTGACGATCTGCGGTATGCCAAACCGCAACGGTGGTTCTTCCACCAGCGATACCGGCTCTGCGGTCATCATGCGTGATGGTTGGTCGGCGGCGGAAGCCAGAGCCAAGGACTCCGAGCTGATGTTCAAGCTCTCCGAAAAAGAGTTCTTGAAGCTGGTTCTGCATATCTGTTCCGATCTGAGTGATCTGGAATTGAAGCTGTCGAACGTGGAGGTTCGTTTTACTCGGCGCAATTATGAAAATATTGCTCAGAAAGCGACCGTATTGACCACTATGCTCAGTAACCCCAAGATTGCTCCCGTTCTGGCCTTTACCCATTGCGGTATGTTCTCCGACCCGCAGCTTGCCTACCGTATGAGCATGGATTACGCAGAGGAACAGGAGAAAAAGGCCGCTGAACTCGCAAGCAAGCAGAAGGAGGTTAATCCTGATGGAAAAGGAAATCCGCCTGACCCCGGAAGTGGTCAGGAAGATTGAGGAAATCTTGACTACGGGAAAGACCGTTGAGATCGCCGAGCGGCACGAGAAAGTGGTTGTTTGGGCGGTCAGCAGCAAAAAGAAATATGAACAGCCTATCGCATAGGCGGTAGGGACAGCCATTACGGGCTACTGATACCGAAAAGGTATTGGTAGCCCTTTTTCTTTTGGTTTAATCGCCGTAAGGCGTTGAATAGGCAGAGAAGCCTTAAATCACAAAACGGAGAGAACCGTAAACACAAAGGTATAGTGCGGAGATGCACTTTAAAAAGCGCAGAAAGGAACGATTGTATGGCAAAGATTGATGTTTCCACCATTGAGGGCTTTGCGGATATGACCGCAGAGCAGAAAGCGGAAGCCCTCGCAAACTACGAGTTTCCCGACCCTGATTATACCGGCTATGTGAAGAAAGATGTTTTTGACAAGACTGCTTCCGAGCTTGCGTCTTGGAAGAAGAAGCACAATGAGCTGCTTTCTGAGGAAGAACGCAAGAAGCTGGAAAATGAGCAGATGTTCGAGGAAATGAAAAACAAGCTGGCGGGGTTGGAAAAGGAGAAGACCGTTTCCAGTTACAAGGCGAGTTTCGCCGCACAGGGCTATCCTGAGCCGCTGGCGACCGAAGCCGCTACCGCTATGGCGAACGGTGAGATGGATAAGGTCTTTGCCGCACAGAAGACGTTTCTGGAACAGTATGAAAAAGATGTAAAAGCCAAGGTTCTGAAAGAAACCCCCAAGCCCCCTGCCGGTGGCAAGGGTGGTGAGATGACCAAGGCTGATTTTCTGAAACTCGACACCAAAGCCCAGTTGGAGTTCATCAAGGAACATTCTGACTGGCAGACAATTTTGAAGTAATTATGGAGGTAAAACATTATGGCTACCTATCTCGGTTTCCCGTTTGACCCTGAGCTGTTTAACTACAACTGGGCAAACGCAAAAGACCCCACTCTGACCGCTATGTTTGAGAGCGGCGCTGTCGCCCCGAACGCAGAGCTGGCACGGCTGATCGCTAACGGCTCTGACTTCTACACCCTGCCCTTCTACAAGGTCATCGGCGGCACTCCTGAGAACTACGATGGCGCAACCGACATCACCCTGACCGACCCCGCTGGCGGCGCTCAGAACGGTATCGTGTTTGGTCGTGCGCACGGCTGGAAGGAGAAGGACTTCATCGTTGATTACAACAGCGGTGCCGACCCCATGCAGCAGATCGTGTCTCAGGTGTCCAAGTATTGGCAGAAGCAGCGCCAGTCCATCATGCTGAAAATCCTCAATGCGGTCTTCGGCGTGACCGGCAGCGGTGAGTTTGCTGATTGGGCGAACCACACCACCGACCTGTCTTCCGCTTCCACCACCGTTGCGGACGCTAACAAGATGGGCGCTACCACCATCGGTGACGCTATCCAGAAGGCCGTGGGTGACAATCAGGACGCTTTCCAGCTTGTGTTTATGCACAGCAAGGTCGCCACTAACATGGCTGGCCTGAAACTGCTGGACTTCCTCAAGTACACGGACGCAAACGGCGTGGAGCGCCCCCTGCGTATCGGCACGGTGAACGGCATGACCGTGATCGTGGACGATGGCTGTCCCACCACCGCAGCGGATACTTCCAAGGCAGCGACCTATACCACCTATGTTCTCGGTCTGGGCGCTATCCAGTACGCTCCCGCCCCTGTGAAGGTTCCTTCCGAGCTGACCCGTGATGCTCTCAAGGGTGGCGGCTATGACGCTCTGGTGACTCGTATCCGTGAAACCATGCACCCCAACGGTTTCAGCTTCACCAAGCCCACCAGCGGCTACACCGCTTCCCCCACGGACGCTCAGCTTGCGGCGACCGCCAACTGGTCTATCGTGGCTGACCCCAAGACCATTGCTCTGGCGAAGATCATCACCAACGGCTAAGGAGGTTCACCATGTTCTATGTTTCTGACGGGAAAGTGTATGTGAGGGAGGGAGATCACTTCCGTAATGTAGGCTTTACCGCAAAGGACAAGGTGATTACTCGGCGTGAACTGGAAAGTACCTCTGTGGTGATGGGTACGGTGGTTGTTGATACCCTCGACAACCCCGTAGCCCTCACCCGTGAGGAAATCATTACCAAGTTCAATCTGTCCGAGGAAAATCCCATTCCCGTTATCAAGAAGTCC
>ENA-UONY01000882-UONY01000882.1-human-gut-metagenome-genome-assembly--contig:-CS9-NODE-882-length-30968-cov-19.186071_pt1 | contig 30968 bp, 21 predicted proteins | sample MGYA00242465_ERZ724012 | MGnify/ENA metagenome assembly ERZ724012 | reverse complement strand
GCTTCCATCATGGGTTCCGAGTGCGGCATCCCCGCTTCCAAGGCTGGTCTGGCTGCTGCTCAGGCTGCAGGCGCTGTGAAGGACCTGGTCGCTGATGCAAACAGCAAGGTCATGGCCTTCACCACCAACAAGCTGGATCCCCTGTTCGAGAACAACGACCTGAAGGCTTCCGGCACCGGCATCTATCAGGAAGTGTTCGACAGCATCGACTACGGCGATGAGACCCCCGAAAGCGCTGTCAGCGCCCTGCTGGAAGGCATGGAGGGTGTTGGCTACACCATCGGCTAAGTCCCCGCTTCGTGTGCCGCTGTGTGCGGTAAAAGATCGTACATAAAAGGCACCCTTTGACCGATACAAGGGGCACCTGCCGCCCAACCGGCAGATGCCCCTTTTTTGTCAGAGATATATTACAAATTTTTGACAAAGCTGTATCTGGTTTGTGTCTATCTCATACTCCGAAATTCCTTAAAAAGGAGGATTTCCCAGATGAAAGAAAGCAAGGCGCCTGCTGTTGGGCGTACCCCGTTCCAGAAATGGCTGGATAAATACCAGGGTCTGTTTTATCTGATCCCCTGGATCATCGGCTTCGTCGTCTTCAAGGCAGTTCCGTTCGGCCAGTCGCTGTACTACAGCTTCACCGATATGAACTTCTTCGCCAAGGATGTACATTTTGTCGGTCTGGCCAACTACATCACCGCATTCACCACCACCAAGATCACCAAGGCCCTGATCATCACCTTCAAGTACGCCTTCATCACCGTGCCCCTGAAGCTGATCTTCGCGCTGTTCATCGCATACATCCTGAACTTCAAGATCGCATGCGTGAACCTGTTCCGCACCGTTTACTACATCCCCTCCATCCTGGGCGGCTCTGTGGCTATCGCCGTGCTGTGGAAGGCTGTCTTCAGCAAGGACGGCCTGCTGAACACCGTGCTGCGCTTTGTCAGCTTTGGCCTGTTCAAGGGTCCGGAGTGGCTGTCTGACCCCAGCTACGCACTGTGGATCATCTGCTTCCTGCGCATCTGGCAGTTCGGTTCCGCCATGGTGCTGTTCCTGGCCGCTCTGAAGGGCGTGCCTGCAGACCTGTACGAAGCCGCTACCATCGACGGTGCCGGCAAGTGGCGTCAGTTCTTCTCCATCACCGTTCCGATGATCACCCCCATCATCTTCTACAACCTGGTCACCCAGATCTGCCAGGCTTTCCAGGAGTTCAATGGCCCCTACATCATCACCAACGGCGGCCCCCGTGGTTCCACCACGCTGATCTCTCTGCTGGTTTACAACTACGCATTCAAGTCTTATGACATGGGTATGGCATCCGCCCTGGCATGGATCATGTTCATCATCGTCTGCATCCTGACGATCATCGCATTTACCAGCCAGAAGAAGTGGGTCTACTACTCGGATGAAAGGTAAGGTGACCAGTATGGGAATGAAAGCATCGAATAAAATCGCAACCTTCTTCAAGTATTTCGTCCTGATCCTGGTCGGCCTGATTATGATCTATCCCCTGCTGTGGATGATCAGCGCCACCTTCAAGGACAACAGCGAGATCTTTGCAGGCATCGGCCTGTGGATCAAGAACCCCACTCTGGACGGCTACCGCGGTGCGCTGAACAACTTCGGCGGCTCCATCAACATCCTGCAGGCCATGCTCAACACCTACAGCTACGTTCTGCCCAAGGTGATCTGCACGGTGGTGTCCGCCTGCATCGCAGCTTACGGCTTTGGCCGTTTCGACTTCCCCGGCCGCAAGCTGCTGTTCAACATCATGCTGGCCACCCTGTTCCTGCCCCAGGTCGTTCTGAACGTGCCGCAGTACCTGCTGTACAACCGGTTCGGCTGGCTGGACAGCCCCTTCTATCTGGCCATCTGGGTCCACTGCGCTTTTGCGACTGAGACCTACTTCGTCTACCAGCTGATCCAGTTCATGCGCAATGTGCCCCGTGATCTGGACGAGGCTGCCGCCATCGACGGCTGCTCCTCCTTCCAGACGCTGTACAAGGTCATCGTGCCCATGCTGGGCCCCGCTCTGGTGTCCTGCGCACTGTTCCAGTTCATGTGGAGCTGCAACGACTTCATGGGCCCGCTGCTTTACGTCAGCACCCCCGGCAAGTACCCGATGTCCCTGTTCGTGAAGCTGTCCATGGACGGTGATACCGGTTTTGCCTGGAACAAGATCCTTGCGCTGTCTCTGATCTCCATCCTGCCGCAGCTGATCGTCTTCTTCTGCGCACAGGACCAGTTCGTGGAAGGCATCTCTGCCGGTGCTGTCAAGGGCTAAGCCCCTGCCCCGCACGGCGTAAGATCCCCTGAAACTGACGAAACACCCCCTGTGCCGTATCCCGTTGGCGCAGGGGGTGTTTTGTTATGATGTATTTCACTGTGTGAAACATGATGCAGCCCTGCGGGCCATGATGTCTGCCTGCGGCAGATGATGTGTGCCTTGCGACACATTGCCGCGAAGCGGCTCATCATTGCGAAGCACATCATGTTCTCAAAGAGAACACATCATGTTCCGCCCACGGCGGAATACATCATTTCTTCTTATGTCCTTTCCGGTACTGCAGCGGGCCGGTGCCCATCACCTCGCGGAACACGCGGCGGAAGTGGGCTGCGCTGGCAAAGCCGGTCTGCTCGGCCACCGCGCTGATGGAAAGCTCGGTGTTCTCCAGCAGCTTCTGCGCGGCCTCGATGCGGCGGTTGTTGATGTAGTCCACAATGGACTGGCCCGTCACCCGCCGGAACAGGCGGCTGAGGTAATAGGGCGAGATATAGAACCGGGCCGCCACCTCGGTGAGGGAAAACTTCTGCTGGTAGTTGGCAGAAAGGTAGGCGCAGATCTGCTCCACCGTCTCGTTGCGGGGCCGGGCTGCGGCGCTGCTCTCGGCGATGCACTCCTGCTCCACATAGTGCAGGATCAGCAGCAGGTACAGCGGGCCGGGGTCATCCTGCTCCGTACCGGCGCTGCGCATCATTTCCAGCAGGGTGCGCAGGCGGCTGAACCACTGCACCGGGCCGTACAGCACGGTGCGCTGGCCGGACGCAAACCGCCGGGTGTAGTCCCGCCCGGCCGCACTGCGCAGCTCGTGCAGCACCTCCAGCGGGAAATGGCAGCCCACCAGTTCGGCCGCCGCACTGCCCTGGGGCAGCAGCCTGCCGCCGCCCGGGCCCAGCAGCACCGCGCTGCCGGGGTTTACCAGCATCGTCTCGCCGCCGTATTCCAGCTGAACGCTGCCCTCATACACCAGCAGCAGATAGCAGTTTTCCTCCCCGGGTTCCAGCGTGTAGGGTTCCCCGGCCAGCCGCAGAGCAGCCGCCGCAACCTTCCCGGTGATCTTTTCACGTTCTGTTTTCATAGTTCCTCGCGAAAGCCTTTTCTTTCATCATACCATGCTCAGCCCATTTGGGCAAGACAAAACCATCAGGAGGTTCTCTCATGAATCTGTCGCTCATTCGTTCCATGACGCGCAGCGCCGTTTTCGAGCTGGAAAACGGCCTGTGCTACCGCCCGGCCCACCCGTTCACCGTCACGCTGAACGGCGAGACCGTCTACGACGCCTGCGAGACCAATGTGTTCTCCCTGTTCAGCCTGCTGCCCGGCACCGAATATACCGTCGGTGTGCAGGCTGAAGGCGAAAGCCTTTCCTGCACCTTCACCACCGAAGCCGAGACCTTCTTCGTGGATGCCTCCCGCTACGGTCTGGTGGCCGACGGCACCACCGACAACACCGGCAAGCTGCAGGCAGCTCTTTCCACCTGCCCCAAGGGCGGCACGGTGTATGTGCCCGCAGGCCGCTACCGCACCTGCAGCCTGTTCCTCAAGAGCAACACCACCCTGTACCTTGAGAAGGGTGCCGTACTGCTGGGCGATAACGACCGCACCCACTACCCTATCCTGCCCGGGGTCATCCCCAGCGAGAATGAGGTGGATGAATACTACCTCACCGGCTGGGAGGGCAACCCGCTGAGCAGCTTTGCGGGCCTTTTGAACATCACGCAGGTGCACGACGTGGTGGTCACCGGTGAGGGCACCCTGGACTGCGACGCCGAAAACGGCGACTGGTGGGTGAACCCCAAAGTCAAGCGCATTGCATGGCGTCCCCGCGCCGTGGCCATGGTGGACAGCGAGAACGTCTGCCTGCACGGCATCACGGTGCAGAACAGCTACTCCTGGACCATCCACCCCATCTTCGTCAAGCACCTCGACCTGCTCAACTTCAACATCAATAATCCCTACAACGCACCCAACACCGACGGCATTGACCCCGAGAGCTGTGAGTACACCCGCATCATCGGCGTGAACATCCACGTGGGCGACGACTGCATTGCCATGAAGGCCAGCAAGGTGTTCCTGGGCATGAAGCTGAAAAAGAGCTGCGAGCACACCGTCATCCGCAACTGCCTGCTGGACAAGGGCCACGGCGGCATCGTCATCGGCAGCGAGATGAGCGGCGGCGTGAAGGACATGGTGGTCACCCAGTGCCTGATGGACCACACCGACCGCGGTCTGCGGGTCAAGACCCGCCGCGGCCGCGGCAACACCGCCGTCATCGACGGGCTGGTGTTCCGCAACGTGGAGATGCGGGGCGTCAAGGCACCGTTTGTCATCAATATGTTCTACTTCTGTGACCCGGACGGCCACGGCCCCTATGTGCAGTGCCGCGACGCCATGCCGGTGGACGAGTACACCCCGAAGCTGGGCAGCCTGACCATGGAGAACATCGTGGCTACCGACGCCCAGTTCGCGGGCTGCTACTTTGACGGCCTGCCGGAACAGCCCATCGAGCGCGTCTCCATGAAGAACGTCACCATCACCTTTGACCCCAACGCCGAGGCCGGTCAGGCCGCCATGGCGGACAACCGCCCCCATGTGAAGAAGCTGGCCATTTACGCCGAGAATGTGAAGGAGATCGACCTGCACAACGTCAAAATTGAGGGCTACGAGGGCGAACGGCTGCGCTTTGCCAACGTCGGACATTTTGAGGAGGACTAAGACCATGACCCATGAAGAAATTCTCGCCATGCTGGGCGATTATGTGGACTACCTGATCGCCAATTCCAGCGCCGAAGCACCCATGTGGAACATCGAGAAGGTGCGCAGCGGCAAGCCCAACAAGTGGAACTACATCGACGGCTGCATGATCACCGCCTGCCTGAGCCTGTACAAGACCACCGGCGACGAGAAGTATCTGAACTTCTCCAAGAGCTTCATCGACTGGTTCGTGCAGGAGGACGGCTCCATCAAGACCTACGACCCCAAGGAGTACAACCTCGACAACGTGAACCAGGGCAAGAACCTGTTCACCCTGTACGACATCTTTGGGGATGAGAAGTACCGCAAGGCCATCGAGACCATCCGCAGCCAGCTGGCCACCCAGCCCCGCACCAAAGAGGGGAATTTCTGGCACAAGGACATCTACCCGTGGCAGGTGTGGCTGGACGGCACCTACATGGCCCAGCCCTTCTACATGGAGTACGAGACCCGCTTCAACAAGATGCAGGGCTGCATCGACAGCTACAAGCAGTTCATGAACATCAAAAAGCACATGCGGGACGAAAAGACCGGCCTGTACTACCACGGCTACGACGAGAGCCGCCAGATGTACTGGGCTGACCCCGTGACCGGCTGCAGCCCCAACTTCTGGCTGCGGGCCATGGGCTGGTTCATGGTGGCCATGGTGGACGTGCTGGAGCGGATGGACGAGCAGCTGTACAACGAGTACCGCGGCATCATGGCAATGCTCAAGCAGACCATTGAGGATGTGCACAAGTTCCAGGACGAGGAGACCGGCATGTTCTGGCAGGTGATGGACCACCCCGGCGTGGAGGGCAACTACCTCGAGACCAGCGGCACGGCGCTGTTCGCCTACGCAGTGCTCAAGGGCGTGCGCCTGGGCTACCTGCCCAAGCGCATGGCTGCATGGGCCGAGAAAGCCTTCTACGGCACCTGCGACAAGTACCTCTCCAAGAACCCGGATGGCAGTCTGCAGCTGGACGGCATCTGTCTGGTGGCGGGTCTTGGCGGCAAAGATCACCGCGACGGCTCTCTGGCCTACTATTTCAGCGAGCCGGTAGTCTGCAACGACGCCAAGGGCGTGGGCCCGCTGGTGCTGGCTTATACTGAGATGATTGCAAAATAAAGCGAAAACACCCTGCAGATCTTGTCACGCAGGTCTGTAACCCTCTGAAACCAGCGGCCGGTATGTCCTTACGGATGTACCGGCCGCTTTTGTTTTTTCCTTCGACGTTTTGTTTTCTTTTTGTTTACAAACTGTACCTTGACATAGAAATGTCCTTTCTGTAATCTGAAAGGGTACTTAATTTTTGTCATAGCAGCCGTGGGAAAGGAGCAACACACCGATGGATCATCTGCAGAACGTAATGGGTTATTTTGACCAGCAGCAGCCTTTGTGCGCCGAGCACGACCGCATCCCCAAGGACCTCTACCGCGAGTTCGGGGTGAAGGCGGGCCTGCGCGACGAAAACGGCAAGGGCGTGCTGGCGGGCCTGACCAATATCTCCGATATCCGCGCCTTCCAATATGTGGACGGCGTCAAGAAGCCCGCCGACGGCCAGCTGCTTTACCGCGGCTACGACGTCAAGGACCTTATCCGCGGCTCGGCGGGCAGCCGCTTCGCCTTTGAGGAAGCGGGCTACCTGCTGCTGTTCGGCGAGCTGCCCACCCAGGAAAAGCTGGACGAGTTCTGCCGCGTGCTGGGCGAGTGCCGCACCATGCCCACCAACTTCACCCGCGACGTCATCATGAAGGCGCCCAGCCACGACATCATGAACTCCATGGCCCGCAGCGTGCTGACCCTGGCCTCCTACGACCCGCTGGCCGCAGACCTTTCCACCCCCAACGTGCTGCGCCAGAGCATCCAGCTGGCAGGCATCTTCCCCATGCTGGCGGTGTACGGCTACCACGCCTACAACCACTACGAAAAGGATGGCAGCATGTACATCCACCGCCCGGACCCGGAGCTTTCCACGGCCGAGAATTTCCTGCGGATGCTGCGCCCGGACATGAAGTACACCGCGCTGGAAGCCCGCGTGCTGGACGTGGCATTGCTGCTGCACGCAGAGCACGGCGGCGGCAACAACTCCACCTTCACCACCCGCGTGGTCACCTCCTCCGGCACCGACACCTACTCGGCGCTGGCCGCAGCACTGTGCTCCCTGAAGGGCCCCCGCCACGGCGGCGCGAACCTGATGGTGATGCAGATGATGCAGAACATCCGCGAGAACCTCCACGACCAGGAGGACGACGAGGAGCTGGAAGCCTACCTGAAAAAGCTGCTGCACGGCGAAGCCTTTGACCGCAAGGGCCTCATCTACGGCATGGGCCACGCGGTCTACTCCCTGAGCGACCCCCGCGAGGTGGTGTTCAAGGGCTATGTGGAGCAGCTGGCCCACGAGAAGGGCCGCGACAAGGACCTTGCCCTTTACAACAAGATCGAGCGCATGGCCCCGCAGCTGATCGCGGAGGAGCGCAAAATTTTCAAGGGCGTCAGCCCCAACGTAGACTTCTACAGTGGCTTCGTCTACGACATGCTGGGCATCCCCATGGAGCTGTACACCCCGCTGTTCGCCGTGGCCCGCGTGATGGGCTGGAGCGCCCACCGCATCGAGGAGCTGCTCAGCGCCAACAAGATCATCCGCCCCGCCTACAAGAGCCTGGGCGGCACCCACGAATACGTCCGCCGCACCGAGCGGTAAAAAGGAGGCAGCACCATGCGCACAGAATGGACCCACGCACCGGAAGAATGGTTTTTCCTGCACAATTTTGACGTTGACAAGGTGTTCAGCACCATCCAGCGGGCAGATTACCTCGTGCTGTACTACATCCGGCAGCAGGCCGCGCAGCACCCGGGCAGCAAAGTTTATCTGGCCGACCTGGCCGCAGCCATGGGCCTGAAGGTGACCGAGCTTTCCAAGGCTGTGGAAAAGCTGCAGGACAAGGGCTTCGTTGCCTGGAAGACCGACAAGGAAGCCGGCCGCACCTATGTGGAACTTTCCAGCAAGGCCGTGGAGCTCATGGCCGAGGAGCACGATTTCATGAAGCGCTGCTACGAACGCCTGCGCTCGGAGCTGGGCGACGACGAACTGCGCCGCACCGTGGACACCATGCAGAAGGTGACCGCCATCCTCAAAGAGGAGCGCAGCGCCGACTGAGCCGCCCCGCAAAAAACGACCCCCGCATCTGCGCTGCTGCAGGTGCGGGGGTCTTGCTTATGCTTTAGGGGTCATGCGCGGGGGATGGGGCTCACTCCTTCGGGAACGCCTGGTTCCAAACCTGGATGACGCGCCACTTCGGGGTCCTGCCGTCCGGCTCGAACTTGCCGTCCTCGGCGGTCAGCAGGCCCTGCTCCACGCACCACTGGGCCGCCTTGGCCAGCTCGGTGTCGGACACATCGGTGAAAGCGGGCTCTGCGGCGGGTTCGGGCTTGCCCTTCTGGGTCCAGATGAGCATTGCCAGTTCACCGCGGTTGGTCGGGATGGCTGCGCCCTCGGGCAGCAGCTTGCTGAGGAGGATATCGGTCACGACTTCATACCCCACAAAGGCCGCTGCGCCACCGATGGCTACGCCTGCCATCACGGTGCCGACCGTGCTGCTGCCGCCTGCGCCAGGCACATCCGGGACGTAAGCAGTGTCCGGTGCACCGCACACGCTGCAGATGCCGTCCTCAAAATCGTGCAGCTCGGGGTCGGTGAGCTTTTCGTGGCAAATGCTGCACTCCTGCCAGTGATTGATTTCATCAGACTTCCATTCTGGCGTTGCGTCATGCGGCGGATAGACTGGGGTGATAACCACCGTCTTCACAGCCTGCAGTTCATCACCTTTGCCCAGCGTGCATACCTCGTCGGCATTTGTACCCTTGAGAACCGTATCGTCCAGCTGGACATTCCAGGTCATCCCGGCAGGCGGTGTATAGTTCATTCCACTGGAGGCAGCGGCCTGTGTGCCCGCCGTGGTCAGCATCACTTTGCTGCAGTACAGGAAGTCGATGGCATCCCCTCTGAACGCCATACCTGAGCCTTCATTGATGATTTTCACCTCACCGCTGCAGTTGATACTGTGTGCGTTGTCGTACGTGTTGAGTATGATTCCGAAACCGTTGCATTTTCCGGTGATGGACACATTTTCAGCATTCGTTACCGTGAAATTCGCCTGCACCGCCGGACCGTTGGTATTGGTAATGGAAAGATTTCCTGTGCAGTCAATGGAAGCAAGACCGCCGCCCAATGCAGGCAGCATGCTTGAATTGTTAATAATCGTCACATTACCAGCATTTTTCACTACAAAGGACCCACCTGCTGCAATTTGCTTACCGTCAGTGGTCAATTTAACATCCGCAGCATTTTCAATCGTGAAGCTGTTTCTGCTGAAAATAGTGCCGCCGTCATGGTTGGTCACCTCCAGCGTACCGGTACAGTCGATATCCACCGTACTGACAGCGAGCATCTCCTGGTAGCCTGTGCTCGGGTAATTGCCAACAAGAGCCACGTTTTTAGCTCCTGCCACTGTAAAGCTAGTGCCGCCGACGATAGGTGCACTGCCATTGTTAGTCAGGGACAGATCTCCACCCTTTCCGGTCAGATCGACGGTGGTGCAGCTGAACATGGAGCCCCTGTCCGTTGCATTGCCCGTGATTTCCATATCGTGGGCAATGGCGGTAAAGCTGTTGCCATTTGAGATAGCACCCTTTGTGTTCGTGATCATTATTTTACCGGAACATTCAAGAGAGCTTCCACCGCCGCTGGCAAGGAGAGCATTTGTGGATGCACCGCTGATGGTCACATTATTGGCGTGAACAAGCTGAAAGGTCCCACCTGACGTGATGCCTCCGGTACCCGTGTTTTCCAAGATCACATTGCCGGTGCAATCAATGCTGCTCTGCCCACTAGACAGAAGGCTATAGCTGGCCGCGCCAGTAATAGTCACGTCTTTTGCTCCGGCTGCTGTAAAGCTACCTCCGCCCACAATCGTACTCGTACCGGTGTTGGTCAAGACCAAGTCACCGCCGCTGCAGGTCAAAGAAGCTTCGCCGCCGCCAATCAGGTAGAAATTACTGTTTCCGGTGATTTCAATTGCTGCCGCGCTAGCGGTAAATTTGGCACCGCCCGTAGCTGGGCCATTCGCATTTTGGATGATCAGCTTTTCGCTGCAGGTAATGCTGTTTGTGCCCCCGCTGGACACCACCGCATTTTCGGATGCACCACTAACAAACACATTCTTTGCGTTCTGCACTTCAAAGCCACCGGTGCTCACGGCCATGCCGCTACCGGAGTTCTGAATGGATACATCGTCTGCGCAGTTGATGCGAACCGCACTGCACGCAATCAAAGGGCCCGCAGACCTACCCGTTACAGACAGCTGGCGTGCATTCTGAATGATCAGAGCGGCACCGTTTTCTGCAGTTACGACCTGGCCGTTGTCACTTGTCATCACGATATCCACACCGGGTGCAGAGATCGTCAGCGTTTTTGTGAAAGGCCCAACAAGATTCAACTGCTGCTTGGAAGGCGTGTAGAACGCCTGGCCTTCACCGATATCATAGCTAATGATACCACCCGTTGCGGCAGAAGGGTCCGTTGTATAAACCTTATCATTGATGGTAATGCCTTCTACGCTGTTCGTGGCATTTTCCTCCTGCTGCAACACGGCCCCGTCCGGGGTGCTTTCTGTCGGGGCCGCCACCGCAGCCGCAGCACCAGGCAGCGGGGCTTCAGCCAGCGCCGGGGCGCACAGGCTCAGCGCCATGGCTCCTGCCACAAGGGCTGCCGTCAGCTGTTTTGCAGGTTTGCAAAGCTTCATTCTGTTTCCTCCTTTTGGGTCCTCTGATTTTGTATAAAAGAAAAAAAAAAAAGGGGGGATATTTTGTACAAGTATAGCATACCCGCCCCCACAGCGGAAGCAAAATAGCACGAATCGCCCCGAAAACTGCGTAAAAAACAGAAAACACCACAAAAACGACCCCCGCATCTGCGCTGCTGCAGGTGCGGGGGTCTTGCTTATGCTTCAGGGGTCATGCGCGGGAGATGGGGCTCACTCCTTCGGGAACGCCTGGTTCCAAACCTGGATGACGCGCCACTTCGGGGTCCTGCCGTCCGGCTCGAACTTGCCGTCCTCGGCGGTCAGCAGGCCCTGCTCCACGCACCACTGGGCCGCCTTGGCCAGCTCGGTGTCGGACACATCGGTGAAAGCGGGCTCTGCGGCGGGTTCGGGCTTGCCCTTCTGGGTCCAGATGAGCATTGCCAGTTCACCGCGGTTGGTCGGGATGGCTGCGCCCTCGGGCAGCAGGTCGTTCAGGATGACGCGGGTGGTGATCTCGTAGCCGCCCCAGATGGCTGCACCGGCTGCGGCCACACCGATCACGGCACCGGATCCGTCTGCGGGTGCCTCGGGCTCAACGACAAAGCCGGGGTCAAGAGGCTCCGCGGGGGTAACGGTGGTCGTGTCATTCCAATGAGCGATCAGCTTCACTTCGCATTCCGGGACCTCAAAGGTGATGGTCTCGCTGTTGAGGCCGCTGGTCACGTTGAGGTTTTCCGGCGTAACGATCTCCCAGTAGTCGAAGGTCATGCCGGGGAAGGTGCCGATATCGTCCTCATCGGTGCTGTTGTCCAGCACAGCGGTGATGCTCGCGGTATCGCCCACTTTCTCCCACACAATATCCTCGTGCAGGCCAACACCTTCATCAAAGATGGCGGGGTCGTTGGAGTAGGTGATCTGTGCCTCATAGTGGGCGGTGAGCTCCACCGGTGCCTTCGCCATCTCAAAGGTAGCTTTCTCGCCGCCTTCCACGGTCACATTGTCGGAGTTGACCTCCCAGTAAGCGAACCGCAGGCCGTCCTTGGAACGGTCTTCCGCCACGATGACGATGGTCTCGCCTGCCTTGGCGGTCTCGACGGGGGTGCCGTCCATATAGTAGGCCGCACCGCCGTTCACGGTGATGCCCTGCAGGTGCTTGTACTTCGCGTCCACCACCACGGCCTCGTCCGGCATGGTGAAGGTAGTCTCGGGGTCGTTCTTGCCGGCCAGAGTGCCATTATCCGGGGTGATCACCCAGCGGTTGAACTCGTGGTCTTCACGGTCCTTTGCCTTGATGGTGATCACATCGCCCTGCACGGCACGGGTGATCTCCTCACCCTTTTCGTTGTAGGCAGTGCCCTTGTCGTCGGTCATGGTGATGGTGTGGTACTCATAGTACACAGCCTTCACGCTCACGTTGCCGCTGGGCATGGTGAAGTGGGCTTCGAATGCAGTCGCATCGTCCAGATGTGCATTATCGCTGACTTCCCAGCGGATGAACTTCCAGTCTTCGCGTTCGGGCGCAACGATCGTCACGTCCTCGCCGGACTTCACTTCCACATTGCCAGACCCGCCGTTTGCCGTGGTGTCGGCATCTGCCAGTTCGACGAAGTAGAGCTGCTTGGACTTTGCCTCAATGGTGATGTCGAAATCACGCATCTTGAAGGTTAGCTCCGGGGTCTTGCGCTGGTCTTCACGCAGGTTGATTTCTTCACTGTACCAGCAGTCGAACTCCTGGTCGCCGGGCAGATTCGGGGTGAGGGTGATCTTCTCGCCTGCAACGGCCTTGATGGTAGTCTCGCCGTTTTGTGCGGTGCCGTTGATGACGGTGACCGTGTGCAGGGTCTTGTACATAGCCGTCAGAGTCACATTGCCCTTGGGCACCTTGAGGGTGAAGCTCTCAGCGCCCTTCTGCTCCTCGGTCAATGCCCAGCCATCGGGGCCCTCGGCCTCCCAGTGGTCAAAGACCTGCTCCTCCGGGTCGTACACGGCCTTGATCTCCACTTCCTGTTCACGCAGGGCGTCAGTAATCGTAGTATCACCGTTCACGGTACCGCCGTTCACCGTAATGGTACGGTACTTCATGTATTTCGCAGTGACCGTCACATTGGTGTTCTTGGGCATCGTGAAGGACTGGCGCTCTGCCTTGGTCAGGTCGAGCTGCTTTGCAACGTCCTCGTTGTCCACAGTCCAGCCGATGAACTCCCAGCCATCGCGGCCTGCAGCCTCAAGATAGAACGAATCGCCTGCAGCAACTTCCATCTTCTCGCTGGGATGCAGCTCGTTACCTTCGTCATTGACCGTAACGTAATAGCGCTGGCTGGTCGTAGCATTCAGCGTAACATTGTGGCCCGGCATGAGGAGCTTAAATTCCGCGTTATTCTCGTTGCCATGCAGTTCATTCGGCAGGGTATCGGGACTGGTCCAACCTTCAAACTTCCGATCCTCGGGGACATTGGCCTTGATCGGGACCCATTCGCCCTCAATGAAAGCACCCACGATCTCGTCGTCCACAGTGACGGTGTACAGCTCGTTATACTTTGCCGTCAGCGTAATATCGCCCTCGGGAACGGTGACGGTGATAGTCTTATCCGTCAGCTTTTTGGTACCGTCGGGGCCGGTCACTTCCCAGTAGGCGAACCGCTTGCCATCCACCTCCTCGGCGGTGACGGTGATGCTGTCGCCGTGCAGAGCCTTATCGTTCACTGTGGTGGGGCTGTTGCCATTGTTGATGGTAACGGTGCGGTACTCCATCTGGACAGCTTCCAGCGTCACATCGCCCGAAGGCATCTGGAACCGGACGGTGGACTTGCTGGTGTCAAGGGTGAAGTTCTTCGGGCCGGTGAGCTTCCACTCAATGAACTTCCAGTCACTGCCCTTGTCTTCGGCATCAATGGTGACCCAGTCGCCAGCCTTCACGCGGGCGGTGCTCTCGCCATTGACCGTGCCGCCAGTCACCGTGACGGTGAACAGGGTCTTGGGCACTGCGGTGAGCGTGACGTTCTTGTCCACCATCTTGAAGGTGAGGGTCGGGCTCTGCCTCTTATCGGTGGTCAGGCGGATGTCATTGCTTTCCCAGCTGTCGAACTCATCCGCCGGGATACCGTAGTCTGCGGCGTTGACGGTGACCGTGTCACCCTCAATGTAGGTATCCGGCAGCACGGTACTTGTACCATCTGCACCGATCACGGTAACGGTGTGCAGGGTCTTGTATTCGGCCATCAGGGTCACATTGCCTTCCGGCATAAAGAAGGTGATGTGATCACTCTGCTGCTGGGCGGGCGTCAGGGTGATGCCCTCGGCCTTCCAGCCCATGAACTTCTTACCATCAGGCACATCGGCGTCCACGGTGATCTCTTTGCCTGTGAGGGCAGAGGTCACATCGGCATGGCCGCCATCCACCGTGATGGTGTACAGCCTATTGTAGCGCGCCTTCAGCTCCACATTCTCGTTCGGCATGGTGAAGGTGGCTTCCTCGTTGTTCACACCGGTGATGGTCATATTATCGGTGACGACTTCCCACCGCACGAACTGATAGCCCGGGCGCTCGGCTGCCTTGATGTTGATCTTGTCGCCTTCCACAGCCTGCTTGTCGTCGGTGCCATTGACGGTGTAGGTGCCATTGTTCACCACGATGTTGCGCAGGGTCTTGTACTGTGCCGTGAGCTCCACGCCGTTCTTCGGCATATCGAACTCAATGGGCGAGGCGGCTTTCTGCTCGTTGGTCAGGCCATCGACACCCACGACATCCCAGCCAACAAACTTCTCACCCTCAGGTGCGGGGTTTGCGGTGGCAACGATCTTGTCACCCTTGACGACTTCGGTAGTCGTTTCGCCGTTCACGGTATAGGTACCGTCGTTCACGGTGATGGACTGCAGCATCTTATACTTTGCTTCCACTTCCACGTTGCCTGCCGGCATGTTGAAGGTAGTGGTTTTGCTGTTCTTATTGTCCAGGGTTACGGTTACGTTATCGCCCAGCACATCCCAGCGTTCGAACTTGCGGCCCGGGATGAATTCGGCAATGATGGTGACCAGGGTGCCTTCCTTTGCAAAGGAAGGCGTTGCGGTGCCCTTCTTAACAGTCACATCATAGAGCTGATTGTAGCTGTTCTCCAGCTTCACGTCGCCATCCGGCATGGTGAAGGTGGCCGTGAGCTTATCTGCATCGGTCAGCGTCACGCTGTCGGGGCTGATGGTCCAGCCTGCAAACTCAAAGTGGTCGCCCTTGTCCGGTGCCGTCACGGTGACGGTCTGGCCTGCGTGGGCGGTGGAGAGGTCTGCGCCGTCCACCTTGAAAGTGCAGCCTTCCGGCACATTGACCTTGTGCAGTTCGCTGCGCACAATGTGGAGGTAGCTTGCATTTGCGGTGATGGGCGTAATGCGCGGGTCGTTCAGTGCGCCACCATCAGCGGTGTAGTAGACATAATTGCCGGAATAGCTGATGCTGTGTGCGGCACCCTTGGTTGCATCCTTATTCTGGATGGTCACCTCGTCGGTATTGTTGAAAACAGCCGCACCGGTAACGGTACCGCCATTGTCGTTCTTGCCGATCAGCTCTACGCTGGAAGCATTATTCACAGTCAGATTGCCGTCTACTGCAATATTTTCACAGGTAATACGCAGCTTACCGGTGCAGGTGATATTTGTATCTCCGAAAATTGCTCTAGCCTCAGTGCTGGTAAGGGTCACATCCGCTGCGTCTTCAATGACCAGCTTACCTTGGAGCACCGAGTATGTGCCACCATCCAGAACGATATCCGTCCCCGGTGCATTGATGGTCAGCACGCCATTAACATTTTGGTCTTCATTCAGGCTCAGGGTCTTGGTGGCCGGGTCGTAGCGCAGGGCACCATTGAGGATCTTATCCTTGTTCAGGCTGTTGAATTTCTCACCGTTCACAGTGATGCCGTACTTCACAACGCTCTTGTCGGTATCCTGAGTTCCATTTTCATCCAGATAGGTAAGCGTGCCACTAAAGGTGTCTGCAACAGGTATCTCAATACCTTTGCCGCCAATTCCAATATCAGCGGCGTCTGCTTTTTTCAAGGTAATATCGCCGCCGGTGATCTGAATATTTTCACCGTTGCCTTCCACACGCCCGCCGCCGATTGCTGCGGTGCCGCCTTTTCCTCCGCCGGATTCTGCATATACCGTACCGCCTTCAATGGAAATATCTGTGCCATTTCCCTTGAAGCCGCCGCCAATGCCAGCCGCTTCTGCACCGGGAATCGCTTTTACATTGCCGCCGCGGATAGTGATATTAGAACCGCCCTGTCCCTTGCCGCCGCCGATGCCTGCACCCCAGCCGTTTCCAGCCTTGCCACTGGCAGTGATTGTACCTCCGTTGATGGTAATATTATTGCCAGGCTTTCCAGATGCACCGCCAATGCCTGCACCGCCTTCGCCACCGACAGACTCCAGCGAGCCGGTACCATCAATGGTCAGCTGTCCGTCATCCTCTTTCTGGATACCAGCGCAGTTTTTACCACTCTGCAAGACGCTGCTGCCCTCAATATACAGGTCTACATTGTTGCTCACAGAGACAGCCGCGCCACTCGAAACAGTGATATGCAGATCATTTAGGTATACTTTTGCAGCCGTGCCGCTGCTGCCCTTGATAACCAGCTTGCTTGTGGTACTCGTACCTGTAACAACAAATACGCCCGTGTAGGTCTGGCCTCCCTGCGTGGCGGTCTGCACGCCCTCGGCACTGACCGACACTTCAATATCGCCGTCTGCAATATTCAGCGTCTTGGCGTCTTCCGGGATACTGTTCTGCTCGTTCAGCCGTGCAATGCTGCTGCGGCTGTTGATGCTCATCTGCATCAGCGCATTGGTGCTTTCGGCCAATGCCGGGGCCGACAGCGTGAACATCATGCACGCTGCCAAAGCAGCGGATGCTGCGCGCTGGGCCAGTTTCTTTTGTCTCATTTGTATTCCCCCTTTACGTTCACTGCGAGGACCGGGCTGTAGGGCCCCCGGTATTGCCTAAATTTTAGCATAATTTTCCTCGATTTTGGGGGAAAGTGCGCGAAACGCCCCGAAAGCGGCGTGAATCGCAAAATCACGTCGAAAAAGTCATTTCCTTTTTGGTGAAAACAGAAAAAAGGGCCGCCGCACCGTTTGCCGTGCAGCAGCCCTTGGGTCCCTTATTGCGGGGTGTGGTTTACTTGGTGCCGTAGATGCGGTCGCCTGCATCGCCCAGGCCGGGCACGATGTAGCCGTTCTCGTTCAGATGGTCGTCCTGTGCGCCGAGGTAGATGTCCACATCGGGGTGTGCCTCGTGCAGGGCCTTGATGCCTTCCGGGGCAGCGATCAGGCCGATGAACTTGATGCGCTTTGCGCCATGCTTCTTGATCTGGGTGATGGCGTCAATGGCGCTGCCGCCGGTGGCCAGCATGGGGTCCAGCACCAGCACGTCGCGCTCGTCGATATCCTGGGGCAGCTTGCAGAAGTACTCCACGGGCTGCAGGGTCTCCTCGTCGCGGTACAGGCCGATGAAGCCCACCTTGGCAGCAGGCAGCAGGGTCAGCATGCCGTCCAGCATACCCATGCCTGCGCGCAGGATGGGCACCAGGGCCAGCTTGCGGCCAGCCAGCACCTTGGTCTTTGCCATGGTGATGGGGGTCTCGATCTCCACTTCCTCCAGCGGCAGGTCGCGGGTGGCTTCGTAGCACAGCAGAGTGGCGATCTCGCCAACGAGGTCACGGAACTCCTTGGTGCCGGTCTGCTTGTTGCGCAGAATGCTCAGCTTGTGCTGCAGCAGCGGATGCTCAACGATCATCGGGGTCATAAAAACACGCTCCTTATTTTAAATAGATAGCTCTATCGGGTACGGTTTAACGATTCTCCAGTGCTGTCAGCTTGTCGATGCGGCGCTGATGGCGGCCGCCCTCAAACTCGGTGTTCAGGAAGATATCCACCAGCTGGCAGGCAAGGCCGGGGCCGACCACGCGGCCGCCCATGCACAGGGCGTTGGCGTCGTTGTGGCGGCGGGTATACTCGCAGCTGAAACTGTCCGAGCAGCAGCAGGCGCGGATGCCCTTGATCTTGTTGGCGGCCATGCTGATGCCCACGCCGGTGCCGCAGAACAGCAGAGCCTTGTCGCTCTCGCCCTTCACGACGGCTTCGCAGGCGGGCACGGCCATGTCGGGGTAGTCCACGCTGGCAGTGCTGTGGGTGCCGTAGTCCACATAGGCGAGGCCCAGCTCGTCCAGATGGGCCTTGACAGCTTCTTTCAATTCAAATCCGCCGTGGTCAGCGGCCAGTGCAATGGGTTTTGCCATGGATTGCATTCCTTTCTCTTGGGCGCAGGACGTTCAGGCCTGCGGTTTGTTTGCGGCGGCTTCGGCGGCAAGGCGCTCGGCGCGCTCCCGCTCGGCCTGGCTCAGACGGTGATAGTCCGGCAGCAGCGCTTCCGGCAGCACAGCCTGCCCGGCCTGCGCCATCTGCTTTGCCACCAGCGCCACCGCACCGGCCCGGCCGCCCCGCAGCGCCGGGGGAGCTTCCAGCACGCCCGGCACATTGCCGTATTTATTATAGCACAGAGATGCGCCATCACCAACAAAAAACAGGGGCTTTTTGCAATTTTCTACAAATTCGGCCAGGTCGCTCACCGCCCGGGCGTCGTCGTCCAGCAGGCGGGCGTGGGTCGCCAGGTCAAAGGCCGCGCTGTACACCTGGGCGCGGCGGGCGTCCAGCGCGCAGAGCACGGTGCCTTCGCCGGTGTGGGCGGCGGCCAGCGCTTCCAGTGTGGACACCGGGGCGCACAGGGTCTCCCGGGGGAAAGCAAGCCCCTTCACCGCCGCCAGACCGATGCGCAGGCCGGTGAAGCTGCCGGGCCCTGCGTTGACGCCGTAGAGGTCGATGTCGGCGCAGGTCATGCCGCACATCTTCAGGCAGGTGTCGATCATGGGCATCAGGGTCTCGCTGTGGGTCATGCCCGCGTCCAGATATACCTCGTACAGCAGGCGGTCGTCCTGCAGCAGGGCCACACCGGCGGTCTTGCCCGCCGTATCCACGGCCAGAATGTTCATAGCGTTACCCCCTCGATGGTGATCCTGCGTGTGTTCTCGTCCACCCGGTCGATGTTGACCCGGATGGGGTGTTCCAGCGCCAGCAGGTCGGCAAAGTTCTCGCTCCACTCGGCGGCCACGATGGCACCCTCGTCCAGATAATCGTAGAATCCGGCGGCGCACAGGTCGTTTTCGGTGGAGATGCGGTACAGGTCAAAGTGGGCCAGCGGCTTCGGCCCGCGATAATAGTTCACGATGGCAAAGGTGGGGCTGGTGACCGGGTCGGTGCAGCCAAGGCCCTCGGCAAGGCCCTCGGTGAAAGCGGTCTTGCCCGCGCCCAGCCCGCCGGTGTAGGCCACGAGGGAGCCCGGTGCCAGCACGGCGGCCATGCGTTTGCCCAGCGCCACGGTCTCGGCGCGGGAATGGGTGATGTATTCTGCCATAAGAGTATACCTCTCTGATAACACAAAAGGGATGGCAGTGGGTTCTGCCATCCCTAAGTATAATATAATTGGTGCAAAAGTGCAATGCCCGCGTATCAGGCGGCCTGCTGTTCGGCCGGGGCCGCTGCGGGTGCACCGGGCAGCCGCACGGTGTGGTCGCCGCTCAGCATCAGGTAGCTGGCCGCTGCGTGGGGCCGCCGCCCGCCCTGGCTGCTGTACCAGATGATATCGTCGGTGCCGTAGGTCTCCTTTGCATCTTCGGCGGCCTGTTCCAGCGTGTCGCCCGCGATCATCCGGTTCACCATGTCCCACAGCATACTGCGGGAATACACCGAGTAGACGTTGTTCACATACCCGGCCACGGCCTTTGCGCCGCCCGCCAGCAGGCCGTCCGCAATGGAGGTGTCCACATGGCCGTTCTTGCCGTAGAACTCGCAGGTCTCGCTGAGCACGATGCCACTGCCCCGGTAGGCGCTGCGGAAAAACGCACCGGTGGCGGCGTACATGCCGTTGATCTTGACGACCCGGTGGCTGAGCAGGTCCAGCCCGTAGCGGAAGTCGCTCCAGAAGTTCGACTGCTCGGTGAGCAGGATGAGCGGTTCGGTGGCCGTCTTTTTCCACAGCCAGCCATATTCATAGGTATAATATGCACCGTGGGTGCTCAGCACGCACACATCGTACCGGCCCATGCGCCGCAGGTCCGAGAGGGTGACGCGGGTGTTCAGGGTGGTGTCCAGCCCCTGCGAGGTCCAGTAGGTCTGCATATAGGCGTAATAGGGGTAGCGGGTGGAGTTGACCGTGTTGTCAAAGGCGTAATAAATGGCCGCACTGCCCAGTGTGCCGTTGCCGGAGGCATCGGCGGCCAGCCGGTCCAGTGCCTCGCCGGACGGGAAGGCCACGGTGTCGTTCTCCTCGTCCAGGTCGGTCAGGATGCCGCCCAGCGCACCACAGGTGTAGGCAAAGCTCACCATGCCGTTTTCTTCGTCGGCGTAGATCGAGCCTTTTGCCACAAGGCCCTCGTCCACCAGCTGTTCCAGCTGGTCCAGCGCGGCGTCGGTGCGCTGCGCCTGGGTCATCCCGGCGTAATCCTCGCTGCCGGTCAGCGCGGTGACGGCGGTGTCTGCCTGCTGCATGTCCTGCACCTGGGCAGCGGTCAGGGTCTGCGGCGCAGCGGCAGTGTCCGGCTCTGCGGCAAAAGCCGCCGTGGGCAGCAGTGCGGCCAGCAGAGCCAGCGCACACACCGCGCTCACCAGGCGGCACCCGAATCCATTCTTCATATTCCCATTCCTCCGGGGCCGGTGCAGTCTGTGCACGCCCCTTTTCCGGCAGCTTTGCTGCCCCGGCCGGCGTCCGGCCGTTTGCTTTGCTTCTTGCGCCCACGAGGCGTTTTGCGCGCCCCGCCGCGTGTACTCATTGTAGAATCTCCGCCCGGCTTTGTCAAGCTCCCACACGGATTTCACACTCCTGCGATTGCAAAGGCCCCGCCGCCTGTGTATAATAAGGATAAACTGGGTTTGTATGCCCTGTGTTCTTTTTTGAAAGGTGGTGCTTTCTTGGAAGGCATTCGACAATATTGGAAACGGACCGATAAATTCTACCTGCTGCTGTGCATCTTCAGCAGCACCATGGCTGTGGTGGCGCTGGCGTCCTGGGCCACGAAGCAGGGCAATGGCTTTGCCGTGGACGAACTCACCGGTGCCATCACCGGCATCGGCGATTACCGCCGCGCCGTGGTGCAGGGCGGTGCGGCCGTGCTGGGCCTGTGCGTGGCGCTGCTGCTCTCCTGCATCGACTACCGCAGCCTCGTGAAGGTGTGGCCGGTGCATGTGGCCGTCACCTGGGGGCTGGTGCTGCCCACCCTGTTCATCCGCAACGTGAGCATCGGCCCGCTGACCATCGGCTACAACGCGGGCGACACCGACAACTACTCCTGGTACAAGCTGGCAGGCTTCACCTTCCAGCCCACCGAGCTGGCGAAGATCAGCTTCATCCTCACCTTTGCCATGCACCTGAACAATGTGCGCAGCCGCATCAACGAGCCCAAGGAGCTGGCAAAGCTGCTGCTGCACCTGCTGGCCCCCATCGCCATTATCCATGTGCAGGGCGACGACGGCACCGCCATCATCTACGGCATCATCGGCTGCTGCATGATGTTTGCGGCGGGCCTGAGCTGGAAGTATATCATCGGTGCCATTGCAGCCGCCGGTGCGGCGGTGGCCGCCGCCTTCGCCTTCTTCAGCGATAAGATCGGCAAGGGTTACCAGTGGTACCGCATCCTGGCCGTCATCGACCCGGAGAATACCACCGGCTGGGCTCCCAACGAGGCCACCTGGAAGAACATCATCTACCAGCAGCAGCGCGGCGAGATCGCCATCGGCTCCGGCGGCATCTTTGGCAACGGGCTGTTCAGCGGTCGGTACTACAGCGTGCCCAACGCCCACAACGACTTCATCCTCAGCTGGATGGGCAACGCCATCGGCTTTGTGGGGCTGTGCATCGTGCTGGGGGTGCTGCTGGCGCTGGTCATCAAGACCTTCGACACAGGTGCCCGCAGCGAGGACCTGCTGGGCAGCTACATCTGCGCGGGCATCGGTGGTGCGCTGCTTGCCCAGATCGCAGTGAATGTGGGCATGAACCTGCGGGTGCTGCCGGTCATCGGCGTCACCCTGCCGTTCTACTCGGCGGGCGGCAGTTCGGTGCTCATGCTGTATATCTGCGTGGGATTAGTCCTGTCCGTCTATATGCACAACACAAAGAGCCTGTTCGGGTAAATCTCTATATGCAAAAGGCCTGCCGTGCATCTGCACGGCAGGCCTTTTTGTTTTATCGGTACATAAGGTGTGCTGGCAGTTTCTTCGAAGACCGTCCGCTGGGGTGGGACCCTGTTGCCGTCAGGCAATAGGGCGGGCGATGGAATGGCCCGAATCGTGTCTGAGAAGAAAGCTGCCAGCGCACCGTGCAACCAATTACTTCAGCACAGCACCCAGGTTTGCGCTGGTGACCATGCGGGCATAGCGGCTCAGCCAGCCCGTCTTGATGTTGGGTTCGGGAGCGACATACTTTGCCTTGCGCTCAGCCAGCACCTCATCGCTGACTTCCAGCGTGATCTTGGCATTGGGGATATCAATGTTGATGATATCGCCCTCCTCGATCAGGCCGATGGGGCCGCCGGAAGCAGCTTCCGGGCTCACATGGCCGATGGCAGCGCCGCGGCTTGCGCCGGAGAAACGGCCATCGGTGATGAGGGCCACGGTCTTATCCAGCTTCATACCGGCCAGTGCAGAAGTCGGGTTCAGCATCTCACGCATGCCGGGGCCGCCCTTGGGGCCTTCGTAGCGGATGACCACCACATCGCCCGGGACGATCTTGCCCGCGTAGATGGCGGCAATGGCCTCATCCTCGCTGTTGAACACGCGGGCCGGGCCGGAGTGCTGCTGCATCTCGGGAGCAACGGCGCTGCGCTTGACCACGCAGCCGTCCGGTGCGATGTTGCCCCACAGGATCTGCAGACCGCCGGTCTGAGAGTAGGGGTTGTCGATGGGACGGATGGCCTTGTCGTTCAGGATGTGGGCACCCTTGATGTTCTCGCCCAGGGTCTTGCCGGTAACGGTGGGCACATCCAGATCCAGCAGGCCCTTCTTGGCCAGCTCGGCCTGCACAGCGGGGATGCCGCCTGCGGCATAGAGGTCGGGCATGTGGGTGGGGCCGGCCGGTGCCAGATGGCACAGGTTCGGGGTCTTGGCGCTGATCTCGTTGAACAGCTTCAGGTCGATGGGCACACCGGCTTCGTAAGCGATAGCCAGCAGGTGCAGCACGGTGTTGGTGGAGCAGCCCAGCGCCATATCACAGGTCAGCGCGTTGCGGATGGAGCGCTCGTTGATGATCTGACGGGCGGTGATGCCCTTCTTGACCATATCCATAATGGCCATACCAGCGTGCTTTGCCAGCTGCAGACGCTTGGAGTACACAGCCGGGATGGTGCCGTTGCCGGGCAGAGCGATGCCGATGGCCTCGCACAGGCAGTTCATGCTGTTGGCAGTGTACATGCCGGAGCAGCTGCCGCAGCTGGGGCAGCAGTTGCAGGTGCAGTCTTCCAGCTGATCTTCGGTGATCATACCGGCCTTGTAGGCACCCACGGCCTCGAACATCTTGGACAGGCTGACTTCTTCGCCGCCGTAGGTGCCGGCCAGCATCGGGCCGCCGGAGCAGACCACGGCGGGCACGTCCATACGGACAGCCGCCATGACCATGCCGGGCACGATCTTGTCACAGTTGGGCACCAGCACCAGACCGTCCAGCTGGTGGGCCATCAGCATGGTCTCCACGCTGTCGCAGATCAGCTCGCGGGAAGCAAGGCTGTACTTCATGCCCACATGGCCCATGGCAATGCCGTCGCACACGCCGATGGCGGGGATCAGGATGGGCGTGCCGCCTGCCATCTCGACACCAGCCTTGACGGCATCGGCGATCTTATCCAGATTCATATGGCCGGGCACGATCTCGCTGTAGGCGCTCACCACGCCGATCAGCGGGCGCTCCAGCTCTTCCTTGGTGTAGCCCAGTGCGTAGAACAGGCTTCGGTTCGGGGCGCGCTCCGAGCCCTTGGTCACGTTGTCACTTCTCATTTTCAAATCCTCCACGACTGCCGCTGACGCGGCAGATGATGTTCCGGCTTTGCCGGAATGATGTACTCCTGCGGAGCATGATGTTTTTGCAAATGCAAAAATGATGTTTGCCGCATGGCGGCAAATGGAACAGACAGCAGACAAACCGCTTCCTGCTCATGCGCCGCAGCGCACCTCATTTGCCAACGGCAAACATCATTGCAATGCTACATCATGTGCCTGCGGCACACATCATTTTTTACTTCTTCAGCCAGCTCATCATGCTGCGCAGCTCTGCGCCGACCTTCTCGATGGGCAGCTCGGCTTCCATGCGGCGCTTTGCCAGGAAGTGGACCTTGCGGCCGCCGTTGGGGCTCATCTCGGTCAGGAACTCGGAAGCGAAGGTGCCGTCCTGGATCTCGGTCAGGACCTTCTTCATCTCCTTGCGGGTCTCCTCGGTGATCAGGCGCTTGCCGGTGCGGTAGTCGCCGTACTCTGCGGTGTTGGAGATGGAGTAGCGCATCTTGGAGAAGCCGCCCTCGTTGATCAGGTCAACGATCAGCTTCATCTCGTGGCAGGTCTCAAAGTATGCCATCTCGGGCTCGTAGCCAGCCTCAACCAGCGTATCGAAGCCTGCGTGGATCAGCTCGCAGACACCGCCGCACAGAACTGCCTGCTCGCCGAACAGGTCGGTCTCGGTCTCCTCCTTGAAGGTGGTCTGCAGGATGCCTGCACGGCCAGCGCCGATGCCGGAAGCGTAAGCCAGAGCGATGTCCTTTGCCTTGCCGGTGTAATCCTGCTCCACGCAGATCAGAGAGGGGCAGCCCTCGCCCTCGGTGTACAGGCGGCGGACGATGTGGCCGGGGCCCTTGGGAGCGATCATGATAACGTCCACATTCTTCGGAGCGGTGATGGTCTTGAAGTGGATGTTGAAGCCGTGTGCAAAGGCCAGTGCCTTGCCCTCGGTCATGTAGGGAGCCACCTGCTTGTTGTAGATGTCAGCGCACAGCTCATCGGGCACCAGCATCATGACCACATCACCGGCCTTGGCAGCTTCTTCCACTTCCATGACCTTGAAGTTCTCGTGCGTTGCTGCGAACTCAGAAGCCTTCTCCCAGTGAGCGGAACCCTTGCGCAGGCCGACGACAACGTTGACACCGCTCTCGGCCAGGTTCTCGGAGTGAGCGTGGCCCTGGCTGCCGAAGCCGATGATGGCGACGGTCTTGCCATCCAGCACGCCGAGGTTGCAGTCGGAATCGTAGTATTTCTTGATAGCCATGGTAGTTGTTCTCCTTTTAATTTTTCTTGTTGTGGCTAATTATAAACGTACTTTTATTTTTTCGCTCACTGGGGAGCGGAAAAGCTCAGGTTCTCTCCGGGCAGTGGGTGCCGGGCAGGGGCAGCTGGGCCGAGCGCACCTGCTGCGGCGGCTTCTGCATATGCTGGTGCATCCCGCCGCGTTCCAGCGCGGTGACGCCGGTGCGGCACTGCTCAAGGATCTTGTAATCCGTGAACATTTTCAGGAAGGCGTCGATCTTATCCGGCTTGCCGATCAGCTCAAACACCATGCTGTCCGGCGAAAGGTCAATGATCTTTGCCTTGTAGATGCTGGCGATCTCCCGCAGCTCGCTGCGGTTGTGCACGTCAGAGGCCACTTTCAGCAGCAGCAGTTCGCGCTCCAGCGATTTTTCGCTGTCCAGTACGAACACCTGCCGGGTCACTTCCAGCCGTTCGGTCTGCAGGATCAACTGCTGCAGCGCCTTGTCGTCGCTGGTGATGGTGACAGTGATGCGGCTCACCGCCGGGTCGTTGGTGGCCGAGACGGTCAGGCTGTCAATGTTGAAGCCGCGGCGGCAGAACAGGTTGGACACACGGGCCAGAACGCCGCTCTGGTTGTCCACCAGCAGGCTGATGACCCTGCGCTTGTTGGATTCCATAGGTTCGCGTCCTCCTTATTCCATGATGATGTCGTTGATGTCGCCGCCGCCGGGGATCATGGGCAGCACGCGCTCATCCTTATCAATGACACACTCGATCCAGGTGGGGCCCTTCTGCTTGAGGGCATCCGCAAAGGCGGCCTGGAACTCGGGCAGGTTTTTGCAGCGGTAGCCCTTCAGGCCAAAGCCGTCCGCCAGCTTGACGAAATCGGTCTTGCGGTGGGGGTCGGTCTGGCTGTAGCGCTTATCGTAGAAGATGGTCTGCCACTGGCGCACCATGCCCAGCACCGAGTTGTTGAAGATGACCGTGATGATGGGCAGCTCGTAGCTGACGGCGGTGCAGGCCTCGTTCAGGTTCATGTGGAAGGAGCCGTCGCCGGTGAACATGACCACCCGCTGGTCACGGCCCAGGGCCATCTGCGCGCCGATGGCGGCACCGTAGCCGAAGCCCATGGTGCCCAGACCGCCGCTGGTGATAAAGCCGCGGCTCTTGGCGTGGCGCAGGTACTGGGCAGCCCACATCTGGTGCTGGCCCACGTCGGTGACATACACGGCCTCGGGGCCGCACTGGTTGCACACCTCGCCGATGACCTGATGCGGCATCAGGCGGGTGGGGTCGGAAACAGGATGGTAATCCTGTGCCTGCCACTCGCGGATCATGGTCATCCACTCGGGATGCTTCTTTTCCTCGATCTGCGGCAGCATGGCATTCAGCACATAGGCGGCATCGCCCACAATGGAGAGGTCCACTTCCACATTCTTGCCCAGCTCGCTGGCGTCGATGTCGATCTGGATGATGGTGGCATTCTTGGCAAAGGTCTTGGGGTTCAGGGCCACACGGTCCGAGAAGCGGGTGCCCACCGCGATCAGTACATCGCAGTCGGCCACGGCCCGGTTGGAGGTGTAGCAGCCGTGCATGCCCAGCATGCCGATGTTCATCGGGTCGCCGTAGGGCACCACGCCGGCCGCCATCAGGGTGTAGGTGGCGGGAATTTCCGCCTTGTGCAGCAGATCCCGCAGCGGCTGGCAGGAAGCTGCGCTGCGCACGCCGCCGCCAAAGTAGACCAGCGGGCGCTGGGCCGCGTTGATGAGGTCGGCCGCCCACTTGACCTGTTCGGCGTTGAAGGTGGTCACGGTGCGGATGGGTTCAGGGTGCTTGGGGGTGAACTCGCAGACGGCTGCGGTCACGTCCTTGGGGATATCCACCAGCACCGGGCCTTTGCGGCCGCTCTGCGCGATGCGGAAGGCCGCCCGCATGGTGTCTGCCAGCTCTTCCACCCGGCGCACCGTGAAATTATGCTTGGTGATGGGCATCGTGATGCCCTCAATGTAGGCTTCCTGGAAGCTGTCCGTGCCCAGACCTGCGGTGGGCACGTTGCCGGTGAAGGCCACCATGGGCACCGAGTCCATGTAGGCGGTGGCAATGCCGGTGACCAGATTGGTGGCACCCGGGCCGCTGGTGGCCAGCACCACGCCGGTGCGGCCGGTAGCACGGGCATAGCCGTCTGCCGCATGGGCCGCGCCCTGCTCGTGGGCGGTAAGCACATGGGTGATGCGGTCGGAATTCTTATACAGCTCATCATAAAGGTTCAGCACTGCGCCGCCGGGATAGCCAAAAAGGGTATCCACGCCCTGTTCGCAGAGGACCTCGACAAAAATCTGGGAACCATTCAACTGCATGGTGCGTTACTCCTGTTTCTTTCCTGATCCTTCTATCATTGACACGCTTCTGCCGCAGGAGACCGGGTATAAAAAAAGCCCCTGTCCCCTGTTCTCCAAGAGACAAAGACCTTGTGATCATCAAGCTCTCTGCGGTACCACTCTCGTTGACGTGCCCTGCACGCCCCCTCACGGACTTCCAGCAAAGTCCCGCACTGTAACGGCTGCAACCGGCGCTGCTTACAAGGGTTTGCACCCGTTGGGCAGGCTGCTCCGGGATGATTTTCCGCACGAAACGCTGACTGCCTTGCACCAGACGGCAGCTCTCTGAACAGTGGGGATCGTGTGGTACTTTTTCCCATCCGCGCATTTGTTGATGTAAATTATACTATAAATCGGCCTTTTGTCAATCGACGATTTGTCTCCTGAACCGCCTCAAACATGAAGGGATTTGAACACTGACATTTCAGTTCTTGCGCGGGGCACAAAAGTGCTGTATACTTCTTCTATGCGCGTGTGCGCGTATTTTTATGATGCAACTGAGGGACAGGAATATGAGATTGAACGAATGGAATGCCCGTCTGCACGGGCTCGTGGTCTTTCGCAGTCTGCTGGACGATGCCGTTGTGGCAAAGCTCGTGGACCTGACGGACCGCATGGCCTCCGGCACGCCCGGCTGCAGTGCCGTGTGTGACGCCGTGGCGCAGTTTGAGGCTGCACTGTTTGAGCACACCACCAACTGGGGCGACTACCTCAGTGCTGCCGTGCTGGAAGCCGAGACCGTCTGCGTGCGCAGTGCCGCCGCAGGCGCACTGGCCCCGGCCCTGCAGACCGCGCTGGACAGTGAGCTGGCCTTTCTGCAGGCGCTGTGCGGCCTGACGCTGGACGAGCTGCTGGCTTCCGGCGGGGTCCCCGCCCAGAGCGCAGAGTACGCCTTCCTGCCCCGGTGGGAGACTTCCGCCATCGACCTGCCCGCCGCCTACGCCCAGCGCATGAGCGAGGTGGGCCGCAAGGGCTATGGCATGTTCGCCAAGCATCACGTCTTCACGGTGGAGAACGGTCAGCTGGTGCCGGTGAAGTACCCGGACCCCCAGCGTCTTTCTGAGCTGCCGGGCTACGAGAAGGAGCGGGAGAAGGTCATCGCCAACACCCGTGCCCTGCTGGCCGGGATGCCCGCCAACAATGTGCTGCTCTACGGCGACGCGGGCACCGGCAAGTCCAGTGCCGTGAAGGCCATTGCCAATGAGTTTGCGCCCGAGGGCCTGCGGCTGGTGGAAGTGAAAAAGAACCAGCTTTACCAGATCCCGGACCTGATGGACAAGCTGGCCGCAAATCCGCTGAAGTTCATCCTGTTCATCGACGACCTGAGCTTTACCGCCAACGACGACAACTTTGCCGCGCTCAAAGCCATCCTCGAGGGCAGCGTGGGCGGCCGGGCAAAGAACATTGCAGTGTACGCCACCTCCAACCGCCGCCACCTTATTAAAGAGACCCTCACCGACCGCACCGGCGACGACATCCACGAAGCCGACACCCGGCAGGAGCTGATGAGCCTTTCGGCCCGGTTCGGCCTGACGGTGACCTTCCAGCGGCCGGAGAAGGCCCGGTTCGAGACCATCCTCGCCGAGCTGGCAAAGCAGCACCACATCGACATGCCCATGGATCAGCTGCTGGTCAAGGCCGAAGCCTTTGCCATCCGTGCCGGCGGCCGCAGCCCGCGCGTCGCAAAGCAGTTCATTGAACAGTGCGAAGCAGGCGTGCAGAAATAAATTTCCTTTTACAGCAAAAATCAGGACACCCGCGGGTGCCCTGATTTTTTGTTTTTTCTTATTTCTCCGCGGGGCGGCCTTGCAGAGCGGTTTGCTTCCTACGCAAGGATCTTCTTCAGCTGGCATTGCAGGATCGCGTTCAGCCGTTCGATCCGCTCCGGCTCGATGCAAATCTCCGGATGGCCCGCGAAGCGGAAGTCTTTCAGGTTTTTCAGGTCTGCGCGGACGTCGTCTGTCAGCAGTCCCCTGGCCGTGGCGATAAAATCCGAACCCAGCCGGGGCGCACAGTGCCGGATGCACCATTCCATATTTTTCAGCTGGTCGCTGTCCAGATCGAACAGCAGGCTTCGGTTGTTGTCGAACACCGGTGCCATTTTTTGGATCTGCAGCGTATCGTTCTCGTACAGCACGCCGAAGTTTCCGCTGTGGCGGTCAATGTTCAGGATCAACGCATCCAGAATGCACATCCGCCGGAAAGCGCCTCCGCTCCCGATGCTTTCAAAGCAGCGGAGGAACCCGGAGATCGTGCGGTCTTTCGTGAGGGCCGCCGCCTTTGCCAGGCCGTACCGTTCGCTGGTGAACAGCGCACATTTGGAGATCAGCTCGCCATGGTAGAAGGCAAGTTCATAACGGACCGCATCCGGACAGAGAATAGCCGCAAGCTGCGAAGCAAGGTATTCTGCGATCGGCTCCACGCCGAACACACCGCCCGTTTTATAGAGCTGAATGGTGTCATCTTCCCGCACCCAGCATTTCGCATACTGCCCGTCCGTGCTGAACTCCGGGGAGGTGGAAGAAAAGCCGGAACTGCTCACGGAGCCATCAAACGCAGCTTCGGAAATGATCTCGTTGAACGGGTTCCGATAGAGGGAAACGTCCTTCCACTGCAGGCCGGAATCCACCGGCTTGACCCAGAAGGTGTCATTCAGAGAGAGCGCATGGGTAACGTTCAGATAGCCTTCCAGCGTGTCGCAGCCGTACTCTTTCAGAAGTTCGGCAATATGTGCCCGGTGCTTTGGCGCTTTGCGCTGCTCCAGAAAATCCGTCAGGTTTGCGTATCCAAAGGGCCGAAGTTCCGTGTGCCAGACATCTTCCTGCGCGGTCGTTTCCAGATATTCGTTCTGCTCACAATGGAATTCCAGCCAGACGGAATCCTTGTTCAAAAAGAGATACTGCATCCGCAACGCTCCTTTCCCTCCAGGATCGGCACAATCCCAGTCTAGCTTTATGATACCATGAAGCACGCGCTTGCCAAGGGGGCCCGCTAGGGCTTCCATTGCTTCGCTTCGCAAACGCGAACTTGTCGGGGCGGGGCCCCTCCACCTTGCCTGCGGCAAGACCGTTCCGTCGCTTAAAGTCCCCGCTGGGGACTTCATTGTTCCGCTGCGCTCCACAAACGCGAACTTGTCGGGGCGGGGCCCCTCCACCTTGCCTGCGGCAAGACCGTTCCGTCGCTTAAAGTCCCCGCTGGGGACTTCATTGCTCCGCTTCGCTTCGCAAACGCGAACTTGTTGAGTTAAGTATACCATACTCCCTGGTGAAAGAACAGGCTAATCTAGCACAAAAGGCAGGATACCACGCTATGGTGATACCCTGCCTTTGCTGTTCTCGTCCTATCCTGCCTGCCATAAACAAAAAATCCTCAGACAAAAGTCTGAGGATTTTTGTGGTGGAGCATTGTCAGCAGCAGTCGAACCTTTAGGTGGGCATATCGTTGCTGCG
>ENA-UONY01000880-UONY01000880.1-human-gut-metagenome-genome-assembly--contig:-CS9-NODE-880-length-31037-cov-5.130560_pt1 | contig 31037 bp, 14 predicted proteins | sample MGYA00242465_ERZ724012 | MGnify/ENA metagenome assembly ERZ724012 | reverse complement strand
CTAAGCATTTTTGGATATGGGGCTTTGCCCCATCGCCCCACCAAAGGGCTTTCCGGTCGCCCTTTGGAAACCTTCGGGCGCAAATACTTGATTTTTCCTGAAATATTCGGTTCTGTTAGCTTGACAGCCCATTTCGTTTATGCTTGTGTGCGGGGAATCTCTCAATCCTCGACGGGATGATCGGCGCGGTACTTCGTCAGCAGCTTCTCGATGCGGTTCCACGGGTTGAGCAGGTAGCTCAGGGACTGATCGTGGTTGAGCGTCGCGATGACGAACGCCATGTATTTGCTCATGTCCGCCTGGCTGAACCACGGGCGTTCGAGCACCTCTTTGGGGGTATAGGTCAGGTTCGTAGCGAACACGTGGTCGATCATGCCCTCGGCATACGCCTTGTCAAACGCCTCCAGGCCGCTGGTGAAGAACGCGAACGTCGCGCCCGCGAACACGCGCTTGGCCTTGCGCCGCTTGAGGTTATACGCCAGATCGAGGATGGAGTCGCCGGAAGCGATGATGTCGTCGGCCACGAACACATCCTTGCCCTCCACGCTGTCGCCCAGATACTCGTGCGCGATGATCGGATTGCGGCCGTTGACCACGCGGGTGTAATCGCGGCGCTTGTAGAACATGCCCATGTCCACGCCCATCGCGGAGCTGTAATAGATGTTGCGGTTGAGCGCGCCCTCGTCCGGGGAAATGACCATCATGTGATGCTTGTCGATGCGCAGATCATCGTAGGTGTGGCACATGGCCTTGAGCATCTGGTAGGTCGGCATGATGCTTTCAAATCCGCTCAGCGGGATGGCGTTCTGCACGCGCGGATCGTGCGCGTCGAAGGTGATGATGTTGGAAACGCCCATCGCGACCAGCTCCTGGAGCATCACGGCGCAGTCCATGGACTCGCGGGAGGTGCGGCGATGCTGGCGGCCTTCGTAGAGCATCGGCATGATGACGTTGATGCGGTAAGCCTTGCCGCTGACCGCCGCGATGATGCGCTTGAGATCGGCGTAGTGCTCGTCCGGCGTCATCGGAATCTCGCGGCCATAGAGCTTGTAGGTGCACTGATACGCGCCCACGTCACAGATGATGAACAGATCATAGCCGCGAACAGTATCCTTAATCATGCCCTTGCCCTCGCCGGTGCCGAAGCGCGGGCAGTGCGCTTCCAGCAGGAAGCCGTTCTTATCCGAGCCGTAGAAGCTGTGGAGCTTCTGGTCGGAGGTCGCGTCCACCTGCCAGTTCATCAGATACTCGTTGACCCTGCGGCCCATTTCCTCGCAGCCGTTCATGGCGATGACGCCCAGCGGCGCGACAGGCCGCATCGGGAATTTCTGGGACGACTCGATGTTCTCGTTCATGCTTGAATACCCCTTCATAATGTCGATGAGATTCTCCCGTTTGACAGTATTGAACAGCCTGATTATAACACATTTCGCCCCGGATTTCCGCACCAATTTGTTATCTTTATAAAAATTCGTCCGCTTGTGACAAATTTCCATCCGCTTTACGGCAACGCTACACCAACTGAACACTTTTTTAACGCAGTTTTCACGCCGCGCCTTCCCCTTGACCCTCCGCTTTTTGCTTGCTATAATATAGCCAAATCAACTCAGGGAGGTCTTTGCGTGAAACGCATTGTTTTAACCGGCGGCGGCACGGCCGGCCATGTCTCGCCCAATCAGGCGCTCATCCCCCATCTGCTCGAGGAGGGCTGGGATATTCACTATATCGGCACAAAGAACGGCATCGAGCGCACGCTGATTGAGCCGATGCAGGGCGTGACCTATCACGCGGTCAGCTCCGGCAAGCTGCGCCGCTATTTCGATTGGAAAAACTTCACCGATCCCTTCCGCGTCATCGCGGGCGCGTTCCAGAGCATCGGCGTCATCGGCAGGCTGAAGCCGAACGTCGTGTTCTCCAAGGGCGGCTTTGTCAGCGTTCCGGTCGTCTTCGGCGCGGCCATCTGCGGCGTGCCGGTGGTGATGCACGAAAGCGATATCACGCCGGGGCTGGCCAACAAGCTGTGCAAGCCGTTCGCCAAATCCGTCTGCACGACGTTCCCGGAATGCGCAAAGCTGCTCGCCCCGAAGGGCGTTCTGACGGGTACGCCGCTTCGCGCGCAGATTTTCTCCGGCGACCGCGCGCGCGGCCTCAGGCTGGCCGGCTTTGACGGCCAAAAGCCCGTTTTAATGATGATCGGCGGCTCGCTGGGCGCGCAGACGGTCAACGCGGTGCTCCGCGAGGCGCTTCCGGCGCTGACCAAGCGGTTCGACGTGCTCCATGTCTGCGGCAAGGGCAATCTGGATGCGTCGCTTGAAAACACGCCGGGCTACAAGCAGTTTGAATACCTCTCCGACGAGCTGCCGGATGCGTTCGCCTGCGCGGATATCATGCTCTCCCGCGCGGGCAGCAATTCGCTCTCCGAGCTGATGGCGCTGTGCAAGCCCGCGCTGCTGATCCCCTACCACAGCGGGCGCGGCGATCAGGTGCTCAACGCCAATTCGCTCAAGGCGCGCGGTCTGGCGCACGTCATGCCGCAGAGCGAGCTGACCGCCGAATCCCTGCCGCCCGCCATCGACGCGCTTTGGGCGGATCGCGAGCTGCTGCGTCAGCGCCTCGCCGCCCTGCCGGATGCGGACGGCACGCAGCTCGTGCTCGACCAGATTCACAAATACATGAAGAAATAAGGGATCGCTATGGAAGAAAAAAGGGCAGGATCGCTTTCCATGTCCGCCCGCGTCAGCGAGCTGGCGCGCCTGCTTCGCTCCGGCGGCCAGACCGACGAGCAGCTCGCCGCCGTGCTGCACGACGCGCACGAGTGCGACATCGCCGCCGCGCTCGAGCTGCTCGACGTTCGCCAGCGCGCGCGGCTGTATCGCCTGCTCGGCGTCGAGCGGCTGGGCGACGTCTTCGCCTATGTCAGCGACGCGGGCAAGTACCTCCGCGAGCTGCCGCAGGAGCAGGCCGCCGATATCGTCGAGGCCATGGACGCCGACGACGCGGTTGACGCGCTGGAAACCGTCTCCCCCGAGCTGCGCAGCGCCCTGATGGAGAAACTCGATCCCGAATCGCAGCACGACATCCGCCTCATCTGCTCCTACCAGCCGGATGAAATCGGCAGCGCGATGAGCACCAACTTCGTCTCCATCAGCCGCCATCTTTCCGTCAAACAGGCCATGCGCGCGCTGGTTGCACAGGCCGAGGAGAACGACAACATCTCCACCCTCTTCGTCAGCGACGACGACGGCTCGTTTTACGGCGCCATTGCCCTCAAGGATTTGATCGTCGCGCGCGAGGATACCGCGCTGGATTCGCTCATCAGCCGCCATTTCCCGGCCGTTTTGGCGCATGAGCAGATCGAAGCGTGTCTGGATCGCCTGCGCAGCTACGCCGAAGCCTCCATCCCGGTGCTGGGCGAAAAGCGCCGCGTCATCGGCGTCATCACCACGGACGACATCGTCGAAGCCGTAGACGACGCGATGGGCGACGATTACGCCAAGCTGGGCGGCCTGACCGGCGAGGAGGATCTGCACGAACCGCTGAAAACCAGCCTCAAAAAGCGCCTGCCGTGGCTGATTATCCTGCTCTTTCTCGGCATGGGCGTTTCCTCCGTCGTCGGGCTGTTCGAGTCCGTCGTCTCGCAGGTCGCGCTGATCGTCTGCTTCCAGTCCCTCATTCTGGATATGGCGGGCAACGTCGGCACCCAGTCGCTGGCCGTCACCATCCGCGTGCTGATGGATGAAAGGCTGACGGGCAGGCAAAAGCTCGGTCTGGTCTTCAAGGAAATGCGCGTCGGCTTTTTCAGCGGCCTGCTGCTCGGCCTTCTGGCGCTCGTGTTCATTGGGCTGTACGTCTGGCTGCTCAAGGGCAAAACGCTGTTCTATGCCCTGTGCATCTCCGGGTGCGCGGGCGCGGCGCTGGTGCTCTCCATGGTGCTTTCCAGCCTTGTGGGCACCGCTGTGCCGATGTTCTTCAAAAAGATTCACATCGATCCCGCTGTGGCTTCCGGCCCGCTGATTACGACCGTCAACGATTTGGTTGCCGTCATCGCATACTATGGGCTGGCGTATATTCTGTTCTTTCAGGTGCTCCATCTGGTGTAATTCGCTCCGTCTCCTTTTCCCCAAAACATTGAACCCCTTCCGCGGCCGCCCGGCCATGGAAGGGGTTCGTTTGATATACCTGTGTTTGAGCGGTTACTCGATGATCTCAAAATCATCGTCGCCGAAGTCGTTCCCGCCGTCGATCTTCATGTCGTCGTCAAGGTCCAAACCGCTCTGCACCTCGTCCGGCGCCGTTTCAACCGGCTCGGCGATATAGGCGTAAAGCACCGCTTCCGGCCAGTTGATCTCCGAACCGGCGTAGTAGTTTTGCAGCCAATTCGTGTGGAAATCAAAGTAAACGTTGGAATAAATCGGCATCGTCGGCAGAAGCTCGTTGTAATACTTCTGGAACTCGATCCACTTCTGCTCGTAGGTCAGCACGTCGTATGGCTCAGTCTTGTGCATGTCCCAAGTCATGTCGATAAGCTGCTCATCGGTCATGCCGCTCGTGTTCATCGCGCCCACAAAGTCGGGATCATCGGTGAACGTCATGAACGGATCAAACGTGGAAACGAAATTCGTCGCCATGAAATTCATGTCGTACAGCCGCTCGCCGTCCTCACGGTAATAATCGCTGAGCATTTCGTTAAAGCTGACCTCATGCACAACCAACTCGATACCGACCTGCGGCAGCGTTTCGCTGAACTGATCGACGACCATCTGTGCGAAATCGTTGTCCTTCACCTGCGCAAAGTCGAGCGACAGACGCATCAACTCGCCGTCCACATCCTTGCAGCGCACGGCGTCGCGCGTTTCGTCAAACGGCTCTCCGTTTTCGTTCAGCGTCCAGCCGTCTTCCTCCAGCAGCGCTTTCGCCTTGCCCAGATCAAGCGTATAGGGATTCAGCTCGTCGAGGTTCAGCGCATCCCAGACTTCTTCTTCCTGCGGGGTAATGCCTTCCGGGCGGATGGTGCCCATCGCCGCCAGCGTCATCCACTGGCCAAGGCCGTAATAGCCGTTGACCGTCACGCCATAGCCCTTGAGCGCGTCGCGCACAAAGCTGTCCGCGTCAAAGCAGTAGTCAATCGCCTGCCGCACCGCCTTGAACTGCTGCGGCCCCTGCTCGCAGGCAAAGGCGCAGAAGCCATATCCCAGACGCGCATAGTTCAGCAGCGAATAGCCTTCGCTGAGCATCGGGCGCATGCTGTTGACCACGTCGCCATCGACCACTTTATTCAGCAGGTCGATTTCGCCGCTTTCCAGCTTCTCCTTCATGTCCTGCGGCAGCACCGGGACGAGCGTCACCGTGTCAATCACGGGACGCACGCCCTCATAGTTGCCGACGTAAAATTCGTTGATCGCGAATTCCACCGTGCCGCTTTCGCGGTCATAGCTGACCAGCTTATACGGCCCACAGGTCAGATACGGGTGGGACAGATACCCGTTTTCCGCGTCCAGCACCGTGCTTTGCAGCAGCTCCGCCGTAAAGACCGGCTCGACTGCCGTTTCGTCGATATTGGCGATATACGCGCCCTCTCCGTCGTCGCGCACCTCGCATCCGGGCGCAATCACGCCGATTGGATACGGATAGACGGACAGATACGACAGCTCGTAGAAATACGGTTCATACTGCGCCTTGACCGTCACGCTGAACGTCCGCTCGTCGATGAGCCGCACGCCGGAAAACACGTCCGTCTCTCCCGCGCTAAACGCCTCATAGCCCACAACGTGCGCATAAGCGCCCGTGTTTGCGCCGAGGGCCGCAAACTGCGGCGAGGTCAGCAGCAGATAGGAAAACACGTAATCCTCCGCCGTCACCGGGGTGACGCCGTCGTTGTAGGTCAGGCCGTCCACAATGCGGATGGTGTAGGTTCTGCCCGCTCTCGTATCAGCGGATTCCAGCGAATCCACGACCATCGGATCGGTCGTGAATTCAAGCTGGTTCATCCATACGATGGGGTTGTAGCCGTGGAGCATGTAGCGCACGTCGATGTCGCTGGTGTTGTTGCCAAACTGCGTGGTGAAAAAGCTTCCGCTGACCTTCGTCGAGTTGCCGACGGTCAGGTGCGTAGGCTCTTCGCTCTCCGGACGCATCGTCAGCGCGATTTCAGCGACGGTCGGCGCGGTTTCGGTCTGCATCTCTTCCCCTGCCGCACCCACGGAAACCATGAGCAGCAGGCAGAGCGCTAAAATGAGTTTTTTCATGGCAAAGTCTCCTTCTTGATGGCCTGCGTATCAGGGAAGCGGGGGCGCCGCTTTTAGTTGAAGCAGTCGCCCTCGTTCATGTTGATACCGCCGCCCAGAGGCACGCCGAGGTCGTCAAGAATGGTCAATCCGCCGCGACGTCTGTTCTCCGGGTCAACCGGGACAAAGCCGTCGTCAATGCGGTGCGTGTTGATGACCGTGAAGGTCGTTCCGCGCGTCACGACGCTGGCCGTATAGCCCTCCGGCACATCGTTTTCCACAACGTCGTAGTCATACGCCTCGCCGTTGTCGTCAACCATCGGCAGCTGCGTAAGCGTCTGCGTCCAGCGGTTCGCCGCGTTCAGCGTCAGCGTGGTGATCGTCTGTCCGTTTCTCGTCACATCGACCGTCACGCTCTGCGGACGCAGCTTCTGCGCGTCATTCGCGTCGTTCCACGCCTTGCGCACAATCAGGTCGGTGTACGCCTGCGTCATCGTGTTGACAAACGCCGCCATATGCCCGGTTCCTTTGATCGCGCCTTCGCTGCCCGTAGAGCTTACGCGCATATCCTGCGCCGCGCGCTCAGTGACGGTGTAGCTCGTGCCAAGCGGAATGCCGCTGAGCGTGACGCTCTCGCCGTGGCTCAAGCGGATGCTCGCCGCGCCGCCGTTAAAGTACAGTCTGCCCGTTTCGCCGCTCGTCCTGGTCGTGCGCAGCGTTCCGGTAAAGTCCTCGCCGTCCTCAAGCGTCAAGGCGATGTCAAAGACGAACTGCGTATCGGGAATCTCCGCGCCGCCGATGGCTTCAACCGTCTTGGTGACGGTCAGCGCGCCGTAACCCGGATTGGCTCGCGTGTTGAGGAAGGTTGCGCGTACCGCCGCCGTTTCCACCACGCCGACAGCGCCGGTGCTCGTGGTCGTGTAGCGATCCGCCGTGTAATCCGCTTCGGAGACCGTGTAGCTCGTGCCGGACGGAATGCCCAGAATCGTGAGCGATCCGCCGCCCGCAACGCGAACCCGCGCCGTCACGCCGCCCGCCGCGTTGTCCTCAAAGGCAACCGTGCGGCCGCTCTGCGTGAGATACGTGCCTGCCAAAGCGATATTGTCGTTTCGGCTCAAGGTAACGGTAAATTCAAACTCGCGCCCGAATTCCGCCGTTCTGCCGTCCAGGTTCTTGACGATTTCAAGGCTTCCGGTGTCGCGCGTGTTCACGAAGCGGAGCGTATCGCCCGCGTCGGTCATCACGCCGCCCTGTTCGCCCTGACGGACGACATAGCCCTCGGTCTGATAGCCGTTTTCATCCTCGATCACCGTGTAATGGGTATCCGCGAGGATATTGCCGATGGTCACACCGCGCTCCTCGCCCGTCGCCGCCGCGCCGTCCGCCATATCCACGGTGACATGCGCTTCGTCGTAGGTGAAGCCGTTTTCCGTCCGGGTTTCAAGCGTCAGCGCCTTTCCATTCAGCGTCGGCCGGTTGTCGCCCGTCAGCCGGACGCCATCCTCGCGCCAGAGCCGCACCGTGAAGCCGAAGCTCGTGCGCACCGCGTTGCTTACGGCCACGCGGTCGTTATAGCCCGTGCCCTCCAGCTTCTTGGTGATTTCCAGCGCGCCGACATTGCGCGTGTTGGTGAAGACTGCGTCGCCGGTCAGCGCATCCGCGATGGTTCCGGTCACTTCGCTGCCGTTCACCCGGCCGTTCTGCGTCGAAACCGTGAGATAATAGCCGTCCTGCGCGTCAAACACCTCGCGCACCGCGTACCGCGTGCCCTTGAGGATGTTTTCCACATTCAGGCTGCCGACGCGCGCCGCCTCCGTCACCGGGATGGAGAGGCTGAGCGTCACCGTATGGTTCTTCGCGTCCACGGTCATGTTCTTCGGGGTCTTGCCATCCACCGTGGGCAGGTTGTTTGTCTGCGTAAGATCGATCCAATCCGCATAGGTCAGCGTGGCCGAGAAGCTGAATACGGCTCTGCCGTTTTTCTCGAACTTCACCGCGTTGCCGACCGCGTTCTTGGTTACGCTCAACACGCCGACGTTGCGCTCGTTGGTGAACGCAGCCGCCGCATCCGGCGTCTGGCCGTTGACCGCCGCCGTCTGCCCGCTCACCGCTTCATAGCCTTCCGCGGTGTAGTCGTCCTCGGCTACCGTCGCCGTCGTGCCGTAGAGCACGTCCAGCAGCGTTGCCGTCTGGCCGCCCTTGAGCGTCAGCACGTATTCGCCGTTCGCATCGCGCGCAACGGTCGTCTGCACATCCGCCTTGTTCGCTTCGCGGATGACCACGTCATACGCGTCGCGCTGGGTTGCCGTGTCGAACCGCGCGTTTTCGAGCTTCACGCGGAACGTGAACGCCTTTTCGCCGTCCGTCGCGTTGCCCTTGAGCGCCTTGCTCAGCGCAAGCGTACCGCTCTCGCGCGTATTCGTGAACGTCATGGCCTCTTCGCGGCCCGCTTCGTTCACCACGTCGATGATGCCAAAGGCGTTCTGCGGCGTCTGGGTCGTGTAGCCGTCGTCCGTATAGTCGTGTTCGACAATCTCATAGTGCGTATACGCCGGGATGTTGGTGATGCTCGCGCTCACCGGCCGTCCGTCCGCGCCCATGGTGATGCTCACCGTTCCGGCGTAAACGTCGTGCCCGTCGCGCTGCTCGTTCGTCTTTGTCAGACCGTCCACGCCGCTGGGCATGGTGCTCGTCTGCGCGTTCAGCAGGTCGAGGTTGTGTTCATTCCACAGCTTCACGTCAAAGGTGAACGTCTTGCCGCAGCCCTTGTCGCTCCCCGTTCCCGCAAGCGCTTTTGTAATCTCAATCGATCCGATATAGCGCTCGTTGGTGAACGTGTAGCCGATGATATTCGGCTTTTCGTTGATCTCCGTTTGGGTCGTTTTGAGCGTGTAGCCCTCGTCTTCGTGCTTCTCGCTCATCGCTTCCTTCACGATGATATCCGCGCCGTCCGGAACGTCATCGATCACCGCCGTCTCGCCCTTCTTCAAGGAAATAGTCTGTACGTTCTTCCGTCTGAAATCGATCGTTGCCGTTTTGCCGTTCACCGTGTAGGTGTACGCACGGTAAACCGCCTCATCGGACAGCGCATCGTCCTTCTTTTCGATTCTGACGTTAAAGTCAAACGCATCGTCCTCGTTGGCCATTTGGCCGAGCACGTTCTTCGTGATGCTCACGCTGTGCGTGTCGCGCACGTTGGTGATCTGAACTGAGGAGGCCGTTTCTTTCGAAATCGTTCCCTTGTTCTTTTCGGTCGTGCTGCTGTTCCCGTCCGCATAGCTGACGGTAAAGCCCATGTTGCGATACGGCTGTTCGTCCTCGACAACGGCATAGCTCGTCCCTTCCGGCAGGTCATCAAAGGTCACGACCTCGCCGTTATGCAGGTTCAGCCTCAGCGTCACCTCCTGGCCGACCTGCTCCTGCTTCACCGGATACGTGGTCTTTTCGCCCTCGCTCGGCATATTCGAGCGGCCGACGTGGCCGTCCAGCGACACCGTCTTGTTTTCCAGCGTCAGGGTGACGTTATACGTTTCCGTACCCGCCGCCAGGCCCTTGCCCACGCCCGTGCCCGTCGCGGTCTTGCCGATTTTCAGCTTGCCCGCGCTGCGCACGTTGGTAAACAGCGCCGTCTGGTTTTCGGCGTTCACAACCCTGTTCGGCGTAGACTCGCCAAACTTCATGTCCTCATCGTAATAGGCCGCATAGCCCCACTCCGCGAAGCCGTCGTTTTCGGTTACCGTGTAGCTTGCGCCATAGAGGATGTTGTCAATCGTCACGTTGGCGTCGGGTTTCGTCTGCGAAACAGCGATCCGGATGTCCTTAATCGTCACCGTGCGGTCTTCAACGGTCATTTGGCTGCCCATCGGAATCTTCGGCAGATTGTTCGTGTCGTTCAAATCCACGCCAGCCGGATAGGTGATCGCCGCAGTAAAGCTGAACTCGCGCTCGCTGATCGGATCTTTGCCTTCGATCTTCTTGCGGATCTCAAGCGAACCGACGTTGCGGACGTTTTTCAGTTCAACCTTGGCTTCCTTGTCCGTGGCTATCACACCGCTTCCGCCGGACGTATAGGCGCTTGCGTCGATGTTGTAGCCCTGCGCCCGCTCGTCCGTCTCCTCGACGGTGTAGGTCGTGCCGACCGGAATATCTTTGATCATCACCGTCTGGCCGTCGCGGATCTTCAGCGTCGCTTCGCCGTTCTTCACGGTCAGCGTCGTCTCCTCCGCGCCATCCATCGGATAATCGCCATCCACCGGCACAATATCATTGCGGCTGAGTCCGATTTTCACGGTAAACGCGTCGTCTTTCAAAACCGCGTTGCCCGCCGTCGTCTTGGAAATCGTCAGATCGCGGCGCGCCAGTTCGTTCTTCAAAACGATGCTTCCGTCCTCGCTGCCGGAGATCTTCGCGTTCGGGGTCAGATGGCCCTGTCCGTCGTCTTCGAGCGTCACGGTCACAGTGTACTTCGTCTTGTCGTAGGTCACGCCGTCGAAAGCGGTATCCACCTCTTCAATCTGATAGGTGTACGTCATGCCTTCCCAGTCGCGCTGTGTCCAGCCCGTCTCCGGAATGGTCGCGTAGTTCATCGTCAGGTCGAATTTTCCGTTTTCATCCGCCTGCACAAAGACCGCGTTCTCCTCGACTGTGACGTTTCCGCCCGCCGCAACGCGTTTGGTCAGGTTCGGGTCATCCGGACTGGTGACCCAGATGCGGAAGAGGTTGGCATACCGCTCCAGCTCAACCTGCGTTCCCTCCGCAAAGACCTTCTTCTGCGCCGTGAGCATATACGTGCCCGCCGCGCTGTACAGATCGGTCGCGTTCACGCGATAGGTCTTTCGGCTGTCGGCCTTAAAGTCGCCGGGCAGCGTGTTCATGCCTTCCAGCACGAAGCAGCTGTGCTTTTCGCCGCCGATTTCAACCTCGCCGTGCGCCGCAATGCCCTCTCCGCTGAACGTCGCGCCCGTGCTCAGATACGGCGCGGGAGCGCTCGTTTCAACAACCAGATAGCTGTCCGCATAGGTCAGATACGCGCTCTGCGTGCTGACAAAGCTGTACACATTGCCGCTCGACGTCATCTCGCCGACCTTCTTCGCCGCCGAAACCGCGGTCAGATTGTCGAGTTCCTCCGTCGTATACGGGCCGTAAATCGCGAACACCGCATCGGAAACATTCGCGTCGTTGTCCGCCTTCTTGGTGATTTCAAGGTCGCGCACCGGCACGAGGCCGACGTCCACCTGCGGATAACCCAGCTGGTTGTCCTTCACCATCTCTTCGGTGGGCACTGGCAGATAGAACCACTTGGTCGCCGCGCTGCCGTTTCCATCGGCCACGAAATCGCTGTCCTTATCGGAGGCGATCGGGTTGTTCACGCCCTTCCTTGTGACCCTGAAGCTTTCCGGAATGCCGCTCAGCGTAAGCTGATACGTATAGCGTTCCGAACCGGACAGGTTGGTCGCCACAACGTTCCCGTCCGAATCATTCGGATCGTTTTTCAGGCTGGCAAGCTTCACCGCCGCAAACAGCTCGTAAAACTGATAGCTGCCGTCGGTGATCGTCTGCGTCTGCGTCGTCGGGCGGTAACGGTTATACCGCTGGCTGAGCTGCATGGTCGGCTGCTTGCCTTCGCCCGTGTACGCGTAATTCGGTTCGACCGACAGGTCTTTGGACTGAATGCCGTCGCCGTTGAAGTCGATCCAGACGCGGTTGCCCAGCCATACTTTCTCCGGGATGATCGCCACGCGCGTCACGTCGCTCGCCACGCCGCTGTGCTGGTCATAGCTGAGCCGCGCAATGTTGTTTGCCGTCGTGAAGTAAACGGAAGAATCCGTCACCTCCGGCGCAGAGCAGGTGTATTCAATCAGCACGCGCTCCTTGCCCGCCAGCGGCTGGGTCAGCATCACGGCAAAGCCATGGACATCTGCCGGGGCCATGCTCGTCGCCCAGCTTTTTCTGATGTTGTCGGCGCCAAAATAGTCGTTATAGGTATTCCGGTTCTGAGACGTGATCTTCTTCTGCGTGAAGTAGACAGTGTAATCTTCGCCGGGTTTGAGTTCCGTGGAGTTTCCGTCCGCCGCGTATTTGGTCACGCTGATGGCCGTGCTCTCCAGCGCCACATCCCATTTGGAATCTCTGGTGCTGCTGTCGTTTCGCCAGTCGTCCGTGTGCGGCAGTTCGTCCATCACGGCGACGTTGGCTGCCGGCGAGAGCGACGGGTTCTCCACCAGAATTCTGTAATAGATCCGGTTGATTTCGTTGTCCTTTTCGGTCTTCGCGCCGGTCACGGCCACGTTCGACCCGCTGACAAATTTGTTCTTGCCGGTAATCGTGCCCGCCACATACTTGGAAATCGTCAGCGCGGAAGGCTCCGCCGACCTGTGCTCAGCCTTCGCCGAAATGCCGTGCTGGCCTTCAAAGTCGGGCAGTTCGCCGCTCTGGCTGTCGCCGGGCTGCTGCTTCACCATGCCGGTGATCTCGTTGCCCGCTTCATCGACAAACGGCACGCCGAAGGGGTTCTTCGTGTTCTTCACGGTCTGCACGCCGCTCATCGCATAGGCGATGTTGGCATCCATGCCCGTGTTGTGCGCGATAATCTGCTCCAGAATGCGTTCGCCGACGAACAGCGCGTCCACCGTCAGGGTGATCTTCTGGCCCGCTTCCAGCCGGCCGTCGCCCCGGACCACAACCGTGTAGCCGTCCTGAGATACCGTCGTCGTCAGCTTCAGCGCGGCGTTGTCGCTCGTCGCTTCCGCCTTCACGGCCATGGCCTGACGCGGCAGCGTATCGACCAGAATCGGCGCCTCGATTGCGGGCAGGTTCTCCGCCTGACCGCTGATATTCTCAAAGACAATCGTATAATGCGCGCCGGAACCCGCGCTCACCGTCAGACTGTCGCTCTTGGGGTTGGTGGCTTCCTCTTCCACGGTCACGACATAGTCGCCCGTGTTCGGGTTCTGCACAATCTCCGCGCGCTGCACCTGTTTGGTGATTCTGGCTTTCGGCAGGCCGATCGACGAATCCGCATCGCAGTTCGCCGCATCCGTATAGGTCTTGCTGACGCTCTCCTGCGACTTCGCGCCGATGGCATAGGCCAGGTTGAGGCCCGCCGTATTGCGCACACCGCAAACGCGGTCGATTGCTTCGCCGGATTCCTGATGGAAGCGCATCGTCACCGCAATCGGCGTATCCTGCCTGAGGCCCGCAGGGATATCCCGGTCGTCCCGCATATGATACGCGATCTTGAAGCCCGTGTAGATGCAGCCGCCGTCTTCCGCTTTCAGGGAAACGTCCGCGCCGCTGTCGGTCACGTCGATGTTCGACCGAATCGGCGTCTCCTTCGTACCGATCAGGCCGTAAACATCCGCATAGATTCTGTCGCCTTCCGCCGCCGTGCCATAGGCCTCCTCCAGCTGCGCAAAGCTCATCTTGCCGACGGTCACGCTTTCCACAAAGTGCTGCGTCTGCACGGTTTTCGCGTCGCCGTCGAGCCAGCTGCTCTTATTGCCGTGCGCGTCCACCGTCTGATATTCGACCTTGTTGTCCGTAATCACGAAGCGGCTCATCGGGTAGCGGATTGCGTCGTTCGCGTCCGCCGCGCCGCTGTCGCTCGTCGTCTTCCGGATTTCAAAGGTCACCGTCTGCCAGCTTCCGTCCGCCTGCGTGTTTTGCAGGTTGCCCAGCTTTCCGTCGGCCTCGCCGTTGACCGCCGAAACGGTCTTATCCAGATACGGATCGCGGTTCGGGATGTTGGCGAACGCCGCCGCGGCAAAGCCGCCTTTGTTCGTCAGCTCCGCTTTTGCCTCCGTGTGCCACGGCATGCCTGCGGACTGCGAAGCCTCGGTTTCGATATAGCCCGCCGGAGTCGTCGTTTCCGCGAAAGCGTAACTGCCGCGCTCAACATACGACGTGATGACGTAGGTATACCGATACTCCCCGTCCGTGTAATACGTTCTGTCCTTCGCAAGCGTATACGTCTTTTCGCCGATTTCAAGCGTCTGCGGCGCTTCCGTCCTGTCTTCGGCGGTCGGTTCGAGGTTCGCAAACGCATAGCTGTGCGTCTCGTCCGTGCCGTCCTTCTCCGCCGCGCTGAACTTCGCGCCGCCGACCAGCGCGCTCTTGTTTTCATAGTCGCGCTTGAGGATCACCAGTCTGCCCTTCGGCTCGTTATATGCGTTGAAGTGCAGTGTGCTGAACAGCTCGTTCGGATTGGCCATCAGCTCTTCGCCTGTGACGACGGTATAATAGCCCGCCGCGCCGTCAAGCTTGGAAACATTCTGCTCGTCCATGCTGTGGTTTGCGTCCGTCTTCTTGAAATCGTAATAGGCCTTGTAGCCCCGGCTCACCGGGTTCAGGTACGGCTTGGCGGGATCGTCGCCGATCGCGCCCGCGTCCGGCTGCTCAAAGACGACATACGCCTCGCCCTCTTCGAGCCTCGGCAGATACGGGAACAGCACGTCGCCGTTTGCGTCGGAGGTCACCGTCTGATACAGATACGGCTGTCCGTCGCTAAGCAGAACCTCGCGCAGTTTGCCGTCCGCGTCTTTCTTCATGATGCGAAGCACAGCGCCTTCGACAACCGGCGTATCATCGTCGCGGTTGTCGCTCACGCTGCCGAACACGCGAACCTGAATGGATACGCCGCGTGTATTCACCATCGAAATCGTGTCGGCCACGCTGCCCGCCGCCAAACCAATCTTCGCGTCATACGCCAGCTGATAGCTGTAATTCGGCGCGGAAATCTCTTCGACGTAATAGGTGTACAGCGTGCCGTCCGTCATCGCGTCTTCCGGCGCATAAACTTTGTTCAGCTGCACCATGCCGTCCGCGCCGGATTTGAAGCGCGCCGCGTTTTCACGCGTGCCCGTCCAGTCGCCAAACGGCGTGTCGCTTTCACGCCCCACATAATAGCGCTTATTGTTCTGCTCGTCCAGCGTATACAGCGAGAAGAAGCAGTTTTCCAGCGCAGTCGGCGTTTCGCTTTCGCTCAGCCGTCTGGTCTTCTCAATCTGACCCGCCATCAGCGTGCCGACGTTGACAAAGTCAACCTTCATCTGGTGCTGAACGTCCATCGCGTTGTAACGCGTGACGGTCACGTCCCGGCTGCTGGTGATCCGGTCGTTCGCGACGGTCGTGCCGTTGTAAACCGGCGTCTCCGGGTTTCCATTCAGATAGGCCGCGGACTTGGCGAACCAGTAGCCCGCGTTTTCGTCCGTGCTTTCCACAACGGTGTATGCGCCCGGATCGAGCCGCACGACGATGGACTGACTCCGTTTAGTCTCAGTGAAGCCGCCGAGCGTAATCGGCTGCCGCGCCACCTTCTGCCAGCTTTCGGTTCCATTGGCATCGACGACGCGCATTTCCAGTTCGGCCGCTTCCGTCGTCCCCTGCTTATAGACATGGAAGGCGACGCTTTCCGGGATGCTCTGCGTCTGAGAAGGCTCAAACGTCTTGGTGATTTCCAGATACGCGCGCGGCGTGTTGGTCACATCGATGGTGTGACCGGTGATCTTCACGCTGTTGTTCGCGTCCTGACGGCCCGCGTCGCTCCGATTTTTGAGCGTTGCGGAAGCGAGGAGCTGAACTTCGCTCGTGTAGCTCTTGCTCTTCCCGCTCTTGTCCAGATGCTTGTAATCCTCGTCGCAGATGACGCGGAACCACGTCGTAAACAGCTGCCCCGCGTTCACCTGTCCCTGCGGAATCGTCTCGACCAGCTTATACCAGCCGGAATACAGGCCGTCAAACGTGATTTCGCCCGTTTCGGCGTCCGTTGTGCCCGTACGCGGCAGATACACATAGCCGATCTGCGGATAGTTCGATTTGCCCTCGAACTCGTCCTGCAATTTGAACGGGCAGAAATACAGGGCAAAATTCGCCGCAATCGGCTTCAAATCCGCCGTATCGCCGCTCCGATCGCTGACCTTGTGAAGGGTGACGCTCGTCGTCGCCGGGTTGTAAACCGTAATCGGTTCGTCAGCCTGAACGTCCGCGCCCGCGATCGTCAGCTTTCCGCCGTTGAGCAGCTTGAAATACTGGTTGACCACTGCGTTCGGTTTCCAGTTTTTAGTCTCCCACTTTTCATCCAGCGTCTCGGCAATCGCGTACTTGGCCTTCGGATAATTGCCCGCCTCGCTCGTGCGATAATCCCAGATCGGCAGGCTGAAAATGACCTCGCCCTTTTCGTTCGTTTTCTGTCGCGTGTTCGCCAGCGGGCTTCCGTTGCTGCTCAGAACCACGCTCTTGCCATTGGAATAACCAATCTGAATCGGCGCGCCCTCGACCAGCTCCCCATCCGCGTCCCGCTTGATGACGGTCAGCGAATGGAAACGCGTATTCGTGGAGCAGACGGCAATCTGGCTCTTGTACTCGCGCGTGGTGAACGTCAGTCGGTTGGCCGACGTGCCGTTCACATTCTCGCCGTCAAACACAAAACCGCTCTTGTCGGTCTGCACGCCTTCGATTACCGGCGCGGTTGTCTCTTCAATCGTGAACGTCGTCTCGCGCGGCAGCTGCACCGTCGTCTCATAATGGTTCGCATTGTTCAGCGTGACATGGGTATACACCTTGCCTTTTGCATCCGTGATGGTGTAAACCGCATCCGTGCTTCCCTCTCCGCCGTAATAGCGTTCGCCGTCCACATACTTGGCGACCGTCAGATAGGTCATCTCGCCGAGGATGTTCTTGATGGCGTTGTTCTGTCCGTCTTTGTTCAGATAATCGTCTACAACCGTCACGTAATCCGCACCCTGCGCATTCTTGACAGCCTTCACATGCAGGGCATACCGCTCCTGCATATAAACCATGTTAATCGGGTAATCCTTCTCGCGGAGGATAAAATCGGCCTCGTAGAAGGGTTGTCCGTTTTCATCCACGCCCAGCTTCACCGGGTTATCCCGATTGGCCGCGCCGCCGTTTTCCGTATAGAGCGTCTCCAGCGAAACGGTGATGCTCACGCCATAGCCCGCGCTCATGCCGCTCTCGCAGCCTGTGACAAATTCTGTGCTGAACGCGCCTCTGCCCTTGACGGCCTCCAACAGGCCGTTCTCGTTTTCGCGCGCAAGCAGGAGTTCAAAGGTCACGCCCGCCAGCGGCTTAAGCTCGCCGACCCGGTTGTTGTCCTTCGCTTCGGTGGACGGCCAGTATTCCTTATCCAGCTTCACTTGGAACAGACCCTTGAACTCGGTCTCCCCGCCGCTCAGCACATCGGCCTCGTTGTATGCGTCCACTTCCGTCACGGCATTGACCTCTGTCGCCGCAGCAGACCACACGCCGCCGTAGACCTTCTGATAGCCGCCTGCGTGGTTGATCTTCACCTCCCGGAACAGGAAGGTATATTCGCCGACGTCGTCGCCCAGCTCAAAAGCGTCCGTCATGAACGTGCCCGTGCCCATGCCGCTCGCGCCGGTTTCATAGGTGATTCTGTCAGTAATCAGTTTGCTCTTCTGCGGTTCGGCGGTGAAAATAGCTTCCAGCTCCGCTTCCCGGCCAGTATATGTGCCTTTTTCCACCGTCTTTCCCGCCTGCGGCGCTGTAAACGCGCTGTTGCGGGCCAGCAGTTCGCGCTGTCTTTCCGTCAGGTCGCTCGTGTGGATGGCGTAAACCTCAAACTGGCAGTAATCCAGCGGCTGCGTCTCGCCGACGACAACGCCTTCCGTCGCCGCGCCGTCTGCAAACCGAACCGTGTAGCCGCTCTTGTTCAGCTTCAGCTGCACATAGTCCTTGTAATTGGTGATGCTGCTCTGACTGTCGTTCTGATTATCGGTCTCTTCGCCCGTCAATTCAACATATTTGAAGTTCTTCAGCACATCCTGATAATCGCGCGGCTCTCTGTTGTACGCCGCGTTGTCGCTGTGCGCATGATCCGGATCTTTGGATTCATAGGCGCAGTATCCGTCCGGAACTTTCGTTTCCACGAGCACATAGTGCTTGAGGCCGTGCAGATCGGAGATCGTCGCAGTCGGGTTCGTCATGTTGATCGACTCAACCTGTTCAAGCGTGCCGTCGTCCTTCACTTCGTAGAGCGTCATCGTCGCGCCCGTCAGCGGATACTCCGGCGCGTTGCCGCGCTCCAGCTCATATTCCTTCTGGTAGTTCAGGCTGACGTTGAGAGCGGCCTTCGGCTCATTTTCAAACGTCAGCGTCTGGCTGGCATTTTCGTCCAGTTTGAACTGCTGCACGTCTTCCGCCTTGAAATACCTCTGCGCCGCCTGCTCCTGCTTCACCGTGTACGTCAGCGCCGTGGTTTTGTCGTTCGGATCACCGTAAATCGGCAGGCTGGACAGCTTAAACGCCCGGCTTGTGCCCTTTTCGCCCGTGTAAACCAGCGTGTTCGTCGTTTCGTCGAGCACAAAGCCGGTTTTCAGCAGCGCCCGATAGGCATAGCTGTCCTCCGCGAGGTTCGACGCGTCCACCGAGACCGTGAACTTCGCCAGATCCGCCGCGTTCACATAATCGATGGCCGCGGGCTGCGTGCCCAGCTTTTCCTTCTTCTCGTCGCGCAGCTCAACCGTCAGGCTGCCGACGTTCGCCTTGTTGGGAACAGTCGGATTGTCCGCCCGATTCGTCTCGCTATACGTCAGCGGCCCAAAGTCTCTGTCGTTGAGCATCATGTCGCCGGAAACCGCCGTTTCCCTGACATAGTACGTGCCGTAAGCCGGGATGGTGAACACGCCGACCGCCTGATCCGGCTTGCGCACCGTGACCGGCTCACCGACCTGCCGCATGCTCTCGTCGTACAGGGTAAACGTCGCAAAGCTGCCGTTCGCCACCTCGTCCGGGAAATCTTTGGTTACCTTAAGCTGATACTTCCGCTGGTCAACCTGTACGGCCTTCTGGCTGTCGTCGCCCGCCGCAACCGTCAGCGGAACGAGTTTCGTATTCAAATAGTAGTTCTCCGGTGCGGCCAGCTCCTGCAAATAATAGGAAGTTCCTTCCTCCACCGGGAGCACCAGTTCGATTCTGCCGTCCGCGTCCGTCGTGAAACGATACGCGTCCGCCACATTTTCGGGCTGGGTCAAGCGCCCCGCTTCATCCACAATGGCCGCCGTCTTTTCCGTCAGCACGCCGTCCGTCGGCGTCCGCCCGACCAGATAGGTCTTGCCATCCGCTTTCCGGGTCAGCACGGCATAAACCGCGTCGGGCAGTATCGCGTTGTCGCTGCCTTCTTTGGTAAAGGTCGTCTTGCCGACCTGACGCGTGTTGGTGACGGTGATCGTCTTGTCCGTACCGTCGTCCAGCGTCACGCTCTTCTCGCTGTACGTCACCGCATAGCCTTCTGCCGCCGCTTCGACGACGGTATAGGTCACCACATGGCCGTTTTCGTCCCAGCCGCGCAGCGAAAGGGTCTGGCTTGCCTCGTTCTGTTCGCCGTCGGTCGTCAGTTCAACCGTCTGGCTCGGCAGCGCGTCGCCCTTTTCGCAGGCAGCCTGAACCGTGATCGTCCACGTTTGTTCTTTGTTCAGGCCGCTCACATCGACAAGCCGCTTCGTGATGGTTAGCTCCTGCTGCTTGATGAAGAAATAGTCGGCGTTCTGGATTCTCGCGTCGTCCGTAAAGGTGATCTGAATCTCCTCTTCGGGCTTCTCCTCCTCGCCGTTCTTCCTGCTCGCGTAAAACAGACCGTCCGTCTGTTCGTTGCTCTCCACCTTCACGCGGTAGGTGATGAGGTTCCCGTCCCCGTCGAATCTCGGCAGATAGACGGATTCCGCCTCATCCAGCGTCGTCTGCTTCACCGGCTCCGTCTCGTCGCCGCGCGTGATGGTCACCGTGTAATGGCTTTGATCCGCTTCCAGATTGTCGCCCCGCTCATACTTGCGCAGATAGGCTTTCAGGTTCAGCAGACCATCCGTCGAATAGTTCTTCACGGCGTTGTCGTCCGTCATCCGCGTCTGACTGCCCGCCTCGATGACGACAATCCTGTCGGCCGCCTTGGCAAAACCGTCGGATACGCCCGTTTCTTCCATCGTATAGGTATCCGCGGGCAGATAAACCGTGGTCGGTTTTCCGTTTTCGACCTTCACCGTGTAGGTGCGGCCGTTCTGCCCGGTCAGCGTAAACTCCGCGGAAAGGCTGGGGTTTTTATTTTGCTTGCCGTCCGGCGCATAGAACATCTTTTCGAGGATAAACTGGCCGTTCTGCGCGTTGTAATCCTCGAACTCGGCTTTCACCGCGTTTTCTTTCGTTCCGGCCGTCACCGCCACAAGCTGATACGGATAGGACGCCTCGCCGATTTTGATCGTCTTCTTGTCGCCCGGCTTGACGTTGGTATAGCCCGCTTCCATCCCCGTGCGCACCACATAGTAGTCGCCTTCGGGCAGTTCCCGGCTCGTCTCAAACGCGCCGATCCGGTCGGAAAGCTTCGCGTTCTCGCCAAGCACCAGTTCGCCCTTTTCGTTGGGCGTCACTTCGCTGGCCTTATAAATCGCAAAGACCGCGTCGCTGCCCGAATAGGCCGTTCTGTCCGCTACATCTGCTGCCAGCTTCACATACTGTTCCGGCAGGATGTAGCCGCCCTGACGCACGAAATGATAATACAGCGTTTCGCTGCTGTTGGCCGTCTTTTCATTGCTGTCGCCGTAAACCTTGTAGTTCAGCGTCGAATCCAGCGTGACGCCCAAGCCCTTAAAGGCAGCGTCAGCCAGCCGTTCGTCGTCGCAGTCCAGCTCAAAGTCCGCCCTGTCATAGATCAGGTTGACCGTGTAATTGTTGTACGCATAGACCGACGGATGAACGGTATTATCGCCGTCCAGCGCCGCCGTGTTGTGGATCGTGTTTCCTCCGTTTGCGGGCATTACGAGGCTGCGCGTGCCATCCTCGTTTTCCACAATATCGCAGGTATAGGCGCTGTCTCCAAGCTTCACCGTGGCCTGCTTCGGATAGACCTTCGCGCCATTCTTTCCCGCAACCGGCTGAATCGTTTCCTGGAGCGTATAGCCGGAAAGATCGAGCACGCCATGATCCACGTAGTCGCTGTTCTGGCGCAGAATCTCGCCCTGCGTTCCCAGCGCGCCCGTGCGCACCTGATAGGTGAAGGTTACCTCGTCGCCGTTTACCGTGTACCTCACGGCCTCGTTCTGCACATCCCACGTCTTTGCTTTCGCCGCATTCCGGAAGGCGTTCGTGTGGATCGTTGCCCGATAGTCAATCGGCGTACCGGCGTAAACTTTCTCTTCGCCGTTTTCGTCATAGTAGTGCATCTTCGGCGTGATCGACGCGGAGAGTGAAACCGTCGGCGTGATGAGATCGCCGTCGGCATGTTCACCGTTATCGATCATGCGGCCAAAGAACGTATAATTCAGCGTCACGGCGTTGCTGCCGTCCGCGGGAACGACGCTTTGGACGCTGTCAACGTTCAGGGTATCCGTCCAACCTCCGTTATCTGTCGCGGAAATCCGCAGATTGCCGGGCGCGCTGATTTGCAGCTTGATATCGTCGTAGGAATCGAACGGGCGATATCGAATGTACTCGTCGAACGTCATCGAATTCAGGTCAAACGCCCTGTATTCGGTCAGGTTCGTGGCGAGCTGGAAGGTCATGCTCAATGTAAAGGGGACGACCTCGCCCGTCTTCCACTGCGCCGCGTTCTGCGCCGGACGCAGGTTTGCGTAAATCAAGGTATCTTTTCCATTCTTTTCGACATCCCGAACGCGGTCGGCGAAAGACATGTGCGTTTCGTCCGTCGTCGTTTCAAACTCGGCTTCATAGGCTTCCTTCAAAGAGCCATACGTTTCGCCGCTTCTGAGGGTCTGCGCAACCGGCTTCTGCACCTGGCTGACCACTTCATCGGCAATCGCCGTCGTCGGGCAAGAGCTGACGAGCATCGCGGCCGTCATCACCCAAGCCATAACCCTTTTCAGATGGTTCATCCTTTCCATCCTGTCCTCCAAAAACATGTCGCTCAGTCTTCAACCGATACCACAAAGCGCCAGTAATATTGCGCGTTGATTTTGTCGAGCTTTACCGCATAGCGCATCTCGTTTGCGCCTTCAACGTCTTCAAAGTGTTCGCCGTCCTGGCTGTACTGCCAGCGGATCGACCACTTCGCATCCGTCGGCTGGACGTTGACCACGGCAGTCATTTCCAGCGTGTCGCCATAAGCCAGGCCGTCGCTTCCGTTGCTGATCAGTTCCGTCTCAATCTGCACCGGCTGCCGGACGACCTTCGCATCCCAATGCGCCTGCAATTTGATTCTGCCGTCGCCGCTGTTGCGCAGATCCAGCTCGTTGCCGTCGCCGTCCAGCGCCGCAAGGGTGAGCATCGTTTCCGCATCGCCGTTTCGGCTCAGCGTCAGCGTCAGCCGACGGCCGCCGCAAAGCACCTCGCCGCCCTGCGCCACGCCGTCGTAGACCCACAGAACGATTTCGCCGTTTTCCCCACTGAGGGAAGCGCCGTCCATCCAGAAATCATCCGCCTGCCACGCGTCCGTGTCGCCGCCGATGGCTACCGCAAACGGCTCCAGCCGCACGCCGTCCGCGTTGTTCACGCCGATCACCAGCCGCGCCGAATCGCCGTTTCCGTCCAGTCTGAGCTGCGCCCAGTCGATTGTTTCGATTTGCTCCTCCGGCTCAGGCGTGGACGTGGGTTCGGGCGTCACTGTCGGCTCAACCGTCGCCGTAGGTTCAGGCGTTGCCGTCGGCTCAACCGTTGCCGTAGGTTCGGGCGTCGCCGTATCTTCCGGCTCCTCCGTCGCTTCCGGTTCTTCCGTCGCTTCCGGCTCCTCCGTCGCTTCCGGTTCTTCCGTCGCTTCCGGTTCTTCCACAACTTCCGGCTCTTCCGTGGCTTCCGGTTCTTCTTCAGCCTCTTCCGTCTCAATCGGCGTTTCCGTCTCGCTGTAAACTTCAGATTCCGCTTCAGCTTCGGTGTATTCGGGCTTTCCGCCTTCTTCATACAAAACGATTCCTTCGCTCTGCTGCTCATCCTCCGCGTTCACGCGCATCGGAGACGCTGCGCCCAGCAACACCAGGCACAGCATCCATGCAAAAATTCTTCTTTTATTTTTCATATCGACATGCCCCTTTCGCCGATCTTTTTTTCATCTTTCCATTGAAAGCCGCATATACTTCCCATAGGGGGAGATATATACCCATTTCTTCTCTATTTTATTCTACCACTCTTCCTTGTTTTTTTTCAACTTACAAATGCACAAAGGAAGCGTTTCAGATCTAACAAAAATGATAATTTTTCCTTTTATCCCATCTCATATATAACGCCGCCAATTCTATACAATTCCCAGAGGAATACTTTCAATTTTTCTCTTGACAAGCCGCTCAATATCCTGTATAATGACCTTGTTGTTAGAGATAACTAACACCTCCCTGAACAAAATGGCGGATGAGGTTTGACGCGCCTCTCCGCAGCCTTGCAGGCTTGACGCACCTGCCAGGTGTGCGCCCCGCTTGAGCGCAACCCAATCGAGCGAGGATCACTCCTCCCCCCTATTTTCTCCCTGTTTCTTAACAGAAAGACCCTGTCGGGCATTGGACGCCGCCCGGCAGGGTCTTTCGCATGTTTACGGCTGAACCGTGATCTTCTGTCCGTCCGAATAGAACGTCATCACGCCGTTTTCCTTCGCGGCGTAAACCGTCGCCCCGGCCTTTTGCAGCCGAATGCGCACGCTGTTGGCGGGGTTTTTCCCCGTGACAAACGCAACGCCCGGCTTGGCTGCCTCCACCCATTCGGTGCAGGTTGCCGCCTCGCTGCCCCCGCGCGAGGCAATCAGCGCGTCGCACTTGACCGCCGCGCCGGAGGCGACGATTTCCTTTTCGCCGCTCGCGGTGATGCAGCCCGTCACCACGGCGCTCGTCTCCCCGTAGTCGATGCGCAGCGTCAGGCCGTCGTCGCGGCTGTCCGTATGCTGGGTCCGCGCCGGGCCGATGAAGGTCACGCGCGCCCGCCCGAGGGTAAAGGCCATGTTCTGCGTCGCGGAGACGATCTGCGTCCCCCGCTTTTCCGCCGCGTCGATCATCTGCGCGTAGGCCTTGCCCTTCGTCTGCGTCGGCGGCACAAAGAGATAATCCGGCCGCGTCAGCCCCAGCGCCATTTTCATCGCGCCGAGCTGTTCATCCTCCGAGCCCATCGCAACCGCCGCGCTCAGGTGGTTCACGCCGCAAAGCAGAAGCTGGCCGCAGAGCGCCGCGCCCGTTCCGCTGCCCGCGCCGACGAGCATGGTGTATCCGTCCGCGCAGACAAAAACCGCCTCGCCGTCGCCCGCGCGCAGCGTCTTGATCGTCAGCCCGTTGGGATTCACGCCGTATGCCCACTTGGGCAGCTTCTCCGTCAGCTTCGAAACGTCCGGCAGCTCGATTTTGCTCAGATCAAAGTCGCCGAGCTTGATTTCCGGCAGATTGTCAAAGCGGAGCGTCGGCGCGCCCGTCTGCGGGTCGCTCTTCACAAAGCCCAGCACATGCGCGCCGACAAACAGCAGCGCCGCCACGCCGAGCACGAGCAGCAGATTCGTCAGGCAGCCAACCAGACAGCCTTTTTTTCTCTTGCGCACATGAGACCGCCCCTCGCGCGCCATCAGGCCACCGCCTCCAGCGCGGAGACGAGCTTCTCGCAATCCTCCGCCGTCGTCGCCCAGCTTGTCACAAAGCGGACGGCCACGCGCCCGTCATCCAGCGTTGCCCAGCGCTCATAAGCGAAATCCAGCGCCAGCGCGGCGTTCTGCTCCTCCGTCAGCACGGCGAAAATCTGGTTGGTCGTCGTCCGCTGGAAGAAGGGAATCCCCGCGCGCTCCATGCCCGCGCGGATGATATCGGCCATCTCGTTGGCGTGTCTGGCCCACATGAAATAATCGTCATGCTCCAGCGCCGCCAAAAACATCACGCCGCCGAGCCGCCCCTTGGCGATCATACCGCCGTTATGCTTGATCATATAGCGAAAATCCTTTTGCAGCGCCGGATTGACGATCACCATCGCCTCGCCGAAAAGCAGGCCATTTTTCGTGCCGCCGATGTAGAAGCAATCCGCCAGCGCGGCCAAATCTTTGAGCGTCATGTCGCACTCCGGGCTGGTCAGCCCGCTCCCCAGCCGCGCGCCGTCCACAAAGAGGATCAGCCCGTGCGCGTCGCAGACCCTGCGCAGCGCCTTCAGCTCGTCCAGATGGTAGACGGTGCCGATTTCCGTCGGCTGGCTGATGTAGAGCAGTCTCGGCGCGACCATGTGCTCGTCCGTGTGCAGCGCGCAGACGGCCTCCACGCCCTCCGGCGTCACCTTGCCGTCCTTCGCCGCGCAGGGGAGCACCTTGTGCCCCGTCGCCTCCACCGCGCCGGTTTCGTGCACGTTGATGTGCCCCGTCGGCGCGCAGATTGCCGCCTCGTAGGGGCGCAGGAACGCCGCAATCGCGATGCTGTTGGCCGATGTGCCGCCGACCATGATGTGCACCGCCGCCCCCGGCTGGCCGCATTTCTCGCGAATCACGTCCGCCGCGCGCAGGCTGTAATCATCCAGCCCGTAGCCGCAGGTGTGCTCCATGTTGGTTTCAAGGAGCCGCTGCATCACAATCGGATGCGCGCCCTCGCCGTAGTCATTCATAAAAAACGTCTTCACAATTCTTCCTCCCGTTTGATGGTGCCGACGATCATCGTCTCGTCAACGGTGATCTCCGTCACGCCGCTCAGGTCAAGGCTCTCCGCGTCGATGTTGGCGAGCATCGGGGTCATTTTCGCCAGATGCAGCGCCAGCGCCCCGCTGACCGGCATCGTATAGGTGATCGTCCTCTGTTCCAGCACGTTCAGATGCGCGTGCGCGTAATCCGAAACGGGCGCGCCGTCGTAGGCCGCCAGCCGTCCGCCCGCCGCCTCGCGGAGCTGGCGCAGATAGCCCGGCCTCGGCGCGAGCTTGATGAGCACGCCGTCCTTTTTGAGGATGCGCCCGAACTGCGCGTAGTTCGCCGGCGTAAACACGTCGAGCACCGCGTCGCAGCAGCCGTCTGCCAACGGTATGTTGGCCAAATCGCCGACGAAATACGTCGAGCGCCTGTCGCCCTTCGCCGCCAGCAGAACGGCCTCCTTCGAGAGATCAAACCCGATTCGGATCATGTCCCGTTCCGGGCAGACGCTCCGCAGATAGTATCCCTCGCCGCATCCCGCGTCCGCCACGACAGGGCGCTCGGCGCGCACATATTTTTCCAGCGCCTCGCCGACGGCGGCGGCAACCGGCGCAAAAACGCCCGCCTCAAACGCCTTCGCGCGGCTCTCAAACAGCTCCTTTTTGTAGAAGGACGGCTTGGCGTTCGGCGCGAAATTGACATGCCCCTGCTTGGCGAGGTCGTAGCAATGGCGCTTGCCGCAGAGCAGGCTTTTGCCCTCCTGATGAAAACTGCCCGAACAGATCGGGCAGCGAAGAAGCGCGACCGCTTCGTTTTGCATGGTTGTAACGCCTCACTCTTAGAAATAATCCGAGAAATACGGCTGCTCGATGGGGATGATATCCTCCAGAATGCGCACGGCGGTGTCGTTGGCCTGCAGCCGCTCGACGCGCTTGAGGTATGTCGGCCGCTTGTAGCCGTAGAACATGGCCGTCAGCGTCTGAATGTCGCAGCGGACGGTTTCGCCGCGCGTGCCGCCGCGCTCCAGAATGGTGTTGCCCGCCGCGTCCCAGCGCAGGGAGAAATCGCCGCAGTTGCATTCCATGATCGGGTCGTCGATAATGAAATGCAGATCGTCGTGGATGGAGATGATATCAAACGGATACTGCCGGATAAACTCCTCGAAATCGACGATGCGCGCCATGATATACGGCTCGATTTCCTCCTGAATTTCGCTGTCCTCCAGCAGGAACGCCATCGGCTCGTTGGTGTAGTTGTTGCCGACCACCTTTTCGATCATCGAAAAGTGCGCGGAGATATAGTTCCACAGGCCGTGGCGCGCCTCCTGATTGACGTACACCAGCTCCTTGATGCGGAACACGTCGTTGGCGATGTAGTAGACGAGGTAGCCGGTCGGCTTCTCGTTCGCGTCATAATACACGGCGACGAGCACGTCGTCGGCCTCCCACCGCCAGTATTCCTCCCACTCCAGCTCGTTGCGCTTGAGCGCGCCGTGGCGCATCGCGGAGAATGCGTCGTGCACCCGGTGCACATCCTCGCTGTCGATGTCCACGCGCTCGACCATACCGCCGACCTTGCGGTGCTTGGGCAGCTGCGTATCCTTGATGGTGTAGGTCATCTTATCCGAAACGATTTCCCAGCCCTTTTTGCGGTAATACGGAATCAGGTACGGGAAGAGCATCGACACGCACTGGTGGTTTTCGCGCATGTTATCAAGCGCTTTTTTCATCAGGTGCGCCATCAGCCCGTGCCCCATGTATTCCGGATAGGTCGCCACGCCGGTCACGCCGCCCATGTTGTACATCGTACCGAACAGATTGACCTGCATCGGGTAGACGCTGATCTGCGAAGCCAGCTTTTCCCCGTCAAACCAGCCGAACGACTCCGTCTTTTTGAGCACGGGTTTTTTGCTGCGCTCCATTTCCTTCTGGTTCCAGCCCAGCGAGGCCAGCTCGCTGTCCGTCACCTGAAACGCATAACGGAGCAGCGCGTTATACTGCGCGGTATCGTCCACCGTCAGCCTGCGCATCTGCAATCGGTCTTCCAGCTTTTCCTGCTTCATGGTATCCTTCCTGTTCGTCGCGTCGTTTCAAAGTCTGTCAAAATCGTATATAGTATAGCATAATACCCGCCTTGATTTCAAGGCGGGTTCTTTTCGCTTATTCCTCGTCGTCGAGGTTCGGCAGATCGTCCATGCCGTCGTCCGTCGGCCTCTCATCGTCATCCGCCGTGCTCTGCACGACGGGCGCATCCTTGCCCATCAGCTCGGCGCGAACGAGCTTGTCGATTTCCGCGGCGATTTCCGCGTTCTCCTTGAGGAACTTGCGGGTGTTCTCGCGGCCCTGGCCGATGCGCTGGTCGCCGTAGGAGAACCACGCGCCGGATTTGTGGATGATATCCAGCGCAACCGCGCTGTCCAGCAGGCTGCCTTCCTTGCTGCGACCTTGTTCTTGACAATCTTCGCCTTCGTGCGGTTGCCGACGACGGTCGTGCCGTCCTTGAGCTGCTCGCCGCGGCGGATGTCGATGCGCACAGACGCATAGAACTTGAGCGCGCGGCCGCCCGGCGTCGTCTCCGGATTGCCATACATCACACCGACCTTCTCGCGAAGCTGGTTGATGAAGATGCAGGTCGAGTTCGTCTTGTTGATGATGCCGGTCAGCTTGCGCAGCGCCTGGCTCATCAGGCGCGCCTGCAGGCCGACGAACGAATCGCCCATCTCGCCGTCGATTTCGGCCTTCGGCACGAGCGCCGCCACCGAGTCGATGACCACGACGTCAATCGCGCCGGAGCGAACCAACGCCTCGCAGATTTCCAGCGCCTGCTCGCCGGTATCCGGCTGGGAGACGTACAGCTGATCGACGTCCACGCCCAGCTTGCGCGCATAGACGGGATCAAGCGCGTGCTCCGCGTCGATGAACGCGGCCACGCCGCCCATCTTCTGCGCCTCCGCGACGATGTGCAGCGCGACGGTCGTCTTGCCGGAGGATTCCGGGCCGTAGATCTCCACCACGCGGCCGCGCGGCACGCCGCCCACGCCCAGCGCCATATCCAAATCCAGACAGCCCGTCGGAATCACCTGAATATCGCGCACGGCGCGCTCGCCCATGCGGATGACCGCGCCCTTGCCGAATTGCTTTTCAATGCCGGCCAGCGCGATATCCAGCGCGCGCTTTTTTTCGGTGCCGTCGTCGTTCGCCGGAATCGCCGTGACCGTCTTTGCGGATTTTTTGCCCTTATCGCTTGCCATATTGCCCCTCCTGTTTTTACCCTCTTATCGCCGCGCGGCGCACCATGTCCAGCGCCTTGAGCGTCGCCAGCCTGCGCACCCGCGCGCGGCCGCCGCCGAGTTGAAGCCGCTCGACTGTCACGCCGTGCCTGTCCGCGCAGGCGACATATACCAGCCCGACGGGCTTTTCCTTCGTCCCGCCGCCCGGCCCTGCGATGCCGGTCGTCGCCACGGCGATGTCCGCGCCGCTTCTTTCGCGCAGGCCGCTCGCCATTTCAAACGCCGTCTGCTCGCTGACCGCGCCGAACGCCGCCAGCGTCTCCGGCTTCACGCCGCAGTATTTCACCTTCGCCTCATTGGCGTAGGTCACATGCGCCTCATACAGACATTCGGAAATGCCGGGATAATCCACCAGGCTCGCCGCGACCATGCCGCCCGTGCAGCTCTCCGCCGTCGAAACGGTCAGCCGCCGCGCCACCAGCGCGCGCCCCGCCGCTTCCTGCATGGAGCCCTCGCTCGTCTCGGTCACGTCGTAAACACAGTCGCCCAGCGCGCCGCAGATCGCGTCCACCACAGGCTCGACCTGCCGCAGCGCCTCGTCCTCGTCCCTGCCGCGTGCCGTCACACGGAGCTGACACTCGCCCAGCGCGCAATACGGCGCGACGGTCACGCCCTCGGCGTTTTCAATCCACCTCGCGCACGTCTGCGCCACCTGCGATTCGCCCATGCCGTAAATGCGGATGAACCGCGAGACGATGCAGCCGCCGGTCTTTTTCGCCAGCCTGCCGTAAACCTGCCGACCGAACATATCCGCCATCTCGTGCGGCGGGCCGGGGAGCTGGACGACGATTTTTCCGTCCTTTTCGATCATGCAGCCGGGCGCGGTTCCGCATGCGTTGGGCAGAATCGTGCAGCCCTTGGCGAACATGGCCTGCTTGCGGTTGTTCATCGGGCAGACGCGCCCGATTTTTTCGAAATACCGGCCGATTGCGTCCCAGCTTTCGGGGTCAAATTCCATCGGAAGCCCCAGCAGCTCAGCGGCGATCTCCTTGCTCAGGTCGTCCTGCGTCGGCCCGAGGCCGCCCGTCGTGATGACCAAATCGCTTCTGGAAAGCGCCAGCGCCAGCGCCTCGCGCATCCGCTGCGGGTTGTCGCCCACCACCTGATGGTGGTACACCGCGATGCCGAGGCTCTGCAATTCGCGCGAGAGCATCTGCGCGTCGCTGTCCGCAATCTGCCCCATCAGCAGCTCCGTGCCGATGGCCACAATTTCTGCAATCATTTTGCTCCACCCAGAACCGAACGGTTCTGCCAAACGTATTCACACATCGAGTACAGCGTCATCACCGCCGCGGCCAGTGTCAGCAGCCCCGGCAGAATGCCCTCGCCCGTGATCGTCAGCACGACCACCAGCATCATTTGCAGCACGGTCTTGATCTTGCCGCTCATGCCCGCCGCAATGACGTGTCCCTGCTCCACGGCGCACAGCCGCAGGCCGGAGACGACAAACTCGCGCGCGATGAAGATGATGCAGGCCGTCACGTTCAGCCGTCCGATGGCCGTCAGCATGATAAACGCCGTGTGCGTCAGCAGCTTGTCGGCAATCGGATCCATGAACTTGCCGAAATTCGTAATCAGGTTGTGCGAGCGCGCGATGCGCCCGTCGAGCATATCCGTCAGCGAAGCAGCGACAAACACCAGCAGCGGCCAAATCTGCATCGACTTGTCGTTGTCAAAGAACCACAGCAGCACCAAATACAGCGGCACCAGCGCCACGCGCAGCAGCGTCAGCTTGTTGGGCAGGTTCATCGCGCGAATCGCCCTCCCCGTCTGTTTCAACGTCTCCACAAACTTTTTCATACGCGCTCACCCATCAGGTCATACGCCTTCGCGGCCGTGATCTTCACGTTCACAAACGAGCCGATCTCGCACGGCTCCTCCGAACCGAAGAAGATGCTGCCGTCCGTCTCCGGCGCTTCGTATTCGCTGCGGCCGACATAGCGGCTGCCACGCTTTTTTTCCACCAGAACGCGGCAGGTCGTGC
>ENA-UONY01000875-UONY01000875.1-human-gut-metagenome-genome-assembly--contig:-CS9-NODE-875-length-31093-cov-5.294123_pt1 | contig 31093 bp, 23 predicted proteins | sample MGYA00242465_ERZ724012 | MGnify/ENA metagenome assembly ERZ724012 | reverse complement strand
CCTTGAGCAATCGGGCCCGGTCCTCCAGCATCGGATACATATAGCGGTTGTGAAGACGGTCGGAAAACATGTTGTATTCCCTCCGGTTCGGCCGGGTGGTCGAGCCGCTCCAGACCGGCAGCCAGTAAAAGAGGTAAACCCCGGTGTTGCTCGCCTCGATGTTCCCGACCACCGGCCGCCCGGAGGAGCTGAGCTGCCCCGGCACCGGAGGAGTGCTGCGGATAAAAGAGGTGTTGCAGCCGGCCAGCAGCAGCGACGCCGCCGCCAGAGTGCAGAAAAACAACCGTTTCATTGCGGAATTCTCCCATCGTTCGGTTCCTGTTGTTCGTCGCCGATAATCTAATTCCGGAATCTCCCTTTTACAAGTCCCTCCGCAGCGAATTCTCACACGAGCCTGACAATATCTTAACATTCGGCCACTATATTCTACGCCATCAAAAGCTCCCGGGGCGGAACCGTTCCGTCGGGAGATCAATCCGCATTCAAAAGAAAGGAACTTCCTATGAAACGATTTGCAGCGGCACTCCTCCTGGCAGCCGGGTTCTGCCTCGCCGCGGCGCCGACCACCCGGGCGGAGAAAAACGTCCGGACCATCCGCCTGATCCAGGACGACGCCCAGGACTACATGGTCTCCAAGGTCTATCAGCTCAAATATCTGAAGGCGAACGACGTCACCCCGTTCCTCCTCGGCGTGGTCAAGCGCTACAACCAGCAGTCCACCGTCAACCGCATCAATTACAAGGCCGCCAACCAGCAGCTGCTCACGGTGAGCTGCCCGGTCAAAATGATGCCCTATGTCGATGAACTGCTCGCTAAACTGGACCGCCCCGCCAACATCGTCGGCCGCGCTCCCGGCGATCCGATCCGCGGCACCGGCATCACCCGCACGGTCTATCCGGCCCGCTTCCGCTCCGCCCAGGTGATGGTGGACATCATGGAGGGCACCGGCATCAACGCCGGCGGCGACTCCTTCGTCGGATACGACCCCACTACCAACCTCATCTACTGGAAGGATGACAGCAACAAAAACCGCGACCTCCTGAAATATCTCGCCTGGCTCGACCGGCCGATCCCGATGGTCAACCTCGCCCTGACCGTCTACGAAGTGCGCGAAAGCGAACTGCGCGACCTCGGCATCGACTACCTCGGCTGGCGCAACGGGCCGGGCCTCAACCTCTTCTCCGCCGGATTCGACGCGATGAGCCTCTCCTCATCGGGTTCCGCCGCATTGCAGGCCGCCAGCGGCGCCTTCGGCGGCTTCTTCTTCGCTCCCCAGTTCGACGCGAGTTTCGTCCGCATGCTCCAGCAGGACGGCCGCGCCGACATCGTCAACACCGCCAGTCTGACCATGGCCAACAGCGACAGCAACACCTACTCCATCGGGTTCGATCCTCAGTCGCAGGCCATCTTCAAACGGGACAACGATCAGCTTCAGGTGGGGATCTCCGGCGTCGGCATGAAGGGCGGCGTGAAGGAGCCCGCCCAGTCCACCGGCGCGAGCAATCCGCTGCTCAACAGCACGACGCCTCCGCCGCCGCTCCAGATGCTGATCACCGCCCCGCGCATCTGCTTCCGCGCCCCCGCGGACCCGCAGACCGGACTGGTTTCGGAGCGCGCGGAAGACGGGACGATCCATGCACTGGTGACCTTTCAGTACAACATGCAGGTCTCCAACGTAGTGGAACGCAACAACTACGGCGCGGAACTCGCCGAGGTGAGCTCGTTTTCCGGCAACTGCAACCTCCTCTCCGGCGAAGAAAAAATTCTGGCCGGCTGGAGCGAGGAGAGCGACGTCGAACAGGTGATCGGCGTGCCCTTCCTCTCGGAGATTCCGGTTCTGAAATATCTCTTCTCCACCACCACCACGAACCGGCAGAAGAGCTGGTTCTTCATCACCGCACGGGCGGTGTTCGCCCATCCGGAAAGCCTGCCGCAGGTGTGGGGCGGCCAGCTTCAGGCGTTCGACGATATCGCACCGGTCACCACCGCAGTAAGTTCGAACTAACCGCATGGCATGAGACAGCATAAATCAGAGGTTTTGACAGCATTATGAATACGAAACAGATGAGTTTTCTTCTGGCCGCCTTCGCCGCCGTTCCGCTCTTTGCCGCGCCCGGCGACTCCGAATCGGCGCCGTTCTACACCAGCAGCCGGGTCTCCGGCACGCTGGACACGGTCAACACGCAGCTCCCCTCGCCGGGGACGCCGCGCAACAGCAACAACAACGACACCGCCAGCTACATGGACACCCAGGTGCAGGCACAGCTCCGGCTCGATCTGGATAAGGACACCGACGCCGTCCACTTCATCCGGGACAACAACGACCCCAAGGTGGTGACCAAAACCTACGTCCTCAAGCACGCCGAACCCTATTCTCTGCGCACCTTCCTGCGGGAGATGGTGCAGACCAAACGGGTCTTCGGCAGCGACACGGCGGTCGAATGCCTCCAGTTCGAAGACGGCGTCTCGCTGCTCTTCATCTCGGCGGAGGAGTACCGCTTCCACGACCATGAAAACGGCATGGGGATCGATTCGATCGTCGAACGGCTCGACAAACCCGGCATTCTCCACAGTTCGGGCCAGCCGAAATATGTCTACTTCCCCGCCAACGTCCCGGCGGAAACGCTGATGCCGATGATCAAGCACGTCGGCATGAACGTCTCCGGCGACGAAACCGAACTGACCGGCGGCAAAGACAAGGTCCAGCTCGACCCCGACCTCAACTGCCTCTTCTTCAACACCGCCTCCTATTCGCGCCGGAACATCGAGGAGATGCTCCGCAAGTACGACGTGCCGCTCCCGGAGCTGCGGATCCGCTTCTGCGTCTACGAACTCTACTCGGAAAACGATGAGAAACTCGGGCTCGACTTCCAGTCGTGGAAGAACAACGAAGGGACCGAACTCTTCAGCACCGGCGCCCGTTTCCGGGACAACTGGGCGGCCACCTACGGCGGCACGATGAGCCGTCCGCAGGGTTCCGAACGCACCAGCTTCTACAACTTCAACCCGAAGTGGAACACCCGTTACATCGACTTCCTCGCCAGCAGAGGCAAGGCGAAAATCGCCCACTCCGGCGAAGTGGTGGTGCGGCAGAACACGCAGACCTCCTTCCAGCGGCTGACACAGCTCTTCACCATGGATTCAACCGTTCCGGCGGAAAACACGGAGGAGCAGCCCGACGGCTGGTTCGGGCAGGCGTTCGACAAGGTGCTCGACGCCTTCGGCCGCACCTCGCCGGACAATCAGATCACCGTCGGCAAAGACAACCAGACCTCCGTCGTCCGGGACGACACCAATCAATACGGATTCACCATGACCGTCAAGGCCTCGTCGATCGCGCCGGAAGCGGCGGTCCTCCACCTCGATCTGGAAAACTCCTCGCTGATCGGTTACCAGTCCAGCGGCGCCCCCCGCATCCAGAAGGGGAACAAGGTCAGCAGCGACATCATGATCTCCACCAAACGCAACCGTTTCGTCATCGGCGGGCTGGAAAAGCGGGAGGTGGTGCGCGGCTCCAACGGGGTTCCGTGGCTGAAAGACATTCCGGTGCTCGGCTACCTCTTCCAGACCGAATCGGAATCCACCCGCAAGTCCCAGCTGGTCGTCGTGGCCGACTGCGAATATGTCCTGCCCGGCGCCGCGGAAAACCCGGAAGCGGCGAAGAAGATCGGAGAGATCAAGGACAACACCGCCGACGCCGGCGGCGCCAACCGCTACTTCTTCCGGCAGCATCTGCTCGATCCCGAACGCTGAGTTCCCCTACGCTTCGGAAATCCACCTCTTCCGCCTGTCCGCGGAGGAGGTTTTTTATTTCCGGCGCGGATTTCATTTTTATAAAAATCAAATATTTTTGACACCAAGCTCTTGAAACCGTTCCAGAAAGGTGGTAAAGTAAAACATTGGTATCCTGCGCCGGTGACTTTTTCCGGCACAGCATACCGTGCATCCGGAGCTCTGTCCAGGAGTTTCCGGAGCGCACAGAAGGACTGTTCCGGAATTTTGATGGGGGCCCCGTGAACAATGGGGAAAAACCCGGCAATAGGATATTCTGTATTCCATGAAAAACGCTGTTCCAACGAGGCGGGCTGTCGCATCGACGGCCCGGGTGGCCGTTATTCCTTTTCGCGCCACAGCTTCTGTGTCTTTTGCTCTTTTCTCCTCTTCTCCCCCCTGCTGACCGGGCGGATTTCCGCTTCACTCCGGCATGAATTGTTTTTTCAGGAAACCTTTTTTTCACAATAACATAAGGATTTTCAAATGAACTGGATCGGTTGGCTTATCGTCGTCTTGCCTCTCATCGCCATTCTATGGGCGGCCTGTCACGCACAACGGTATGTGCGCGGGGTTGCCGACTACCTCGCCGCCGGGCGTGTCGCCGGGCGGTACGTCATCAGCGTGGGAGACCTTCAGGCGGGGCTCGCCGTCATCACCCTCGTCGCCCTCTGCGAGCAGGAGTACCAGTGCGGCATGGCGATGGGGCTCTGGAGCAAGCTGACCATTCCGGTGAGCATCTTCATGTCGCTGACCGGCTACTGCGTCTACCGCTACCGCCAGACCCGCTGCCTCTCGATCGGCCAGTTCCTGGAAATGCGTTACAACCGGGCGTTCCGCGTGATCGCCGCCACCATCCGGACGATCGCAGAAATGATCACCAACGCCATCGCCCCGGCGATTGCGGCCCGTTTCTTCATCTACTTCCTCGGCTTCCCCCACTCGGTCACCATCTGGGGGATGACCATCCCGACCTTCATGATCGTGGTGATCGTCGTGGTCACGCTGGCGACGATCGTCATCCTGCCCGGCGGACGCGTTTCGCTGATCATCACCGACTGCTTCCAGGGGCTGATCAGCTACCCGATCTTCGTGATCTTCACGGTCTTCGTGCTGAGCAACATCTCCTGGGTGGACGACATTGCGCCGGTCATGCTCGACCGGGCGCCCGGCGAGAGCTTCCTCAACCCGATGGATCTTCACAAGCTGCGTGACTTCAACATCTTCAGTCTGGTGGTCACCATCGTCGGCAGCATTCTCAACCGCGCCAGCTGGATCGGCAACGACACCACCAGCGCCGGCCGCACCCCGCACGAGCAGAAGATGGCCGGCGTCCTCGGCACCTGGCGGACCGGTTTCTCGATGCTGATGTGCACCCTGATCGCTCTCACTGTGGTGGTGATCATGCTCTCGAACCACTTCCGCGAAGAGGCCCGCGACGTCCGCGTCGAACTGGCCAACCGGGTGGCGACGGAAATCATTCCGGACCAGGCGGTCCGCGAAAAACTTGCACAGCATTATGAGGCGATTCCGGTGGCGACCCACGTGATCGGCGTGGACAAGCCCTATTCGCGCACCGAGAACCCCGACACCCCCTACCTGAAGGGGACCTACAATCTGCTCCGCGACACGGTCGAAGACGGTCCGGCGGTGTTCCAGAAGTTCCGCACGCTCTACTATCAGATGATGATGCCGGTGCTGCTGCGCAGCTTCCTGCCGAGCGCGCTGATGGGACTCTTCACACTGCTGATGATCATGCTGATGCTCTCGACCGACGATTCGCGTATCTTCAACGCCTCCTCGACGATCGTGCAGGACGTGATCATGCCGTTCCGGAAGAAGGCGTTCACGCCGCGGGAGCATCTCTGGTGGCTGCGCGGCGTGACGATCGCGGTGGGCGCGTTCTTCGTCTTCGTTTCGCTCTTCATGTCGCAGCTGGACTACATCAACATGTTCATTCAGATCATGTGTTCGCTGTGGCTGGGCGCGGCGGGGCCGATCATGATCGGCGGACTTTACACCCGGTTCGGAACGACGACCGGAGCGTTCTGCGCGCTCTTCTTCGGGTCAGGAATCTCGCTCGCGGGTCTGCTGCTGCAGCGCAACTGGGCGGACATCATCTATCCCTGGCTGGATGAGATGGGCTATGTGGCGAGTGTGGCGGAATTTCTGGAAACTGCGTCCGGCCCGTTCCACCCGTACATCGTGTGGACGATGAGCGACGTGAAGTTCCCGATTAACTCGTACGAGATCTACTTCATTGCGATGATCACGGGGTGCGTGGCCTACCTGATCGGTTCGTTCCTGACCTGCCGCCGTCCGTTCAACCTGGACCGGATGCTCCATCGCGGGAAGTACAGTCTGGACGGCGAACAGCAGCATCACGAGGCGTGGACCTGGCGGAACGCCTTCTCCAAGCTGATCGGCATCACGGACGAATACACCACCGGCGACAAGGTGATTGCGTGGTCGGTGTTCGGTTACACGATCGTCTACCAGTTCATCATCGCGTTCGTCTTCGTGATCATCTGGAACATGTTCTGGCCGTGGCCGCCGGAGTGGTGGAGCATCTACTTCTACTTCAACACGATCATTCTGGGTGTGATCGTGGGAATCATCTCGACGGTCTGGTTCTTCTGGGGTGGAGTTGTCGACCTCAAGCGGCTCTTCCACGACCTGGCGGCGCGGGTGGAGAATCCGCTGGATGACGGCCGGGTATCGGGTCACGTCTCGGTGGTGGACCTCGCCCACGTCGAGCGGGCGGAGAACAAGAACTCCGACAACTGAGCGCAACAGGCACTACAGCGAGAGCGGTGATCTCACCGCTCTCTTTTTTTGTGCGTCAATTCCGCGCAGGCGGAGCGGCCGTTCCCCGCCCGGTCAGAGAAAACGACGGGAGAATGACGGAAAAGTGACGGCAGGAAATTTCGGCGGATTTGAGCAGGAACAACGAAAAATCCCGTCATTTTCAGGAAATGACGGGAGTGAAAACTGCGAAAATCAACGGCTCAGTTTCTGCCGCAACGGCAGAAGATCCACGCAATAGACCTGCGTTCTGCCGTCGCGGCACCCGTAGAACACCAGATACCGACCATCCGGGGAAACCGCCGGATGAGGATGCGAAAGCTGATAGGGCAGACCTGTCCACTCATTTTTCCAACCGGCAATCGGATACACGGCGGGGGCTCCATCAGTACCGGCTTTGCGGTAGTCCAGAAGCGAAAGCTGTCCGGGCACGGCAATGCCGTCGTCGATAATGAAATCCCCGACCGTATCCGCACAGATATGATTGCTGCCGTTCCGCTTGAAATTCCAGTCGGCGAAAATGTGCTCCCAGAGGACCTTTCCCTCCGACGTCATCGCACCGATGAAATTGCCGCCTCCTTTCGCCTGTCCGTGATAGACGATTCTGGTTCCGTCATGATTCCAGCTGAGATGGGTGACCCGCTTGTTCGGATTACGCGGCAAAATCGGCGTGGTTACTGCGGTCCCGGCGTTGAGAATGAAAGTATCCGGCTCCCGGTCCGCCCGCTTCCGCTCTTCGCCCCGGCTGTAGAATTCCGGTCGGCCGCATTTCACGATCCAGAGCTCCGGCTTCACCGGATTCGGAAAAATGTGAGTTTGGCCCCAGGGATGAAAGTAGAGCGCACGCAGATTCTTTCCATCCAGCCCGATGGATTGATAGAACATCGGCCACTGCGGATTTTGCCGGCTGTTCTTCTTCAACGCTTCCGGGTGTTCACAGAAAATGAGGAGCTTCCCGTCGGCGGAGAAAACCGGAGCGGAGACACTCCAGCCGGACGGTTCTTCCGGGATCGCCTGCCGCACGGCGTGGCTGTCGAGGTCGATCAGTCGCAACTCCCGGCTGCCCTGTCGGGCAACTGCGACCTTTCGATGACGCAGGGACGCGGCAATGTCAATTCCCTGATAGCGAATGTTGCGGAAAAAATCTCTCCGTTCATCACCGGTGGCCGGAAACCTCCCCGGTTGAACATCATGTACCGTCAAAGTACCGTTTTTCATATTTCCGCTCATCAGCAGGGTGGAGTTCCCCCGGAAAGCGGCAAAAATCACCTCATCTTCTCCTCCGGGGAAAGCGGTATCTTTATGAATGGTCGGCCCCTGGTTGTAAATTCCTTTCGTCGTCAGTTGACGCACCTCCAGCCCGGAAAGCGGATCCCGGCTTACCACCGATTCATTCCAACTCTGCCCAACCTTGAATTCCGCTGCAAAACCAGACAGAAGACAGGCAGAACACACGATCCATGCAGAAAAAAAACGCATTCAAACTCTCTCTCGGTTACCGTTCAATATCCCTTCCAGAAGACCAATCCACTTCCGGCATTGAAATTATTCAGTTCCGCCAGCTCCTGCATCGTCATCGAAGAAGCGTGCCCATCCACATAAAGCTCCTGAATCCGTCCGCTGTGCATCTGCGCGATGGTTGTGAGGTAGTTGGAGAGGTTGGTTCCAACATTGGGCAAGTAGGTTGCCGGGAAATAGCGCCCCTGACTGACGGAGTAAATCATCGTATCAGCCATCAGCAGCATGCCGCTCGGTCGGCGAATCTGCGGAAGCGGCGTACTGTAATCGTAGGGAACGCTGTTGGCATCCAGCGACATCGCCCGGGGACTGATCGCATAATTGCGCCGCATCGGCCACCAGTCGTCCACATAAGGACGGGTCCGAACGGCAAACGGGCAGGTGAACGCGGTGTTTTTCCCGAGCACATTTTCAGAATATCCGATCAACTCGGCGATGCCGCCGTACAGAGTAACACCGTCCCAGACCATGCCGTTGATGGCAAAAAAGTTCTGTCCCGGCAGATCACGATAGGTATCCATGTACAGTTGCGAACCGACGCCGAGCTGTTTCAGGTTGGAAATACACTGAATGCTCGCGGCTTTGTCCCGTGCCCGCTGCAGGCTGGGCAGCAGAATAGCCGCCAGAATGGCGATGATCGCAATCACAATAAGGAGTTCGATCAAGGTAAACAGTGTTCCGCGGGGGAGGAATTTCCCCGGTTCGACACTCCTCCCGGGGTGATGTGAGACCGCCCGGCCTCCCCCCGATTTCAAGATTTCCATTTCCATCATGTTGCACCTCCGTGTATTCCGTTCAGAAATAGACGCTGAAAAAATGGACGTCGTCGAGAATCGCATTCCCGGCGGACGCGTAGTCACACACCCGGGTGGAGAAGGAGCCGAAGTCCGCCTCGAACACACAGTGCGCCTCCTCCGAGGCAATCCGCCGCAGCCGGCAGTCGAAACCTGGCTCCAGCGCCGGACCGAACATCTCCGCTTCCGTATTGCCGATGAACTTGCTCCGCGCCAGCAGCAGCGGCCCGTACACCAGCGTACTGCCCGGTTCGGTGCGGAACATTCCTTTCATCGCCGGTTCGCTCCAGCGCATTTCATACCACTCGTCCGTCTCCGCCGGCGGCAGGTGGCGGCGGATCTCCAGTTTCCGGCCGAACCGAAGTCGGATTTCGGAGCGGCCCGCCGGAATTTTTTCCTCGATCCAATCGCCCGAGACTTCGCGCCGGACGCCGCCGCTCTCGACCTCTGCCGAGGTCGCCCAGCCGGGAATCCGCAGGCAGAGCGGCACATCGGCCGCGCCGGAGAGCTCCAGCGTCAGAAGCACCTCCCCCCGCCCCGCGTAATCCCCGGTGAGCGTGAACGAAAGCTCTCCGCCGCCCGGAAGCGGGAACCGCCCCTCCGACTCGACGTAGAGATTGATCGAAACCGCGCCGCCATGCAGCGTCACCGCCGCCTGGACCGCGTTCAGAAAGCCGCGCGGCATGTTGTTCACACAGCAGTGGTTGCGCCTCATTCCCGCCTGTTCGAAAACGATCAGGTGCCGCCCGTGACTGCGGACACCGCGCGCCCCCCAGCTCCCATCCCGGCAGGCGGCGGCGAGGAAGGGGTTGAGAAACGCCAGCTCGAAGTCATCCAGATAGCGCTTCTTTCCGGTCTCGATGAAGAGCTCATAGCAGAGCCGCATCCAGTGGAGCACGTCGCACGGCTCCGAGATCGCGTTGAGCTGCGCCGCCGCGTGGCGGAAGATGTCGTTGAAGCCGACACTGAAGAGCAGATTGTACTCCCCCCGGTGCAGCAACGTGTGAAACGCCTCCGCCGCGGCGAGCAGTTCCCGGTCCCCGGTCTCCCGGTAGAGTTCGATCAATCCGTCGAAGCAGGAGAGCATCTCGTACACCTTCGCCCACTCCTTCGGCTCCGGATACCACTCGTGCACCGGGCGGCCGGAGAGGGCGTTGGCGATCAGATTCGGCGCGAGATTGTCGGGGCGCTTCCAGTCGGCGGCGATCTCCTTCGCGAAGTCGAGGAACTCCCCGTTTCCGGTGGCGCGGTAAAGCAACACCATCGGCTTCAAAATCGAACCGCTCGGAATTCCGGCAAAGGTTCCGGTGGAACCGAGCCGGATGTGGTGTTCCCGCAGAGAGTGGATGAGGTGCGCGGCCAGCCGTTCGGCTCCGGCGAGAATCTCCGGGTCCCCCAGCAGTCGCCACGCCTCGAGCAATCCCCAGAGCGTGTATTTGCGGCACCAGATGTTCCAGTTCCAGTTGCAGGGCCAGCCGAGCACCGGTTCGGTCCTGGCCGGGTCGGCGGCGAAGACGTTCATCGGGTCGCGGTAGGTGCCGAGGTAGCCGGAAGGCTCCTGCAACACGAGCAGCCGGTGCACGCCCCGCCGGATGAATTCGCGCAGTTCATCGTCGCCGTAATACTCCGCGGTGCGCACCGCTCCGATGATCCACTTGCCCCAGAACTCCCCCTGCCAGATGCCGTGAACTCCGGAGGCGTCGTCGAGCTTGTTGCGGAAAGCGTCCTCCGCCTCCTGATAGGCCAGGCGCCCCTCTTCCGAACGGAGGCGGCGGTCCAGAAACCGGTCCATCTGCGCACCGACGCGCCCTTTGAATCGAATCGTTCCCGGTCGCGGCGATGTGGCGGTCGAATGAGAAAACTGTAACATTATTTTTTATCCATCGGGTTGTTTTCTTTTATTTCCATAACTATATTATACCTGAAATTATCCAGAAAAAAATGGTGAAATATCCAAAAAACCTTTGATTTTGTCTAAATATGCTGAAAGAACTCTATCCGGTTTCCGAAGATGACCTCATTTCCGGAGAGACCATCAGTACTCCGGCGCTCCGCCCCTGGTTTCAACGGCTGACCGCCTCGTGGGGATTGATCGTCATCCGCGCCGGCCGCGGCACACTCTCCTGTGAAGGCAAGGCATTCTCTCCGGAACAGGGGACGCTCATTCTGCTGACTCCCGGCTTCTGCCACCGGTTTGCGCCGGAGCCGGGGTGGGAACTGCTCTGGTTTCACTTCCTCGCCCGTCCGCACGTGGCGGAGGCACTGCAGTGGCCGCAGACGATCCCCGGAGCCGGCGCCGTCCGGTTTTCCGGCGAAGAGGAGACGACGATCGGGAACACACTGCGGGAAGTCCACCAGCTGGAACGGCTTCGCCCTCCGGGCTGGAATCCGCTGGCGATGCTGCTGCTCGAAAGCGTGCTGGTGCGCGGCTTCAACCGGATTCAGGCGGTCCGGGCGGAGCCGGATTCCGCCATCCGCCTCGCGCAGGAGCTGCTGCTCAACAGCAGCGACAGCGTGGACCGCATCGCCGCCCGCTGCGGCCTGTCGCGCGCGGCACTCTTCGCAAAATTCCGGAAGGAGACCGGAATTTCTCCGCGTCAGTACCGCGAGTGCGCCATGCTCCGCCGCGCCGCGCGGCTGCTCGAACAATCCGGCCTCCCGGTCAGCGAGATCGCCGAACAATCCGGCATGCCCGATCCCTACTACTTTTCCACGCGCTTCCGCAAATTCTTCGGCCTTTCGCCGCGGGAGTACCGCCGCCGGGCGGCCGGGGCCCGGGTGGAGGAGTCGTAATTTCCGCGGAAAGGTGCCTCTTTTCCCCGCCGTCGGACTTGAAAAAAACACACTCCCATGGTATTGTCTGCAACCATCTGGAACTTCAGGAAGAAATCATGTACAACAGCATCATCTGCCGCTATCACGAAATCGCGACCAAAGGCAACAACCGCAATATGTTTGAACGCTGCCTGGTCGATAACATCGCCCATCTGCTCCGGGAGGTCGGCGTCTGCCGGGTTCACCGGGTCCGGGGGAGAATCTGGGTGAACCGCGTCGACGGAGGAGCCTTTTCCTCCTCTGAAATGGAGGCGATTCTGCCGCAACTGGCGAAGGCGTTCGGGCTGGAGTCCTTCTCTCCGGCGGTACGGCTCCCGGTCGAGATGGATGCCATCCGCGAAGCCGCCGTCGCCATGGCGCCCGAAGTGCTCGGCGCGGCGATGGAGAAGCGGGACAACGTGACCTTCCGCGTGCGGGCCCGCCGGAGCAACAAACGCTTCCCCCTCCGCTCGCAGGAGATCGAAATCGATCTGGTCAGCGCCATCGCTGAACGGCTCGGAGAACGGCGCTTCAAACTCGACCTCGACCATGCGGAACTCACCCTCGGCTGCGAGGTGCGCGACGAGTTCGCGGCACTCTTCTGGACCTCCCTGCCGGGCCCCGGAGGCCTGCCGGTCGGGAGCAATCCGCGGGTGCTGACACTGCTCTCCGGCGGCATCGACTCCCCGGTGGCCGCGTGGATGGTCATGAAACGCGGCTGCCCGACCGATTACATCACCTTTCACAGCTCGCCCTACACGCCGCCGGAAACCGAGGAGAAGGTGCGCCGCCTCGCCCGCCACCTCAACGAGTGGCAGATCCGGGGGAAACTCCATCTGTGCAACCTCGCGCCGCTGCAGAAACTGATCCGCGACTGCTGCAACGAGCGGATGCGCACCGTCCTCTACCGCCGCGCCATGCTGCGCATCGCCGAACAGGTCGCGCTGCGCAGCGACTGCCGCGCGCTGGTCACCGGCGAAGCGGTCGGTCAGGTGGCGAGCCAGACCATCAACAACATGAACACCATCAACCGCGCGGTCGACATGCTGGTGCTCCGCCCGCTGGTCGGCGCGGACAAGAACGAATCGATCCGGATTGCGGAAGCGATCGGCACGATGGAGCTCTCCTGCATTCCGGCGCCGGACAGCTGCACGGTCTTCGCCCCCTCCAGCCCGGCGACCTCGGTTCCGCTGGAACTGGCCGAGGCCGAGGAGCGGAAAATTCCCGAATATTCCGCGGTAATCGAGAAAATCATTGCAGATATCGTCACCGAGGCTTGACATTTTCCGGAAACGGCGTTAACTTTCAGAAACGAATATTTTTGCGGAGCCGCCGACAGCAGTTGTTCCTCCGAGGCGGCGCCGCTTTACAAGAAAACGGTTCAACAGGGGGTGGATTTTGGCCAGAGATACCGAATACGTTCTCGGGTTGCTTCAGGAGTACGGCATGGTCACTCCGGAGCAGGTTGCCCAGGCCCGGCAGGAGGCCGCCGACAGCGAGGAGTTCGTCGACGCGGTCGACATTCTCAAGAAGAAGGGCATCGTTCAGGAGCAGGAGCTGCTCGCCATGCTCGCACAGCAGTACGGCATGGAGCTGCTCGACCTCAGCCATTACGATATTCCGCAGGAGGTGATCGACTCCATGAGCGGCGACATCGCGCTCCACTACCGGGTGGTGCCGGTGATGAAGCACGATAATCTGCTCACCATCGCCATGAGCGACCCGACCGATATGGAGACGCTCGACACGCTGCGCTATCTGCTCGGCGGCGACGTCGATGCGGTCATCGCTCCGCAGCGGCAGATCGACCTCCAGATCGCCAAACACTACTCCGACGAAACCGAACAGGTCAACCGCTTCCTCGGCGACGCCAACATCGCTGACGCCGACATGCTGATCGAACAGAACGAGGAGGCCGCCGACAGCCGTCTCGGCGAGGCGGAGTCCGCGGAGGACGCCGACGCCCCGATCATCCGGCTGGTGACCAAGCTGCTGATCGACGCCTACAAGATGAAGGCGTCGGACATCCACTTCGAACCGATGGAGAAACGCTACCGGGTTCGTTACCGGGTGGACGGCGCGCTCCGCGAGGTGGACGGGCCGCCGAAGTACCTGCAGGCGAACTTCACCAGCCGTATCAAGATCATGTCGCACCTCGACATCACCGAGAAGCGCATTCCGCAGGACGGACGCATTCAGCTTTCGGTCGGCGACAAGGACATCGACCTGCGTGTGTCGTCGATTCCGACCACCCACGGCGAGAGCGTGGTCATGCGAATCCTCGACAAGGCGAGCATTCAGCTCGACATTCCGAAGCTGGGTTTTTACGCGGACGACCTCGAACTGGTCAACCGCATCATCAGTCTGCCGGACGGCATCTTCCTGGTGACCGGGCCGACCGGTTCCGGCAAGACCACCTCGCTCTACGCGTTTCTCAACACGATCAACACCCCGAGCCGCAAGATCATCACCGTCGAAGACCCGGTCGAATACCAGCTGCCCGGTATCAACCAGGTGCAGGTGGACCGGCACGTGGAGATGACCTTCGCCGCGGCGCTGCGCTCGATGCTCCGCCAGGCGCCGAACATCATCATGGTCGGTGAGATCCGCGACGTTGAAACCGCCGAAATCGCCATCAACGCCGCACTGACCGGTCACCTGGTGTTCAGCACGCTGCACACCAACGACGCGCCGGGCGCGATCACCCGACTGGTCGACATGGGGGTGAAACCGTTCTTGGTGGCGACCGCGCTGCGGGCGGTGATGGCACAGCGGCTGCTGCGCCGGATCTGCCCGGAATGCAAGAAGCCCTACACGCCGTCCGCGGCGGAGATCAAGATGTTGCGGTTGTCGCCGGAGTATCTCGCCAACCACCAGTTCTACAAGGGGACCGGGTGCAAAAAGTGCGGCCACACCGGCTACAAGGGCCGGATCGGTATTTACGAAATCTTCCAGATCACCGAAGATATTGCGCGGCTGGTGTTTGCGAATGAGTCGTCCGGCGTGATCCGCGAAGCGGCCCGGCGGGCCGGGATGCGTTCGCTCCGCGACGACGCGATGCGCAAGGCGGAGGCGGGGATTTCCACGCTCGAAGAGGTGATCTTCGTCACGTTGATGGATGAAAATTAAGCGGCAGGATTGATAAAATGCTCGATATCGAAAGTTCCGCACTGATCGACTTGCTCACCAATGAGCGTTCCCAGGGCCACCCCGGCCTGAAGGACCAGCTCCGGGAGGTGGTCGACGAACATGAACGCTCCGGCAAGCCGGTCATGGAGATCATTGAAAATTACGGCATCTTCACCAAGAAGGAGATGCTTGAGGCGATGGCGGAGAACCTCGGCTCCTACGTCTGGATTCCCACCGACGAGGATCTGCCGAAGGAGGTGATCGATCTCATTGAGGTCAACACCGCGCGCAGTTACGGCGTGATTCCGCTCAAGCTCGACGCGGATGAGGACATGCTCCACCTGGCGATGCGCAATCCGCTCGACTACCAGACGGTGGAGTCGCTCCGGTTCATCATCAACCACAACATTCTGCCGGTGCCGGTCGATCCGGACCGGTTCGACCAGGAGCTGGAGCGCTACTACCCGGAGAAGGTCGACACGGTGGCGGACATCGTCGCCGCCTTCGGGGAACACGAGGAGATCGTCGAGGAGGATGACGTCGACCACTCCAACGACGCGCCGATCGTGAAGTTTGTGGATGTGGTGATGCAGCAGGCGATCAAGGACAAGGCGTCGGACATTCACTTCGAACCGTTCGAGAAGAACTTCCGCATCCGCTACCGGGTGGACGGCGCGCTCTACGAGATGCCGCCGCCGCCGAAGAGCCTGGCGGTGCCGGTGATCAGCCGGGTGAAGATCATCTCCGGATTGAACATTTCGGAACGCCGCCGGCCGCAGGACGGCCGTATTCAGCTCAAGGTCAACGGCAAGCCGATCGACCTGCGTGTCTCCTGTCTGCCGACCAGCTACGGGGAATCGGTGGTGCTCCGCGTGCTCGACCGCTCGGTGGTGAATCTGAGCCTCGACTCGCTCGGCATCGGCGAGGACGTGCTGGAGAAGCTGCGGGAACTCATCCACCTGCCCAACGGCATTCTGCTGGTGACCGGTCCGACCGGTTCCGGCAAGACCACGACGCTTTACTCGGCGCTCGGCGAGATCAACAATCCGGAAGACAAGCTGCTCACCGCCGAGGACCCGGTCGAATACGATATCGAAGGGATCATTCAGTGCCCGATCAACGACGCGGTGGGGATGACCTTCGAACGGGCGCTGCGCGCGTTCCTCCGTCAGGACCCGGACCGGATCCTCGTCGGAGAAATCCGTGACTTTGAAACCGCCCAGATTGCGATCGAGGCGTCGCTCACCGGGCACTTCGTGTTCAGCACGCTGCACACCAACGACGCGGCGAGTACCGTGACCCGTCTGGTGGATATGGGGGTGGAGCCGTTCCTGATCAGCTCCTCGCTGGCCGGAGTGCTGGGGCAGCGTCTGATCCGCCGGGTCTGCAAGAACTGCAAGACGCTCTACACGCCGACCGACGACGATCTGGAGCGGCTCAACCTGACGCGGGAGGAGATCGGCGACCACAAGTTCTGCTACGGCAAGGGGTGCCCCACCTGCAACTACACCGGGTACAAGGGCCGGAAGGCGCTGACCGAGTTGCTGGTGGTGAACTCGGACATCCGGGCGCTGATTTCGGACAATGCGCCGACCTCCGCCATCCGCGACAAGGCGCGCGAGCAGGGGATGCGCACGTTGCGGGAAGACGGACTCGCGGCGATTCTCAACCATGAATCGAGCGTGGACGAGGTCGTCCGCTACACCTGATGAATGAACGGCGCGGAAAGCGCCTTTGCAATAAAACCAATTGGAGAATGGATCATGCCGCAATATCTCTACTCCGCAATGGACGGAAACGGCAAGGAACAGAAGGGCAAGATCAATGCCGATTCCGAAGAAATGGCAGCGGTCGAACTCAAAAGCAAGGGGTTGTTCCCCACCTCGATCAAACCGGCCGTGCTGACCTCCAAGAAGAAAGCCGCCAACCGTACCGGCAAGAAGAAGGGGGGCGGTTCGCTGATGAACGTCAGCCTCGGCGCGGCGGTGATCAAGCGCAAGGATCTGACGGTGGTGACCCGGCAGCTGGCGATTCTGCTGAGCGCGGGGCTTCCGCTCATCCGTTCGCTGCACACGCTGGAGAAGCAGGCGCGCAACCCCGCGGTCAAGCAGGTGCTCGGCAAGACGGCGGAGACGGTCGAAGGCGGAGCGACTTTCGCGGAAGCGCTGGCGCAGCACCCGAAGTCGTTTGACAAGCTTTATCTGAACATGGTGCGCGCCGGCGAGGCGTCGGGCGCCATGGAGATCATTCTCGACCGTCTGGCGAGCTTCATGGAGAAGGCGGCGCGAATTTCCGGCAAGGTGAAATCGGCGATGATCTACCCGACGGTGGTGCTTTCGATCGCCATCCTCGCCATCGTCGGCTTGATGATCTTCATCGTGCCGAACTTCCAGAAAATCTTCAAAGAGCTGCTCGGTCCGGACGAACCGCTGCCGGACATCACGCTGCTGGTCATGGGGATCAGCAATACGCTGGTTTCGGACTGGTACTTCTACATCGGCGGTATCGCCGCCATCATCGCCCTCTATCAGGTGATCGTGCACATTCCCATCGGAAAGTGGGGGATGGACTGGGTCAAATACAACATGCCGCTCTTCGGGCCGATCATTTCCAAGACGGCGATTTCGCGGTTCAGCCGGACGCTGGGCACGCTGATGTCCTCCGGTGTGCCGGTGCTGAACGCGCTGGCCATCGTCAAGGAGACCAGCGGAAATGAGGTAGTGGCATCGGCCATCCAGAAGGTGCACGATGCGGTCAAGGAGGGCGAAGGCATCGCCGTTCCGCTCAGCGAAACCAAGATCTTCCCGGAAATGGTGATCAGTATGGTGGAGGTGGGCGAGGAGACCGGTAAACTGCCGGAGATGCTCGACAAGATCGCCAACACCTACGAGGAAGAGGTGGATAACGCGGTGAGTGCGTTGACTTCGATGATCGAGCCGTTGATGATCGTCGCGCTGGCGGTGATCGTCGGTACGATCGTGATCGCGCTGTTCCTGCCGCTGACCAAGATCATCGAAAAACTGAGCTGACGCAGGGAGAGCGGCAAATTTCATGAATCAGCCGATTTACGCTGTCGTCATGGCCGGCGGCAGAGGAGAGCGTTTCTGGCCGAAGAGCCGGAATGCCCGCCCCAAGCAGCTGCTCAAGCTGACCGGCGATCTGACGATGATCGAGGAGACCGTCTCCCGAATCAAAGATGTGACGGATGTGAATCATATTCTGGTCATCACCAATCGGGAATATGTTGAAGTCATCCGGCAACTGCTGCCGGAGCTGCCGGAGGGAAACATCGTCGGAGAACCGGCGGGGCGGGACACCGGTCCGTGTGCGGCGCTGGCCGCTGCACTGGTGAAAGAGCGTGGCGGCGGGGATGCCGTCATGCTGCTGCTGCCGGCGGATCATGCGATCCATCGCAGGCGGGAGCTGGCGGAGGTGCTGCGCGACGCCGCGGCGATGGCGACGGAGCGGCCAGGCTGTCTGGTGACGGTCGGAGTACCGCCTTCCGGCCCGGAGACGGCCTACGGCTACATCCATTGCGGGGAGGAGATCGGCAGGATCGGGTTGACCCGCTTCTTCCACAGCCTCGGATTCAAGGAGAAGCCGGATCTGGAACGGGCCCGGGCCTTTGTGGAGGCAGGCTGTTACCGCTGGAACAGCGGCATGTTCATCTGGCAGGTCGCATCCCTGGAGGAGGCGTTCCGCCGTCATGCGCCGGAGTTGAAGGAGCTATTCGACGACCTCTGCACCCTGCTCCGGGAAGGGAAATTTGCAACCGGACTGGCGGAACGTTTCAGCCGGGCGCGTCGGATTTCGATCGACTACGCGGTGATGGAGAAGGCGGAAGATGTAGCGGTTGCGGACTGCCGGTTCGACTGGGATGATGTCGGCAGCTGGACCGCACTGCGCAACCACCTCTCCATCGACGGTGACGGGAACGCGGTGGAAGGATTGTTCGCGGGGATTGACACGCGTAATCTGACGATCATGGGCTCCGCGGATCATCTGATTGCGGCGATCGGTGTGGAGGATCTGGTGATCGTGAACACCGATGATGTGACGCTGGTCTGCCGGGCCTCCGAAGCGCAGCGGATCAAAGAGCTGCTCAAACTGGCGGATACGCGGCCTGAACTGAGAAAGTTCCTCTGATGCTTTTTCTGCTCAACATCGGCAACACCCACACGCAGCCGGGGCTCTGGAACGGGAAAACGCTGGAGCTTCTGCCCCGGATTCCGACTGCGGAACTTCGGCCGGACCAGCTGCCGGATGATCTGCCGGTGGCGGCGGCGACCGTGGTGCCGGAGGTGCGCCGGGTGCTGGACCGCGAAGAGATCTTCTGGCTGACGCCGCAAAACGCCGCCCGGTGCGTGGATTTCAGTTATGTGGACAGCTCCACTCTGGGGGCCGACCGGGTCGCCAATGCGGTGGCGCTGGCGGAGTTCTATCCACTGCCGGCGCTGGTGGTCGACTGCGGCACGGCGATTACGATTGAAATCGTCGACCAGGAGCGGATCTTTCGGGGCGGAGCGATTGCGCCGGGCCGGCAGCTGATGCGCCGGGCGCTGTTCACCGGCACCGCTCAGCTGCCGGAAATTCCGCTCTCCTCCGAACTGCCGCAACACCCGGGGAGCAACACCCGGGAGACGATCCAGTTCGGCATCGACCGCGGCGCTGTGGGGTTGGTGCGGGAACTGGTGGAGTGTTCCGCCGGGAAATACGGCTGTATCACCCGGGTTGTAACCGGAGGCGACGCGCCGTTCTTTTCCGCAGCGCTCGGCTTGCCGGTGACGGTGCCGGAGTTCACGCTTCACGGCATCCGGATTGCCTGGTCCCGTTGCCGGGATTGACCGCGTTCCTCTCATTTTCCCTCCGGGAAACTCGATTCCGCACTTGTCATTGTTACAATAATATGGTATTTTATCCCTGAACAGTAACAGGAGACAAATTTCATGCCGGAAAAAAAACCGTTGATTCAAGTGCTGGACCGGGCGCTGGATTTGTTGGAGATGCTGGCGCAGGCGAAGACGCCTCTGCGGGCGACCGATATTGCGCGGGAGATGGGGGTGAGTTTGCAGAGTGCCAACAATCTGCTGCGGGCGCTCTATCTGCGGGGATACCTGTCGCAGGATGAATCGCGCAGTTATCGGCTGGGACCGCAGTGCCTCTATCTCGGCAGCTTCGCCGACCGCTGGAGCGAACTGCGTGCGGCGGTGGCCGGGCCGCTGGCGGAACTGACCCGCAAAACCGGGTTGAGCGGTTTTGTCGGCATCATTGAGAACGACAAGCTGCTCTGCGTGGCACTGGTTCCGGCGGAAGAGCCGGAAATGCCGATTCAGCCGCCGCAGTTCTGGATGGAGGAGCTTCACTGCACCGCCTGCGGCCGGGTACTGCTGGCGGCGCTCACGCCGGAGGAGCGGCGAAAGCTGTTCGCGCGGACGACCCGGCGGAAGATCACCGGCCGGACCGAGGTGGATCCGGCGGTGCTCGAACCGCTCTGCGCGGAAGTGGCGGAGGCGGGCTTTGCGGCGGTGGATGACGAATCGCGGCAGGGGGTCTCCTCGCTGGCGATTCCGCTCCGGGACCGGGCGGGGAAGGTGTACGCGGCCATCGCGCTCTCCGGCCGCCGCGGGAAGTGGGAGCTTCTTCCGTTTGAACGCAAACTTGAAGCGCTGACCGAAGCGGCGTCGAAGATCCGGAGGTAGAGGGGTGTGGCAGGGATTTCTGCTGGCGGTTTTAACCGGCTTCACCTGGACGGCGATCGGCGTGGTGCTGAGCCGGTGTGCAAAGGCGCGTTTTGATGTGATCGCCTACAGTCTGGCTCAGACCTTCTTCGGAATTCTTCTCACGGCGTTCTGCTACGTCCATTTTGGTGCCATCGTGTGGAGGGAGCTGCTGATCCTCCTCGTGCTGGTGGGAACGGGCGGGGTGATCAACTCCATTGCACAGATGGTGGTCCGGCAGGCGATGAGCCGGGGGAATCACGGTCCGGTGTGGGCGATTTCGCAGGCGGCGCTGGTGATTCCGTTTCTGGCGGGTGTGGTGCTCTGGGGGAACACCGGTTCGGTCGGCCAGTGGCTGGGGACAGGATTGATCGCCGGGGGAATTCTGATTCCGGTGGCGAAGCAGTTCCATTCGCAGCGGAGCGGACTCCTGCCGACACTGCTGGCATTTCTGCTTTTCGGCGTGGTGCAGACGCTGTATGCGGCGCCGTCACAGATTCCGGATTTCCACGATTCGGCGGGACTGCGTCCGACGCTGGTGTCGCTGGGCGGGTTTGCCGGGTGGTGCATCGTGCTGTCGGCGCGGCGGGAGCGGCCGGTCTGGAATCGGCCGACGCTGGCTCTGGCACTCTTCATGGCGCTGCTCTCGCTGGTGAGCTTGAAGATCTTCTTTCTCGGGCTGGATCAGCTCAGCCGGGCCGGGCTGGGGAACGTGGGAATTCCGCTGATTGTCGGCGCGAACATTCTCGGGTTCGCCTTCTACAGCAGGGTGGTGCTCCGGGAGAAGCCGTCGAAGCCGGAGGCGGCGGGAATCGCGATGGTGTTGGCGGGAATCGTCGCCACCGCATTCTGAAGGCCGCCCCCGGGAGAAACTTCATTTTTCCGGAGTAAATTCCGCGACGGTGGCCTTGCCGGACTTCAGCAGCAGACGGCCGTCCGAACAGGAGAAGGCGTCGACCGACGCGAGCATTTTGAGGTAGGCTCTTTCATACTCCAGCCCGGGACCGGCCATCATCGTGGCGCCGAGGGTGCCGAACCGGATTGTCCTGGCGGCTTCGTCGTACGCCGGCGCACCCGGAGCCGCGCCCGGCCTCCTTCCCGGCGGGGGCGAAGGAGAGGGTGATGGCGTTTGCCGGTTTTCCCCAGTTGCTTTCCGTGCCGGAGAGGGTGGCGAGATCGAGCTTCCACGCGCTTCCGGCAAGCGGCGTTGCGGCATTGCCGGGGCAGCTTACACGGGCGCATCCGGCGCCGCAGAGAACGGCGGCCGCGACGGCGAACACTCCCAGGAGCAGTTGTTTCATTTTCATCTGATGTTCCTCCATTCTGAATTTATGTTTGCATTGCCGGATCATTTTTCCGGCGGGGTTTCGGTTTCACTGCGCTTCTTTTTGAGTTCGGCGGCCTCGGCGGGGGTGATCGCTTCGAGGCGGACGTTGTCGAAGCGGTAGACGCCGGCCGGCCAGTAGGCGTAGATGCGGACCTTCATCTTCACCGTGTTGCGGGTGGGGCGGAAGGTGATTGCGGCGGTGCGCCACTTGCCGGAGGGGGATCCCTTCGGCGCGAGGCGGGTCTGGTAGCAGTCGGTCAGCGTTTTCCGCCGCGGATGAATCATGAACCCCTTGATCCAGACGAACGGAGTGCCGCGGCCGAGGTAGTCGACGGAGAGTTTGTAATCCTGCCCGGGTTTGACGTCGAGCAGGACGCTGTCGAGCGCGGCGCCCTCGTAGGCTCCGACGCTTTTGAGCGGGTCGGAAGGGATGACCGGCGCAGGAGGCGGGGTCGCGGGATTCTCCTTTCGTTTCTTCTGGTATTCGAGCACCTGCGTGCGTTCCGGGCGGGTGTCGAGTTCGAGAATGCGGCCGCGGGCGCCGTCGGAGCGCCAGAAGCTGGTGAGGTTGTCGACCTTCTCCCAGTGAAGGGCGTCGGTTTTCCCCTCATCGAAACTGCCGTTCGGCAGGAGATTTTCCGCCCCCAGCGCGAAGGCGGCGAAGAGGACGAACAACGGGAGAGTGCGCATGGTTTTACTCCTTGTCATTACGCGATAAGTTCGGCTCCGCGGAATCCTCCGCGCCGAGCGCCTTGAAGTAACTGCCGACCCAGTCGTCGAAGCCGGGCGGAATCTTTTCCGCGGCGGCGGCTCCGGTGGAGAACTTCCGCAGCCGGGTGGTGCGGATCGTCTCGGCGTCGGCGCGGGCGACGGCGTCGATGGCGGTGCGGGCACGGCGCAGCGAAGCGGCGATTTCGCCCCGGATGCGGCGGATGTCCGCGCCGCCGGACTCCGAGGTGGCATCGACCCGGGCGAGTTCATCGATCTTGCGCAGAGCCGCGTAGAGTTCGCCGGAGGGGAGCCCGCGGGCGCTGACCTGCCGGAGCAGTGCGAGGGTGCGCTGTTTGAGTTCGGCCTGTTCCCCGGCGAGGCGGGCGGCGATGGCGGGATCCTGGTCGGGGGTGGTGCCGGAGAGCCCTTCGGAGCCGACGCCGGACTGTTTGCCGCCGCCGGTGGCGCCGCCCTGGGAATCGTTGGAACGGTCCTCGACCGTGCCCGCTTCGAAGGGGGACTGGACCAGCCGGGTGGGGGTCTTGCGTCCGCCCTTGCCGGTGGCGGTCTTCTCGACGAACTGCCCGGAGGATTTGCCGGAACGCCCCTCGCCGGAGCGGCCGCCAACCTCGTTGTTGTTGGGCAGCACGTTGCCGGTGATCCCCTTGGCCTGCATGCTGTCGATGGTGCCGTCGGAGACCCCCCAGCCGAGGCCGTCGTCGGTGTCGAAGGTGAAGGAGTTGGTGCCGTCGGAGGTATCTTCGCCCATTTCCTCTTCGGTTTCGATGAGATCGCCGATGATGTCGGTGAGTTCGGCGGGCAGGTCCGTAAGATCGATGTCGGCCATTTCGCCGTTCTCCTCGGAGATCCACTTGATGTAGTCCTTGGCGTCGGCGAGCCAGCGCTCAAGGTTGTTGGCGACCGCCTCGGCGCTGTCGCAGGCGGTGTTTTCGGCGAGGGTGGCGATTTCGATCTTCTTTTTGATCAGGGCGTCGCCCGCCTTCTGCAGCTCTTCGTACATCTCGACGAACTCGTCGGCCATCGCGGAGTTGGAGAAGTCCTGGCTCTGGAGTTTGGAGAGGTCGTTGAAGGCGGCCCGGAAGTATTGGCTGAACTCCGCCTCCTTCGCGGCGAGGTCGCCGAGGAGCTTCTCCTCGCCTTCGCTCCAGTCGTCGGTCTTCGCCGGGTCGAACGCCTCGGTCTGCGCGATGATCTTCTTCTGTTCGGTGCGGAATTCGGTGAGTTTCTCCTGAAGACTCTGAAGTTTTTCGTAGAACTCCTTCTCTCCGGCGGCCTCCATCTTCTTCTGTTCGCGCTTCTCCCAGTTGCGGCGGACGGCGGCCAGCCCGGTCAGCAGGCGGCGCAGCCGGTCGATCGCGGCGCTCTGGTGAAGCACCACTTCGTTGAGGTGGCGGGTCAGGACATCACCGGAGCGGTTGAAGGGGGGCGCGGTCTCTTTTTCGAGCGGAGAGAACACCTCGCCTTCGAGCGCGTCGATGGCCTCGGCGGCCTTCGCCGGAATCGCGCCGGCGTTTCGCATCGCCTTCACCAGCGGCCGGGTGGATTTGCTGAGCCGGGCGATCTCCCGCTGGCGGTTGTAAAGCGTGCGAGCGTCGTTGTAACGGAAGTTCCGGAGCCGGGCGGTGACGAAACTGCGCGCCGCCTCCTGTTTGTCGAGCATGGCAAAGAGGATCTTGTAGAGCCTGCCGTCGCCCTGGCTGGAAGCGGCGCGGCGCAGTTCGTCGAGCGGGTCGGTGACGTGAATGGTGAGCGGCATGGCGGTTCCGGGCGGGGAATCGGGCCGGAAATCGAACGCCGCCCCGTGCACCTCGACCGTACTGCCCGGCGGGAAGTCGCGCAAACTCAGCCGGAAGGGAACCGCTTCGCGGAGGGTTTTGCGGGGCGGAGCAACCGGGTAATCGTAACTGCAAATTTCGGCGCTCTGCCCTTCGCGCCGGGCGGTGAGGATGATCCGGCGGAGCGCCGCGTCATCCTCGGCGGAAAGCTCCAGCATCACGGTGGAGCCGGCGGGCGCTTCGAAGTTCCGTTCGCGGTTGAGAAAGCGTATCGCAGGGGGACGGTCGGTGCGGCACTTCAACAGGTAGCGGGCGGAATCCGGGTAGCGGATTCCGTCGGCGGTGTCGACCAGCGTGACGGCGAGCGTGGTGTCGCCGGTGAGTGGGAAGAGTTCGCCGGGAACCACCTCCATCCGGTAGCCGGCGGGCGGCCGGGCCGAGAAGCGGATGCTGCTCCCCTTCCAGAAGGTGAATTCGCCGCGCGGCTCGGTGGAACTCCCGGTTTTCAGCCCGAGGTAGGCGGGCGGAGTCGCGGCCAGCTCAATCGCTTCGAGGCGCGGCGCCGGACGGACCCGGATGCGGTAACTGCGCGAAGCGTCGCGCCCGCATTCAATCCGGTAGACGGCGTCGCGGGTGATGCCGGAGAGCTCCCGGGTGGCGCCGCGGTCGTGGCCGGTCATGTCGAGACTGGAGACGCTTTCGCCCGACTCGACCCTCAGCCGCAATCCGGCGCGGGGGCGGCCGTCGATCAGCGCCGACGCGCGGATCAACACTTTTCCGCCGTAAGGGATCTCCACATCGCCGGGCTCCACCCGGAATTCGGTCCGGTTGATCGGGGCGATCTCCCGCCACGGCATGAGAATCCGGCCGAAGGCGTTCGCGGCCGGGCGGGGCCAGAGCGCGGCGTATCCGGCGCAGAGCAGGGCGGCCGCGAGCAGCATCCCGCCCTGACGGCGCAACTCCGGCAGCCGGGAAATCCGGAACTTCTCCCGCTTCTCCGCCGCCGCGGCGGCACATCCGGCGTAGACCCGCCGGATCGATTCGGGCAGGTCGGTGCGGCGGCGGAACTCGACCCCGTTGACCAGCGCGTTGCCGGGAATGTGAAGCCGCCCTTCCAGCTCGAGCGCGATGGAGCGGTCGCTCCGGCGGAAGAGGGTCCGAAGAGCGCGGCCGAGCCGCCAGGCGCCGCCGACGGGCAGAGAGAGCAGAGCCGCCCAGAGCAGCCAGCGCAGGGAATCGCTCCAACCGAAGAGGTTGTCCAGCGCCGCCGCGGCGAACGCGCCGGCGACGAGCAGCGCCCCGGCACAGAAGAGTGTCGAAACGGCCGCGCGGCGGAAGAGATAGCGGCGGAACTCAATCAAGATTGCAGATAAACTGTCCTTCATTCTCGCCTTTTTCTCCGTTTTTCAGTTCGATATGATCGCCCGGCGCGACGCGGCCGAGCCGGTCGAATTTCAGAAGTTTGCGCGGGGAATCGCTGCCGGGCTGTTTGTAACGCACCGGAATCTGGCGGGTGTCGAGCTTCCACGCTTCGCCGTCGAAGTGGAAGTTCCAGATATCCAGATGCCAGACGTAGCCGCCGCCGGGCACATGTTTTTCGGCGGCGTAGAAGTTCGACCGCCGCTTGTAAAGAAGCGCCCGCGCCCGCTTCGCGTCGCCGTTGGCTTCGAGCAGACGGATTCCGTCGAGCTCCCCCGGCTTGACCGGTGTTCCGGCGAGGCCGTAGAGCAGAAAGCGGTCGGTGCGCAGATAGAGCTCGTAGTTCCCCGGCAGAAGCGGCGGAAACTGGAAGGAACCGTCCGCCTTGACCGTGCCGGGGCAGACCACGTTGCGTTCCACGTCAAGCAATGTCGCCGCCTGCAGTTTTCCGTAGCCGGAGAGTTTGCCGGTGACCGGTTTCGCCGGGCTCTTCTCCGCCTTCGGGAAGCGGATGGTGACCGGGTAAACCTTCTCCTCGAGCGTCTCGCCCACTTTGCCTTTGATCTGCCGGGTGAGGAAGAGTTTCCCGTTCCCCTGTCCGCCGCGCAGACGGAAGGCGAGCGAGATCAGATGCCCCTTGAGTTTTTCTCCGGAGACCAGCTCCACCTCGGTCGCGAAGTTGATGAAGGGGTAGCTCCCTTCCAGATAGGTTTTGTCCACCTTGCCCGCCTCGGTGTAGAGCCAGGGGCGGTTCATCGTCGCGCTCTCGACGCTCTGGGTGATCGAAACGAGGTCGGCCAGCTGGAACTTCCGCTGGATCTTGCTGTCGGGGAGCCGCAGGATCAGCGGCCGGTTCCCCATGATCGAAAGTTCGCCTGACCGGCTGCTGCCGTCGGAGTAGAGAATCACCGCGGGTTCGGCAAACAGCGTCACCGCCGCCGTGAACAGTGCGGCGACGAGGGCGGCACAACGGAACGGAATCCGGAACAGAACGTGATCGCGATTCAATGCAGTCTCCTCCTCATGAACCAGATGAGCCCCGCCAGCAGCAGTGCCGCCGCGAGGAACCAGATTGTTTCAAACACCGGCCGGAACTCCCGCTCGGTCGCACTCTGCGAAATTCGTTCGGCAAGATCGGCGGCCAGCCGGTCGAGGTCGGCGGGGGCGTAGATCCGCTCCGGAGATGCGATGCGGCGGAAGTTCCCGTCGAGAGTGCGCAAGTCGGAACTCTCCTCCATCGCCTTCCCGACGACGACCGGCACCACCCGGCGCGCCTCGGGGCGGGATTTGCTCCGGGCGAGAATCTCCAGCTCGCCCGCCGCCCCGTCCGGAAAGGTGACGGCACCGAGGAAATTGCCGGACTTCTGCCGTCGCAAAAGGATCGTCCGCGCCGCCGCGTCTCCGGCAGAGAAGCTGCCGATCACCTCCTCTGTATCCGGCGGCGGCGTCACCCGGATCGCCACCGCCTCGCCGGGCAGCGGCAGAGCCGGAAGCAGCTCCACGCGCCACTGCGCGGCGGCGCGACTGCCCAGCCAGGCGGAGAGTTCCGCCAGAAACGCGCCGAAGTTGGCGTCGCGCTCGGAGGCGTTCTTCCCCCACAGCGGGAGCGACGGCGACAGAATCGCAGCCACCTGGCCCCGGCCGTAGGGCATGGCGACCACCAGCGGAAACTCCCCCGCCTGGAGCAGAACCGACGCGCCCGGCTTGAGCGATTCGACCGCGCGGAGCCCGCGGACCGAGCCCGGAGCGAACCGGCCCGCGAAGGGGCTCTCCTCCGGCGCGGTGATCTCCAGCGGCACGTCGGGCAGTTTCTGCGCCGACGGCGTGAAGGGGAGCAGTCGGGCCGCGGGCGAACCCGGCGTCACCGAGAAGGAGTCCGCGCCGCCGAGCAGAACCAGCGTGCCGCCCTGCTCGACGTAGGATTCGACGGCGGCGAGCTGTTCGCGCGAACCGGCGGCTTCGTCGAAGTCGCCGAGGATCAGCATGCCGACCGGTTTCAGCGCCTCCGCCATGGTCGGCAGGCCGTTTTCGAACCCCTTCCCGGCATTCGAACCGATCCGGCGGACGCCGCCCGCCGCGCCGGCCGGATAGAGCGCGGTGAAATCCGCCTTGCTCCGGGTGAAGAAGCGGACCAGCGGCCGGAACCCGGTGGAGAGCCGTGCGAACGAGATCAGCGTGAAGCGGGAGTCCGGCTCGGCGTCGACCGCGGCGGTGCGGCGGTTGTCCAGCGCGGTCACTTCGCCCGGGAGCGGAGCAAGTTCAAAGGTGAGGCGGTGAAGTCCGGCCATGGCGAGCTCCGCCTTCACCGGAATCTGCCGGGTCTCGCCCGGACGCAGTTCGAACCGTTCGGACGCCGCCGGTTCGCCGTCGACCAGCAGTTTGAATTCGACCTGCCGCGGCGCCTCGAACCCGGTGAGCGTCACCGGAATTCGCAGATCGAGCGACGCTCCGGCGCGCGCCGTCTCCGGCACCCGGAACTCGCCGAAGGAGAGGTTGGGCGCCGCGTTGAGTTCACTGCCGAATTTCACCGCGAACACCGGGGAATCCGAGCTCTCCACCCGGTGGCCGGAAAGGTCTCCGCCGTCGGTGAGAAGAACCGTCGCGGCGAGCGCTCCCGCGCCGTACCGGCGGTCGAGCGCGGCGAACGCCCCCCGGAAGTGGGCCGCTCCGGCAGGCTCATCGGCGTGTTCCTCCCGCAACTGCCAGTCGAAGTCGAACCGGGTGACCGGAACGTCGTTCCCGAGGCGGCGGAGCAGCTGCCGGGCAAATTCGTCGGCCGCGGCGAACCGCGACTCCCCGCTTCCGGCGTCGCGGACTCCCATCGAAAGCGAGGAATCCACCAGCACCGCCACGCGGCCGGTCCGGTCGTCCGGACGGCGGAGGATCACCACCGGATTGGCCGCCATGAACGCCAGAAGTCCGGCCAGAAGCCAGCAGACCAGCCGGAGACGGCGGCGCGTCGTCGTGCGGAAAATACAGTATCCCACCGCGGCGAGCGAGAGCAGCAGCAGCCAGACCGGCACCAGGGGAGCAAACGAGATCATGCGGCCTCCTTTCTGCACATCCAGCAGTCGACGCCGAAGAGCAGCAGCGCCGCCAGCAGCAGCCAGCCGGCCAGTTCGGTGCCGCGCCGGAGCTCCTCGAGCCGCAGTCGCCAGTCGCCGTCCAGCCGCAGTTCCCGCACCCCGGGCAGGGTGCGGCGCAGTTCCGCGGCGGAGGCGGCGGCCGGTTCCGATTCCGCGCCTGCCGGCTCATTGCGGGTGACGGAGGATCCATCGTCCGGCGCCATCGCTTCGACCAGTTTCGCCATCGCTACCGGGAAGGAGCGCAGAAGCGGCCAGTTCGACGCGCGGCTGCGCAGGTCAAACGCGCTGTCGAACCGGATGCCGTCGCCGAGCCGACGCGCCGTCAGCAACGGGGTGCCGTCACCGAGGCGGAGCCACGTTTCCGCCCCCGCCGGAACGGCGGGCGGCACAATCTGTTTCCACTCGACAAAATCCATCTCCAGCAGGTCGTTGAGCGGCGCGAGCGCTCCAGCGAACGCGGCCTTCTTTCCGGCGGCCGGAACCGACTTCGCCTCCGGCGCGGGAAGCCGCCAGAGCCGCCCGCCGTTCTTCACGAATTCATCGCAACGGGCCTCCGGCACCGTTCCGGCGACGATCACCAGGCCGAAGCGGCGGAGATCCCCGGAACCGAGTTCCGCCGGAGAGAGCTCCTCGAAACGGACGCCGAACCGCCCGTCGCCGCCGGGATCGAGCGCGTAGCGCAGAAAGTAGAAGGGGTCCGGCATGCGCCCGCCGCCGCGCACCAGCGCGACCGGCAGAGTTTCCGCAACACGGAAGGAGAAGGTCGCCCGGTTGTCGCCGGGGATGTTCTCATCTTCGACCGCGACGCTCCCGGCACACTCTCCCGCCGGCGGGGCGAATTCGAAGGCGACCTCGGTCCGCTCCCCCGGCGCCAGGCTCAGCAGGCGCTCCCCGGCCGGACGGGAGTGGAGCAGAAACTCCACCCGGCTCTCGACCGGGCGGTTCGAATGGTTGGCCACCTTCGCCCGGAGAATCCGGCGCACCCCGGCACGGCGGGGCAGTTCGGAGAATCCGGCGATTTCCACCGAGAGATTGTCCTCGCGTCCCCGCAGCGGCAGGGCGTAGATGCGCGCCTCTTTTGCTTCGCTCCAGCTGCCGAGGGTGCTTTTCTGGAAGTCGGAGAGGAGGAACACCTCGCCATCCCGCTCCGTCCGGACCGCTTCGGCGAGCGTTTCGGCAAGCGTTCCGGCGCGCGGAGCCGTCTTCGCCTCCCGAATCGCCTGCCGCACCTTGTCGCGGTCGGCGGTCGGCAGTACGCCGGGCCGGGCGGAGGAGAAGAAAAGTGCCGTCTCCCCTCCGTCGTCAAATCCATCCAGCAGGGAGAGCGCGGTGCGCTGTGCCGCCTGAAACGCGGTCTCCCCCGCCGGGAGTTTCCGCTCCATCGAGAAGGAATCGTCCAGCACGATCGCCCGGCGCACCGCACCGCCGCCGCCCGGCGGAGCGATTCCGCGCAGCCGCGGCTGGGCGACCGCGAGAACCGGCAGTGTCAGAATGAGAAAGCGCACCAGCAGTTTCAAAAGATCCCGCAGACGGCGGCGCATCGCCGGATGGTGTTCGTCGCGCAGAAAGAATTCGAGGTCGGAGAAGCGCACCACCATCCGGCGCCGCCGGAAATAGAGGTGCAGTACCAGAGCCGCCAGCCAGACCGCCGGCAGAATCCAGAGCAGATGCGGTGCGCCCCAGTCGAGCATCAGAACAGCTTCTCCCGTTTTGCGAAGTACGCCGCCAGCGCCCGCTCGAACGGCGTCGAGCTCGACAGCGTCTCAAACATGAAATTCATCGAATCGCAGAGGTTCCGGAGCTTGCGGTTGTGCGTTTCCAGCCGCTTGAGGTAGGCGTCGCGGACCGGCTCCGCCTCCAGCTCCAGCCGCTGCCCGCTCTCCAGATCCTGCAATTCCACCCGCCCGCGGTAGGGGAAATGGAGCTCCGCGTCGTTGAGCACCTGAAAGAGGATCACTTCGCACTGCTTGAACCGGAGCAGCCGCAATGCCGGAGCAAAATCCCCGTCGAGCGAAAAGAAGTCCGAGAAGAGGACCGCCAGCGAACGGCGCGGCAGCTGTTCGGCGATCTGCCGCAGACAGGCGCCGTTCCGGGTCGCCCCCTCCGGCTTGAGCGATTCGAGCGTGCCGAGCAGTGCGGTGAGGTTCGCCCGCCCCGCCCGCGCCGGCGAGGCCCGCAGAATCCGGTCGGAGTAGACGAAAAGCCC